>Ga0334887_1005447_pt1 | contig 10639 bp, 7 predicted proteins | sample GraSluR1_MG_10_FD_207217 | JGI IMG/M metagenome (GOLD analysis project Ga0334887, IMG submission 207217) | Sludge microbial communities from methane-producing bioreactor in Wageningen University, Netherlands - Granular Sludge_18_07-R1 | ecosystem: Engineered > Bioreactor > Anaerobic >...
GTAATTCATCAATAATTTCTTTTAAGTAATCTACCTCCGGAGGATTTTCAACAAAAAGATGCGTCAGGTATATCGGTGTGTCGTTGCTGCCAGCAACTTTGAGAGCATCAAATATTGCCTGGCGGGCATGAGATTGAAAGGTTCGCTGGAGTTCCTCTTTATAACGCTTATTATTCTCAATTAAATTATTAATTGTCGGTAATATCTGATGATGATCCGACCCTAAAATATTTTTAATATTTCGCCCCAGGCGGTAATATTCTTGAAGGTAGCTAAAAGCAACTGGTCCGGCCACAGCTTCTACTCTTCTTAAACCCGACCCAATGCTGGATTCGGTAATAATTTTAAAAAGACCCGCCTCACTGGTTCGTCGTAGGTGGGTTCCTCCGCAAAGCTCGGCAGTGTAATCGCCTACTCGGATGATCCGAACCAGTGATTGATATTTCTCTTCAAACAATGCGACCACACCGGCTCTCTGAGCTTCATCAAGGCTTGAATAACTTATCACTACCGGTAAGTCTTCAAAAATCTTTTGATTTACAATGTCTTCCACGGCGTCGATTTCATCTTCAGACAAAGCAGAAAAATGGGTAAAATCAAAGCGAAGTCCGCTTTCTCCCACCCAAGACCCAGCTTGTTTTACTTGCGAACCCAAGATTTCCCGTAACGCTCGATGAAGCAAGTGAGTGGTCGTATGATGAATTTCAATGAGTCGGCGACGCTGGGTATCAATTTTTGCCCAAACTCGATCATTCTCTTTGATTTGTCCACTGACTACTGTCCCCTCGATTAAAAACTCAGAGTAGACTTTCTCGACCTGAACCCTTCCTTGTTCGGAGTCTATCCAGCCGGTATCATACTCCTGCCCTCCTTTTTCCGGGTAAAAGGGTGATTCTTTTAAAGCGATGATTACTTTTTGGTCAGTTTCCGCTTGACTGATACGGTCCTCTCCATCGGATAAAGCTACAATCTCGGTATTGACCATAGATTGATTGTATCCTACAAAGCGGCTGTTAACACCGGTAAATAGCTCCTCGATTTCCTTTTGGCTCCTCATAAGCTGATCTTTTTCACCGCGCGCTTTACGAGCTCTATTTTTTTGTTGCTCCATTTGGTCTTCAAATTCGGCTTTATTAAATTGTAAACCCTCTTCTTGAAGAATATCTTCAGCTACATCTGAAGGAAATCCATACGTATCATAAAGCATGAAAATATCCTTTCCAGAAAGCTGCTGTCTTTGGCTTTTTTTGGCTTGTTCAATTAATTGATTTAAAAAAACTTCTCCACTTTTCAGGGTCCCCTCAAAGCGGGCTTCTTCTTGATAAACAATTTTTGAAATAATATCTTTTCGCAGGTCTAATTCAGGGTAAGCGTTCCCCATACCATCGATGACTATAAATAATAATTCATGAAGAAAAGGTTGGTGAATTCCTATTTTCCCACCATATCGATAGGCACGACGGATCAGTCGTCTTAAAATATACCCTCTTCCCTCGTTTGAAGGATAAATTCCATCGGCAATAAGAAACACGATAGCACGAATATGATCGGCTATAATCCGGAAAGGTGGCTTTAATGCCAGTATCGAATAATCATTGCCTGACATTTTTTCTAAATCCTGAATGATGGGGAGAAAAAGATCAGTTTCGTAGTCAGTCTCTGCTTCCTGAACCACCGAAGCTAACCGCTCCAGACCCATACCGGTATCGATATTTTTTTTAGGAAGCTCCTCGAGAGTCCCATCGGCTTTTCGATCAAATTCCATAAAAACCAGATTCCATACTTCAAGGTATCTATCACAATTACATCCGGGGGCACAGGTAGATTGTCCACAACCCATTGCATCTCCACGATCATAATAGATTTCTGAACAATACCCACAAGGTCCAATTGGTCCTGAAGCCCAGAAGTTATCCTCGTCTCCTAAAAAAACAATCCTTTCCGGTGGGACTCCAACATAATTTTTCCACACTTCATATGCTTCTTGGTCTTTTCGATGAACTGAAACCCACATTCTTTCCGGAGAAAAACCGATCCACTGATTGAGAAACTCCCATCCCCACAAACAGGCTTCCTTTTTAAAGTAATCACCAAAAGAAAAATTTCCTAACATTTCAAAAAAGGTATGATGACGGGCTGTATGGCCAACATTTCCTAAGTCATTCACGCGAACACATTTCTGAACACTGACGACTCGCTTAAAATTTGGCTGGATTTTGTTTAAAAAAATTGGTTTAAAAGGCACCATACCAGCAATAGTTAAAAGCAGGGTTGGATCATTTGGTATCAGCGAAGCACTGGGAAGTATCTTGTGTCCTTTTTCTTCAAAAAAATCCAGAAATTTTTGCCTCAGCTCAGAACTGGTCATTGAACGTCACTTCTCTCCTTTTTAATCACCATCATGCTTTTCGCTTGTTCATATTTTAATCCAATAATCGACAACCTGAAAGGTCCGAAGCTTTCGATTGGTTGATGGCATCCATTGAAATGAAACTGGTTGAGCAAAGTCTGGTTGAATTTTACCATTTTCAATCCAATACCGGGAATCGAAGTTGTGATACAGGCCAGGGTTAGCACGTAATACCAAGGTAAGAGGCCGCTCGACCCAGGTTATGGTATCGATTTCTTCGATGTCATTTAATCTTTGGGAAATCATTGATTTTAGTTTTGGATTGGGAGTCGGTTGGAGATTAATCAGGGCTTGATTCTTTTGTAAGGGTCCAACGATTTTAACATTAGCAATATCGCTTTTAAACTCTTCTTGTTGGATTGTTTTTAATAAAACCTGGTTGGCTTTTACAACTGCCTGTCCATGAACATTTGCTGCTAGAGGTTTATAGAGATGTTTTAAAACACAACCCTCTCGAAGGCTATTTTCGCCTATTCGTCGGATGGGAACATTCATGATCTGGCAAGTCTGAAATATTTCCTGCTTGGAGAAGTCAAAAAGAGGTGAATAGGTGTTTCGAACAATTTTAACACCGCGGACTCCCCAACTATCACTCTGATTTGCCCCACCAATTATCAGCGTTTTTTCTCCAAATTTTTTTTGAAGATTTTCTAATTTGGCTTTTCGCGTGCAGAGATTACAGGCAGGTCCACGGCTTACAACCTCTTCAATTATATTTTTTCCGGGAAGATACCGGTGTGAGACATGCAGAGAGGTAATAAGAAAATCGATATTTTCTCGGGCATGATAGGGAAAATACTCTCCCCAATCAACAGTACACGCTTGTACTTTTTCTCTCCCCAGAGCTTTTAACGAAAGGAAAAGCGCAAGCGTACTGTCGACCCCTCCAGAAAATGCCACTACAACTCTTTCATAGCTTTTTGCTACATCTTGTATTTCATGAATAACACTTTGGATCCGTTTCTCAAAATCAACATCAACAGCTTCTATCATAAATTATTTTTCATATTATTGAGAAGATCATTAAAAGTATCTCCAAAAACATCGCCCAAGGTGGTTCTACCGTTGGTTTGACTCGGTGGTTGTTCCTTTTTGGGCTTATCTTTTTCTCTTTCTTTCATTCTTTCTTTTTCTTCATCTCGAGGGAGTGTTTGCTTGATACTCAGACCAATTTTTCTTTCTTGGTCATCCAGCTTAATAATCTTCACATTGACTTCTTGATTCTCTTCAATCACTTCCGAGGGAGAGGAAATTCTTCTATCAGATATTTCCGAAATGTGAACTAAACCATCCCATCCCTTTTCTAATTCGATAAAAGCTCCAAAATCAACAATTCTGACAACTTTGCCAGGATGAACGCTTCCTACTGGGTATTTATTTTTTATTTCGAACCATGGATCGGGAAGGATTGCTTTTCGGCTTACCACAATCCTTTGCTCTTCTGGCTGAAATTCAATAATTTTAACTGGAAGAGTCTGACCTTTTTTAAGCAGCTGACCGGGATGTTTAACCGATTCCCAATCTAATTCCGAAAGAGGGAGAAGAGCTTCAACATCAGGTATCAGCTCAATAAAGGCTCCAAAATTCATTAATCTCTGAACATTCCCATCAACCGTATCTCCAACCTTCCAAAGGTTATGAGCTTGTTCCCATGGATTTTCTTTCATCTGCTTTAGGCTTAAAGTAATTTGGCGGTTTTCAGGATCGACTTCGACAATGCGGGCATCAATTAGTTGATTCCTGCGTAAAATTTCGCTGACTCGATTTACTCGTTTCCAGGATAGTTCTTCGATGGGTATCTTTCCCTCAACACCATCTTCAATTTCAACAATGGCACCCTTGGGGTTGATCCGCTCTACTCGCACTCGAGCAACACTGTCAACTGGGTAAGTTTCACCAACTGAAAGCCATGGATCCGGGTGGATTTGTTTTAAACCAAGCGATAAACGTTTCTTTTCTTTATCGATATCGAGGATTCGGGCATCAACCATATCCCCGATTTTAACCGCTTCCTGTGGATGTTTAACATATCCCCAGGATATATCAGAAATATGAACCAGACCCTCAACTCCCTCTTCGGTTTCGACAAATACTCCAAAATCCTTAATGGAAATGACTTTGCCTTGAACAACATCTCCAACTTTTATTTTTTCTTCTATGTTTTCCCATGGATCGGGTTTAAGGCGTTTCATACTTAATGATATTTCTTCTTTATCAGGGTCCCAGCCTATTACTCGAATATCGATTTCATCGCCTTTATTGAAAATATCTTCTAATTTACCGATTCTTCCCCAAGATATCTCTGAAATATGCAGCAATCCATCAATACCACCTAAATCAACAAAAGCCCCAAAACTGGTAATATTTTTAACAATCCCTTTTCGATTTTGACCAATTTCAAGAGTAGCTATGGTTTCTTGTTTCTTTTTTAATTCCTCTTCTTCGATGATAACCTTATGGGATACTACTACATTCCGTGTTCTTCGATCGGCTTCAATGACTTTTACTGGTAAGGTTTTATCAAGATATTCATCTAAATTTTGAGGAACCTTATCAACACAGGATGCAGGAAGGAAGGCATTCACACCAACATCAACGGTTAACCCCCCTTTTACCTTTTTCAATACTTTTGCCATAAGGGGTTTTCCGCTATTCATGCTTTCTTCAATGTCAATCCAAGCCCCTCGATACCGGGCTTTTTCACGAGACAACCATACATAACCCTGATCATCAAACCGGTTAACAACTACCCAGATTTCTTCTCCTTCTTCGGTGTCATTAACGACTTCTCCTTCACCGTCAGTGAGCTTTTCTTTAAAAGGAAGAATTCCTTCGGCCTTATAATTAATATTGACAAAATAACCCTCTTCTCCCTTTTTAATAACCTTTCCTTTAATCAGCTCACCGGGTCTGATTGGATGGATGTTTTCGATGTCCTCGTGAAGCATCTCAAGGTTTTTGTTTTCTTCCACAGTGGAACACTCCTTCCTCCGGGTTTCCTTCTATCACAAATTATAGCCCCACATTGTGGTGTGCCATCTGCTTTGATCCTTGCCCTCAAAAAAAGTGGGTGCCCTCTCCTGCAAACCACAGTTTGCCGGAAGATTGACTCCCAGGGAAAGGATGTTGGGTCAAAGCCAACTATGGCATCACCTGCATAGCAGGGCTACAAACCCAAATCACCTTTTTGCTAAATAATAACATAACCTGTATAGCATTTCAAATTCAATTCCACATTAGGAACCATCCTTCGTTGATCTGGGTTCCTTCTTTTTTTTCAACTGTATTCCTAATACCATAAGTTGGTCATCGGAAACCGGAGATGGAGCACCCGACATCAAGCAGGTCCCCTTCTGGGTTTTGGGAAAAGCCATGGTTTCACGAATAGAGCTTTCACCGCTCATGAGCATCATTATACGATCCAGTCCCAAAGCTATACCTCCATGAGGAGGACAACCATATTGAAGGGCTTCAATAAAGTAACCGAATTTCTGCTGAATTTCTCCTTCACTTAAATTGAGCAACTGGAATATTTTCTCTTGCAAATCGGACCGGTGAATTCTGATGCTTCCCCCGCCTATTTCAAAACCATTGAGAACAATATCATAGGCCTGGGCTTTGACTTTGCTGGGATCGATATTTAATTGATCCAATTGGTCCAAAAGAGGAGCTGTAAAAGGATGGTGCATCGAATCCCATCGGTTTTCTTCAAGATTCCATTCGAAAAGCGGAAAATCATGGATCCAACAAAACTTAAACTGATTCTGGATGAGGTTGAGTTCTTCGCCCAGATTTACTCGCAGATTTCCCAAAAAAGCAAGAACCTTTGGTCGATCGCCCCAGGCAATGAGCAAAAGCGAATCTTCTTGAAATGGATATTTCTCAATAATTTTTCTCCAGGTTTGCTCAGCAATTTTATTTTTTAAAGGCGAAGTCCCTGCTTCATTGGCGAACTTTATATAGGAGAGAGAAACTCCGGCATTTTTAGCCATTTGAGAGAGAAGGTCAGCTTTTTTTCGTGAGAAACCTTTCCAATCTTGAAGAAACAACCCATTCCAGGAATCGGTTTTTGAACCTACTTCAATATTCCCTTCTAACAAGGACGAAAGATCATCAATGGTGCAGGTAATCCTAAGGTCTGGTTTATCGCAACCATAACAATTCATCGCTTCATCATAACTCATTCGGGGAAAGGGGGCTTCTAATTGTATTCCTAATACTTCATAAAATAAATTTTTCATCATGGTTTCAATTAATTCAAAAATATCTTCCCGTTCAACAAAGGACATCTCTATGTCCACTTGGGAAAACTCTGGCTGACGATCAGCGCGAAGGTCTTCATCACGAAAACACTTAGCAATTTGAAAATACCTATCGTAACCAGCTATCATCAATATTTGTTTAAAAAGTTGAGGTGATTGGGGAAGCGCATAAAAGTTCCCTTCATTCAAACGACTGGGCACCAAAAAGTCACGAGCTCCCTCAGGAGTGCTCTTGGTTAAGAATGGGGTTTCGACTTCAATAAACTGCCGTTCAGAAAGATAGCGGCGGACCGACTGACAAACCTGATGGCGAAGCATTAAATTTTTTTGCATTCTGGTTCTGCGAAGATCTAAATATCGATAGCGCAGTCTCAAACTTTCGTCGGTCTCGTTTTTCTCTTCAATTTCAAAAGGAAGAGGTTTCGATTCGGAAAGAATAATAACTTCAGAAACAGCCACTTCGATTTCTCCGGTGGGTAACTTTAGATTTGCCAAACCTTCAGGCCGAGCTCGAACTATTCCTTTTACTTGGAGAACAAATTCACTTTTCACTGAATTGGCATGTTGGTAGATCTCTTGCTGGTTGGAATCAATCACCAGCTGAGTTAAACCCCACCGGTCCCGAAGGTCAATAAAGATAACCCCACCGTGGTCCCGACGACGGTTAACCCATCCAGCCAGAAGTACCTCTTTGCCAATATCTTCCTTGCGTAATGCCCCACAATTATGTGTTCTTAACATTTTGGTATGCCTCCAGCAAATCACCAATTAGAGTTGTTTGAGAAACTACTTTTTGTTCCCCAGATAACATGTTTTTTAAAGTATACGTCTTGGTCTGATATTCGTTTTCTCCAGCAATGATAATAAAAGAAGCGTCCATTCGCTGAGCATTTTTAAAATGGTATTTCAGGGATTTATCTGAAAAATCTAAATGAAAGGGAATTGAATTTTCGTCAAGAACGATAGAAAGCCGTAATAAAACATCTTCTCCCTGTTGATCAAGAGGAGATAAATAAATAAATGGTTTCTGGAAAAATGCTTTTGATTCGCTCTGTTTTTGCAAAAGGAGAATAATTCGTTCCATCCCGGCAGCAAATCCGACCCCCGGGATGCCTTTTACTCCTAAAGCATCAGATAAATTATCGTATCGGCCTCCTCCTCCAATGGCATTTTGGGCTCCTAATTCTTCGGTCTTCATTTCAAAGGTAGTTTTTATATAATAATCAAGACCTCTTACCAGATAAGGATTAATAACCGGGTGGATTTGAGCGCTTTCGAGAATTCCGATTACATGGTTTTGATGAGTGAGACAGTCATCACAGAGAAAATTTTGGATAATCGGAAAACTTTCACTATGAAGGATATTCTGACATGATGCATTTTTACAATCCAGCACTCTGAGAGGATTGGTCTCAATACGGTTGGAACAATTTCTGCAGAATTGGGCTGCTTGGTTTCGCAAAAAATTTTTTAAAGCTTCCAGATATTGCGGTTTACATTTTTTACATCCCAAACTATTGATTTCTAAACGGATATTTTTTAATCCAATTTTTTTATATATTCGATCAGCCAAAAGAATAATCTCGGCATCGGCTGCCGGACTTTGAAATCCGATTGCCTCAAATCCAAATTGGTGAAACTGCCGCATTCGACCAGCTTGGGGTCGTTCATAACGGAACATGGGTCCCATATAAAAATATTTCATCCGAGGATTGTGGATATGGAAGCTCTGTTCGAGATAGGACCTCATGACCGGTGCCGTTCCTTCCGGTCGGAGGGTTACACTGCGGCCTCCCTTATCAAGAAAGGTGTACATCTCCTTTTGGACAATATCGGTTTCCTCTCCTACCCCTCGAGCAAAAAGCTCAGTCTGTTCAAAAAGAGGTGTTCTTAATTCGATATAATGAAAATGAGCTGCCTCTTTTCTGACAATATTCTCGACGTGATACCAAATAAATATTTCCGGATCTCCGATATCCTTTGTTCCTTTAGGTAAAGTAATTTTTTCCATTTTTTCTCAAGTTTTCCTTCTCGTTCTTTAAATTATCTTTATTTCAATATAAAGCGCTTAATCAACTTCAACCTCTTGGACCGCATCTAATTCCTGAAGTGCACTCAAAACCATGGTTAAAGAGAGGTGGGCAGGGAGGTCTAACCAGAGGTAACATCTCATCAAATTTAATCCCTCCCGAAGCATTTTTATGTTTTTTATGCTTACTTCCATTTCTCCTAATTTTTCCCCAATTTTTCCAATTGTTCCTGGGGTATCGAATATCAAGACTCGGATTAAATGGGCTCCTTTAGTTCTTAATCGCTGTTCAAAGAGTTCCAATAAAGCCAATACTGCCATAATCAATAAAACTGATAAGAGAGCAGCAAAATAAAGACCAACTCCAATAGTAATGCCAACTCCACATACCGCCCACAAGCTGGCAGCCGTTGTCAATCCTTTTACTGAAGGTCCAAAACGGAAAATTGTCCCCGCCCCAAGAAAACCAATTCCACTGACAATTTGTGCCACAATGCGGGAAGGGTCAGAACCCATTTTCCCAAAGCCATAAATCGATACTAAAGTTATTAAAGCTGAACCGATACAAACCAATATATGAGTCCGCAGACCTGCTGGTTTTTCTGCTTTTTCACGCTGATAACCAATAAGTCCACCTGCCATAAAAGCCAGTATCAATCGGAGAAAAATCTGAATATTTTCATCAAAGGTTAGATTAAACATCGAAGTATCGAATTTCACCCGCGCCTTGAATTGAATAGAAACTATCAATATCCCGCAAATAAGGAAGAGCACTCTGAGCGCCAATTCGAGTACAGGCAATAGCACCGGCATTATTTGCCAATTGAAGAGTTGTTACCCAATCCAATCCTTTGGATAATCCATAAGCCAGACCAGCATTAAAAGCATCACCCGCCGCAGTGGTATCCTGAACATCAATTTTTCTGGGAACCAAATGAATACATCGATTTCCAGAATCACTGGCTAATGCTCCTTTTTCTCCCAAAGTAATAACCTTACGAGATGGACATCTTTTATCCAAGGTTTTCAATGCTTGCACGCCATCCTCAATGCTTCGTATCTTAACCCCGCTCAATACTTCAGCCTCATATTGATTAGGGGTGATAACGTCTTTTTCAGTCAGGACTTCAATAGGAAAAGGTTGAGCGGGTGCCGGGTTAAGAATGACTTTAACATCGTTCTCGTGAGCTTTTTGGATCGCGCTCTTTACCACACTATGGGGTACCTCGAGTTGAAGTATGAGATAATCACATGTTTTAAAAAGCTGGGAAGCATTTTCTAAATCGTCAACTGAAAGTTTCATATTTGCTCCGGGCGCAACTAAAATTCGGTTTTCTCCTTTGGTATCGATAAATATAAAAGCCAAACCTGAATGAGTTAAAGCTTGCTTGGTGACAAAATTGAAATCAACATTTTCTTGCTCCAAATTCAAGCGAAGACGAGCTCCAAAATCATCATCTCCAATTTTACCAACCATGTACACCATAAGCCCTAACCGTGCACAAGCTATGGCTTGGTTATTTCCTTTTCCACCGGGCAGCATAGTGAATTGACGGGCAAAAAGGTTCTCCCCGGTCTCAGGCATTCGATCAACTTTCAAAATCATATCGATATTCAAACTTCCAACAATCAATATACGAGAACTCATCATTTTTTTCACACACCTCATTCCAAAACCGGTCGTAAAATATATATAATATTACTCAAGTTAACCCTGAACGTCCAGTTTTTCAACGAAATTCATAATTTTTATTTTGAAAAAGGGTTGCCATGGAAGGTTATCATTCTGAGGAGCATATTATGCGCCGTGAGAATCTCATTGAGCCATTCTTTCATTCTGAGGAAGGTAGCATTTACCGGACATGATAAGCATCTCATTTATACCAATTCCACAATATCACACATAATAAAAGATGACTGAAGAGATTGCCACGACCT
>Ga0334887_1005450_pt1 | contig 10634 bp, 7 predicted proteins | sample GraSluR1_MG_10_FD_207217 | JGI IMG/M metagenome (GOLD analysis project Ga0334887, IMG submission 207217) | Sludge microbial communities from methane-producing bioreactor in Wageningen University, Netherlands - Granular Sludge_18_07-R1 | ecosystem: Engineered > Bioreactor > Anaerobic >...
ACCACGCGGTTGCTCTCGCCCTCGCGGATGTGCAGATAGCCTTCGAAACCGAACCAGCGGGTGATGCCGGCCCCGATCAGGATGACCAGGATCCCGATGTGGAGCAGCAGGAAACCGGCGGCTGGGCGGCCGCGATTGCAGCGGCGCACCAGGTTCAAGAGCAGGTTCACGAACAGCACGACCAGCACCATGTTGAACCAGAGCGCGTCGTAGACCAGGTCGTAGGCCGCCGCCCGGCCGGTCGCGGACGAGCCCAGGCCGTTGTAATGGTTCTCGACCAGGGTGGCGGCACCCGACGCCACGGCGATGATCACCAGCAGACCGGCGCCGAGGCGCAGATCGGAGAGCCGGCGGAAAACGGAATTTTGGACGAGCGTTTTCACGGCACCTCGCAGGGTTGGGGGTCGCAAACATCGTCCACCAACATAGCAGGATATTTCGTTGTCGACCAAGGGGCGCACCGCGGCGTCCATACTCCGCCGCCGCCCGCTGACGGCACTTGTCACCCGGAGGCGAACGCAGTATCGTCCAGCTCCCGAAGCGTTCCGGGGCCGCTTGCCGCGGAGCGACCAGCGCGGCCGCACCGGCTCCACCAACCCGACCGCCTTGCCAAGGAGCGTGCCATGTCCACCGCCCGTCTCGTTTTTGCCCTTATGCTCGCTGCGACCATTGCCCTGCCGGCCGTGGCCGATGAGATCCTCGACCAGATCAACAACGGGATCCAGCTCTACAAGTCCGGCGATTTCGCCGGCGCCGCCAGCGAACTCGAATTCGCCGCCGCACAGATCCGCCAGCTCCGCGCCGGCGAGGTCTCCGGCGCGCTCCCCAAGCCGCTAGCCGGCTGGACCGCCCCCGATGCCGAAACTTCGGCCATGGGCACGGCATTCTTCGGCGGCGGCACCAGCGCCAGCCGCAAGTACACGAAAGGCGACGCATCGGTCGAGGTACAGATCGTGACCGATTCGCCCATGCTGCAAGGTGTCACGATGCTGCTCAACAACCCAACGCTGCTCGGCGCCAGCGGCCAGAAGCTGATCCGGGTCAAGGGCAACAAGGCCGCGCTGGAGTGGGAGAACGACCACGGCACCATCCAGGTCGTGGTCGCAGGCTCGGTGTTGGTCTCGGTCACCGGTTACGAATGCGAGCAGGACGACCTGACCGCCTACGCCGAGGCCGTCGACTACGAGTTGCTCAAGCAGATCATGTCGCGCTAGCGTCGCCGTTCACGAACGAACGGCGTCGGCCGACACGCGCCACGCCGCCGCGTTCTCCTCGGCGAAAGCCTCGAAACTGGTGGGCTTGCGACCGAGCAGTTTGGCCACCGTGTTGTAGGTCTTGGCCGATTTGCCGGCGCGCACTTGCCGGTACATGACCATCAGATACTCGAGTTGGCCGCCGGGCATCCCCGCCCGGCGGCCTTTTTCTCGCATCTGACTCGGCTCGATCGGGTGGTAATTCACCGGACGCTGGCTGGCCCGGGTCAGCGCTGCGGCCACCGCCGTGTGGCTCATGGGGTCGTCGCCGGTCAGATCGTACGCGTGGCCACGCAGCTCCGGCTCGCTGAAGACTTCGACCGCGACCGCCGCCACGTCGCGCACGCTGATGAAACTCGTGCGGCCGCTGCCAGCCGGCAGACTGATGGTGCCGTGGGCCGCGATGTCCGGCAGCAGCCAGCCGTGCGAGAAGTTCTCCATGAAAAAGTTGGGCCGCAGGATGGACCAGGTCAGACCGCTGTGGCGCAGGTAGCTCTCGACCAGACCCAGCGGTCCGGCAGGCTGCACGTCGGTGCCCAGCGCCGACGAGAAGATCACATGCTGGACTCCCGCTTCGCGGCACAGATCGATGAAATCGGGCAGGATCGCGGCGGCGGCGATGTCCAATGGCCGCGCGGTCAAGAAAACCTGGGGCGCTCCCATCACGGCCGGCCGCCAGGAAAGCGGGTTGGTCCAGTCGAAGCGGACGCCGTCTTCCAGTCGCTCGGGGTTGCGCGAGGCGCAGCGTACGCGGTAGCCCGCCGCGCGCAACTGGCGAACCACCTCGCGGCCGAGCTTGCCGCTCGCGCACGTGACCAGGACAGGATCGGTCATGAGAGCCTCCTTGCGGCCAGCCGCGCCGTCACGACGCCGCACTGATCCATATCACTTGAGCAACATCATTCGGCGCGACGCCACGTACGCGCCGGCCTCCAGCCGATAGAGATAGACGCCCGCGGCCACGCGGCAACCGAGGTCGTCCCGGCCGTTCCAGATCACCTCGTGCCGGCCCGCGCCAAGAACCCCGCCCGCCAGCAGCGTGCGAACCGCGCGCCCGCGTGGATCGAAGACCCGCAGCCGCACCGCCGACGCGCGCGGCAGGTCGAACGCGATCGCAGTCTGCGGGTTGAACGGGTTGGGCACATTCTGCCGCAAAGCATGGCGGGCCGGCACGAGCGACCCGCCAACCGCGGTCGGATCGCCGGACAGTTCGCTCTGGTTGCCGGCGAAATCGACCGCCGCCACCGCCAGCGGACCGTCCCACAACTCGCCCACATCCAGCAGCGTCCCCGTCGTCTCCAGCACCGCCTCGCCCGCGAACACCCGGTAATAGGCGAGGTCGGCATCGCCGACCGGATCCCACGCCAGATAGCTCGGCGGGATCCGCCGCACGTTCGTCGGCGCGCTGGGCGCCAGGTTGTCGAGCGAATAGCCGCTGTCCACCGGCGAGTCGTAGAAGGTGAACGGATCCGCGGTCATCGCCGAAATGAAGAACGCCGTCCAGCACATGCCGTGCGCGATGGTCGAATCGCAGAGCGTCTCGGCGACGTACTGATATACCTCGTCGCCCCGCGACGGCACCGTCGCGAGGTAGTCCCATCCCTCGAGCCGCAGGCCGGCGTCTTGGCCGGCGCCTGCCCCGATGCCCAGGTCGGCCGGCCCTGGAGCCTGCTGTTTGTACTCGTCCTGCCGGCGATAGATGCCGTAGCCGGTGACCGGCAACGGATAGCCGGAGGCGTCGTGCCAGGCGCGGCCCCAGGTCAAACGCACGCGCCGCCCCTGGTCGTTGCCGACATCCGTGATCGCGATCCACTGCGGCGCCAGAACGCAGCCCATTCCGTAAACCCCGATCTGACCGCAGGCGGCGCCATCGGGGTGATTGTCCGGCAGGCACGGCGAGGTCGTGCTCAGGGTATAATCCCCGCCGGCCGGATTACAGAACAACGGGTCCGCGGCGATGTTGCCGGCCACACCGAGCCACTCCTGGAGCGGCGGCGCCCAGTCGCCGCCGGCGTTGCCGTGGAAGTTGCTGCAAACGATCTCCAGGAGTTCGGGCTGCGCGACGGTCAACGCCTGCCCCGTGTTGCCGGCGATGATCGTCTGCGAGATCGCGCACGGCAGATTCACCGATACGTGCTCGACGCCATGGCCGCCGTTGTCGGCGATGGTCAGAAACTGCAGGACATAGCCGTCGGACACATGGTACTGCTGCCCTCCCAGTTGAATCCCGCCCGCCTCGTTCCGGCTCACCAGACACGATGAGACCGTGAATGACGCCACCGCCAGCCCGCCGCCCAGCCGTATGCCGAAGCCCTGATTGTCGTCGATCACGCAATCGGTGATCGCGCGGGTACGCAGCCGATCGCCGCGCGGCTCGACCATGTCCGCCCGCAGTCCAGTGAACGAAGCCATGACGCCGTCGCCGGCATTGCCGACGATCCGGCTGCCCGAGACGCCGAAGTACCAGCTCAACACATCGACCCGGACACCTGGTCCGCCATTGTCGACGATGTCGGAGTCGTCGATCTGGATCAGGTGATCCATGACGCTGCCCCGCACGCCTCCCAGTGTGTTCCGTTCGCTGACCGAATTGGCGAACACCAGGCCGGCCGCTTCGCCGCTGCTCGCCACGCCCCAACCGCCGTTGCCGCCGACGCGACAGCGATGCATCTGCACCAGGTCCTCCAGCGAGCCCTGGAAGCTGACGCCGGCTCCCGCGTTGTCCAGGATTTGCGTATCGGCGATGAGAAACGGGTCGTCCCAGCCCCACCATGAATCCGAGATCAGTTCGACCCCGGTGCCGCCGTTGCCGGACACCTCGCAGCTATCGATGGCGGCAACGCCGCAGTATGCCATGCGCACGCCCGCGCCGTCGTTTTCGCGAACGAGCGACGAGACGATTCGCGGCCGCACCTCGGAATATCCCCAGAGCCCCTCGACCAGCAGCCCGGCGCCTGGGTTCTGCTGGAGATCGAGGTCGCGCAAGGTGGGCGCGGTCGCCACGGCGACGCCGGCATCGCCGCACCAGATTCCGGCAGGATAGCCGCCGGTGACGGTGATCCCTTCGAGGACCGCCGCGCGCGTCTCCCCGCCGCGGAACCGGAAGCCGACCCGCGGCTCGGCCGGGCTCCCTTCGGCGTCGACCACGCAGGCCGACCGATCGCCGCTCAGCGACCGCACCGTGATGGCCTTGCCCATGAAGTCGAGATCGCGGTTGCCTTCGCCGGTGTAGACGCCGGCGGCAAGCAGGACCGTATCGCCGCCGTTCGCCGCGACGATCCCGCGCTGGATCGTGGCAAACGGCAACTCCTGCGACCCGGGATTGTCATCATCGCCGACCTCGGCGCTCACATACCAGAGTGAACCAGCGCCAGTCTCGCCGCGAAATCCCTGCCCCCCGCGACCGGCCGCGACCGGCGCCACGGCCGCCAGCAGGATCAGCGCAGCCCCATAACGCCGCGCCGCGCGGCCGTTCCAGAAAAAGATACCGCAATCCCACTTCACGATGGTGACCCCCGACGGCTCCTCGCGCTATACTGAGATGAGTTGACCACCGGCGTGCGTTCGGCGGACGAGCCGATATGGGGCGATTATGACAGAACAACACCCCGGTCGCAAGCCCTCCGGGCGCCTCGTCAGCGGGGCCGGCGCGGTCCTGGTGTGGCTATTGACCGCCGCGGCGGCACTCGGCGATCCGGCCCGGGCGGCGCCGAACCCCGCCGAACAGACCGACAGCGCTGCATGGCGCCTGCTCGCCCCCGGGCTAGAACTGGCGACCTTTACGGTCGGTTCGGCCTCGATCCAGGTGTTGCGCAGCGATCCCGAGCGCTGGCAGACCGTCGCCCTGGCGGTCTCGGAGCTCGGCGGCGCGCCGCGCGCGGCGCGCGCCTGGGGCGAGGAGTTCGGACTCACCGCGGTCATCAATGCCGGCATGTATGGCGACGATCTCCGCACCCACACGGGTCACTTCCGCACCGGCGATCACGTGAACAACCCGCGCTGGAACCAGAAGGACTACCGGCAAGCGGCGTGTTTCGAGCCGCGCGAATCGGGATTGCCCCGCTTCGTCCTGATGGACCTCGACATGCATCCGCCCGCCGCGTTCGCCGACCGCTACGACATCGTGATCCAGAACATCCGCCTGATCCGCAAACCGGGCGAGAACCGCTGGCCGCCGGATACACGCCCCTGGTCGGAAGCCTGCCTCGGCGAGGACGACCAGGGCCGCATGCTCTGGATCTACTGCCGCCAACCGCACAGTATGCACGCGTTCATTGAGATCCTGCTCGCCTTGCCCCTTGCATTGGTGGCAGCCCAGCATCTCGAGGGGGGACTCCAGGCGCAGCTCTGGGTTGCCTCCACCGCTCCCGCCGCGGCCGTACCGCCGCACGTTACGAACGGCCACCAACCGCCGCCGCTCGCGCAACCGGGCTGGCCCGTGCCCAATGTGCTCGGTTTGCGGCCGCGCGCGGCGGCCGATCGTTAGCGACCTTTTCCAGCTTGGTATCGCCGCCCGCCGCGGCTAGTGTCACGCCATGTTGTGGACCACGGACCTCTCGCCGGCCGCGCATCTCGTTGTCCTGGTGGCCGGGCTGATTTCCGGCTTCGTCGACAGCATCGCCGGTGGCGGCGGCCTGATCACCATCCCCGCGCTGCTGGCGGTCGGCCTGCCGCCGCACCTGGCCCTGGGCACCAACAAGCTCGGCTCGACCATGGGGGTGATGACCGCGCTGCACCGCTACCGCGGCGGTGGCTTGGTGCGGGTGCGCGACTGGGTGCCGGGCGTCGTCTGCACGGCGGCCGGCGCGGCAGCCGGCACGGTGCTGATCCAGTTGCTGTCCGCCGGTTTTCTGGCCTGGTTGATCCCGGCGCTGCTTTTGGCAATCCTGGTCTACACGCTCGCTTCGCCGGACCTCGGCTCCCAACCCGTGCGCCGGCGAATTGACCGCCGGTTGTTCCAGCTCGTCTTCGGCCTCGGACTGGGCTTTCACGACGGCTTCTTCGGACCCGGCACCGGCGCGTTTTGGGCCATGGCCCTGGTGACGCTGGCGGGGCTCGATCTGCGCCGCGCGACCGCCGCCGCCAAGGTCATGAATGCCACCAGCAACGTCGTGGCGCTCGTGTTCTTCGCGCTCGGCGGCAAGGTCGTGGTCACGGTCGGTTTGGCCCTGGGGGCCGGCCAGATCATCGGCGCCGTGTTGGGCGCGCAGCAAGTCTTGCGGCGCCCGCCGAGCTTCGTGCGTTGGTTCCTGATCGGGTCGGTCGCCTTGACGCTGATCAAGATGCTGTGGGAACGATTGGCCTGATCCGCGCACCGGCACTATCCTGGACGCGGGGCGCGGATCTTCCCATATTGCCCTACAGGCCCCACAGGCCGCACAGGTCCCACAAGTCGCACCAACTCGCCCCGAACTGGAGAACGCCTTGACGACGACACCCGCCGCCGCCGCGTCCCCCGCCCGCCGTTCGATATTCAAGCAGTTCCCCGGCTACTTCTGGGCCGCCAACACCATGGAGGTGTTCGAGCGGATGGGGTGGTACGGGTTCTATGCGGTCAGCAGTCTGTATCTGACCGGCGCCGTGGCCGACGGCGGCCTGGGGATGAGCAGCGCCGATCGCGGCGTGATCCAGGGGCTCTCCACGTTCTTCCTGTACCTCTTCCCCGCCGTGTTCGGCGCCCTGGCCGATCGCTACGGGTTCAAGCGCATGTTCCTCTCGTCGTGCGCGGTGATGATCCCGGGCTACCTGCTGCTCGGCGTGCCGAATTCCTTCTGGGGCTTTCTGGGCGTGTACTTCCTGGTCGCCGTGGGGCACGGCATGTTCAAACCAGTGGTCATCAGCACCGTCGCCAAGGCGACCACGCCCGAGACCGGCAGCATGGGCTTCGGCATCTTCTACATGATGGTCAACATCGGCGGCTTCCTGGGGCCGATCGTCGCCGGCATCGTGCGCGGCTGGGACTGGCAGTACGTGTTCTACGCGTCGGCGCTGTGGATCCTGCTGATGGGAGCGATCACGCTCACCTTCTACCGCGAACCGCCGCGCGACGCGGCCGCGGAGAGCCGGCGGTCGCTGCGCGACGTCTTCCGCGGCATGATCGAAGTGATCGGCAACGGCCGCTTCTTCCTCTTGATCGTCGGCATCCTCGGCCTCCTGGTCATGGGTTCGCGCTGGCTCGCGCCCGCTGTGTATCTGCCGCTGGCCGGCAGTTGGTTGGCCCTGAACCTGCTCGTGGATATCCCGCTGCGCGTGCGCGCGAGGGCCGCCGCCGCGACCGCGGCGGCGCCTGGCAACGCGAGCGACGCCGCGGCGGCCGTGGCGACCGCAGCCGCCGCGGCGGCCGGCGGCGGCTGGCTCCTGCAACCCATGCGCGTGGGCGAGGGCCGCTACCTGACGTTCCTGCTGCTGATGTCCTTCTTCTGGGTCAGCTTCAACCAGATCTTCATGACCCTGCCCGAGTACATCCGCGACTACGTCGACACCAGCGACATCATCGGCAGTTTGACCCCCGCGGCCGGCGCGATCGCCAACCTGGCGCAGCGCCTCGGTCTCGATACCAGTCAGTGGGCCCGCGCCGTGCTCGAGCACGGGCAGGTCAAACCGGAGCACATGATCAACCTGAACGCGTTCGGCATCATCGTCGGGCAGGTGGCGATCAGCTACCTGTCGCGCCGCCTGCAACCGTTGACCACGATCATCGTGGGCAGCGTGATCACCGTCTTCAGCTTTCTGCTCTATCTCGTGGGCCAGGCGGGTTGGATCATCGTGCTGGCGATCCTGGTTTTCTCGGTCGGCGAGATGTTCGCCAGCCCGCGCTCGAAGGAGTACGCCGGCCGCATCGCCCCGCCGCACAAGGTGGGCATGTACATGGGCTACTTCTACTGGTGCGTGGCGCTGGGCAACCTCTTCGGCGGCCTGATCTCCGGCAAGGCCTACCAGCACTTCGGCCCGGCGCACCGCGGCGGTATCGACCGGACCGATACGATGTGGCTCATCTTCGCCGGTCTGGCGCTGTTGTCGGCGATTCTGCTCTGGGTCTACAACCGCTGGATCGCGGAAAAGCGGCCGGCTTGACCCCGTCCGCCCAACGCGCAGAACCGTAACGCGGGTTGATCGCGGCGCCGAGGTCCTGTACTCTTCACCCGGGGGGCGGCGCCCCGAGATTCAACAAGGCAAAGGGTGGGGATGACGGCGCGGCAACACCGGCGTTTCGGCGCGCGAGCGAACGGGAGCCACCCGCGGGCGGCTGGCCGGTTCGCCTTGCCCGCCCTGTTCGCCTTGCTCGCCGCCTCCGGCTGCACCGATCGCGGCGCCATGCCGACGTTGCCGGAGGTCAGCGTCGATCCGAGCGAGTGGCAGCGGATCTACCCGGCGGTGACCGGGCAGAGTCTCAACGCCGCCTGGGGCATGGACGCCGACGACATGTGGGCCGTCGGCAATCGGGGCGCCATTATACATTTCGACGGCCAGCAGGTGAGCAGGTTCGAAGCAGAGACCGGCAATGACCTGGTAGCGATTCACGGCCTGGCGCGCGATGACATCTGGGCCGTGACAAGAAGCGGCGACGTCCTGCGCTGGGACGGTCGGCGATGGCTTCTGCAGCATTCTGTCCGTAGCGAGAGTGGAGGATCGCTGTCGGTTTACAGTGTGTGGTGCATGGCCCCGGATCAGATCTACGTCGGCGGTTACCTCTGGACGAACGACATGACACCGGCCATCTGGCGCGGTGACGGAAACGCTTGGACGATCATGCCATTCGCTGATCCTGTCCTTGGTGAACCCGTACGGCGAATCTGGCACCCGGGACCTGGATATCCCTTGCTGGCTGCCTCGACCAACGTTCTGTACCGCTGCGATGACGACGTCTGGCAGGTCCAGACGACGATGTCGCAAATCCTGCATACCGCGGCGGAGTGGATCCTGGCTCGGGACCCGGACGACCCTCATTCGCGGACCGCCTTGTTTCGTCTGAGTCCCGCCGGCGACGTCGTCAAAGAATGCAATGGAAATGCTCTCGACTTCGCCGAATGGATTGCTTTGACCGACCCGCCATTGCTCGGATATTCTTATAGTAGTTCTCGGATCCGCCGTCTCGTCGGCTGTCTGTCGATCGACTCACAGTTCTGCCCGTTTTGGATTGCCGATCTGGTCAGCCCCCGGTTTCCCAACGCCAACAACCGCCATGGTTTTGCCGTCGGCGGCCGTGGCGGATTCGCGCGCGTCGACTTCGCCGCGGATGACTATATCTCCATCACGGAACTGTATCCCCGGGCTGAGAACCGCCTCGCAGTACACGTCGAGGGCGACGGCGACGACTTGTTTCTCCTGGACGACCAGTATCAACTGTATCGCCAAGACGGCGCAACCTGGCAGTTCCTCGAGACACCGTTTAACGCCCATTCGTTCCGCTGCCTCGATGACGGATCGCTGGCCCTCCTCCAATTCGGACCTTTCCTACGATTTGCCGTCGGAGAGTCCGAAGAACCATGGCGCGAGTTGCCGGCGCTTGAACATTTTGTGGGAACTGATCAATGGTGGATCGACGGCAGTCTGCGCCCGCGGATCCTGACCCCAAATTCAACCACCGACCGTTTCGAACTGTGGGGACTCGAAGACGCGTCGTGGATCCGGCTCAGTGATCTCGCCGAGGATATCGGCGAGGACATCGGATCGCCGAGACGGTTGGTCGGTTTCGCGCCAGACGACCTGTACCTGCTCGTGACTATGCAGTCCCCATACGCCCGCGCCCTTCTTCATTTCGACGGCCACCGCGTGTCGCGGGTGCTTGCGACCAACGATGTCAATCTCTACGCAATAGCTGCCGGCCGGTTCTCGCATCGGCTCTACCTACAAGGGTATCGGGACAATTCCGGCTACTTCTGCGGGTATTTGCACGAGGGTGTCCTGACTGGTCTCAGCGGGCCGCCGAGTTGGGACAACTTGTGTGAAGTCGACGCCGAACTGGCTTACTGCTATACCATGTCGCAAATCTATCAACTAAGCCCGGCGGGCTGGGCCGCCGTGCCGTCCCTGGCATTGGGCTCGATCAGGGACCTCTGGGCGCAAGCCGACCGAGGGCTTTTCGTGATCGATGACCGCGGTGAGATCTATCACCGCAGCCTGCCGGGTTGGACGAGATGATCCGATGATCATGCGACGCGGAGTATCGACGCCAGAAACCCGCCGGTCCGCCGCGCGGCCTTGGCGAACCGCGACACTGGCCGCGGCGTTGCTCGCAGCGTTTCTGCTCGCCAGCTGCACCGACCGCAACGCCATGCCGACGTTGCCCGAGGCCGGCGGCGAACCGAGCGAATGGCAACGCCTCTACCCGGCCCTTACCAACCAGACTCTCATCGCCGCCTGGGGCCTGGATGCCGACGA
>Ga0334887_1005453_pt1 | contig 10621 bp, 7 predicted proteins | sample GraSluR1_MG_10_FD_207217 | JGI IMG/M metagenome (GOLD analysis project Ga0334887, IMG submission 207217) | Sludge microbial communities from methane-producing bioreactor in Wageningen University, Netherlands - Granular Sludge_18_07-R1 | ecosystem: Engineered > Bioreactor > Anaerobic >...
CAGGATAGTGATAATGGTGGATGAAGGATCAGCATCAGCAAGCGAAATACTTGCGGGGGCACTTCAGGATTGGGACCGTGGAATTGTACTGGGCAGACGTACCTTTGGAAAGGGACTGGTGCAGCAGGGATTCTCACTTACCGACGGGTCGATGATCAGACTTACCGTTGCACGTTACTACACACCAACCGGACGCTCTATTCAGAGCCCGTACGACGAGGGATACGACAAATACATTGAGAACTTTTACAGACGCTATACCAACGGTGAGCTGATGTCGGGCGACAGCATCCGTTTCCCCGATTCACTCAGGTTTAAAACACTTATCAATAAGCGAACTGTTTACGGCGGAGGCGGTATAATGCCCGATGTGTTTGTTGCCGTAGATACTTCATCAAATTCCGACTATTTCAGGAACCTGGTGCGCAGGGGAATACTAAACACATATATTCTGGAATACGCCGATGAGAACAGAAACTCGATCAGAGCTTCATACAAAACCTTCCAGGATTTCAGGAAAGGATTCGAATTCTCTGAGGATGAAATAAAGGCCCTGGTCAAAAAAGGGGAGAATGCAGGAATTAAATTCGATGAAAGTCAGTTCAATATATCAAAGAGTGAGTTACTTAAAGGCCTTAAGGCCCTGCTGGCCTCAAACCTGTGGCATACCAATGAATATTTTATGATTCTGAACCAGGGTGATAAATCCATTGACAGGGCACTTGAAATTATCAACGACAGGGCAACATATAACAGGTTGCTGGGTTATCCCCGATAGTCAGACGGGATCTTGTACATGAAACTGATCGCCAAAACCCTCTATGGTCTTGAAAAAGTTCTTGCTGAAGAGCTGCTGGAGCTCGGGGCAAAAAATGTTACTCCTGTTAACAGGGCAGTAGTGTTTAACGGGGATAACCGGCTGCTTTACAAGGTGAATTATTGTTCCGCAACAGCTCTTTCAGTCCTCGCCGTTATTGCCGAATTCACCATAAAATCGTCAAAGGACCTTTACTTCAATTGCTCTAAGATCGACTGGGGAAGATATCTGGGATGTGACGATACTTTTTCGGTTACTCCGGTGGTAAAATCGGAGCTCTTTCCGCATACAGGTTACGCGGGCCTTGTACTAAAAGATGCCGTTGCCGACTGGTTCCGCAATAAAACCGGGAGAAGACCCTCCATAAGTACCTCTTATACCGGCCTCCTCATTAACCTCCATGTCAGTCATGAAAAAGTTACAGTTTCTCTCGACTCATCCGTGGTGCCGTTATATAAGCGGGGATACAGGATCGGACAGTATGCTGCACCCCTTAATGAGGTGCTTGCTGCAGGAATGATAAGACTCTCAGGATGGCACTCAGATAAACCGCTTCTCGATCCTATGTGCGGCTCAGGTACGATACTTCTGGAGGCTGCTCTTGCAGCCTTCAGGATACCTCCCGGTAAATTCAGACCCTCCTTCGGCTTCACCCGGTGGAAGGATTTTGATGAGGATCTGTTCCTTAATGTAAAGGAGAGAGCGGAAAGAAGAATGGTCAATTCATCTGTCATTATACGCGGAAGTGATATCTCTCAGCAGGCGATATCCCAGGCCAGGATAAACATTATCAATGCCGGACTTGAAGATTATATTAACCTGAGCGTGGCTGATTTCAAGGATCTTCACAAAGAACAGGAGAGGGGGGTGATAATCGTAAATCCACCCTACGGAGAAAGAATAAAACCGGGTGACGTCAGTCAGTTATACAATATGATAGGAACTACTCTGAAACATAATTTTGCGGGCTGGGATGCTTTCATAATTACTTCAGGAAAAGATTTACTGAACGAAATAGGACTGAAGCCAAAAAGTAAAAAGAGCCTTTATAACGGTGCAATTGAATGCCTGTTCGCCAGGTATGAATTGTATGAAGGGACAAAAAAAAGAGACATGTCAGGCACATGAATCACCCCCTGGAAGAACCTCCGGTTATGGTGGCTAAATATTCGTTAATCACCACTAAATGCAGGTTTAATCAAAAATATGACTCATTATTCAAAAAACAGACGATGATTAATCTATAATTTGTTAACTTCACTTTTTTATTATATTTGTTTTCAGAAAAATTGTGATCTTATCTTAAATGAAGCTTAAATGAGCTTTAGCATAGAGAACTTCTTCACTGACCAGTCGAACGGAAATGTTATCCTTTTTTATAAGGGTAATGTTGATTCCGATGCGATTAACAATGTGCTCGATGAGGTCGAAGAGAAGCTTTTAAGAGTTAATGAGCAGTCGAAACTCAGGAAAAAGGTTTATAATGTGCTGGTAGAAAGCCTTCAGAACCTTTATCACCATGTTGACAGAGTGCCTGAAGGATTTGAGGACCAGAGCGCAGAGAAATACGGGATAGTTGAAGTAAAGAGGGTTGAGAAGGGATATAAGATAATGACAGGCAATTTTGTGAAAACCTCGAATGTTGAAAAGCTTGAAGAGAAGATTAAAAGGATAAACAGATCAACTCACGAGGAGATCAAGGAGCTTTATAAATTTATTCTTAACCACCAGAGGATCTCAGCCAAGGGAGGCGGAGGACTCGGTCTGGTAGATATAGCAAGAAAGACCGGGAACAAACTTGATTACTCCTTCAGGAATTATGATGACAATTACTCCTTCTTCTTTCTTAATATTTTTGTAAACGAAGAATACTGATTTAAAAATAAAAATGTTACATATGGAACCGATCATTATCGAAGGAACACCGAAAACACCAACAGTAAGGTTTGATGCTACAGAAGGAATTTTTGAAATAAAGGGCAGGTCTATTCCCGAGAACTCTGTTGAATTTTACAAGCCTCTGGTCGACTGGCTCGACAGTTACAGGGAAACACCTCTTGACAAGACCGTGGTAAATATCCGACTTGAATACTTTAATACCAGCTCTTCAAAATGCATTCTTGACGTATTCAAGAAACTGGAAGCAATACATAAGGCTAAGAATGAGGTTGAAGTGAACTGGTACTATGAGGAGGACGACGAGGACATGCTTGAAGCGGGTGAAGACTATGAGTCAATTATCAGGGTGCCTTTCAAGATGATCGAGATTGTTGAATAGCGTACCTTCTGGTTCAGACGATCGGTGAAATAAAATCTTGTAAAGAGCTGCCCCGGACGGGGTGGCTCTTTCTTCTGTTAATCCGCAATGTCAGGGTATTTCTGTCTTCTTCCAAGGATCATCTCGCCGGAATCAAGCAGTTTCTTGAGAAGCCTGAAATAGAGAATAGCATATAACATAATCGCAATTAGCCACAGCACAGCAATGTTGATGATAAAAGTGCTCACCTGCAGGCCGAAAATGTTCTTGACCGGAGCATAGAAATGTGCCTTGATGAAGGGATGTGAAGGATCCATATATATGGGATCGAGTTTCTGAACAATCTCTCCCCTGAACTCAATTATCTTCTGAGTCTCATTCTTGGCAAGCACAAACTCTTCCAGAGCAAGGTTGTAATGATCATCCCTGAGTTTCTGGAAAGCCTCTTTATCCTCCTGTTCATATTGTGTTATAATGGCATCCTTCCTGTTACCGGCATTGTTGTAGTAGGCAACGTAATACCTTCTTACCTGTTCGAGATATGTCAGGGCCGAATGGATTATATCAGGGGTTATTTTTTCAGGCGTAAGATCTTCAACATGATCAAAACTGAACCCGGGCATCAGGATCATCTCCTTCCTTATCTCATTCTGAACAAGCATGAGATTATCATCAAAATCTGACCCCCTGGCTCCCCTGTTCATCTCATTCAATATCTTGTCCAGATTCCCTTTTACCTTTGCGTTCCAGTAATCCCTCTTGAATTTTGCCCGGCTCATTGCCTTGTCGTAAATATAGAACTGGTGCTCGTATTTATTATTAATGAACTGATGGACCGCAAGTGCTTCATAGCCCCAGCGGGCAGTCATCATTTCCCCGTAAGCAGGAATTGTCACGGGAGAAGAAATGGTCGGATTGAGCTTTTCGAACTTGACAAGTATACCGCTCAGTATAATCTGAGGGATAACCAGAAAAGGTATCAGGATATAAATTGTCACAACAGCCTTGAAACTGTCGGATATTACAAGACCCATTATATTAGCTGATGCCCAACATGCAAAAAGGACCAGCCAGTATTCAAACATCATTCCCCTGATACCGGTAATGGTATTTCCAATCAGTACAAAAGCAAAGGCCTGTATTGCAGAAATAAGGAACAGGACACAAACCTTCGATAAGAGGTAGCTGTTCCAGCTGAGGTTGAGGAAGGCTTCCCGCCTCAATATCTTTCGGTCCTTTATGATCTCTTCCGCACTGACACTGAGCCCTATGAATATTGCAACTATTACCGACATAAATAAATATACCGGCAGATTGCTGTTCTCGTACAGTGTATACTTCGGGTTTCTGACACTCTCATCAAAATACCTGATCAGGAAAGCGAGGAAGAATGCAAGCACGGGAGCTTCAAGAAGTGTTATTATAAGGTATTGAAGATCAGATACCTTTGACAGGATGTCACGTTTGACGAATATAACGATTTGCCGCAGCTTTCCGGGTGTCTGGAAATTGATCTCAGGAAGTGCTCCTCCCTTTTCAAGGGGTTCTTCCTTCTTTTCTGCCTGGTAGAGATAGTTCCAGTCTTTTGGCGAGATCCTGCGTATTTCGGTTGGTTTGCCGCTCTCATTGAATACCCTGGTCTCGACTATATCGAAAATCTGTTCAGGATTTACGTTGCCGCAAACACGGCACTCACTCTCATTATAATCAGCCTGTTCTATTTTTCTCTTAAAGTATTCAATTGATTCAACGGGATTACCGTTGTAGATCATATAACCACCCGTATCAAGAATGATAAGCTTGTCAAACATCTTGAAGATATCAGAAGATGGTTGATGGATAACGACAAAGAGCAGTTTCCCTTTTCTTGTCAGATCTTTCAGCAGGTCGAGTATGTTTTCTGAATCCCTCGAGGAGAGACCAGATGTCGGTTCGTCAAGGAACATTATGGCGGGCTCCCTTATCAGCTCAAGTGATATGTTGAGCCTCTTTCTCTGACCACCACTTATCTTCTTGTTAAGAGGGGTCCCGACTTTCATGTTCCGGATTTCGTAGAGTCCCAGGTTCCTCAGAACATTGTCAACTCTTTGGCTTATCTCTTCCTCGTTCAGATTATTAAAGCAGAGCTTTGCGTTAAAGTAAAGATTCTCAAATACCGTCAGCTCTTCAATAAGAAGGTCGTCCTGTGAAACATAACCTATCAGTCCCTTTACCTTATCACTCTCTGAATGAATATTGACTCCGTTAATAAGCACTTCCCCCTCGTCGGGAGGATTTATCCCGTTCAGAACACTGAGCAGGGTCGACTTGCCTGCCCCGCTGGCTCCCATAATGCCTACCATCCTTCCGGATTCGCTCCCGAAGCTCATATGATGAATTCCGACCTGGCCGCTTCTGAACCTGTATTCAAGATTATGGACATCATATACCACTCTCGACTCCCTGAACTCTTCACTGATAAACTGCATTGTCACATCCCAGTAATAAACCGGGGCGATCTTGTAACCTTTTATTGATGAGCCCTGACTTAAGGGGTATATCTTATCTTCATTGAGTATCTGGCCGTTCATTGTCAGCTCACCGGAGCCGGTGAACCTCAGGAAATACATCTTCACTGATGGTATAAAAGATATCCATAACTGACCTTTTAACTGCTCCCTGTAGAGTACCTTGGCACCTTTTGCCCTGAACTCCTTTTTACCTGTGATTACAAGAATATTAGGAGATACAGGAACATCAGAGAAGGGATTCAGTGCAAACTTCTCAATCAGGTCATATTCTACCTGGCTGATATTGAGTCCTTCAGCAAGAGTATTAATGAAACCCAACTCAAGAGAGCTGACGCTTGTACCGCCAGATTTGCAGAATTCCAGAGCATTGATGACAACCACTATTCTCTGCTGCTGATCAAGCTGCCCCTGCTCATTTATTTCATTGCACAATTTCCTTATCCTGATGGCGATAGCCCCTTCGCGTCTCTCCTCACTGCTCTTTTCGAGCTTCATCCTTGCATTTTCATAAGCTGAATCATAGGTGCTCAGATACCTGATTACCATCTCCTGGTTGAGAAGCCGCTTCAGAAATGCCTCCACAATGCTTCTCCTCTCACCGGCATCCTTCTGAGGCTTGCCAATAATGGCAAACAACTGCATCAGAGTCTCCAGGATCTTCTCACTCATTTCTGTACGAATAAATTATATGCCGGATTTAAGGGCATGAATTTATATAATTGGTCTAAATTTTCCTAATTTATGTTCAAATTAAGTCTTACAGACTAAGATGTCATATCTTAAAACTCATCGTTTTTAATATTATACTCAGGTGCCTGCAATTGTCATAATGGCATAGTGGTTCATAAAACCAGTGTCAAAAAGGCCTCTGGCCGGCATTGGAACCAAATGGCAGGAAATTTGTCGTCCTTAGAAAAAAGATTTTGGATATGAATTTGAACAACTTCACACTGAAGGCTCAGGAATCGGTCCGGCAGGCTTTCAACATAGCAACTTCAAAGGGTCAGCAGGCAGTCGAATGTGCACATCTTTTCATGGGTGTCCTGAGTCAGGCTGAGAACATAACCAGCTGGCTGCTTGGCAAATCAGGAGCTGATGAAAATGCCTTGCGAATGAGTGTCATGAAGCTTATTGATTCTTATCCCAGGGTATCCGGAGGTGAATTGTATCTCTCATCGACAGCATCGCAGGCATTAAGGAAGGCAAACGATCAGGCAACGGCTATGAAGGATAAGTTTGTTACTTCCGAGCATATACTGATGGGCATAATTGATACTGATGACCGGGCATCACAGATCCTCAGGGATCAGGGTATCACACTCAGGATACTGAAGCAGGCTGTCACCGAACTCAGAAAAGGAGCCTCCGTTGAAACGCAGACCTCCGATGAAACATTCAATTCGCTTAACAGGTATGCAATAAATCTGAATGAGCAGGCCAGGTCGGGTAAGCTCGATCCGGTTATAGGCAGGGACGAGGAGATAAGAAGGATACTTCAGATTCTCACCAGACGGACCAAGAACAATCCTGTAATGATAGGGGAACCAGGTGTCGGAAAGACGGCTATCGCCGAAGGAATAGCTCACAGGGTCATCAGGGGAGATGTCCCGGAAGATCTCAAATCGAAGACCATCTATTCTCTTGATATGGGTGCTCTTATTGCAGGTGCCAAATACAAGGGTGAGTTTGAGGAGAGGCTCAAATCGGTGATTAACGAGGTGATATCCTCCAATGGGGAGATAGTTCTTTTCATTGATGAGATACACACCCTTGTGGGAGCCGGGAAATCCGAAGGGGCAATGGATGCCGCCAATATACTGAAGCCTGCGCTTGCCAGGGGTGAACTGAGGGCAATTGGTGCAACAACACTTAATGAATACCAGAAATACTTTGAAAAGGATAAGGCTCTGGAGCGCAGGTTCCAGGTGGTAATGGTCGATGAACCCGACAGGGATAATACAATAAGCATACTGAGAGGGATAAGGGAAAAGTACGAGACACACCATAAAGTTATTATAAGGGATGAAGCACTCATAGCAGCTGTCGATCTATCAACCAGATATATTACCGACAGGTTTCTTCCCGACAAGGCCATTGACCTGATCGATGAGGCGGCATCGAGGCTGAGGCTTGAGATGAATTCCATTCCGGAGGAGATCGATGAGACCAACCGGGCAATAACACGGCTTGAGATTGAGCGGGAAGCCTTAAAAAGGGATGGCGATAAAGTAAGGGAAGAGCAGATGTCGCGCGAACTGTCTGAACTTCAGAACAAACGTAATGAGCTTATGGCAGCATGGAAGTCTGAGAAGGAGATGATAGAAAGGGTTCAGGAGAAGAAGGAGGCAGTTGAGAACCTTAAGTTCGAGGCTGACCAGGCTGAAAGATCAGGCGATTACGGGCGGGTGGCTGAAATCAGATATGGCAGGATAATAACCCTCGAGAAAGAGATAGGGGAACTGAAGGAGATGATAGAGAAAAAGAGAAGTAAAGGATCACTGGTGCAGGAGGAGGTCCGCTCCGAGGATATTGCTTCAATTGTATCGAAATGGACAGGGATACCTGTGGCCAGGATGCTTGAGAGTGAGAAGGAAAAGCTCCTCAGACTGGAGGAGGAGCTCCACAAAAGAGTGGTGGGCCAGGATGAAGCAATAAGGGCAGTGGCTGATGCGGTGAGAAGATCAAGAGCGGGACTGCAGGACCAGAAAAGACCGGTGGGATCATTTATTTTTATTGGGACCACAGGTGTGGGCAAAACGGAACTTGCCAGAGCACTCGCCGGCTTCCTGTTTAATGACGAGAACCTGATGACAAGAATTGATATGTCAGAATACCAGGAGAGACACTCAGTTTCGAGACTGATCGGTGCACCTCCGGGTTATATAGGTTATGATGAAGGCGGGCAGCTTACAGAGGCAGTAAGGCATAAACCCTACTCTGTTGTGCTGCTCGATGAGATTGAAAAGGCACACCCTGACCTCTTTAATCTGCTCCTGCAGGTACTCGACGAAGGCAGGTTGACTGATAACAAGGGTCGTACAGTCAATTTCAGAAATGTAATCGTTATCATGACCTCAAACCTGGGATCTGATATAATAAGAGACAGAATGGATGAATGGAATAACAATATACCTGAAAGGGAGGAGGAAAAACTTCGTAATGAAATATTCACACTGCTCAGGAGATCACTCAGACCCGAGTTCCTCAACAGAGTGGACGAGGTGGTAATGTTCAGGCCACTTACCCGCCTACAGATAAGAGAAATAGTGGTGATGCAGCTTATGGGCATACAGGAGATACTTGAAAAGAACAATATGAGTCTTGAGGCTGATGAAGAGGCCATTGAGTGGCTTGCCGACAGGGGATATGATCCGCAATCAGGTGCAAGGCCTGTTAAAAGGTTGATTCAGAAGGAAATTATTAATGCTCTGTCGAAGGAGATTATTGCAGGTAATGTAACCAGGGATGACAAAATAATTGTCGGGGTCGAAGGTAACCATCTGCGGTTCGCAGGATCCGGGTAGTGGTGCCGGATTACCTGAACGATCTGACACACTCTTCCATATCGTCGTACATCTCAAAAACGGTATGAAGATGGAGAGCCTGAAAAAGCTCCCTGACCCGCGGCTCAAGATTAACAAACTTCAGCGTGCCATAATTGTTTTTTGCCGCCTTGTTCATCGACAGGAAGGAAGCAAAGCCTGAACTGTCAACATAATCGACTCCCTTCAGGTCTACAATCACTCTGGAATTGGGGTTCTCAAATTCCTTGCTTACCCCTTCTCTGATCTCATCTATAACCGTTGCATTTATCTTGTTGACTGAGAAGGATATGATGTCAATCTTATTCCTTTTTTCAATATTGATCATTTCAGTCGGGTTTTTATCTGTTTCTAATTAAATCCTCAAGCTCGCTCACAGCTGCTTTGGTGTCGGTTTCAAACCTTGATATGTAAGATTCATAAAGCTCACTGCTCCTGCCTTCCTTAGCCTGTAGTTCAAAGGTCTTTAACAGCGCTGCAAGATCCTCCATACCCATTATCGCAACCGACGACTTAGCCTTATGGGCAAGCAAACCAAGCGAATAAAAGTCTTTGACTGACAGAAGGGATTTCATCTCCATGTTTATTTCTGCAACCTGGTCCCTGAACATACTGACCAGCTCGCGGACGATACCCATATCACCCCCGGAAACCGTTTCGAGATAGTCAGTTCTGATGTACCTGTAATCCATTATTGTTAATATAATAACAATTAGTGAATAAGAGCACGATTCTTTAACAAAAATAGTAAATTTTTATTGATGTCATATATTTTAAGAAGTATGTTTTTATTAGAGCCCAATAACTGAAACCCTCTTTCGTAAAAAGGAAATATATACTATTTTTATGTGGTAATAAATCAGGTTATGGTAAAATATCTTCAAATAGCGCTGGCGGCTGTTTTATTTCTGCCATTATCACTTGAGGGGCAATTAAATGTGGCTATCCAGAAGAAAGACTTCAGAACTGATATGTCGGGATTTGAGGCTGCCTGGAAAAATATTTCCGACGGGGATAATTATTATGCAGGAAAGGGAATATGGTATGGCTATGCTTTTGAAGAGTACAGAAAAGCGATGGCCTATAATAATTCCAATCCTCAGCTGAACTACAAAACCGGGGCTTCTGCCCTTTTTTCCGACAAAAAAGATGAAGCGGCCTTTTATCTTCTTAAAGCTTATGATCTTAAAAACGACGTTGCTGATGATATTCTTCTTCTGGCCGGCCGGGCATTGCACTACTCCGGAAAATTTCCGGAAGCAGTCGTGAAACTTGAGCAATACCTCGGGTCTGCCACTAAGAAAACCAGATCTGATGTTGCCATGGCTGAGAAATATATTGAAGAGTGCAACTCGGCCATAATAGTTACAAAGGATACAATGCCTGTCACTATCAGCAATCTGGGACCTGACATCAACTCAAACTCTGATGATTATTCGGTTATCGTATCTGCTGACGGCAATACTCTGTTTTTCGCTTCAAGGCGAGAGATGTT
>Ga0334887_1005457_pt1 | contig 10615 bp, 8 predicted proteins | sample GraSluR1_MG_10_FD_207217 | JGI IMG/M metagenome (GOLD analysis project Ga0334887, IMG submission 207217) | Sludge microbial communities from methane-producing bioreactor in Wageningen University, Netherlands - Granular Sludge_18_07-R1 | ecosystem: Engineered > Bioreactor > Anaerobic >...
TCTTAAGACAAGCCTTTGCAGTATTAAAAAGTGGTTGTCCTTATGATCCTCATTACTTAAAACTAAAAAGTAATCTTGAAGTAGTTTTGACTTGACAATTAACACAGAACATTCTGAAGAGGGTGGCGTTTTTATCGGACAAAATAAGAATCTCATTCATTTCAATTCCACAATTCTTAATCCTACAAATAATAAAAGATGGCTCATGAGATTGCCACGACCTCAAAAAACAAGGTCTCGCAATGACGGATTGGGTTGATGAGATCCTCACGGCTTCGAAAACGAAGTCCCAGGATGACAGTGTTAAGTTATTCACGGTAAATGGCTTTTAAAGGATAAAAAACGGGAAGAAAATAAAAGTTAGGTATGATAATATTAATTTTAAAATATTAATTATTTATTAGGAGGTAACCATGGAAAGACCAGTTATCTATTTCGATCGAACCGGTCCAGAAAACACCGATCTCACCCTGCAGGCATCACGAAAAAGAGCTCTGGATTTGGGAATTTCTAACCTTATTGTTGCTTCAACTCATGGAGATACCGGTCTTAAGGCCTTAGAAATTTTTAAAAATACGAAAATCCAAATTATTGTCGTTGGAATTTCCTTTTCTTATAAGAGTGAAGGGTGGGATATGAGCTCTTCCGTTCGAAAAGAGTTAGAAGATCAAGGAGCAAAAATTGTAATATCTCATCATGTTTTAAGTGACGATATAATTGGGGGAGTGTCCGAACAAGGAATACCCCATCAACATAAAATCATTGCTGAGACATTTCGCCGATTCAGTCAGGGGGTGAAAGTTGCTGTTGAAATAACCATCATGGCAGCCGAAGCAGGGGTGATTGATACTGATCATGAGGTCATCTCCATTGGTGGAACTCATCAAGGAGTTGATACCGCTCTGGTGGTCAAACCATCCTACGCCAGGAATTTTTACGATTTTGAAATACGTGAAATTATCGCCAAGCCACGAATTCCAAAAGAGAAATAACACTACCGTTTTTTAGGGGAGGATCAGCGGGTGAATATCGTTGCCATATATGGGAGCCCCCGTCGTGGTGGGAATAGTGATGTAATGTTAGATGTTTTTTTATCTCCTGTTCAACCAACTGATACAATTATCAGAATTATTCCTTCAGAAATGAAATTCAGTCAATGTAAGGGTTGCCGGGCTTGTGAGAAAACCGGTGTTTGTGTTATCGATGACGAAATTAAAACAGTTTCAAACCATATCCTTCAGGCTGACCGAGTCATTATTAGTGCTCCAATCTTTTTTTATGGATTTCCCAGCGCTCTAAAAGCTTTAATTGACCGTTCCCAAGTTCTTTGGTCGCGTAGGTATCTTTTAAAAGAAGAATTGAAACCAAAAAAAGGATTTCTTTTAGCGGTGGGTGCAACCCAGGGGAAAAAATTATTTGAGGGAGTCATTTTAACCAGCCGTTTTTTTTTCGATGGTTTTAACTGTGAGTACCAGGGCGAGGTGGTCTTTCGAGGGTTTGACAAAAAAGCTGAAATTAAAAATTGTCAAGCTTGCTTGGAGGAAATAAAAAAAGCAGCCCAAAAATTTTTCTATTCAGAAAATACCATCATATGAATTCCCCTTTTCCACTTTCAACCAAATTCCCATTATTCTGACTTCTCCCTTTTGCTGAAGGGAGATGGTTTAAGATTCGATTGCTTTCCAAAAAACTCAAATCCCCCTAACCCCCCTTTTCTAAAGGGGGAAATTGATCGGCGTATACATATTTTCTATTTTCACCTGGTGCTGTTGAAAAGCATGAAGGCCTATCCTGAAAAATTACGGGCATGATAAATAAAGCCCCTACCAAAGAATATAAAATTGTAGGGGCACAATGTATTGTGCCCATTCTTTAATTAATGTAGCGACATGTCATGGCATGTCGAATCTTGAATTTCTATTCTCAACTGGCGTTGCCAAACGATAAGAGTGACATGTAGGCTTAAAAACCAATAAAAATGCGAGCGATTTGAAAATAGAGAAAAACACCGATCATGTCAACAATGGTAGTAATCACTGGAGTTGCTGAAAGAGCAGGATCAAATTTCATTTTTTTCAAGAAAAGAGGGAGAATAATACCTATCAAATTGGAAACGAAAACGACCACCCAGATTGAAAACCCTACGATAACTCCAATCGTGGAGGATTCTCGAAGAAGAATTACCCTAAAAAAACCTACTAATCCAAGTAGGCCGCCTAAAATACTTCCCACTAAAGATTCCTTTAAGGCAATCTTAAAAATATTTCTTGAATCTACTTGATTGAGTGCGATTCCTCGTACCATTATTGTTGTGGACTGACTGCCAACGTTTCCCCCGGTATTAATTAAAGCAGGTATAAAAAAAGAAAGCGAAACGACGGTTTGAATGAGAGCTGATTGGTTTTGGATTATTAAACTGGTGACCATTCCTCCTAAGAGTAAAGCCACCAACCAAAGAATTCGATTCCGGACTTTTTGTGATACAGTAGAGTGGAGGTATTCGTCTTCAGTAGTTTGAATGGCGGCCAATCGATGGATATCTTCAGTAGCTTCTTCTTCAATAATGTCGATAGCATCATCAACGGTAACAACACCGACCAGTCGTTGCTCATGATCAACAACTGGTAAGGATAACAGGTCGTATTTTTGAATATTCCGGGCTACTAATTCCTGATCATCGTCAGTAGATACAAAAACAACGTCGGTATCCATAATTTCAGTGACTTTTTTTTCTGGAGGAGAAAGTATTAAATCGCGAAGCGTTATTGTCCCGATGAGATACCTTTGGATATCAGTCACATAGGCTGTATAAATCATGTCTTCGGGAGGCGAGAGTTTTCGAATTCTTTCCAATGCTTGGGTTATGGTGTAATTTTCTTTCAAATCAATATATCCGGGATTCATGATTCGACCAGCGGAATTTTCGCGATATCCCAAAAGGAAACTTGCCATATTCCGTTGATCGGGGTTCAATAGATAGAGTAACTTTTTTACTACTTTCGCCGGTAATTCATCTAAAAGCTCGGTACGGTCGTCTGGAGACATAAAATTTAATATTTCAGAAACTTTATCGTCAGTAAAACTGTTTAAAAGATTTTCCTGTCGCTCGAAATCCAATTGCTCAAAAACAGCAATTGCCATATCCTTTTTTAATAATCGGAAAAGAACAACCTGATCATTCCGGTCAAAAAAGGTCATCAGTTCCGCTACGTCGGCGGGATGAAGGTCGTTAACCAGTCTTTTTATATCAAAGAGCTTTTTTTGCTCTAAGAATTCATTTATTTTTTTTGTTAATTCTTCCAATTCATTGACGATTCCGGTTGGCATTCATAACACCTCCTTTTGAATACTTTAGATTGGTAAGGAGTTAAAAAATAAATCATTTTTATAATTATAACGGAGAACTTGACTTTGTTCATTTAGAAGCGTATTTTTTCAGCATGACTTTTTTTGATAGTTAGGAGGATTCAATTGATCTACCTTCTTAAAAAAAGACTTAATGAAAGCGAAAAAGACGGGCTTTCCAAAAAATGGAAAGAACAAGGGATATCTATCTATTTTGTCGATGTCGAGAAAACCATACTTATATTTGAAGGAAATATATCGCCATCAGGTTTAATCGACCCGGTATTAATTGAGGAAATCATTGAAATAAATACTCCCTATCAGTTAGCCAATCGTAAGTTTAAACCAGAGGGGACGACAATTCAAGTTGGTTCTGTGGTTATTGGAGGGAGCAACTTAACCATTATTGCTGGGCCTTGTGCGGTGGAATCAAAGGAAAGACTATTTAAAACAGCCGAAATTGTTAAACAAATGGGTGCTCATATCCTTAGAGGAGGAGCTTATAAACCCCGTACTTCACCTTATAGTTTTCAAGGCTTAGAAGAAGAGGGCCTTAAAATTCTTGCTCAAGCTCGTGAAGAATTTGACCTTCCCATAATAACCGAAGCTACCAGTCCAGAAAATGCTGATATCGTTGCCCAATATGCTGATATCATCCAGATTGGAACAAGAAATATGCAAAATTTTGAGCTTTTAAAGAAAGTTGGAAAGCTCGGCATGCCCGTTCTACTCAAAAGGGGAATGTCGGCAACTATAGAAGATTGGTTAAATGCAGCTGAATATATTCTGAGTTTTGGTAATTTTAAGGTTATCCTTTGTGAACGTGGTATTCGAACCATCGAACGTCTTACCCGGAACACGCTTGATTTAACTGCTATACCTTTGATTAAAGATCTCAGCCATCTCCCAGTTATTGTAGATCCAAGTCATGGTACCGGACTGAGAGAAAAAGTAATTCCTATGGCTCGAGCGGCAGTTGCCTGTGGAGCCGATGGTATAACTGTTGAAGTTCATCATGAGCCGGATAAAGCTTTATCCGATGGTCCTCAAAGTTTGTATCCTGACCAATTTCGCAAATTAATGAATGATTTGGAAATTATTAGCGTATTAACCGGTAAAGAGATTGTCAAACACCATGTCGTTCGTGAACAAATCTTTATTCCTGCTCAAAATCAAACTTCTTTATCACCAAAAGTAGCTTTTTTGGGCAAAAGTGGGTCCTTTAGTTCACAGGTAGCCCGGAAAATTTTCCCTGATAGTTCAGATTATATAAACTGTAATAGTTTTCGTCAGATTTTTGAAGAAGTGGTTTCACGAAATGCCAGTTATGGAGTTTTACCCATAGAAAATACTATAACTGGAAGTATTCATGGGAATTATGAACTTTTTCTCGATTACCCTGATGTATTTATTGTCGGAGAAAGAATCATTAGAGTTTCACAGCATTTCGCAGTTTTCCCTGGAACAACTCGAGAAAATATCCAGGTACTTTTTGCCCATCCCCAGGGGTTTGCTCAAAGTAGCCGATTTTTAGAATCAATGAAAAACGTACGGATTATGGATGTTGGAAATACCGAAGAAGCAGCTCGTAGGATTTCAGAATTTGGTTTTGGAGGAGCTGGTATAACCAGCCAAGAAGCAGTGGAAAAATATCATCTTACTGTTTTAGAAGAGGACATTGAAGACAATATTCGTAATTTTACCCGGTTTATAATTTTGTCTCAAACTTTTAATCCTTCAATCGAAGACGACAAGGTCTCAGGAGTTTTTATATTAAAAAACCAGCCGGGGGCTCTCTTTCAAATACTTAAAATCTTTGCCGATGCAAAGATTAATATTGTTAAATTAGAATCTCGTCCAATACCAGGAAAACCTTGGGAGTATCTTTTTTATGCCGATTGGGAAGGAAACATTATAGAAGATCAATATAAAAAAACTGTTCAATCTTTAGAAAAACACACTTTATTTTTAAGGATCTTGGGGAGCTATAAAAATATCTGGAAAAAATAATAAAACACTTGAATATCATTTTAAAGTTGGATAATATAACAAAGATATTTCGACTGAACGGTCAGTTTAAAAGGGAGGCCCACTCATTGTGAAAAAATTAGAAGATTTCATCGTTCGTTATGCCTGGCCAATATTTATTGTAACAATTGTAATAACGATTATTTTCGGTATTCAATTTCGTAATATACGCTTTGAAGATGATTTCACCAAGTATGTCCCTGAAAGTGATCCCCAAGTTTCCTTTTATAACTCCTTAGAAGATAAATTTTCCAGTTTCCAGAAAAAATCAATGATCATTGCATTGGAATTTGATGATCTATTCACTCCCGAGAGCTTAAACACATTAGAACAAATAGTGAATGCAGTTGAAAAAGTCTCTGAAGTGAGAAGTGTTTCAGCGTTAACCAATATGCCCAAAATTATTCCTACTGAAGAGGGATTCAATGTCAAAGAAGTTGTTGAAATTCTTCCACAAACCATCGAAGAAGCCCAAGAGCTCAAATCTGATCTTCAAGATGACGAGTTAATCTGGGGCAAAATGGTGACTGAAGATGGAAAGGCAACCATTGTCTCGATTTCTTTTTTTAGCACAGTTGACGAATATAAAGCTATTGATGCCGTCCAGAAGGCAGTAGAACCCTTTGAGGGAAATACCCAAAAAGTAACCTATTTTGGACTTCCAATTATAACCCGTGAGATGGGTGTCAATGCTCGTCAAACTATGGTTTGGCTTACACCACTTTCGGCACTGGTACTAATTTTAATTCTTTATTGGGGATTTCATACCTTACAGGGAGTTATACTTCCTATTTTTATAGCATTATTCTCTTCAATTTGGATTTTAGGGATTTCAGTGGTCTTAAACCGACCAATGACCATGATTTCGGCGGTTATCCCCATAATGATGATTGCTTTGGTATCGGCCTATGGGGTTCACTTCATGAATCGCTATTATGACTTCCGCCAGCAATTTGAGGGGCATGCTGTCATAAAAAACACACTTGATTGGGTTCTTGTTCCTATTTTTTTAAGTGCTGCAACAACTATGGGTGGTTTCTTTTCTTTAATGACTGCCTCTTTCCGACCGGTTTCTGATTTTGGGTTTAATGCTGGTTTGGGAATTTTCTTTGGCTTTGTTCTGGCCACTTTTTCCTTAGCTGCTTTTCTAACCATCTTCCGCCCCAAAAAAGCTCCCAAGCATTTTAATCAAGATGAGATCAAAAATTCCAGTTCTTTAATCAATAAAATTTTGAATTTTATCTATATGACGGTTACCCATAGAAAAAAATCCGTTGTTATCGGAACGATTGTAGCAATTGTCATTTTGGGAGTTGGTATTCCTCGAATTAGTGTTGAAACTACCGTCAAAACCAGTATGGGTGCTAATAACCCCATTACCATACTTCTTGAATATTTTAAAAATCGTTTTGGAGGATCAGATTATAACTATGTCTACTTGGAAACCGAGGATGTAAAACATCCCTTTATTCTTCGTGAAATGATAAGAATTGCCAAATACGGGGAACAATATTTTACTTTTAAAGATTCATCTTCCATAGCTAATTTTGTTATGAATCTCAACGAAGCTGTCGAAGGCCCTGAATACAAAGCTATTCCTGATAGTACTGACAAAATTGGAAATCTCTGGTTATATGCTCAGGGAAACAGTTATATCGAGGGAAGAATTAGTAAAGATGAAAATGAAAGTATTATTGAATGTCGTGCTGAAGAGACAACATCCCAGAATTTAAACAATGAAGTTCAATTGATGAACCAATTTCTTGAATCTCGACCAAAAAAAGTTAAAGCTTTTCCAGTTGATAACCCAGAAACTCAAAAGTATTTAGCAGAAACGATAGTTAAGGACTTAGAAATTTTTCTTAATCAACCTTTCGCTAACCGGCAGGACGTATTTGAAAAAGTTTTAACCATTGTTGAAAAACCCGAGTCAGACTTTTTTACAAAAGACGCGGAAGCCGCAGATAATGTGGCGCATGGGGCAAGTCTTGAAATTGAAGATTTAGGTTTAACTGTTGATGATGTTGCTCAGTCACTTCAAAAGTGGTTTGTACAAAATGATACAACTACTCTGGATGCAGTTTTAATGCAAGATTATGATTTTGATGAAGAGACTGCTGAATACCTTTCCTATGTTCTCTCTGGATCAATGGAACAAGTCGGCCGCAAACAAAAGATGAATAACTTGAAAGCTGAAGTTGAATCAATCACTGGTACCAATTTGAGCGATGAATTTAATTTTATATTTTATCAGGTGCTTGATTCTCAAGTTTTTGTTCCAGATGAAAATGGTGATGTTACCGTTAATTATAAACTGACCGGCTCTCCTATTATTAATGATACCATTAACAACCGGCTCTTTTCTGAACAGCAACAGAGCATGATTGTTGCCTTTGCAGTTATCTTTTTATTGGTTTGGGCTCAATTGAAAAGCTTCAAGAGGTCAGTTTTTGCCTATATTCCTTTGGCTTTAACAGTTTATACCTCATACGGAATTATGGGCCTTTTCAGTATTCCACTTAATGTTGCTACACTTATGGTAGCAAGCATAGCGATTGGCGCTGGAATCGATTATACTATACATTTTATTTATCGATGGAATCGGGAACTGGAGATTGATCCCAAAAATGCTTTGTACAATACCATTATTAGTACAGGTCGGGGCATGATACTCAATTCACTCGCGGTAGCTTGCGGTACCTATGTTATGGTCCTTGCCCCGATTAGCATGATGAGGAGTTTTGGTGCATTAATGGCTACAATTTTGTTGGTGGCAGTTGTTTATACTTTATTCCTTCTCCCCTTGCTCCTTTCAATTTGTGATCGGAAGAAATTTACTTGTGAAGAAAGCAATGATACTGTAAGTAAATAATATGAATCAAAAAAAGGAGTCAAATATCATGAAAAAACCTGTCATAATCACTCTTGTTGTTTTGCTCATGCTGGTTTTTACCGTCCAGGCATTTGCCTTGACTGCAGATGAAATTCTTGATCAAATGGAAGAGAAAAGAGCAGTCAATACCACCCAAAAATCGGTTGGTAAAATGACCTTATCTGATGATAAAGGAAAAGAAGAAATACGTGACTTAGTCATGTATTCAATTGATGACTCTGAAAATCCACAAAATCGTGCTTTTATATTTCGATTTTTAAGCCCGGCTGAAGTTAAAAATGTAACTATGCTCAGTACTAAAGACGGTGACGAAATATATCTTTTTATGCCAGCTTTTAAAAAGGTTCGTCGGATTGCCGGATCGAGTAAAAAGGAGAAATTTGCTGGAACCAATTTTTCCTTTGGAGACTTTAGCGGTGGATATTCAAAGGACGATTATGAAGCGTCTTTGGCCAGTGAAGACGATCAAAATTATGTATTGGATCTTAAGCCCAATGACCCTGATACTGATTATTCAAAACTCATTATGACGGTTGATAAGGAAAAGTTCTACTTTAAAAAAATTGAATTCATCGATCTTAATGGTAATCATTGGAAGGTATTAGAAGTTCAAGAGGTTCAAGAAGAGGAAGATGGAACTATTACCATATTAAAAATGACTTTCCAAGACCTGAAAGATAATACGAGATCATATATGGAAATGGGAAGTGTCGAGAAAGATATTGAACTCCCAAAAAATTTCTTTAGTATTAGAACCATTCAGCGTCCTGAGCTTTGAGGTCTATGGTTATGAAACAAGTTCAAAGATTCCTTCTCATTATTGCTCTTTTATTCTTAGTTACATCAGGTATATTTGCGGCAGACATAAACGGTGAAGTAAAAACTTTTGGGAGTTATACATTTGGTACCGGTAACTTTGAGTATGGAAGTTCACTTCAACTGACTTACAATCCATCGTTGAGTAGTGAATATTATTTGATGGTTGATACGACCTTAAAATATCAGTCGGATGATAACTATTCTCCAATTCGAATAAATGAATTATACCTACAAGGTGTTGCCACCCCATCAGAAGATATCGACTTTAAATTAGGTTATCTTCATTTGACTTGGGGAGCAAGTGATGCTTTTAGCCCGGTTGACAACCTTAATCCCCGGCCTTTTTCTCAATCAATCAGCGGGGATGCTTTGGATGAAAAAATCCCAGTGCTAGCTCTTAATGCCGAATGGTATATGAATCCTACTTGGTCAATGGAATTTGTTTACCAACCCGAATTCCGTTCCAATTTTACTCCTGATTACGTTGAGCAATTATTTTTTGGAAACCAATTAGCTCCTTTATTAGGAGTGAACCCACAGATCATGCAAATCCAAATAGAAAAAGAGTCACCCGACGTTGATTTTGCTCAACCAATTTGGGGAATAAGAGCCCGTGGAAAAGTAGGAAGCATCGATACCGCCTTTAGTTTTCTCAAAGGGTATTACCTTTCGGCTTTTCCCTATCAAACCGATATTACTCTCAACACTGATGGTTCAAGTTCGGTTCTAGCCAAGATGGGTTATCCAGAAAAAAGCGTTCTCGGCGCTGAGTTTCAAGGAGAAATTCCCGGAATTGCTGGGGTCACATTTCGAGCTGATTTTGCTCTTTTTATTCCTGAACAATGGAGCAATCAGATCGCTACTCATAGTCCTGATGGAACAACCAGTTTTACTACAGTGGATGTATTTGATGAGATGTACTGGAAAGCCAGTGTCGGTGCCGATTATACTGCTGAAGATAATACTTATTACAACCTGATTTATTTATTGGGAACTCCTTATGAAGAAGGAAAAGATGTATCCTCTTATCTTTTCTTGCGTTTAGAGAAACCCAGTCCTGATAACAAATGGAAACCATTTTTAAATTCCATACTCAGTCTTGAAGATGGAAGTATGATCAATATTATTGGAACCGATTATAAACCGAAAGACAATTGGACGGTCACTTTTTCCTATTCAGTATCAAGTGGTCCGGCCACTTCAATGCTCTCTATGGCAGGTGATACATTGTCTTTGAATGTTAAACATGTGTTTTAGGAAATTTAAATTTATGTTTCTACAATTTTTAAAATTATTTTATACGGGCATGATTTATCAAGCCCGTAGATTTTCAGAATAGAAAAATGTTTTTAAAGAAAAAGATAAAGATTGATATTGAGAGATTCTCACGTCGCAAAGAACGCTCCTTAGAATGACGATTAACAATTCCCCTCCGTGGAGGGGAATTGTTGAATTTATTCTTTATCTTTTTGTTTCATCACTTTTCATTTAATCCAGTATTTTGAGGACAGCACGATTTGTTCTATCCAT
>Ga0334887_1005460_pt1 | contig 10606 bp, 9 predicted proteins | sample GraSluR1_MG_10_FD_207217 | JGI IMG/M metagenome (GOLD analysis project Ga0334887, IMG submission 207217) | Sludge microbial communities from methane-producing bioreactor in Wageningen University, Netherlands - Granular Sludge_18_07-R1 | ecosystem: Engineered > Bioreactor > Anaerobic >...
CCAGTTCCTAAAAATAAAAGTCCTCTAATGAAAAGTCCGGATCAAGTAACCGAAGTCTTTGATATCAAAATATCACTTGATGTAAAGGTTCATGTCTGAATTTCTTGCTCTACGTCCCCAACAACTCATTCAAGCCCTTAAGAAAGCCGGCTTCAGCATCGAAAGAACCAAAGGAGCCATATTCAAATGAAAAAAGGAAACCTTCTTGTGACCATCCCCTACCATAAACGAGATCTTTCACGAAATACACTCCAATCAATCCTTCGTCAATCCCGATTATCAATCGAAGATTTAAAGACTCTTTTGTAAGCCTAATTTATTCTAATTTGGAATTTTGGGGTCTATCCTGTAAATACACGGGCATGATAAATCAAGCCCCTACCAAAGAATATAAAATGGAGGGGCGCAATGTATTGCGCCCATTCTTTAATTAATGTAGCGACATGCCTTGGCATGACGAATCTATTTCTAAATACAGGAACTATTAAAGGTGAACAAGAAAATAAAGGCACACCCCCCAGTATCTCCTCAATGATGGAATGAATTCAACAATTCCCTTCCGTGGAGGGATACCACTTGATGGAGAGGAGGGTGTTTTTATATCTTTAATGGTTGTCCTAAGACACTACGAAAGAAATAGATATAAAGGATGAGATCCTCACGGCTTCGAAAAGCGAATCCTCAGGATGACACCCGTGGTGTCAGATAAAATCCTCCAGGTTTCAAAAAACTCCAGAATGTCGTTTTTATCATCACTGACTTTTATTATCCGGTTCTCGGCTCACGACTCACTCCTCACGGTTCACGGTATTTTCGGGCAAAAAGAGTTGAACTGACGAATGGATTGTTAAATCAATTTAAATTTTATAAAATGAGAAGAATAAAGTAGAGAGGTTTTAAGTATGGCGAGAACAACGGTTGGAAAAGAGTGACTGATTTAGAAAATGCATTAATGCAGATGGTCTATCAGTCGAGGCAAACGGATATTCGCTTTGCTGCTTTTGTTGACGAAATGACTGATTTCAAAAACGAGATGGCGACTTTTAAAAATGAGACGAAGGTATATATGGAGCGATTGGATAATATTACAGCTGATATGAACCGAAAATGGGGAGAATTAGCCAATAAAATGGGCACTATCGATAAAGATATCGTTGCCCCTGGCTTCCCTTTTCTAATTGAAAAAACTTTTAATTTTTCTGTTGAAGATATTGGTGTTCGAAGGAGAATAAAAGACCAAGAAGGTAATTCCTGGGAGTTTGATGTGGTAGCCCGAGCAGGTGAATACCTTTTTATAATTGATGTGAAAAGCTCCTATAACAAAATTGAATATATTCATTATTTCCACGAGGTTCTTCTTCCGAAAGCCAAAGAACTTCTTCCAGAGTTTAAAATTCAGGAATACCGACTTGTCGGCTGCATTACTTCTTTCCGTCTTGAAGATTCGATTATTAATAAAGCTTCTGAAATGGGAATTCTGGCTATATCCTTAGGTGGGAGCTACCTAAACTTTCTTAATTTTGAAGTAGTCAGAAGTAATCTTTAAATACTTGAATACCAAGTGGAACGGTATAATAAAGAACAGAAAAGAAGATTATTGGTAAAACCACTTATTAACGAATGGTTGTAAAACAATGTAATAAATATATATAATTCGATCAGAAAAGAATTTTTTAAATTATAAAAGCTTAAAAATGAAAAAGATTACATGATGGTTATGGAGAACAAGAATAAACTTTACCTACCATTTAAAAGATTGTTTGACTTTGTTGTTTCTTTAATTGGAATTATTGTTTTATCACCTTTTTTTCTTATCATTCCAATTTTAATAAAGCGAGATTCACCAGGTCCGGTATTCTTTAGACAAAAAAGGATTGGTAAAGGTAATAAAGAGTTTATGATTTTTAAGTTTCGAACGATGAGAATTGATACTCCAAATGTTGCTAAAGAAATATTAAAGAACTCACCAAATGGAATGGATACCTATATGACCGAAGTTGGTAAAAAATTAAGAAAAAATGCTTTCGATGAGATACCGCAAATAATTAATATTCTTAAAGGAGACATGTCTTTAGTTGGGCCTCGACCAGCACTATTTAATCAGTATGATCTCATTAAAATGAGAACAGAGAAAAACATTCATTCAATAAGACCGGGTATGACCGGTTGGGCAATAATAAATGGTGGAGAGGACTTAAGTCTTGAGGAAAAGGTTGATGCCGACGAGTATTACTTAAAAAACTTATCATTTGGCTTGGATATCAACATAATTTTAAAAACTATTAGTGTGATGAGAAGCAAAAAGGGAGTATATTGATATCAAAAGAAGTCATTTTTATTGGCCTTAAATTTTAAAAATCGTTACTTTTAATTCAATATTAAGATAAAATATTTAGAGAATATGGTGAAATTGTGGCTAGGGAGGAGTTTTATGGAAGAAGAAGTGTCTTTATATGATTTATTTGAAGTTTTAAGCCGGCGAAAAAAATTAATGTGGGGAATATTTTTATTGGTATTTGCCTTGGGAATCCTCTATGCCGGTTATATGCGTTATTCTTCCAAAGACTATGAAGCCGTTGCGACTATAATGGTGAATACGGTTAGCTTGACAGGGATTGTGCAATCAGAGGATGCTTATGAAAACTTGCTGAATGCAACTATATCCTATCCCCAATTTACCAATGAAACTTATATGACAATAGCTACAAGTATTGTGATTATCGAGAAATTGATTGGAAATTTGGACCCATCAGAAAATTACACTGTTCAGAGTTTGAGTAAAAAGCTAAAAGCCGAATATTCTGAAAAAACCAATCTGATGAAATTAACAGTTAAGGATAAAAACCCTGAACGAGCAGCTGAAATAGCGAATAACTGGGTAATTGTTTTTAAGGAGGCATTAAATGAGTCCATTCAAGATCAGTTCAATAAGATAATTGAACTGGTAACCATCCGAGTGGATGCCGACAGGAAAGACCTTGACTGGGTTTCTCAAGAAATAGAATTGATAAAAGAAAAGAATATGGATCGTATCGTAATTCAAAAAGAGATGGATAAATTGACCGAACAATATCTTGATTACCAAAAAACACTGGTTGATTTAGATTTTATAGTTAAAGTCCAGGAAGTTGAGATTCAAAAAACCAAAGAAAGTCTTGAGAAAGAAAGCCAATTTATTGAAATCAAAAAATCGATTTTAAACGAACCGATTATTATGGGGTATTTATTATCTACCGAAGGACCAATTGAACCTATGTCTTTTTCAATTATAAGTCAGGAGTTGAACCAAAATTACATAGAACTATCCAGAAAGCTTGCTGATCTGGAAATTTGCTTAGCTGGTGATTTGAAAAGGAAAGAGACACTCCAGGAATCGGGAATCATTGAAGACCTTCATAAGAAGATTTTAGGAAAGCAGACACAATTACTTAAACTTGAAAAAGAATTGGGAACTCTTGAGAAACAGTATGAAGTTTATTTTAATAATTACCAAACATCTTTTAGAAAATTGGATGAAATAAAAACTTTAACTTCAGCTTGGACAGAAGATACTAATGTAACTTTGCTTTCTAAAGCAATTCCACCATCTGAACCAACGAGGGGTACTTCAGCTAAACTTATTTTGGCAGTGGCAGCAGTAGTTGGGCTTTTCTTGGCAATATTTATGGCCTTTTTTGTTGAATTCTTAGATAAGATGAAGCAGTATAAGAAAGTATAAAAGGATTTCTGCGCTTATTTCTTTCAGTTTAGTTCTTTGGTAGGGGCTTGGTTTATTAAACCCGTGGGTTTTTATTTATAAAAGAAATAATAAAAGAATTGTTCTTAAGAGATTGCCACGTCACTACGTTCCTCGCAATGACGACTAAATAATTCCTCTTCACCGGAGAGATATCGCGGAATGACTGAGTGGGTTGGATAGGTAAAATATTGTATTTACAGGATAGATAAAGGGGCTTCTTTTTACTTGCAATGGAAGGTGTTGGCAGCAGTTTTTTAATATATATTGAGAAATAGAAATAATTGTTTGAGATTTAAATAAAATTTTACTAAGGAAAGATTTGAAATATGTTTTCGACTAGAATAAAATTTATCATTGATTTTTTAGCTTTTTTCTTAGCCACGATAATAGCGCTTTGGTTGCGTTTAGATCTCAATATCTATACTGTCATTAACCGTTACCAGCAAGCACTTTTCTGGGGAACATTGGTTAATAGTATTCTTGGTTTATTTTTTATATTCTACTATCAAACCTACCGGCAAATTTGGAGATACACCAGCTTCAGGGAAATTATTCAACTCATTAAGGCCGTTCTCTTGGTAACCGCCTTTTTTATTGCTATTATTCTTCTTTTTTTTCGTGGAAACTTTCCTCGCTCGGTTTTCTTTTTATCGCCAATAATTAGCTTTGGGATTATGCTAATCCCTCGTTTTATTATTGGGTATTATTCTGAAAGGTCGCTTAGTATATTAAAAAAGGATACCAAAAAAGCTTTGATTGTTGGGGCTGGGGATGCCGGGGAGAAAATCTACCGGGAAATCAATCGACATATTGAGCTGGGTTATCGAGTGGTCGGTTTTGTTGATGACGATGCGAGAAAGATCAATTCCCATCTCCATGGGATCCGAGTATTGGGAAAAATCGATAAGCTCCCTGAGATTGTCAAGAAGAAAAATATTGATACGGTTGTTGTAGCCATACCCAGTGCCGGAAGAAAAATCATTCAAAGGGTTTATGATTTAGTTTCTCCGCTTAAAATTGAAACCTTAGTCATGCCAGGGATTTATGAATTAATTGGGAAAAAGATATCATTTGACATCTTAAGACCATTTAAAATGGAAGATTTGCTTTCCCGTGATCCAGTTTTTTTTGATATGCAGAAAGTTGCCGCTTATTTTTCAGGAAAACGGATATTAATTACTGGAGCCTGTGGTTCAATCGGAAGTGAAATCAGCCGGCAATTAGCAATTAGTGGGGTTGAGCTCATATTGTTGGATAACAACGAAACCGGTATTTTTGACCTTAATAATGAACTTAGTATTTTAACTCAGGTTCATCCTTTGGTTGGTGATATCCGGTGTTTGGGAAGAATGAAAAATATCGTAAAAATATATCATCCCAATATGATATTTCATGCTGCTGCCTATAAACATGTTCCTCTTATGGAGGAAAATCATGAAGAAGCTTTTCTTACCAACATAGTTGGAACCTTGAATTGTATTGAAGCTATGGGAGAAGAAGTCGAAAAATTGGTAGCCATTTCTACTGATAAAGCGGTTGAACCGGAGAATATGATGGGTTTAAGCAAAAAAATGGCTGAAATTTTGATTTCTTCGTCGATAAAATCAAAGCTTGGTTCCAAGATGGTAGTTGTCCGGTTTGGAAATGTATTGGGAAGCCGGGGAAATGTTTTGGAAGTTTGGAAAAGTCAATTACAGAAGAATCAACCCCTTACTATCACCGATCTGGCGATGAAAAGATATTTTATGACCACCCAAGAAGCGGTAACTTTAGTTCTGGAAGCGAGTCTATTAGGCGACAATGGTGGAACCTATGTGTTGAAGATGGGTGAATTGATTCCTATATTAGATATGGCAAAAGAATTTTGTAAAATACAGGGATATGATTTAGGAAAAGATGTTCAGTACGAAGTAACCGGTATTCGTTCTGGTGAAAAGATCATTGAAAAACTTTGGGAAGATGATGAAGAGGTTTCAGACACTGTCCATCAGAAAATTTTGAAAATTGTAAACAACGCTGACTCCTTATCGTGGGATGATTTGGTACAGTTTGTCCGAGATTTGGAAAAGAGAATCCTGGAAGGAAAACCGGTTGAAGTTAAAAGTGAGATTATGGAATTTTTGAAAAGGAATTCAGAAATTTAGACAATAAAAGTCGTTTCTCCATTTTGCGAATTTTTTTCGATTCACGGCTCACTTTTCACGGTCCACAGTTTTTATGCTCCTCGCTGTTTTTCTTCTTATTTTAGCTGGTTTGATATAATAAAATTACCTTTGAAGGTAAAAAACCAAAATGAGGATTAGATTTTTATATAGTTTAGTAGTATGAGATATGGGTGAAAACCAAGATTCGACATGCCATGGCATGTCGCTACATTAAAAGGGTGCAATAAATACCGAGATGGTGAGGGGGATTTTTAAAAGACGAGGGGGAGAGGGGGCGAGGGGGAGAATGATAAAAGAATTAAAGGATAAAAGAAAAAAATTAAAAGATGAGATCCTCACGCGGGAAAGCACCGCTCAGGATGACGCGTGTAGCGTCAGATGAGATCCTCACGGATTCGAAAAGCGAATTCTCAGGATAACGCATCGTTTTGTTTCCTTCTCCCTTGATGGGAGAAGGTGAGGATGAGGGTGAAAACCCTGAGTGTGAACCAGATTTGGTATTTTAAAATTAAGGCTTGGTGTGAATATCCAAGTATCCCCCTCACCTTAATCCTCTCCCACCAGGGGAGAGGAAAGAAAGAAAATAGATTTACAGAATAGAAAAACTGGTTAGGAGTGTGACCGATGAAAGAAAAACCAATATCAAAGGCAGTGATCCCGGTGGCTGGATATGGAACCCGTTTATTACCGGTAACCAAGTCTCAGCCGAAAGAAATGCTACCGATTGTCGATAAACCAGCGGTTCAATATGTGGTGAGAGAAGCCATCGATTCGGGAGTAGAAAGTATTCTTTTTGTTACCGGCCGAGGGAAAAGAGCCATTGAAGATTATTTTGATTACGCCGTGGAATTGGAATTGGAATTGGAAAATAAAGGAAAACTTGATCTCTTGCAGGAAGTTCGTGATATTGGCGACATGATTCGAATATTTTATGTACGTCAGAAGCTGCAAAAAGGCTTAGGAGATGCCGTTTACCAGGCAAAACGCTTTATTAATGATTCACCTTTTGCGGTTTTGTTAGCTGATGATATCATTGATTCCACTGATCCGGTGCTTCGACAAATGATCGATTTATATCGTAAAAGACCAGGGATAATTTTGGCAGTGACCCGGATTCCTCAAGAGGAGATTTCGCAATGGGGTGTCATTAAGGGGAAGGAAATAGGAAAGGGAACATTTAAGGTTGAAGATATGGTTGAAAAACCCGATCCTGGCGAAGCCCCTTCCGATTTAGCAATTATTGGCAGGTATATTTTAACCCCGTCAATATTCGAGGTGATTGAGAAGGTATCCCCAGGAAAAGGAGGAGAAATCCAACTCACTGATTCGATTCGAAGCCTCTTAAAAAAAGAGGAAATTTACGCTTATGAATTTCAAGGAACGTATTATGGAGTGGGGGATAAGATTGGGTTTTTAAAAGCAAATGTGGCCTATGCCTTAAAACGGAAAGATATTGGCGATGAGTTGAAAGGATTTTTAAAGCAGATTATCGAAGAAGAAAAATAGGGTGAACTCACGATTTTGAATGGATAGTTGTATACTATAGATATTTAGTTCTTGAGAGAGGTGTAGGAATCGATGGAAGTCATGAGTTATGGTGGTTGGGAAAAGTGTATAAGAATGGAAAATGGCAAAATTGAATTAGTGGTTACTCAGGAAGTCGGTCCTCGAGTGATTCGAGCCGGTTTCATTGGGAAGCAAAATTTATTTAAAGAATTTCCTGATCAAAAGGGCAAAGTTGGTGGAGACGAATGGAGAATTTATGGGGGACATCGTCTTTGGCATGCACCAGAAGCTATACCACGAACTTATTTCCCTGACAATCATCCAGTGGCAGTTGCTGGGAATAAAAATATTTTAGTTTTAACTGCTGAGACTGAAAATACTTCGGGGATTCAAAAAAAGTTGATTTTACAGTTATCGGAAAATGAAAATCGAATCAAGGTAACTCATCAGCTTTTTAATCAAAATCTCTGGCCGATTGAGTTTGCCGTCTGGTCATTATCAGTTATGAACATTGGGGGCACGGCAATAGTACCCCAAGAACAATTTGTTCCTCATACTGATTTATTGACTCCAATCCGACCGATGGCTTTATGGGGATATACCAACATGAATGATCCGCGTTGGCGGTGGGGGCAAAGATATGTGACTCTCCAGCAAAGAACGGATATGAAAGAACCAACCAAAGCTGGATTTGGGAATAAAAAGGGTTGGGTAGCCTATGGAGTCAACGGTTTTTTATTCATTAAGATAAGTAGCTATCAAGATGGAGCATCATACCCTGATTACGGGTCGTCAACCGAGCTTTATACCAATCCGGACATCTGTGAGGTAGAAACTCTCAGCCCACTTAAGTTAATAAATCCAGGAGAAATGCATGAACATATTGAAAACTGGTTCTTATATAGCGATGTGCAGTTTAAAAATTCCGATGAATCGATTGATCGTAACGTATTACCAATGGTTGAAAAATCAATGGAAATTTTAAAAGGATAACCGGGGAGGTATAAATGAGAATTACCTTTTTAGGAGCAGCTCGAGAAGTAACCGGTTCCTGTTATCTAATCGAAGGACGGAATAAACGTTTTTTAATTGACTGTGGTATGGTGCAGGGAAGTGGTGAAGAAAGAAATGCTGCTTCTTTTTCCTTTGATCCCGGGAGCATTGATTTTCTTTTATTAACCCATGCTCACCTTGATCACTCGGGACGGATTCCTTTTCTTTATAAAGATGGATTCCGAGGAAAGATATTTGCCACAGCTCCCACCATTGAGCTATGTGAAGTTCTCTGGCTCGATATGTATAAAATCATGCTGGAAGAAACCAACCGGACCAATCGAAAAAATCTCCGTGCCGGAAGGCCTTCAATAGAACCTTTGTATACCGAAGAAGATGTTATGGGAGCTTTAAACCTTTTTGAACCAGTTGGATACGATGAAATTGTACCAGTCGATAATATTGAATCAGTTTTCAGAAATGCTGCACATATTATTGGTGCAGCAACCATTGAGATTTGGATTGATGGTGTTAAGCTGGTTTTTTCCGGAGACCTGGGTCCCTTTTATAATGTAATGGAGGGGTCGCCTCCGATTATAGATGATGCGGATTATGTCATATTAGAATCAACCTATGGAAATCGTCGCCATAAAACCTTGGAAGAAACTCGGGAAGAGTTTGAAAATGCCATTCGCGAAGCTCTTAAATCCGGGGGGAAGGTTCTCATTCCTTCTTTTGTTGTCGACCGTGCCCAGAGGTTGATTTATGAACTTTCTCTGCTAAAAAATAAAATGAAGTTTGATTTCCCGATTTTTTTCGATAGTCCGATGGGAAGCAAAGCGACTGAAATTTATCAAAAATATATGGGGTTAATGGCAGGAGAGATCCAAAAACAAATTTTTCAAGGCCATGATCCTTTTGTTCTTCCCGGGATGAGTTATGTCAACTCGCCCGATGAATCAAGAGCTATCAATCAGATCGAAAAAGCTATTGTGATTGCCGGTAGTGGAATGTGTACCGGAGGAAGAATTATTCATCACCTGAAGCATGGATTGTGGAAGCCCAATACTGATTTAATATTTGTTGGGTATCAAGCACGAGGAACTTTGGGCCGGCTGCTGGTTGATGGGGTTAAAAAAGTCAAGTTATTTGGTGAGGAAATTAGTGTAAAGGCTAAAATAAATACGATTAATGGCTTTTCAGCCCACGCTGACCAGGATGATCTGCTGAAATGGTCAGATTATTTTCAATCGAATCCAACCTTTATTATTACTCACGGTGAAGAAGAGATTGCCGAGACTTTTGGCCGTGTTCTTGAAAAACGCGGTAGAGCGGTTATAGTTCCTCGGTTAGGCGACTCGATTGATCTGGTGAAAAAAGAGAAAAAAGTTTGTGTTTCAGAAGCACCTGCGGTAGAAAGCCCGGTGGTTCAAGAAATTAGTTCGAAAGTCAAATCCCTTCAAGAGAAGAAAATTTATACCGGGACTGATGGAGATCATCTACTTCGTTCAGCTTTGCTATTAATTGAAGAAGCGGAAAAAGCAGTGATGGAGGGATAGTGAATCAAATAGGTTCTGCGTAAGTGGAAAATAAACTAAAATAAATATAATTAAGTGGACTCAATGATTCGGCCTTTATCTATCCTGTAAATACCGAATTTGGTGAAAAAGAATAAACAAAAAAAGAGAAAAAGGCACACTCCCCTGAATCCCCCCTCAATGGGGGAATGAATTTAACAATTCCCCTCTTTGTTCGAACGGTGCCGCTTTGTGTGGCTGGGAGGGTGTCTTTAATCGGTCATCCAGATTGGTGCTTTCCTGCGTGAGGATCTCATCTGACGCCGCAATTGTCATCCTGAGGCTTCGCTTTTAGAAGCCGTGAGGATCTCATCTTTTAATTTTTGTTATTTCCAAATTATTTTTAAGTATGAGATCTTCAGGTATTTGGAAAAAGAAACATCAGATTGTCGTTTTTATCATCACCTGCTGTTTCTTTTATTCGACTCACGGTTCACTTCTCACGGCTCACTGATTCTAATAAATGAGATTGCCACGCCCTTAGATACTGAGGGGGAGAGGGGGCGATGGGGAGAAAAAGAAGAATAGATAAAGAAAAAATTAAAAGATGAGATCCTCACGCGGGAAAGCACCGCTCAGGATGACACATCATTATGATTCCTTCTCCCTTGATGGGAGAAGATGAG
>Ga0334887_1005466_pt1 | contig 10592 bp, 5 predicted proteins | sample GraSluR1_MG_10_FD_207217 | JGI IMG/M metagenome (GOLD analysis project Ga0334887, IMG submission 207217) | Sludge microbial communities from methane-producing bioreactor in Wageningen University, Netherlands - Granular Sludge_18_07-R1 | ecosystem: Engineered > Bioreactor > Anaerobic >...
ACCAACTCCTGTTGTACGCCGGGCAGCCCCAGGCTGGCGCGGTCGCGGAACTCGCCCGTGCTGCAATTAGGGACCAACCCCGACTTGTCGCCCACGACGACGACGGCGATTTCCGCCTTCTTGGCCGCTTCGACGGCCGCGGCAAAGCCCTCGGTGGACGGGTCGAGCACAGCGCAACCCTTCTCGTAGATCACCTCTGTGTCCGGGGATACCGCATCGCGAATCGCGTCGAGCACGCTCTTCATCGTGGCGTAGTCGTCGATCAAGCGGATGGCGTCAGGCAGCGGGTGTGCTGAGAAGCCCAAGTCTTTGAACGTGATCAGGCTTTCGATGTGCGCCGGGTAGGCGTAGTCGCCCAGCAGGTTGCGCTTGTCGTCGGCGTTGGGACCGATCACGGCGATAGACTTGAGGCTCTTGGAAAGCGGCAGCAGGCCGCCTTCGTTCTTTAGGAGCGTGATCGATTTGCGGGCGATGGCTCGGGCCAGGCGGCGATGGTCTGGCGCGCCGAAGACCGCTTGCGCCTTTTCCGGCGCGACGTAGGGGTTCTCGAAGACGCCGATGCGGAATTTCATGGTGAGCACGCGCCGCACGGCCTGGTCAACTAGGGCGACGGGCAATTCACCAGCCTCGACGGCGTCAATGAGGGGCTGACCGAAACAAACCGTGTTGGGCAGTTCCACGTCCATGCCGGCTTCGAGCGACAGCAACGCGGCCTGCGCCTGGTCCTTTGCCATCTGGTGGTAGTTGGACAGTTGGTTGATCGCCATGTAGTCGGAGACGACGATGCCGTCGAAGCCCCATTGGTTGCGCAGGATTTCATTGAGCAGCTCTTTGGAAGCGACGCAAGGAACGCCGTCCAATTCCTGGTAGGCGTTCATCATCGAGGCGAGGCCCGCCTTGCGCACGACGGCCTCGAAGGGGCGCAAATAGACCTCGCGCAGTTCGCGCGGCATGATGTGCGCGGGCGCCCAGTTGAGGCCGCCTTCCGGCGCACTGTAGCCGACGAAGTGCTTGCCCGTGGCGACGACGCCTTGCGCCAGGTCGTCGCCCTGCAAGCCGCGCACATAGGCCACGCCCATGCACGAGGTGAGGTAGGGGTCCTCGCCGAAGGTCTCCTCGATGCGGCCCCAGCGCGGGTCGCGGGCGATGTCCAGCACAGGCGCTAGGCCCTGGTGTATGCCGACGGCGCGCATCTGCGTGCGGATCGCCTCGGTCATGGACTGGGCGAGCTCGGGCGTCCACGTACTGGCGAGGCCGATGATCTGGGGGAAGTTAGTAGCGTTGCGCGCCAACATGCCGCTGCAGCACTCGTCATGGATCATGGCGGGGATGCCCAACCGCGTCTTTTCGATGGCGTAGCGCTGAATCTGGTTGGCGGTTTCGGCCATTTCGGTTGGGGCAAGCACGCTGCCGCCGGCCAGCCGCGTGACTTGGCCGATGCCGTGGCGCATGCGGGCGTCCATCTTTTCTGCCGAAAGACTCTGGTCTTCGCTCTGAATTTCGTAGATCCAGAAACTGCCCAGTTGGGCGACTTTTTCTTCTAAGGTCATCTGGGCGAGCAGGCGCTCGGTGCGTTCTTCTGCGGGCAGGTCGGCATTCAGCCAGGGCCTAGACGTTGCTTGAGCCGGCATAGCGGGTTCTCACTTTCTAGTAGGCGAATCATATTGCAGTACAGGTCTGCCTAATAGCGGATGACGACCGCCGGGAACAGAGTGTTTCCTTGGCAGGCAGACGACGCGGCGGATAAGACGGTCAACCTTTGATAGCTCCTGCCATGATACCTTTGACAAGCTGTTCTTGGAAGATGACGTAGGCGATGATCAGGGGCAGAGCCGAGAGTATGAGCACGGCCATGATCTGGGGAATATCGGCGGAGTATTGGCCTTGAAAATCCCAGATTGCCAGAGGCAATGTGCGCGTGGAGGGACTGGATGTCAGGACAAAGGCGAACACGAATTCGTTCCACAAAGATACAGCGTTGAATATGGCGATGGTGACCAGGCCGGAGCGGGAGAGCGGCAAGATGATGCGGAAGAAAGACCCCATCGGGCCGCAACCGTCGATGCGCGCGGCGTCTTCTAGCTCATACGGGATCTGCCGCATGAACTGTGTGAGGATGAAGATCGAGATGGGCAGGCTAAAGGCCACGTAAGGACCAATAAGCGCGGACAGGGTATCGTAGATGCCGGCGCGGGTCGTAAGCAGATAGATCGGGATGAGGGTGACGTGAATCGGCACGATCAGACCGGCGATGATCAGCGCGAAGAGCGGCTGGTTCAGGCGAAAGCGGATGCGCGCGAACACGTAGGCGGCCATCGAACTGATCAACACCACCAGAAAGATCGACACCGATACGACAATCGTGCTGTTCGTGAGGAAGCGGAAGAAGCGGTTGGCGAGGACGTTGCTGAAGTTGGTGATGATGGGATTCTCGGGCAGCGCCCACACCGGCCGCGTCATCAGCTCCAACGACTGCTTGAAACCGGTGAGCAACATAAACCAGAAAGGGACAAAGGCGATTAGCAGCCACAGCACAGCCAGCACGAATATGACTACGGATTTTGCAGTGATTTTGGTTTTCATCCGGCGATATCTTCCTCTCGCCGCTGCAGCGGAAAGTAGACCGTCAAGGCGGTGACCAGCACGACGATGAACAAGGCGGATGCGATCGTCGCGCCATAACCCATCTCGAAGGAGTTGAACGCCTTTTTATACATGTAAGTAGCCATCAGTTCGGTCGCATTGACCGGCCCTCCCTCGGTCATCACCCAGATCAGGTCGAAATATTTGAGAGAGCCGATCAACGAGAGCGTCGCCGCGGTGATGATGGAGCCGCGCAACAGGGGCAGGACGACGCGCCAGAAGTAGGTGTTCTCGGTGGCGCCGTCGATGTAGGCGGCTTCGCGTAACTCCTGCGGGATGCCTGTCAGGGAGGCTAGGAACAGCACCATGTAGAAGGGAATATACTGCCAGCAGATCACAGCGATGACGGAGAACAGCGCAATCCGCGGGTTGCTGAGCCAGGCTTGGGTAAGCGACTGCAAACCGACTGCCTCCAACGTGGCGTTGATGATGCCGAAATACGGGTCGTAGATGTATTTGAACAGGATGCCGATGGCGACGGTGGAGAGGAGCAGCGGCAGGAAATAGATGACCTTGAAGAAACGAAACATGCGGCCGCCGGTGTCCAGCAGCACCGCCAGCGCCAGCCCGACGGGCAGTTGGATGATGATGGACAGGAAGACGATGATGAAGTTGTTGCGCAGCGCCCGCCAGAATACGCTGTCCTTTGCCAGGCGGGTCCAGTTGTCGACGCCAAGGAAAGTGAGATTCGGATCGACGCCGTTCCATTTATAGAGGCTCAGCCGGAATGAATCGACGATGGGCCAAAGTACGAAGATGAAAAGGAAGGCAAAGGTCGGCAGCAGAAAGAGTGCGGCCGTCAAAGCGTATTCATTGATGAGCGGGCGGGGGCGCGTCGTGATGCGCGCTTGCGTATTATCGCGTGCGGCGGTAGTCATAGCGAACCTCACTGCGGCGCGGGCCGGCATACATGCCTGGAGATGCGACGGCGCGCATCCCCAGGCATGCCGTCAGGCGGCGTTTATTGGCCGAAGAACTTGACTGCGGCCTCTTCATGCGCGGCCGCGGCCTGTTCGGGGGTGATTTCCAGACCGAAGAGCGCCTGCATGGTGTCCTTATGCACCTCGCCCAGCTCGGGCGGCAGGTACTGGTCGTACCATAGCTGCACGCTCGCTGCGTTGCCGATCAGATCGATGATGCCCTGAAGCATGGGGTCATCGGTGGTGAAGCCCACGACGGGCGGGATTCGACCAGCAGCCCCGCGCTCGGCGACGGACGCGTCGTCGATCAGGTACTGGATCATCTTGAAGGCCTCGTCCGGATACGGGCAGACGGAAGAGATGCTGTAGAAGTTGTCGCCCACAGTGCCGACGACGTTGGACGGATCGCCCATGCCGCCCTCGATGGCCGGGAAGGGGAAGAAGGCCAGATTAGCCGCTACCCATTCGGGGTTCTCGGCGCGCATGGTGGAAATCTGCCAACTGCCCATCAACTCCATGGCCGCCTTGCCGGCGTAGAGAAGCTGGCGGGACTGGCCGGTATCGATGTCCAGGCCGTTGAAGCCTTCGACAAAGCCGTCGCGGTTGACAAGGTCCTGGATCATCTGGCCGGCTTCGACGAAGACCGGATCCTCAAACGTTCCGCCACTGCGCGTGGCTGCGCCGGCAAAGACCTCGGGGCCGGCCAGCCGGTCGACCAGGTACATATAGAACATGGAGCTAGGCCACTTAGTCTTGTTGGCCATGGCGAAGGGGGCGATGTCGTTCTCATTCAGCGTGTCCACAATCGCCAGCAGTTCATCCCAGGTCGCAGGCGGTTCCAGGCCAAGCTCCTCGAAGATGGTCTTGTTGTACCAGACCACGGCGATGGCGCTGTTCTCGACCGGCACGCCCCAGACCTTGCCGTCGAAGGTGACGTTGCTCAGCGAGGCGGGGACGAAGCGGTCAACATAGCCGTCCTGCTGCATGAAGTCGGTGATGTCGACTACCTGGCCGGCTTGGATGTACTCATAGAGCGGGCCGCCGCCCCAGGTCGGGAAGACGCAGGGCGGGTTGCCCGCGCCCATAGCGACCTTGATCTTGGTCTTGTAGGGGTCATTCTGCAGCGGCACGACCTCGACGCTTACGCCGGGGTTGTCCGCCATGAAGCGGTCGACCGCGTTCTGCAAAAGCTCGGGCGTGCTGGTCTGAATGTGCCAGAATTCGAAACTGACCTCTCCTGCCGCCGGGGCTGCGGCTTCACCAGGCGCCGCGGGTTCTGCTGCGCCGCTCGGCGCTGCAACCGGCGCAGCACAGGCGCTGATGGCAGCCAAGAGGATAGCCATAACCATCAGCATGGATGCATAACGGGTAATGCGTCTCATTCTCAGGTCTCCTTATTGGTGAAAAGATGGGGGACGATCTACGGCGCTACGCCACGGGCTGCAATGCACTGAAACGCGGAGCGATAACGCCGCAATTGACATACAACATAGTGTTGCAACATACGGTTGACACACTGCTCACGCATCGTCCGGCGAGAACGGTCGAGGGTTGAATTCGGCAGAAAGTGCGCGATCGTCAGAAAGGGTTGAAAGACCAGGCTGCTGAGAACACAGGCTGGGCGCCGGCGCGCAGATCTGGGGAAACTGGCGAACATATCACAAGTCACGCCCGCGGCGAGCGAGTCGCACCGACGGCGTCCGCCAGAACAAAAGATGGTTTCGACACCCGGCTTGCTGTTCCTTAGAAAAGTGTATCACAAAGACCGCGTTGCACAAAGGCAGGTACGCGGCATGTATTTCGAGGCTTGTTCGCGAGCGTAGTCTGGCAGCGCGACTCAGGCCACGACCTGCTTGCGCCCGATCCGTGCCGGGCTTGCGATATGCCGCCCTGAGCGGTGACGGGAGAGGGCCGCCTTGCCCTCGAAGAAGAAGCGCTCCTCGCCGAAGGCCGGCTTGAGGTCGTCCAGCCACACGGCATCCGGATCATACTGCGCAAAGAATGGGCGGTGCACCCAGTCCGGGTTGCGGCCTTGGATGAAGCGCAGCGTAAAGACTTGTTGGCCGCGGACCGAGCTGACGCCCAACACCTGCACCTTGCCGGGATGGGCAGACATGCTGGGGCCGCGCACGGTGCGGCTCAGGCCGCTCACTTTGCTATATGCGCCGCGGAAAATCTCCCAGGCTCGCACGAGCGGCACGCCGAAGTAGTGCTGCGCGCCCGTATCTCGCACGACAAACATATAGTACGGGATCATGCCGAGCTGTACCTGGCGGCGCCACATCTCCGCCCAAAGCGCGCTGCTATCGTTGATGTGGCTCAGCACAGGCGACTGCGTGCGTATTTGCGCGCCCGTAGCCCGAATGCGCGCCACGGCGCGCTCGACGGCTTCCGTCTGCAATTCACGCGGGTGGTTGAAATGGGCCATAATCGCCAGATGCCGTCCGCTGCGCACGATGCGCTCGAACAGGGCGAGCGTATCGTCGGCGTCAGGGTCGGTCAAATAGCGGAACGGCCAGTAGCTCAGCGACTTGGTGCCGATGCGGATCGTGCGCAGCGAGGGCAGGTCGGCGGCAAGCAGCGGTTCGATGTAGGATGCCAGCCCCGACGCCTTCATGATCATCGGGTCGCCGCCGGTGAAGAGAATATCGCTTACTTCCGGATGGGTGCGCACGTACTCGACGAGCGTCTCGGCTTGGCGCGCGGCAAACTTGAGCTCACGGTTGCCCACGAACTGCGGCCAGCGGAAGCAGAAGGTGCAGTAGGCGTGGCAGGTCTGCCCTTGGCTGGGAAAGAAGAGCACGGTCTCGCGGTACTTGTGCTGCATGCCGGACAGGCGCTCGCCATTGAGGACGGGGACGTTGTTGTCCATCTGCCCGGCGGGATGCGGGTTCAACTGCTCACGGATGTCGTCTGCAGCGCGGCGGATCTCGGCGGCGCTTGCCTGTCCTTGGATGAGGTCCGCCATCTGCGCGAAGTGGTGCGGTAGGAGCATCTCGCGCCGCGGGAAGGTCAACGTAAAGATCGGATCGTCCGGCGCTGCGTCCCAATCAATCAACTCCTCTACGACGTAACGATTCGTGCGGAAGGGCAGAACGCTGCCCACGACTTCTGCTGCGAATTTCTGCTCCTCGCTCAGAGCCGCCAACTGGGGGATCTCGCGGAAATTCGCCAGGGTGTAGGCCTTGTATTGGGGGGTGGACGTTGCCCGTTGAGGTGTCATCGTGGTCGTCGCCTCCTTTGGTCTCTTTGCCTTTGTCTTTGCGTTTCTGTACCCACTATACCACACGCGATCAAACGGAGCAGGAGATTTCCATATTCGCAGCGAAATTGAACTAGGCCGGAAACATTATTTGCGGTTGACGAAACAGCCCGTATCGCGATAATAGCCACTAATATCTGTCTCTGTCTGCCCCTGAGGCCGCTCGCCGGCTTCCCCCCTCGGGCACGATAGGACCGCAAGGTCTCGTTTTGTTCGTCTGCCCGCCCTGATTCATCGCCGCATCACCCCAACAGACGCCGAACTCCACTGCACAGCGGGAATCTCTCCACGTTCGCGTGGACAGTGTGACGCCCAGACGCGGCGCGCGTCTGGTTTGGCAGGACCTGAGTGGCAGCATGTTGCAATACGCTGACCTGGAAATCCGCATCCTTCCCCTCGAAGATGAGGGCTATCCGGTCGAGCTGACCCTGGATGGGCAGCGCCAGTATGCACGCGGCTATGCCGACCCGGGCTTTCTCCCCTGGACGCCAAGTCTCGCTCCTGAACAGGACGGACGGCAGTTGTTCGAATGGCTGTTCGCAGACCCGGCGCTGCGTTCCGCCTGGGACGAGGTGCGCGGGGCGCACCCGCAACGGCGCATCCGCCTGCGTATTGACGCCGCCGCGCCCGCTCTGCACAGCCTGCCCTGGGAGATTTTGCGCGCGCCGGGGGGCAAGTCCGGTCTGCCGCTGGCCGCGAGCAACAGCACGCCCTTCTCGCGCTATCTGGCCGGCCCGTGGGACCCCGGCGCAGCCATTCCCCAGCGCCCGATCAAGATCGCGGTCGCCATCTCCGCCCCGGATAACCTGGCGGAGTACGGGCTGGCGCCAATCGACGCGGCGCACGAATGGGCCATGCTGCAAGAAACGCTGGCCGGCGTGGACGCGGAGATCGTGCAGGTCCCGCAACCCTGCACGCCGGCTGCGCTGGAGGCCGCGGTGAAGGACGGTTGCCACATCCTGCACTTCGTAGGCCACGGCGCGTTCGCGCAGCAGAGCGAAGAGGCGGCGCTCTTCTTGGCCGATGACGACAACCGCGTGCGGCTCGTGCGCGAGCATGAATTGGCTGCGATGCTGGCCCGTCAACTGATCGACGTGGATAATACGGCCAGCCGTCAACTGCGGCTGGTTTTTCTGGCCGCGTGCGAGAGCGCCACACGCAGCCCTGCAGACGCCTTTCGCGGTCTGGCGCCCAGCCTAGTGCGAGCCGGCGTGCCCGCGGTCGTCGCCATGCAGGACTTGGTGACGGTCGAGACAGCGCGAGTTTTCGGCGGGGCCTTCTACCGCCAGTTGATGAAGCACGGCCTGGTCGACCTGGCCTGCAACGAGGCGCGTGCCGCCATCCTAACACGCAACTTGCCCGGCGCGGCCGTCCCCGTCCTCTTCATGCGGCTAGAGATGGGCGTCTTGCTCGATATGCCCGCGGCGCTGGAGCCCAGGCGTTGGAGCGCGCCGTTCTGGTCGGTGGCCGTGCTGATTGCAGTGGTCATCATCGCCACGGCGATCAGCGTAAGCCTGCCGAACTTGCTGGCGGGACAGCCGCCGCCCGCCCCCGCCTCCACGCCCACGCTTACGCCGCTGAGCGGCACGTTTAACGTGGCGATGATGCGCTTCAGCCAAGAGGACGCGGCGGGTGCGTTGCAGCCCTCCGCCGCAGGCGCCATCTATAGCCAATCGATCTACAGCGCCCTGCAAGCGGAGTTCGCAGCAAGCCAGCCGCTGCTGGGCGAAGGCGTTCAGGTCGAAGGATGGCTGGCCCCAGCCGATCTGCGCGTTCCCGGTGTCGAGGACGGCGCGATCCTGGGCAGTTCCGAGTCCGAACGCGCCGCCGTCGCGGCCTGGCTGGCCGGCGAATTGGACGCGCAGATGTTGATCTATGGCTATCTTGCGCGTGGCGAAGATGCGGCGGAGCTACAGGTCGAGTTTTACGTCGCGCCGGAATTCGGCGAGGAGGTTGGGCAGATCGCCGGGCGTTACACCTTGGGCGACGGCGTGACTGTGCCCGCCGACCCGGCCGGTTTGGACCGCATCTCCGTCGCGCGGCTGCTGGGGCGGCGCGCCGAGGCGCTGGCCGGCGTGACGGTCGGCCTGATCCTAGACCTGCTCGGCGATCACGAGAACGCGCTGACGCTGTTCAGCACGCTGGCGGGTGGCCTCGATCCGGCTGAACAAGCCTCGATCGCCGAACTGCTCGACTACTTCATCGGCCGTCAGCAGCTTTTCCTGGGCCGCTATGCCGAGGCGGAGGAGACGCTGCGCCGGGCGGTCGACGCCAATCCGGCCTCGGCCCGCGCCCATATCGTGCTGGGCGGCGTGTATTTGAAGCGCGCCGGCGAGCAGATGGCGGCGGAACACGGTCCGGCGACAGAGTTGGTCGAGGAGGCGCTGCGCCACTACCAAGTGGCGGCGGATAACGCAGCCGGGGACCAATTAGTCGAGCAGTCGTCGCGACTGGCGCTCGGCTCGGCCTATGTCGTCGCCGGACAGAGCGCCTATCTGGGCGATGACCTGGCGCATGCCAAAGAACTGTTGGCGCATGGCCTGGCGGAGCTGGATGCGGCGGCAAGTTCACTGGAGCAGACCAAGCTGCATCGCTATCTGGCCCAAGTGCGGCAGTTCGAGGGCAATGCCTATTATCTGCTGTCGGGCATCGCACTTCTCGAAGACGACACGGCGGAGCGCAAGACGAATCTCGAACGGGCCCGCGCCGCATATCAGCAGTGTATCGATCTGGGAGCGCTCGCCTCGGCCGACGCAACGCTAACTGCGCAGATCATCGGCGGAGTGTGCCGGCCATATCTACAGCAGGTTGCCCAGGCGCTGGATGAATTACAGTAGGTTGGCTCTGGAGTAAGGGAGGCAGACCGTGATTTCGCACCATACTGCGGTTCGATGGACAAGCGCCGCCGCCTGCGCGTTGACGCTCGTGTGGCTGATGTTATTTGGCCTGGCGGCAAACGCTCAGGAGCAGGACTTGATCGCCCCCGGCATGACGGTTGTGAACGAAGTAACCAATCGCCGAGGCGATGAGTGGATCGTCGCATTGTGCGCCGGCGATGTGGTGACCATCTCTATGCAGAGCGAGGCTTTCGTCCCACTCGTGGGGATCTTCGAGCCGGACGGAGAGGAGCCTCTGGCCTTCGCTGCAGGGACGGATGGCGAGGCCGTTCTGCCCGGCTTTGGCGCGGAGGCGGCGGGCAGCTATCTGATCGTAGCCGCTGGCGAAGGTTTCGGCGCCCGCGGCGCGTATACGTTGGCCGTCACGACTGGAGACGGGGCGGAACAGGGTGACTTGGACGGCATCCTCGTCTCTGGACAACCCTTTACGGCGACGGTGCGCCCGCTGCGTCCGGCAGCGCTGGGCTTCCACGCCTGCGCGGGCGACGTAGTGCGCATCGACGCGGCCAGCGCAGATCTCGATCCGGCCCTCGAGCTATTCCAAGCGGGCGAGGAAGAACTGCTCGCTGCCGGCGCGCCTGCGGACGGGGGCGCACAGATCCTTGATCTGGCGCTGCCCGACGACGGCGACTATACGCTTGTCGTCTTTGGCGCCTCGCGCTTCGACCAGGGCGACGTCGAGCTGCTGTTGACCGTGGCGGCGACGACTACGATCACGCCCGCGCCGACGCCCGCCCTCGGCATATCCTGCACTGTCGGCGCAGAGCGACTCAATCTGCGCTCCGGGCCTGGGCTGGAGTTCACCCCGCCGATTAGCGTGCTGGAACGAGACGCCGAATTGTTGGCTGTGGCGCGCGACCCGACCGCAGC
>Ga0334887_1005467_pt1 | contig 10590 bp, 5 predicted proteins | sample GraSluR1_MG_10_FD_207217 | JGI IMG/M metagenome (GOLD analysis project Ga0334887, IMG submission 207217) | Sludge microbial communities from methane-producing bioreactor in Wageningen University, Netherlands - Granular Sludge_18_07-R1 | ecosystem: Engineered > Bioreactor > Anaerobic >...
CGACAGGTTGCGCCATACCCCGGAGTCGGCGGGCTGGTAGCCGATCCGGTGCCGGTCACCGATCAGCCCGTCCTGGTGCGAGGTGGCCGGGACCAGTCCGGCGAGCACCCGCAGCAGGGTCGACTTGCCGGCCCCGTCGCCGCCGACGACGGCCGTGACGGTGCCCTCGGGGAATGCCCCGGTGAAGTCGTCCAGGGCAGTCGTCGCGCCGAACCGTACGGTCGCGTGGGTGAGCGTGATCATGACCGGGCCCCGCCGTGGGTGAGGATCCAACCCATCCGGGTCGTCGCCGCACCGAAGATGACCAGCGCCTGACCGGCGAGGATGCCCAGCGGCAGCAGCAGCGACCCGAGATCGGCGCCGCGCAGCATGACTCCCTGGGCCACGGCGTTGAACCAGGTCAGGGGCAACAGGTAGCCGATCCAGCGCACCCCGGCCGCCATCGACTCCAGCGGGAAGATGATGCCGCTGAGCAGCACCTGCGGCATAACGAGCATGACGGCCATCTGGATGGCCTGGCCGGTGGTCTGCGACAAGGTCGAGACCAGCACGCCCAGCCCGAGCACGACGAACAGGAAGATCAGCGCGGCCAGGGCGAACAGCCACCCGCTGCCAACGAACGGCACGTCGAACAGGATGATCCCCAGTGCGCTGATCACGATCATGTCGAGCAGCGCCACCAGGAAGTACGGGCTGATCTTGCCCAGGATGATCGCCGCCGGCCGCAGGGGCATCACGGCCAGTTGTTCCAGGGTGCCGGCCTCACGTTCCCGGACCAGGCCGATGCTGGTGATGACCGTCCCGATGAAGGTGAGGATCAACCCGATCAGACCGGGCACCATCACCCACGACGTCGTCAGATCCGGGTTGAACGCCACGGTGATGAAGTCGTCGGGGTCCATCGCCGGGACCTCGATGTCGGGCAGGTCCGGCAACGCGTCGGTGGCCGGCGGGCTGGGTGGGGCCGGCGGGGCCTGGCCCGCGGCGAGGGCACGGGTCATCTCCGTACGGTAGTCGGCCATCCGGTCGGCGAACCGCTCCATGTCGGCCTGCCGCTGCTCGGCCTCGGCACGTGTCTCCTCGACCTGGCTGCGAACGTCGGCGACCCGGTCGCGGGCGTCGGTGGCGACGATCTCCATCAGCGTACGCTGACCGGCCTGCGCGGAGAACAGGTTGCTACCGTCGAGGTAGGCGTGGATCCGGTCGGCCAGCGCCGCGTCGGGATCGTCGCGGACCGCCACGATGACGAGGTCGCTGCGACGGTCCCGCAGCAGGCCCTGCGCGTCCCCCGGGCCGAGGGCGGGGTCGACGGCCACGATCTCCAGGGCGTCGTCGGTGTCCGCTGCTTCCAGATCGCCGGCCAGGGTCGAGGCGCCGGGCCCCACCACGGTGGCGCTGACCGTGTCCACGGCGAAGTTCGCCGCATACCCGAAGATGACCAGCAGCAGAACCGGCATGACGACCAGCATGGCAAGGGTGCGCCGATCCCGCGCCAGCTCCCGGAACTCCTTGATGACGACGGCACGCATGGACCCTCGATTCCCTAAATTCATCACATGATGAAATCAGAGCATACCCGGACACCACCGGCCTGTCACCGCCGGGGATTCCGCAGGTACGCAAGCCTGGGCGCCGTACGGACCTAAGCTGAGTTGGTGAGGTCCGCAGCACCTGCACCTACCACCGACGACGCCACCCCGGTCGAACTCCGACACCCCTGGGCCGCGCCCGGGGGTGCCGTGCTGAAGGCGGCGGAGTCGGGGCCGCGGGGTCTCAGCTCGGCCGAGGCCACCAGGCGCCTCTCCCGCACCCGTACGTTGCACGGCCGAGCCCACGAGGTCGGCTGGCTGCGGACCCTCGCGCGTCAGTTCACCAGCCCGATCGTGCTCATCCTCGTTGTCGCCACGGTCATCTCGATAGCGGTCGGGGACGTCACCGACGGCATCATCATCCTGGCCATCATCCTCGCCTCGGGCCTGCTCGGCTTCGTCCAGGACTTCCGCGCCGGCCGGGAGGTGTCCGCCCTGCTGTCCCGGGTCCAGGTCACCACCACGGTGCTGCGCGACGGCCGACCGGACCACGTGCCCATCCGCGAGGTGGTGCCCGGCGACGTCGTCGTGCTGGCGGCCGGTGACGTCATCGCGGCCGACTGCCGCCTGCTGACCACCAACGACCTGTTGGTCGACGAATCGGTGCTCACCGGCGAGTCCTTCCCGGTGGAGAAGGACTCCGGTGCCACGGTCCCGGCCGATGCGGGGCCGGCGGAGCGGCCCACGATGGTGTTCTTCGGCACCCACGTCGCCAGCGGCTCGGGACAGGCGGTCGCCGTCGGCACCCGGACGGACACCCAACTGGGCCGCATCACCGCCGACCTGCGGCGCAAAGTCCCGGTGACGGCGTACGAACACGGGATCACCCGGTTCGGCCGGCTGCTGGTCTGGTTGATGCTCGCCCTCACCGGCGCGATCTTCGTGGTCAACACCCTCGCGGGCCGGCCGGTGCTGGACGCGTTGCTGTTCTCCCTGGCCCTCGCCGTCGGGCTCAGCCCCCAGATGCTGCCGGCCATCGTCACCATCAGCCTGTCCGGCGGCGCGCGCCGGATGGCTGCCCGCAAGGTCATCGTCAAGCGGCTGGAGGTGATCGAGGACTTCGGCTCGATGAGCGTCCTGTGCACCGACAAGACCGGCACTCTGACCCGCGGCGAACCCCGGCTGACCGGCGCGGTGGACCTGTCGGGCGCCGAATCGGCCGATGTGCTGGCGCTGGCCGCGCTCAACGCCGGCCTGCAGACGGGCTTTGTCAATCCGATGGATGCCGCGATCGTGGCCCGCCGGAGGCCACCGGCCGGGGTCGCGGCACTCGGCGAGGTGCCCTACGACTTCACTCGCCGCCGGTTGTCGGTGGTGGCGCCGGCCGACGGCGGGCCCGTCCTGATCGTCAAGGGGGCGGTGCCCGGCATCCTCGACTGCTGCACCCGCGCCGACGTCGGCGCCGCGCCGGTGCCGATGGACCAGGCCCGCTCGGTCGTGGAGGACCGTTTCGCGGAGCTGAGCGCCCAGGGGCATCGGGTGCTGGCCCTGGCCACCCGTCCGTGGGAGGGTCCCGTCACCCACGGGCGCGTCAACCCCGGCCCGGACGACGAGCGCGGACTCACGTTGCGTGGGCTGCTCGTCTTCGACGACCCGGTGAAGGACGACGCGCCGGCCGCGGTGGCGGCGCTGGACGACCTCGGCGTCTCGCTGCGCCTGATCACCGGTGACCATCTGCTGGCGGCGCGAGCGGTCGCCCGGGCCGTCGGGCTGCCGTCGGAGCACGTGCTCACCGGGCCCGACATCGCCGGCATGGACGACACCCGGCTGGCCGAGGCCGTCCGCCGGGTCCAGGTCTTCGCCGAGATCGACCCCGACGGCAAGCAACGGATCGTCCGCGCGCTGCGGGCCGACGGGACCGGGGTCGGATTCCTCGGCGACGGCATCAACGACGCCCCCGCACTGCATACGGCCGACGTCGGCATCTCGGTCGACACCGCGGTCGACGTCGCCAAGCAGGCCGCCGCGGTCGTGCTGCTGGAGAAGGACCTGGCGGTCGTCATCGACGGGGTCCGCCTCGGCCGGCGGACCTTCGCGAACACCCGCAAATACACCCGGCTGACCACCAGCGCCAACTTCGGCAACGTCCTGTCGATGGCGGTCGCGAGCCTCTTCCTGCCGTTCCTGCCGCTGCTGCCCATGCAGATCCTGCTGCTCAACTTCCTCAGCGACATCCCGTCCCTGGCGATCGCCGGCGATTCCGTCGATCCGGAGCAGACCCTCCGGCCTGCCTCCTGGAACATCGTCGACGACCGCCGATTCCTGCTGCTCTTCGGGGCGGTGTCGACGATCTTCGACCTGGTCACCTTCGCCCTGCTGATCCGGGCCTTCGATGTCGACGCGGTGCAGTTCCGCACGGCGTGGTTCATCGAGTCGACGCTCACCGAGTTGCTGGTGTTGTTCTCGTTGCGTACGCCGCGGCCGATGCTGCGGTCGCGGCCGGCCGGCATCCTCGTCGTGCTCAGCGGGCTCGTCGCCGCGACCGTCTTCGCCATCCCCTTCATCGACCCGCTGGCCCACGTTCTCGGCCTGGCCCGACCCCGCGGCGAGGTGATGGTCGCGGTACTGGTCGTGGCGATCTGCTATGTCGCCGTCAACGAGTTGGCCAAGGCCGGCTGGGTGCGACGTGCCGCGATATCGAACCGGGTGACATGAATCACCCGGACGGCCGATCAACGGTGCCCGGATATGGACGAGGGATGTGCCCGCTGCCCCCGGAATCGCCACCCCGACTTTGTGCCGAGAATTGTCGCAGTTGACGTGATTCCGCCGCTTCAGCGGTCCCGCACGGTGCCGGCCTGGTCGCACCGAACACGAAACACAGGAGTGATACGATCCGCCGGAGTCCGGGGGCTCACCCGGGAAAGGCGCGACGGCGGGGGACGCCTGTGGCTGACAGAACGACCGAGAACGACCTGGCGGGAGATCAGGAGCCGTTCCACCGGGAAACCCGGAATGCACGCCAGTTGTACGGTCGCTTCAATCTCGCGATCGTCGGCGGCACCGGCGTCGGAAAGTCCTCCCTCGTCAACGCTGTCTTCGGGCGAGACCTCGCCAAGGTCGGCCAGGGACTTCCGGTGACCCAAGGCTTCCACTACTACAGTGACAGCACGCTGGGCATCTGGGATTTCGAGGGATTCGAGATCGGCAAGGACCCCGACCAGGTCCTCCGGGAAGGCCTTGCGGAGATCGCCGGGAAACCGGCCGACCAGCAGATCGCCGTGGTGTGGTACTGCGTCGTGGCGCAGGTTCCACGACTCACCCCTGCTGACATCAAACTCATCCGCGAACTCGATACCGCCGGACTGCCCGTCGTCCTCGTGGTGACGAAGGTCGGCTGGATCCAGCATCCGGTGACCCGGAAGTACCGCGCCCCCCAGGACGTCGAGGAGTTCCGTGACTGGCTCGAGGCGCCGGTCGACGACGCCGGCCACCCGATCGATCTGCCGATCCAGCGGGTCGTGCTGACCGCGACGCGGGGGAAGGGCGAGGGTCAGGGGCTCGGTGAACTCGTGGCGCGAACGCTGGATCTCTCACCGGAAACCGGGAAGAACGCGTTTCGCATCGCCCAGAGGTTTGACATCCCCCTGAAGCGAGACCTGGCCCGAAAGGTGGTCCTCTCCGCGGCCGGCACGGCGGCGTTCTTCGCGGCCAGCCCGATCCCTGCCGCCGACGCCGTGTCACTCGCGCCCATCCAGTTGACGATGATGGGACGGGTCGCGGTCATCTACGACCTGGAACTCGCCTCCATGGTCTCGACCCCGGCACTGGCGGAGCTGGGTGTGCAGATCGCCGGAAAGGCGCTGGCGAGGAGCCTGATCAAGTTGATTCCCGGGGCCGGCAATGTCGTCAACGCGACCGTGGCCTTCGCGCTCACCGAGGTCACCGGAGAAGGGTGGATTCGCCTCTGTGAGCGCGTGTTCACGGGCGACACCGACCTGTCCCAGGTCGATGCCCTCGTGAAGGAATACGCCCCGTCGGTGCTCGACATCGTGAAGAACATGGTCGACCCCCGAAACGCGGGGGCAAGAGTTCCCCAAGCCCACTGAGACGTCCGTTTCGGGCCGCCACCGCCCCGCCTCGACACCTCACCTCACGCTGAGCCGCACCTGCAGGCTCACCGGCGCCGCGTGCAGGACGGCTGCCGGCGCGACACCGGGCCCGCAGGCTGCGGTGCCCAGACCGTGCTGGGAGGCGTCGAGGTGCAGCCACAGCAGGCCGTCCGGCTCCAGCTCCTGCGGATGGGCTGCCCGGGCCACGGCCGCATCCGACCATGGCCGCGCGGTCAGGGTCAGCCCGTCGACCGGCTCGTTCCCGACCCGTACGGCGCCGGCGGTCACCGTCAACGGTCCCTTGGCCAGCCCGAAGGTGACGCGGGTGACGCCGCGCCGGGCGCCGTTCTCCTGCGGGTGGGTGTAGCGGGTCTGCCACTGTGCGACCGTGTGTTGCCAGTGCCCGGCCAGTGCGGCCCGGGCGGAGTCCGGGTACGACTCGCCGGGTCCCAGGCCGGCCCAGTCGATCGTCACCTGCTCGGCCTCGGGCTGGTCCAGCGCCAGCAACCAGCCCAGCCGCGCGGCCGGTCCGGGCCAGTGCCCCTCGGGGCTGAGGGTGAGGGTGAGGTCGGCGGTGGTCGGGTCGACCGTGCGCCACTCGTAGCGGACGGCGAAGCCGCAGTCGCTCGCCGCGCCGGCGGTGCGGGCGGTCACCACGACGGTGTCCCCCTCGACCCGTACGGAGTCGAGCCGTTCGTGCAGCCGGTCGAGGCCTGCGAGTCGCCACGCCTCGGCGTCGCTGGGGCCCTCGCCCCGGCTCCGCTCGAGGTCGTTGTCGGTCGGCGCGCGCCACGCATCGACGCGCGCGAGGTGGACCGGGGTGTTTCCGATGCTCACCGGGCGGCCGATCGGATCCAGCCGCACCGGCCCGACCGCGAACCCGCCACCGGCCGGGCGGTCCGGCCGGCCCGTCGGTGCCGACAGTGGTGCCGCGTCACCGACCCGGACCTGGCCGGCGCCCAGCACGGAGTCCTCCGGCGCCCACGGGGTCGCGCGGCGGCTCAGCGCCGACACCACCCACCAGGTGTCGCCGCCGGCGCCGCGCAGGACGTCTTCGTCGACCGCGGCACGGCCCAGTGCTTCGGCGGCTGTCACCGTCGCCGACTCCCCTGGCGCCAAGGTCGGTACGGAGGTCAGTTCGCCCTCGGCGACGGTCTCGCCGCCCGCCACCAGGGCCCAGACGAGCCGGACCTCGGAGGTGTCGGAGAAGCCGTACCGGTTGTGGATCTCCACCGCCGCCTCCCGGCCCGCGGCCGCGGGACGGATCCCGATCGGGGCGTAGACCGCGGCCAGCTCGACCAGGCCCGGCGAGGGAGTCCGGTCGGGAAGCATCAGACCGTCGGCAATGAACGTGCCGTCGTGGAGCTCCTCGCCGAAGTCACCGCCGTAGCCGAAGTAGTCCCGACCCTGCTCGTCGCGGGTGGCGATCCCGTGGTCGATCCACTCCCAGACGAAGCCGCCCATGTTGCGCGGGTCGGCCTGCACGAGGTCGTCGTAGTCGGTCAGCAACCCGGGCCCGTTGCCCATCGCGTGGGCGTACTCGCAGGCCACGTACGGCATCGCGCGCCGCTTCGCGTCGGCGACCCCGTCGGGCAGCGGGTCCTCGGTCCGCTTGCCGATCAGAGCGACCTCCTGCGGCGAGGCGTACATCCGGGAGTAGACGTCGGTCCAGGTGCACGACCGGTCGCCCTCGTAGTGCAGCGGTCGGGAGGGGTCGAGCGCACGGATGGCGGCGGCCATCGCGCCGAGGTTGCGCCCGACACCCGCCTCGTTGCCCAGGGACCACACGATGATCGACGGGTGGTGGGAGTCACGACGGACCATCCGGGTCACCCGGTCGACGAGGATGTCGGTCCAGTCGGGGTCGTCGACGGGGTTGCCGCGCCAGCCGAGGGTCTCGAAGCCGTGCGTCTCCAGGTCGTTCTCGTCGATGACGTACAACCCGTACTCGTCGCACAGGTCGAGGAAGTGCGGGTGCGGCGGGTAGTGGCTGGTCCGGACCGCGTTGATGTGGTGACGCTTCATGGCCACGACGTCGGCCAGCATCGTCTCGCGGGTGAGCGCGCGGCCGTACAGCTTGATCGGGCGGCCGTTGACGAGGACGACCCCGTCGACGATCGCGACGGTCCGGAATCCGACCCGCAGCACCACCGACTCGGCCGGGGTGGTGATCCGCAGCCGGTAGAGCCGCGGAGTCTCCGCAGTCCACGGCTCGACCGGCACGGTCGCCTCCTCGCCGACGGCCAGGCTGAGGCCGAGTTCGGGCACCTCGACGGTGGCGGCGGGCACCCCCGGAACGTCGACGCGCAGCCTTCCCTCGCCGCTGGTGTGGTCGTAGTCGGCGTGCACGATCGCGTGCTCGACACCGCCGTCGGGCCGGTGTTCCAGGGTCACCTCGCGGAAGATGCCCGACAGCCACCACTGGTCCTGGTCCTCGACGTAGGTCATCGCCGACCACTGGACGACCCGCACGGCCAACAGGTTGTCGCCGGTCGTCACGGCGTCTGTGACGTCGACCTCGGTCGGCAGCCGGGATCCGTGGGACTGGGCCAGCACGCGGCCGTTGACGGCGACCTCGAACCAGGAATCCACGCCCTCGAAGCGCAGCACGACCCGGCCCGACCCGCGCCACTCGCCCGGCACCCGGAAGCTCCGCCGGTACTCGCCGGTCGGATTGTCCCGCGGCACCCGCGGCGGATCCACCGGAATCGGGTAGTCCACGTTGGTGTATGCCGGGCGGCCGTACGGCCACTCGCCCGGGGCGCCGGCCAGCTGCCAGTGTCCGGGAACCTCGATGGCATCCCAGTCCTCCCCCGGGTCGCCCGGGTCGGCGCCGGTGAGCGCCTCACCGAACAGCCGGAAACGCCATCCGCCGGTGAGGGTGGTCGCCGACGCGCTCGACCCGCCGGCCGGTGGCCGGAACCGGGCCGGCCGCACCCCCTGGGGGACGACGAGGGATTCATGGGTCGGGCGCTGGACCACTGGTGGCTCCTTGGGACGGGATCGTTCGGGGGGCGCGAGTCAGCCTAGTGGGTCGGGCCGGTCCTACAGTGGTCGCGGACCCCCCACTCCCCAGGAGGCGAGATGCCGAAGGCCCGCCGGGCCACCGTACTGGTCATCGGGGCGGGCCAGGCCGGGCTGTCCGCGGCGTACCATCTGCGCCGTCGCGGCTTCGCCGACGCCCTCGCCGTGCCCGACGCCGACCGTACGTATGCGGTGGTCGACCACGAGCAGGGGCCGGGCGGGGCGTGGCGGCATCGGTGGCCATCGCTGACCATGGCGACCGTGAACGGGATCTTCGACCTGCCGGGCATGCCGCAGGAGCCGGCCGACCCCGCCGAGCCCAGCCGGATCGCCGTCCCGCGCTACTTCGCGGCGTTCGAGGAGAGGTTCGCTCTGCCGATCCAGCGCATCGTTCGCGTCACCGACGTCCGCCGAGCTGACCTGCGTCCTGACGGCGATCTGCTCGTGGGCACCGACCACGGCGGGTGGCGGGTACGGGCGGTCATCAACGCGACGGGCACCTGGACCAATCCGGTCTGGCCGGACGTGCCCGGGCGGGAGGACTTCGCAGGCCGCCAGTTGCACACCCACGACTATGCCACCGCCGCGGCGTTCGCCGGGATGCGGGTGGGCATCGTCGGCGGCGGCATCTCGGCGCTGCAACACCTGGCGGAGGTCTCCTCGGTCGCACGGACCTTCTGGTACACCCGGCGGCCCGTGGTGTTCCGCGAGGGGTTTGCGCCCGAGGAGGAGGGGCGGGAGACCATCGAGAACGTCACCGCTGCCGTCGAGGCGGGCCTGCCACCGCGCAGCATCGTGTCCTACACGGGCCTGATCCACGATCGGTTCGCCGACATCGCCGAGGCCAACGGCGCCCTGGTCCGCCGGCCGATGTTCGGCTCGATCGTGCCGGCCGGGGTCGTCGAGGCGGACGGGACGGTCACCGGACTGGATGTGCTGCTGTGGGCCACCGGGTTCCGGTCGGCGCTGGGACATCTGGATGCCCTGGACCTGCACAATGCGCTCGGCGGCATCACGATGCGCAGCACCCAGGTGGCCGGGGAGCCACGCGTGCACCTGATCGGCTACGGCCCCTCCCAGTCGACCGTGGGGGCCAACCGGGCCGGCCGCGACGCCGTGGCGGCGATCCTGCGGTGGCTGGGGCACTGAGGCGCCCCGCACCGGCGTCCGGGCTACGCTGGGAAGCGGAGTTGGCCCGTCGATGTCGTCAACCGCGCAGGTGTCCGCGCTTGCCCGACGAGACGGGCGCACCTATGGCGAGAGACGGAGGACTGTGCATGTCCATTCATCACGACATTCCCACGGACGAGGATCTGGCGCGGTTGAGCGCCCGCACCGAGGATGCGATCTCGATCTATCTGCCGGCGTCCCCCCATCCGCAGGAACGGCAGACCAGCCAGGTGGCGCTGAAGAGTGCGGTCGACGAAGCCATCCGCCACCTGCGGTCCGAGCACCCCGGGCCCGAACGGCCCGCCGCCGTGCTCGACGACGTCCGATCCCGCTGGCAGGATGTCGACTCCGATCCCGACGTGTGGGGTCGGCTGTCGGCGTCACTGGCAGTGTTCCTGGCACCCACGACCGAGAGGTCCCCCGGCCTGACGGAGGTGTTCGTCCTGCCCAACCACCTGCAGTACGCCCTCACCGTCGGGGATCACTTCGACGTCGGTCAGCTGCTGCGCTCGGTGACGTACCCGCATGAGGCGTGGGCGCTCACCCTGTCGGCGAACCGCTGGACGCTGTGGCACGCCACCGCAGAGGCCCGGATCGCACCGGTGCCGGTGCTGGGCGACCACCCCGACGACGCCAACGAGGCATCCCACCGCAACCTCGAGAGGGGTCGCGGGGACAGCATCCCGCTGGGCAGGGACGAAGGCCGCAAACTGTTGCTCGACCAGTACGCCCACCGGGTCAGTGATGCGGTCACC
>Ga0334887_1005478_pt1 | contig 10573 bp, 8 predicted proteins | sample GraSluR1_MG_10_FD_207217 | JGI IMG/M metagenome (GOLD analysis project Ga0334887, IMG submission 207217) | Sludge microbial communities from methane-producing bioreactor in Wageningen University, Netherlands - Granular Sludge_18_07-R1 | ecosystem: Engineered > Bioreactor > Anaerobic >...
GGGTGAATATCATTGGTACATTATAGGGTGATCAGTGACAGTATTCCGACCGCACCAATCTTACCCACTCTCATCAATCGCCCTGGCGCAAAACTCCTGCCAGGCATCCACAAAATCATAAGTGGTGTAGAATTCCGTGCTGAAGGCGCCCCAGGCATTCCGCTCGATAGCGATGTTCACTTCGCGCAGTCTGGCGGCGGGCACCTTAAGGGTCACGACGTGTCCAATACCCATCATCACATACCAGCCAGCCGTAGGTGTGGTCACGCTCGCTGCGCGTGACCGCACCAAATTTTCCTCCCACGCTATCACCCACGCTAGCTTCTCTGACAACGCCTCTATGTAAACCAGCCCCCTTGCTCAAGGGGGCTGGTTTTTGAGAAGGGTGAAAATCTACAGCGTGTGCAGGTTCCAGTGCTCGTCGAAGTAGTAAATATTTTCCCGCTTGAAGGCGATAGATCCCCCGAGAAGCCGGATGTGGGGCTCCAGCGTAAAGGCTGTGCCGATTTCTTCAAAAGTAGCGGTGCTGCCGCGTTCGATATACGTGCGGTCCTTCTCGTCCATGTTCACTGAGTGGCCGATATTCCCGTGGACATCCAGGTTTTCGTAACCCAGCGCTGTGATCTCTTCATTGATCTTGAAGTACAGCTCCTCATAGCTCATTTGCGGGGTCCACATCTCTTTCATTTTGTTGTGCAAATAGAATTCGGTTTCGAGACCCTTGCGGAACAGAGCGCTTTGAGGATTGTCCTCTTCAGCAACACGCCCGTTTTCAACGAATATGGTGCGTGCATAGTCGCCCCAATAGCCGTCGAAGGTGGGTGTCAAATCGATGGTGACCACATCATTTTCTGCGACCTTGTTTTCCTCGCTCGCGAAATACTTGACGCCCGGCATAGATTCTATGGAACGTTTTCCAAGCAGCACCAGGGCCCCTTTTCCGTGATACCAAAAGGAAGTTGAACCCTTTGCGATCATCAGCTCAAATGCTTTCGTCTCAATTTCCTTTTCACTCATCCCAACTTTGATAAAGTGGTGAAGTTCGCTCATCGTTTCCCGAGCAATGTTTTGCGCGATTTGATTCTTTTTCAAAATCTGCCTCCAGTGGCTGCAATGAAATGACTGCGGTTACAGAGGGTATTATAAACCGCCTGGGATTGCAGTGCGTAAAGGATGCCTGGGCTGAAACGCTGCCCGTAACCTGCCCGGCAGCGTTTTCTTTTTTATCAGCTGGTATCTTCCATCGCCTTGCCGCGAAACGCCTGCCAGGCAGGGAAACCCTATATGCCAACCTGTTTAAAAAGAAGCCGGCTGCCCCAACCAGGCAGCCGGCTTTTCATCTTATGCTGTGTTTACTTCTGGAGGATCGGATCCCGGCCCAGGCCGGAATGATATCTGCGGTACTGCCGTGGAACGGCGCTGCCGCCTTCCCACACCACCCGCCGAAAATCATCGGGATCGGTATTCCGTTCTGAGTTGATCAACAACACATGTGAATCAGGCCCCAGCCCCAGTTTGTCACGCAGCGGCACTAATTCAGGCAATTGCATGATGAAGATCAACGCTCCCAAAGTCACCGCGCCGGATTCTCCCGAAACAATGAAGGGGTCCCCCGCCAACGGAATGCCATACACCCGCATGCCCTTGGCGGCCACGTAATCCGGGCATTTCAGGAAAGCGTCCGTCGTATCCTGCAGGATTTCCCATGCCTGCGGATTGGGCTCGCCGCATGCCAAACCGGCCATGATCGTATCCAGATCACCGCCAATCGTGTGCGGCTGACCGTCAGCTACCTCGGCAGAATGGTACAGACACGCCGCCAGTTCCGGTTCTACCACGACCGAAGTCGGCCGTTCTGTGCCAAACAGATTGGCGTAATACCCGATCGTGGCTGCTGCCAGCGAACCCACCCCGGCCTGCACAAACAGGTGGGTCGGGCGGATCAAACCCTGCGCCGCCAACTGCTCCTGTGTCTCGGCAAACATGGTCGCATAGCCCTGGATCACCCAGCGCGGAATGTCCTGATACCCTTCCCACGCCGTATCCGCAATCACCTGCCAGCCATTGCGCTGCGCATCCTCTGTCACCTGACGAACGGCATCATCATAATTGCCATCCACCACGACTACTTCGGCGCCATTGCTGCGGATCGCTTCAATGCGTGCCTCAGACGTCAATTTATGCACATAGATGTACGAGCGAAAGCCCAGTTGAGTCGCCGACCAGGCCACGCCCCGCCCATGATTCCCGTCTGTGGCGGCGGCAAAAACGATATCACCCAGTTTGGCTTTCGTTTCTGGCGAAGTCAATTCTTCATAGGTCAACTCTTTGTCCAGCATACCCAGTCGCTCGCGAATTGCCTGATAAATGGCGAACGACCCGCCCAACACCTTGAAAGACCCCAGCCGCAGCCGGTTGGATTCATCCTTTACCCAGATACCGCCCAGGCCCAATTTGGCAGCCAAATGAGGCAGGTTCTTCAAGGGGCTTATCTTGTAGCCAGGAATCTGTTGGTGAAAATCACGGGCAGTCTTCGTAATTCCCTTTGGGAACATCTGGCGTACGTAAGGACTGACTTTTCCTTGCAACACCTTGGTATTCTCAATCCATTCAACAGGTTTTGGTTCTGTCATCATCTCCACATCCTTCTATGTATATGGTTTTCGCCATCAAAAATGATGGCGATTTAATTGTCAGACAATTAAGTCTATTATACCACTACTCAGGTTGTCTGACAAACCATTTTGACGTTCTTCTCAACTTGCAATCCACAATCCTCAATCTTGCATTACAATAAAATCATGGAAGTGATCCTCACCCACGAACAGGCGGATTTTGATGCCATCGCCGCAATGCTTGGCTTTCACCTGCATCACCCCGCCGCCACGCCCGTGCTGCCCCTCAGCCTGAATCTTAACGTTCAGGATTTCCTGAAACAGTACCGCGGCGCGCTGCCCTTTGTCCGCCGTCAGGATCTGGACAAAGAGCCGATTGAACGCGCCTGGCTGGTTGACACCCAATCCCTGAACACCATCAAGGGCATGCATCCCGCTACCAGGGTGCGCGTGCTGGATCACCATGATCTGCGCCCCAACCGCCCTGCTGACTGGGAAATTGAAATCGATCCGGTGGGCGCATGTACCACTCTACTGGTCGAGAAATTGCAGGCCGCCCAGGCGGAACTGACCACCATCCAGGCCACCCTGCTCTTGCTGGGCATCTACGAAGATACCGGCTCGATGACCTACGTCCACACCACCACGCGGGACGTCCATGCCGTTGCCTGGCTGCTGGAAAACGGCGCCAGCCTGCGCATCGCCAACCGCTTCCTCAATACACCCCTCTCCGCGCAGCAAATCACGCTCTACGATCACCTGCTCAAAAACACGCGCAGCCTGCATCTGCACGGACAGCAAATGATCATCGCCTGTGCAGACGCCAGCACCATGACGGATGAGATCTCCAGCATAGCTCACAAACTGCGCGACCTGCTTGCCCCCGATGCCCTCTTTCTCGTTGTACAAACCGCCGCCGGCATACGAATTGTCGCCCGCTCCACCAGTGACCAGATCAATGTGTCCGAGATCGCTGCGCATTTTGGCGGCGGCGGGCACGAACGCGCTGCGGCCGCCCTGATTCGCTCCGACGAACAACAGGAAAAAGGCCTGACGCTCGAAACCCTGTGCAATGATCTGCAAAACGTGATCGAGCAATTCATCTCCCCGCCCGTCACGGTCAGCGAATTGATGTCCACCGGCCCCACCGTGCTTTCCCCGGATACGCCCGTCGAAGAAGCAGCCCAGATCATGCAGCGCTACGGCTATGAAGGCTACCCGGTGATTCAAAGAGGGAAAATCATTGGCCTGCTTACCCGCCGCGCCGTAGACCGCGCCCTGGCCCACAAACTGGATCTGACTGCGGGCAGCCTGATGGAAGCCGGCGAGGTCTCCGTCACCCCCCAAGATTCCCTGCAGCACTTGCAGCGCGTGATGCAGAAAACCGGCTGGGGGCAGATCCCCGTCGTCAACCCTGCCGGAAGCATCATTGGCATCGTCACCCGAACAGACCTGCTCAAAATGATCACTGGCGAAGGCGCCCCCCGCAGCCAGCAGCAAAACCTGACCGCCGACCTGGAAAGAGCCCTGCCCGCTGCCCACCTGGCTTTGATTAAAATGATCGCTGGCTATGCGCATGAAAGAAATACCCCGGCCTATATCGTCGGCGGCTTTGTGCGCGATTTGATCCTCAAGCGCCCCAGCCTTGATTTCGATATCGTCATTGAAGGCAACGCCATCGAGGTCTGTGAAGCCATCGCCGCTGATCTTGGCGGCAAAATAACCAGCCACAGCCGTTTTGGTACCGCCAAATGGCGCATTGGCACCATCCGCGAAGCCCTGGCAAAAAAGCTTTCCACCGAGACTGCCCCGATTGAAGCCGCCAATCTGCCCGCCAGCCTCGACTTCATCAGCTCACGTACCGAATTTTATGACTATCCCACTGCGCTGCCCACCGTGGAGCGCAGCGGCATCAAGCTGGATCTGCACCGCCGCGATTTCACCATCAACACCCTCGCCCTGCGGTTGGACGGCAGCCATTTCGGCGACCTCTACGATCACTGGGGCGGCCTGCATGACCTGCAGCGCGGCCTGGTGCGCGTCCTCCATTCTCTCTCCTTTGTGGACGACCCCACCCGGATGCTGCGTGCCGTACGGTTTGAGCAGCGCTTCGGCTTCCATATCGAACCCCGCACGCTGGAGCTGATCCAGGAAGCCCGTGAAATGCTTGCCACCATCACCGGACAGCGCATTGAACACGAACTGGATCTGGTCTTCTCCGAAGCCGCACCGCAGCACATTCTGGCCCGCCTGGAAGAACTCAACCTGCTTTCTGCCATCCATCCAGGCCTGGGCTGGACTGCCGGGCAGGCCGCCTCATTGCAAAAAGTGCTGACATCCACGCCCGCCGAAGAATGGCACCTGCCGGACGCGATCAACGGCTCTTCCCGCCGGGTCTGCCTGGGCTATTTATCCTGGTTGAATCAATACAGGACACAAGACATCAAGCAGATTGCCAAACGCCTGCGCTTCTCAAAAACCATGCTGAAAGTACTGCTGGATACCGCCCGGCTTGCGAAGGAATTCTCTTCGTTAAAAGAAAAACGCCCCAGCCAGATCACCTGCCGGCTGGATCGTATGGATGATATTGTCCTGTACTTTTTATTCATCACCACCGAAGATGAAACCCTGCGGGATATCCTCCTGCAATACAAGCGCGTCTGGCAGCACATGCGGCCTGCCGCCAATGGCAACACCCTGCGCGAGATGAACATCCCCCCCGGACCCCTCTACGCGCGCGTCCTCACCGCACTGCGCACCGCCTGGCTGGATGGGGAAATTCAATCCGCTGATGAAGAACAAGCATTGTTGAAACAATTGCTTGCCAGGGAAGGATAACACCCTGATGACGGAAACCTGCTGCGATCCCGCAGCCATCACCACTGACCCTGACTGGCTTTCACAAGTCATCATCCGAAAAATCACCAAAAATGACCTGCCCGCTCTGGAGTGGGATGGCGAATACCGCCATCTGCGCCGGGTATATGCTTTTTCCTATCAGGCACAGGCATCCGGCAGGGTCGTCATCTGGGTGGCCGAACTCCCCGGTGCCGGTATCATTGGGCAAATTTTCCTGCAATTGCTCTCTGACCGTTTGGAGCTGGCAGACGGCATCAACCGCGCCCACATCTACTCCTTCCGCATCAAGCCCCCTTATCGCAGCTCCGGTCTTGGATCGCTTATGCTAAAGAAAGCAGAAACTTTTCTAAAGGATAACGCTTTCCGCTGCGTAACCTTGAATGTTGCTAAAAACAACCACCTGGCGCAGCGCCTCTACAAGCGGCAGGGCTATCAAATCATCAGCCACGAATCAGGACGCTGGTCCTTCCCGGACGATGAAGGCGTCTGGCACGACGTGGAAGAACCAGCCTGGCGCATGCAAAAACCTCTCGACTGATCTTCTAGCGCAACGCATTCAATAAAGCCGCATCCCGCAGCCCTTCTTCGAAGACTTCTTTTGCATCGTTCAGCAAAAACCACAGATTAAGTACTTCTCCATCCTGCGAGAACTCAACCCCAACATACCCTGTTTGTGTGCCGGGAAAAGAATCTTCCGGCAAATCGGTCAGCGTTCGAATGATCTGCGCCAGCAGCCGGCCCAGCGAATCCTGATCTTCCATATCCAGCACAGTCATGCGCACATACACATCGGTCTGTAAAATCGAAAATCCGCCGACAGTATTTTTGGTGTCCACATTGATACACCGTTCACCGTAGGCCTCCGCCCACACCTCGGCACGGCCCAGGCTGTTATTCCTGAAAGCCACCTGCACCAGCGCAGTCTCTTCCGGCAAAGGCTGGGTATCCCAAACATAGGCGCAGGGTATGCCAGTTTCGTTCAAATCCACGGTCTCAGGCATCGGGGTCTCTGAGAGCGCCGCCGGCAGCCTGGCCGCCATCGTCTGCGTACGCTGCGCAGCCAGGGTGGCGGCTGGTTCATCCAGCGCCGGGTAGACTTCCGGCAGCCCGCTGTCCAGAAACAGTGTCGCCGTTCTGCATCCCGTGGCAAGGATGAAGGCAAACCCAATCATGATCCCGCGCAGCCTGTTGTGCATACCACCTCCATTTTCCACCAAAAAATCTGATTGCTTCCTGCCTATATGATATGAGAAGAATGGGATTTCGTCAAAAGAATTTTTCTCTTCATTTACCGTTTCCTGGTATTTTGTATGAGAAATGATACAGCACGCTTCCTGAAAATTACGCCTTCTTCCTTTAAACTCCAAACTCCAAAAAACTTTGACAGAAACGGCTTCATAATTTACAATATTATTTCTGGGTTTACACAGATTTGCCATCTCACAAACGTAAGGATCCTTATTCTAATGAAAGAGTACACATCAAATTCAATCCGCAATGTCGCATTAGTTTCTCACAGCAGCGCTGGTAAAACCATGCTGGCCGAAGCCTGCCTGCATTTTGCTGGTGTCACAACCAGACTTGGAAAGATTGAAGACGGCACGACCGTTTCTGACTTTGACGATGAAGAAAGCCGGCGCGGTATCTCGGTCTACACTTCTGTTTTACCGGTTGAGTACAAGAATGCCAAGATCAACCTGCTCGACACCCCGGGCTACACCGATTTCGTCGGCGAAATGATCTCGGCCTTGCGCGTTGCGGACAGTGCGCTCGTCCTCGTTGACGCTGTCTCAGGCGTGGAGGTAGGTACGGAAGTCGCATGGGATTATTGCGACCAATTCAACCTGCCGCGCTGCGTCGTCATCAACAAAATGAATCGTGAAAACGCAGACTTCAAAAAAGCCCTGGCCTCCATCGAGAACTTCTCCGACAAGCGCATGCTTCCCATCCAGCTTCCCTGGGGCGAAAAACATGACTTCACCGGTGTGATTGACCTGCTTTCGATGAAAGCCTACAAAGGCGATGGCAGCGAAGCTGTTGAAATTCCTGCCGAATACAAAGAGGAAGCAGATGCCGGCCACATGACGTTGGTAGAAGCTGCCGCTGAAGGCACAGATGAATTGATGGAAAAATACTTCGAAGTAGGCGACCTGACCGGCGACGAGATTCAAACGGGTCTGCGCAACGCCATCCTCGAAGGCGCTTTCGTGCCCGTCTTCGTTTCCGCTGGTGCAGCAGAAATCGGCATTGCCCCTTTGCTCAATGCCATTGTCGGACTGCTCCCCTCCCCCGCCGACATGCCTGCGGTTGAAGCACAAGGCGCTGCCGGCGTGGAAGAACTGACTGCCTCTGATGCAGGCCCCCTGGCGATGTATGTGTGGAAAACCACCGCTGATCCTTTTGTTGGCAAACAAACTTTCTTCCGTGTGCAGTCCGGTCTCCTTACCAGCGACATCCGCCTGTGGAATCCGGCCAAAGAAACAGAAGAACGAATTGGTTCCATCTATATTGCCCGCGGCAAAGAAATGATCGGCATCAAGAACATCCATGCTGGCGACATCGGCACCGTGCCCAAGCTGAACGACACCGCCACCGGCGACACCCTGTGTGACAAGGGACACCCCTTGATCCTTCCCAAACCTGAATACCCCCACGCCCTGTATCGCGTTGCCATTCACCCCAAAACCCAGGCCGACTCGACCAAGATCAGCCCCTCACTGACCCGTCTGTGCGAAGAAGATATGACCCTCTCCTGGATGAACGACCCGGCCACCCGCCAGACCGTGCTGCAAGGCATGGGCGACCAGCATATCGATGTCGCTATTCGGCGTGCCCAAAACAAGTTGCAAGTCAGCCTGGAAACCGAGCTGCCCAAAGTACCTTATCGCGAAGCGATCCGCGGTGAGGGCGACGCCCGCTACCGTCACAAGAAACAATCCGGCGGCTCCGGCCAGTTTGGTGAAGTGGCCTTGCGCGTTTCCCCCAGCGAGGAAGACTTTGAATTCAAGAATGACATCTTCGGTGGTTCTATCTCCTCCAGCTATCTGCCGGCCATTGAAAAAGGCATCCGCAATACGATGAAAGATGGTATTCTGGCCGGCTATCCGATCAACAACGTCAAGGTTTCCGTTTATGACGGTAAAGAACATCCCGTCGATTCCAAACCTGTAGCCTTTGAAATCGCCGGCCGCGGTGCTTTCAAACAGGCCTGCCTGCAAGCCGGCCCTATCCTGCTTGAACCGATCATGAACGTCCGCGTAACCGTCCCCGAAGAGAACATGGGCGACGTCATGGGCGATTTCAACTCCCGCCGCGGTCGTGTGCAAGGCATGGAAACGGAAAAAGGCCGCTCTGTGGTTACTGCTCAAGTCCCGCTGGCTGAAATGCAGCGCTACACCACCGAACTGCGCTCAATGACCGGCGGACGCGGCGTGTTCACCATGGAATTTGACCGCTACGACACTGTTCCTTCTCACGTTGCGGAAGGCATCATCGCCGCTGCCAAGAAGGAAGAAGAAGAGGAATAATTCTCTCCTCTTTTAGCAGAAAAAAGTATAATAAAGCTGGAAGGAGGCCTCCTTCCAGCTTTATTATTCAAATCCAATCGGCAGGTGGGTGACCCTATGTTTACACAAAATGAAGCATTTCTGGCAGAATTCTGGGACAATATGCTCTCCCGCGAGCCACAGAAAATCATTCAGTCTTTCAAACCGCTCAACCAGCACGACCGCCAGGTCGTCATTGATCATCTCAACCGTATGTTAGATGAGGTTGGCTGGCATTCCGAACAGCGCGATTCAGCCCAGGCAGCATTAAACGCTCTGGAAGAAATCTTTGTCGAACAAGAACGCCGGAAAGATCATAAGTAACCTCCAGGGGGGACGATGGAAGAGAAGTCGAAATCGCGCAAAAATCTGATCCTGGGAATCCTCGGATTCCTGTGGTTCCTGGGGATCATTCTCAGCTACTTCGTCAACCACAAGCCTTTTGACGCCCGGATCGCCTCCAGTCTGGCAATCGCATTCTGGCGTATAGTCCTGTGCGCCCTGTTGTTTGCCCTGTCGGGCGGATTGGGGCAATTTATTTACCAGCGCCTTCACTGGCAGCCTGACCTCCCGCCCATGACGATGATGGTGCTTTCCAGCAGTCTCGGACTGGGCATTATCGGTCTGCTTATTCTCATCACTGGCGCACTGATTGGCGTGCCCCCCTGGTACGTATGGCTGGGGATCATCTTGCTGGCTGCCATCTTGCTGCGCAGAGAGATCACATCCTGGGGAAAAGGGCTGACCGGCCTGCCCGTTCTCTGGCGGGCATCACGCCCGGCTGACAAGATGATCGGGTTCATGCTGTCACTGTTAATGCTTTGCACCCTTACCATCACCCTCGCCCCGCCTGTATATTTCGACTCCCTCGTCTCTCATCTCGTCATGCCGCAGGCCTACCTATACGATGGTCGGATCACCTACCTGCCCTGGCTTTTCATGTCCGGCATGCCGCAGATCGTCGAAATACTGTACCTGCCTCTCATGTCACTGGCCGGCGCACCTGCCGCCGCATTACTGGGCTGGATGACCAGCCTCCTGATCGCACTGGGACTGCTTGACTATTTGCAAAAACGCTTCTCCACCACTGCAGCCTGGGTAAGCCTGACGGCGCTGCTGTCTGGGTACTCCATGCTTGTCCTCTCCACCACCGCCTATGTCGAGTGGTTCAGTCTCTTTTTTGGTTTCGCAGCAATGGTCTGCCTTGATCAGTGGCGCCAGCACGAAAACCGTTTGTCCCTGATCCTGTGTGGAGTATTTACGGGCTTTGCTGTCAGCACCAAATATACCGCCGGCGTGATCGCCATCGCAGTGGCGGTCGCCCTGGCCTGGCACTGCTGGCAAACCGGCCGCAAGCTCATTCCAAACATGTTTGCGCTCATCCTGCCTGCCTTGCTTGTCTTCTCCCCCTGGTTAATCAAAAATATGGTCACCACTGGCAATCCCGCCTATCCACTCTTCTTTCCCTCTGGCACAATGACCGCCCTCCGCCAGGACGGATACCAGAGCCTCCCCCCCTGGGGAAACTGGAAAGATATTCTGTTTTTGCCCTTC
>Ga0334887_1005480_pt1 | contig 10571 bp, 9 predicted proteins | sample GraSluR1_MG_10_FD_207217 | JGI IMG/M metagenome (GOLD analysis project Ga0334887, IMG submission 207217) | Sludge microbial communities from methane-producing bioreactor in Wageningen University, Netherlands - Granular Sludge_18_07-R1 | ecosystem: Engineered > Bioreactor > Anaerobic >...
GCGCGCAAATCGGGCACCCTTCTTGAGAAAGATAGGAGCTGAGCTCCCAATAGACCTGTTCCTTTTCGATGACTCGCTTATGTCTTTGCAGGGATCGTTTTTCCAACCATGCCAAATCCGATGCTCAACTCCATTGTCCATTTTTGGTGGTTTGAAGGATTGCGCGGTAGATGATATCCAAACCGACATCGTTGAATCCCCCACCAGGTAAGATGATGTTGGCAAAATACTTCTGCGGTTCCACAAAACTTTGGAACGAAGGAGCCACAAACCGGCGATATTGATCGATAATGCTCTCGATCGATCGTTTTCGTTCCACCATATCCCGTTCAATCCGTCTCAGCAATCGTTCGTCGTCCGGGGTCTCAACATACACGCTAAAGTCGAACAGATCCCGCAAGGAATCCTGGTGCAAAACGAAGATCCCCTCTACGATGATCACCTCAGAAGGTTGCACAGGAATGGTAATCCCGGTTTCCCTGCGATAGGTGATGAAGCTGTAGGAAGGCATCTGAACGGTCTTTCCTTCTTTCAACTGCTTCATATCGCCTTCGAACTGGCGGAAATCAAAGGCGGAAGGCGCGTCAAAATTGAAATCATGGGGCCGGATTCCGGGTGGAAGGTCCACGTAATAATTATCCATACTGATGATCGTGCATTCATTCCCAATCTGCTGAGCCAACCGATTGGCCACGGTTGTCTTTCCCGAACCGCTCCCTCCCACAATACCGATCAGCATTACAGACCACACTGCTGTCGTTCTTGGGGTGTCAGAAACCCATAGAAAAACTCGTGCTTTCCATAGCGAAGCCAATAGCGGTTCTTTTTCAGCTGGGCCACGATCTCGGTCACTTTTTGGATTGCTCCGGATTTGACTAACGGAATCACCATCAACAGCCGCAAATAATCGTTATCTGGCTCGAATTCCTGAAACCGCTCCACTTGAGTAAGGACGGCATCATATTGCTCGTTTTCCAGCTGAAACCGGCTCCAAACCTCCAGCTCGCTGATATTGCGGGGGACCATCTCCAAGATGGTTCGTCGGATCTGCTCGGTTCGTTCGTTGCGCCCGCTCTCATCGTACAACTTGTACAAATGATACAGACCGTAAATATTGTCGGGATTGCGCTGGAGATAATGCTCCAACAGATCGATAGCCTTGTCTGGCAGATTGGCGTTCAGGTAAGCGTCCACAAGAAAAAAGGTGACAAATGGGTCGTCTGGCTGATACTGAATGACCTTTTTCCAATGAAATATGGCCTTTTCATAATCCCCGAGGTTAAAGTAGGTCTGGCCCAAGGTATAGTACGCCTCGGTCAGATACGGATCGATCTCCACCGCCTGTTTCAGATATCCAATGCCTTCCACCAGAAGACCACGTTCCACAAGCACCGACCCTTTAATCTCCAAAGCCCGCACTGACTTCGGATCAACCTCAAGGGCAAGTTCGACCAAGCGGATCACTTCATCCCATTCTTCCCGATCGAAATATTCAAAGACCATATCCATAAACGATGTCATGTTGATATGCTTCATTGCGGAGCAGTCGATCCCCATCTCCTGTTGGAATGAAACCAACTCCTCGGATGAAACCGGCAAAAGAAAGTTCGCCGGCAGGTCTCCCCCAACCAATCGTTCCATCTGCCTACAATCTTCGATCAATGAAATCAACCGTTCATGATTTGCGAAATCTTGTTCAAAATCGTCCCAGCTCCCCCCATACCATAGATCACGGAAGATCCATACCATAGGGATCCACTGGTCGATACTGGCCAAAAATTGGGATCCTTTCACCTCTACCATGTCCATCCCCCCAATAAATCGCATAATCATTCCTGGTAAAATGGACGAATTCTCACCGGTATGAATTCGGAAATCTCCGATCGAATACGGTATAATAGATCAAAACCAAACGATGAGAGGAAGGTGAAACCCATGTCGCTATCAGATGTCTGCGGCCCTGTGATGATCGGTCCGTCCAGTTCTCATACTTTGGGAGCTCTGCGGATTGCTCGGTTTGTTCACAATCTGTTGGGCCGAACCCCCGAAAAGGTCCATTTTCACTTGCACGCATCTTTTGCGCGCACCTACCGCGGTCACGGAACAGACCGCGCGCTCCTGGGAGGAATCATGGGGTTGAATGAAGATGACCCCTCTGTGCGGGACGCTCTGACCAGCGCGAAGGCCAATGGGTTGGAATTTGCTTTTCAACCAGACGATCTGGGCGAAACGCATCCCAACACCGTACGAATCGAAGCTTGGTTTGGGTCACTCTACCAAGATGTGTGGGGGGCGTCCATCGGCGCGGGTATGATACGAATCACCCGAATCAATGGGGTCGAATGCCTGCTGAGCGCGATGTATCCCACCCTGATCATCATCAACCGCGACACGCCTCGGGCGCTCGGAAAGATCCTGGAGTGCATCGAAATCAACGTAGCCAACCTCTATCTTCGAAGGATCAACAAACTCATGAATACCGCCCTTACCATCGCGGAATTGGATGAACCCTTTTCTCCGATAAAACTGCATCATCTCGCCTCTTTGGATGTTGTGGAAGAGGCCCACTACGTGCCCAGCTTGGCGGCGCGGCCATGACCTTTACCAGCATCTGCCAATTGGCCAACCTCTCAGGAATCTTGCTGCACGATGCCGTTTTGATCAGCGATATGGCAGAAAACGGAACTGATCCCGACGACACTCGGCATCAGCTTAGCTCATACCTGTCAGTTATCCTGGAAGAAGCGGAGCTCCAGTACGGCAAATCCCATCGAACCCTTACCGGATTGACGGGAGAAAACGCCCGCTCCCTGTCTGAATCGCATCCCAGGTATGTTTCGGAATTTACCTATATGGCGATGGTCACCGCGCTCTCCATCTCAGAAAGCAACGCATCAATGGGGCGCGTGGTCGCCTGTCCCACAGCCGGGGCAAGCGGAGTCATTCCCGGAATCTTTTACGCGCTGCAAAAACGCCACTCCATTCCGTTTGATCGCCTTTTGGAGGGATACATCATTTGCAGTGGAATCGGCAACGTCATCGCGACCCACGCAACCTTATCCGGAGCGGTTGGGGGATGTCAGGCCGAGATCGGAAGCGCAGCTGCCATGGGCAGCGGCGGTTTGGTGTACATCTCGGGTGGGAACGCAGAACAAGTGGGCCACGCAGCGGCGCTGACCCTCAAATCGCTTATGGGCCTCGTATGTGATCCCATCGGAGGCTATGTGGAAATCCCCTGCGTAAAACGAAACGCCGTCGGAGCCAGCATCGCCATTTCTTGCGCCGAGATGGCCTTGGGTGGAGTGGAAAGTTTTGTTCCCTTTGATGAAACAGTATGGGCGATGCAAAAAGTGGGCGCTTCATTGAGCGAAACCCTCCGGGAGACTGGGCAGGGCGGGATTGCCATTACGCGTACGGCCAAAACCTGGCTTACGGAGGGACGGCATGACAACGAATAAGGAACTGCGGATAGAAATCGGCCGACTCCAAAGAGCCCTTAAAGACCAGAAGATCCCGGTGATCATCCTCTTCGAGGGTATGGAAACAGCCGGCATCGGCCAACAAATCAACCACTTGATCCACGCTCTGGATCCAAGGGGGTATCAGGTTCATTACATGTCTCAGCCCACCCGTTCCGAACGACAGGTTCCATGGCTCCATCGCTTCTGGATCCGAATCCCTGCCAAAGGACAGATTGTCATCTTTGACCACAGCTGGTACGGATCGCTCTTCTTCTCAGACCCATCCCAAAAACCGCCCCCTCACCAGGTCCTACAACGAATCAACGACTTTGAACAAACGCTCTGCGCGGATGGCGCGATCTTGGTGAAGTGCTTCCTGGAAATCTCCCGAGCAGAACAAGCCAAACGATTGACCGCCCTAAGCGCGGACCCAATCTTTTCATGGAAGGTCAACAAAACCCACTGGAACCAACAGACCCATTTCACCCACCACATACAACAGATCGAACAAACCATCCAGCAGACCCACATCCCCCCCCACGCGCCTTGGATCAGAATCGACGCGCATGATCGCAAACAAGCGCGTAGACTGATTGCCCAAACAGTCCTCCAACGATTCCAACAAGCCTTGAAATCGATCCCTATCCCGCAGTTGGTTGAACCTCAGCGCCCTGAAGGATCCGATTGTGTGAAAGAACTTTGGGCCGGGGTTGATCTGAATCAAAGAATATCTCGGGTCGACTACAAAACAGCCGTAAAAAACCTCCAAAAGCAGATGGCCGAGTTGCAATCCGATCTCTATCGAAAAAAGATCGCCATGGTGGTGGTCTATGAAGGGTGGGACGCGGCAGGAAAGGGAGGAACCATCCGAAGACTTACCCGGTATTTGGACCCCCGAAGCTACCGGGTCGTTCCCATCGGAGCACCCGACGATCGGGAGAAAGATCGGCATTACCTATGGCGCTTTTGGACCCGCCTCCCCAAAGATGGATCCATCACCATATTTGACCGTTCTTGGTATGGCCGTCTATTGGTCGAACGCGTGGAAGGATTTGCTTCAAAGAGCGAATGGCAGCAAAGTTTCGCTCAGATTCGCGCCTTCGAAGAAGAAATGATTCACCACGGAATCATCCTGGTGAAGTTCTGGCTCCATATTGATCCAGAAACCCAGCTCAAACGCTTTGAATCAAGGCAGCAAGACAATAATCGGCAATGGAAGATAACTGAAGAGGATTGGCGCAACCGAGAACGATGGGCCGATTATGAAGAGGCCCTTGATGATGTCTTTCGATACACACACACATCGCAGGCTCCATGGACCATTCTGTCGTCCAACTGCAAGCGATGGGCGCGCCTTCAAGCCTTACGGAGGGTCTGCGAAGCCTATCGCTCTCGAATATCCATACCCCCGAACAGAACGAGCGCGCGTACTGTGAATGGGGGCTGATTGGGATCGGAATCTTCTGACTTTTTGGTCTTGTTGTCCCAACCGCCAAACAAGGGCAAACCGGCCACATGAGCCTTCCACCCTTTGGGAACGTAGATGTTCACCCCGCCAAATGCCACAAAAACATCCAGCACCGCGCCCTTTTCATCGAGTTTGGCCTCGGTCAGATCGATATCAGCCCCACCAAACATCGCTGCAGCAAAGCCGCCCTTGAAATGCTCCGAAAAAACTTTGGGGCTTGGTCCCGAAAATAAGGCAAACACTTGAAGATAATCGTCTCGAGAACTTTGGTCCGCGCCGACGCGCATCCGGGAAAACAAAATCCACACGCCAAGCAAGATCAAAATCAGGGCCCAGAATACCCCCCAGAAATTGACCGTGAAGAGCGCCAATCGGTTAAAAAGCAGAAGGGCGCCCACCAAGATGACGATACTCGAAGCGATGATCGACAACGACTTCGTCAACAGCTGGATAACCCCAACACAAATGATCAGGATCGGCCACCATTGGCTAAATACATAACCGAAGTTCCACACCCCAAATTGTTGGAGCAAAAACCCGCCTCCAATAACCAACAAAGCAATACCCAAAAACAGTTTGATCATGTTCGCCCGAACAAAAACCACTGGCTCTTTCATCCTTTCACCCCCGTTTGGATTCTTCTGTATGATAAAAGGCCCAATCAAAAAGCCGATCGGACCACAATCGGTGTTGAGATGACCAAAACCTGATCATCATGATCGCCTATATAATGCAATTCCATGAACAAAGCCATATAGGGAAAGGCAGACGAGGGCAGAGAATAGGTCAACTCCTCGTCATCCGAAATCTGCATCGGTTGGCTAATCCATGTCCTTTTTCGAAAGTCCCTTGTGTGCGAAGGGCAGATCAATGCCCGCGCGCGAATCAACTGAAAATGGCCTTCTGTTTCCAAGATCCGGCGCACCACGAGCGTTGACCCATCAAAAGTCCAATCAAAATCTGGCAGTTGAATCCCCCTATGGACATGGTCTACCATCGCTCGAATGGCCATTAACGGCCGATAAATCTCCATATCATGACCCGCGTTCGGCACATAAACCATCTTGGAATACCCCGGCAGATCATTCAGGTAAAACTGCCAAGACTCTGCGTGCCAATACGGATCGTTGGCTCCCACCGGGATCAACTTGGGCATGGTCAAAAAGCTCCGATAGATATAGGGATCCACCAGCTCTCGGAGCACACTGCCTTCTGGACTACCAAGCTGTTCATGCAATCCCAGCTCTGTGTACTCGCTGATCTCATCGGAGTAATCGCCGTAGGCCTTCATCTGAAAATCCAACTGAGCGGGAAAATTCAGAAAATCGTAAGCCATCGGCACGATCCCACGTACACGATCATCGACCACAGCCGTGAGATAGGTCGTCCAGCCCCGTTTCGATCCGCCCGCCAACACAAATTGGCGCACCCCATATTCCTCTTGCATCCAGTTCATCACCCGGATGACCGAACGGACCATTGGTAAAAGCAGAGGCCAGCGATCGTCACCGGTTTCCAAGTATTGATCGAAGGTATACGCAATCAGATGATCCTCGCGTAACCCTCCAAAAAGCGGTTGATTGGGAATATCATACAAGGCAGCGGTCACGATTCCATGATCGACTGCCACGCTTCGCACCGCTTCTTGCGTTCTGGCATCAGAGCGAAAGCTGCCGGTGATGAATATCATCCCAGTTTCAAATTTCGAGCCGTTCGGGTGAGCAACCACCACATGATTGATCCACTGGATCCCCTGCCAATTCTGGGTTGCCAACTGAACCACCATCTGTTGGCCCAATTCATCCTCTGAACCCTCCAAAATCGTGGCATGAGGCACATAATCATACTCTGCTTCAGCGCGAAGATACGCGCGAAAATCCAAGGCAAACAACCCCCCCATCGTCACACAAACCATCAAAACCATACATACCCATCTGTGCCCGACCGTCTTCTTCACGGACTATCCCTCCCAAACTGCGATTGTGCCGGAAATCGAATCCACCATCAAAACTTCGTCTTGGGCAATCCCAAGAAGATCATCTCCCGCGTGCAGACCATTGACCACAATCCGCCATCGTCCGGGTGGTATCGAAAATAGTTGGTTCTGCGATTGACCGTTAATGGCCACTACCGTCCGCTCCCACGAGTCGATCCCGCTCCCGTCATATTGAAGCAGAATCCCTCCCTCAAAAAGGTCCAGCAGTTCCACCCGTTGGGTTGCTTCATCGCGAGTCGATAGACGAAAGATGGGGTGTCGCCTGCGAATACCAATCAGACTGCGGTAATAGGAAAAAAGTTCATATAACGTAAACTTTCGGTTCCAATCGATCTGGTTCACCCCATCCCCCGCATTGTATGAGTTGGTATGGCCCCCTTTGCTGCGGAGCAACTCTTCTCCCCCATGCAAAAAAGGAACCCCTTGGCTCACCAGAAGGATCAATGCAATCAGCTTGTTCCTCTGAACAATCTCTCCTGTTGAAACACCGGGCAGGCTTTTCACCAATTTGTCATACAAAGTCAAGTTGTCATGACACCCGCTATAGTTGATCGACTCGCGTGGATGGAGGGTGAAATCTGGATCGGTTTCGGGAAAGTCCACGCCCCCGACAAGCCCTTTCAGCACATGCGTTGTTTGATAAAGGGCCCCACTGGCAAACCCAATCGATTCATCATCCGGTTTGCCTTTCAGCGCATCGCGAAACCGATCGTTGAACACAGCCAGCCGCATGCCTCGCTGCGCCCCTTTGAAAAAGAGGTTGGATCCCTCCAATTGCGAAGCTCCTGCGGTCCATGGCTCTCCATACAGCAAAGCCGAAGGATTCAGGGCATGCACACGCTCTTCCACAGCGCGCACTGTATCCCGATCGGTCAAGGCCAACAGATCCATGCGAAAGCCATCGACATGATACTCCTCCAGCCAATACGCGACGCTATCCACTATATACTTCCGGACCATCGGTCGTTCCGAAGCGATCTCATTGCCGCAGCCCGAACCGTTGGAATAGCTCCCATCCGGATTCAACCGGTAAAAGTACCCCGGAACGATCTGATCGAATGTCGAATCTCCTCGGCGAAAGGTATGATTGTACACCACATCCATAACCAACCCGATGCCATGCTCATGCAAGCTCCGGACCATCCCCTTCAGCTCACGCACTCGTTTGACGGGATCAGAGGGATCGGTCGCATACTGACCTTCGGGCGCTGAATAACACACCGGATCGTACCCCCAATTATAGCCGTCCGGATCTCGTTCATCCACCGATCCGAAATCCTGGATGGGCTGCAAGTGCAGATGCGTAATACCCAGTTCTACGAGATGATCCAAAACAGTAGCCTGCTGATGTTCATTCTGGGTGCCGATTTCTGTCAACCCCCGGAATGTCCCTTTTCGGACAATGCCAGAACCCGGGTGCGTGGTCAAATCTCGAATATGCGCCTCATACACCACTGCGTCGGTCATCCGTTCAAACCCTTGTAGCGGTCTATCCGTTTCCCACCGTTTCGGATGGGTCAACTCCATATCCAAAATCACTGATCGACCGGAATTCACGGTAAGAGAAAGGCTGTGCGGATCAAGAGTCTCCTGGATCCGTCCTTCGACATCGACGCCAAAGGTATAGCTCATCCCGTGGAGATCTCCTTCCACCCGCGTTTCCCACACCCCGTGATCCGTTCGATTCATATCGATTTGGCGATGCCCCTCACGACTGTCATAATCCGGATAGAGATTAACACGCGCTGCCCGCGCTGTCGGCGCCCAAAGACGGAATCGTGTTCTTTCTTTGCTGTACGAAGGCCATAAAGACTCCGGAAAGAACAGCTCCGGGTGATCCAGAATCCTCCGTTTTCGAACGGGCAAGACTTGAGGCATGAGCAATGAATGGGGATCATAGCACTCCAACCACAACCTTCGGTCCAGCCACCGTTTCCATCCCCATTCAAAACCGCCCCGCAGCAGGATCAGCCCGCATCCCAACAAATGGTCGAAATAGGCCTTTGCACGCTGAGGAGGCAAGACTTCGACGGACTTAACCTGAAAAGCTAGGGTTGAGGGCTCTTCCCAAATTCGAAGACTCAAGCCTTCCAAGGAAGAGACCCCACCCCGATACGAAACAACGACTTCTTCCTCCCCTTCCCAAAACGCAGCCAAAAACTCCAAACCAACCTCCCCTTCATTCATGAACATCGGTTCCGAACGATTCCTTCTAATCAAACCACCTTGATTATATCATACCCGACACACACGACTGAAAAAAAACATGATATAATACGCACCGAGAGGAGGAGATCCTATGTTGATTATCGCGGCGGTGATCGGCTTCGCCCTGGCTTTTTCCATCGGCGCCAATGATGTGGCCAATTCAATGGCCACAGCCGTGGGCGCCAAGGCCATTTCACCCAAACAGGCGGTATGGATCGCAGCGATCCTGGAGTTTGCCGGCGCTGTATTGTTTGGTTCCTTCGTCGTTTCTACCATCATGAAAGGGATCATTCGCTGGGATGTCATCACCGACCCAAACACCCTCATGCTCGGTTCTCTTTCCGCCCTGATCGCCACTACCATCTGGATCCTGGCGGCTACATTCAAAGCCATGCCGATCTCCACAACACATTCCATTGTCGGGGGTATGATCGGATTTGGCATCGTATCCTCCGGGCTTGGCGCAATCCACTGGACTTCCGTACTCATGATCGTTATCACTTGGCTGATCTCTCCCGTCCTGGGTGGGCTTCTTTCCTACTCGATCTTCCGTGTGATCCAACTCTTGATCACCCATCGGAAAGATCCGGACCAACTCGTAAAAAAAAGGAGTCCCATCTTCGTCGGAATCACGCTTGCCGTGATCGCCTTTCTCATATTCTTCAAATCGATGCAGCAGCCAATCGGCCCATCCATCCTCTATGCGTTTATCGTAGCGTTAGCTTCCTATATCATCAGCGCCATCTTGATCGCTCGAATCCTGATCGATCCCAAAAAGAAAAGGAACCCGGTTCAACAAGTATTCCGCCGATTGCAGGTCATCACCTCCTGCTATGTTGCCTTCTCCCATGGAGCCAATGACGTAGCCAATGCGATCGGGCCCGTCGCACTCATATTCGCTGTCTTGACCACAGGTGTCGCAACCTCTGAAACGACCATTCCCATCGAAATCCTGATCATGGGCGGGATCGGCATCTCCTTGGGTGTTGCTCTCCTAGGCAAAAAGGTCATGCACACTGTGGGCCACAACATCACCCGCATAAACAACACGCGCGGCTATGCCATCGACTTTGGAGCAGCGACCACCGTCCTGTTGGCCTCTGTCTTTGGCTTCCCCGTATCCACAACCCACACCGTGGTGGGCGCTGTTACAGGCATCGGGATGGCCCGCGGCAAACACATGGTCAACTGGAAAGTCCTACGGAACGTCGTCCTCTCATGGCTCATCACCGTACCCCTTGTGGCTGCCTGTTCCGGATTGGTATTCTGGATCTTGCGGCAAGCCGGTTTGTAATGATCGATCATTGGTGACTGAGAACATCTTCCGCAGCCATGAGATCGATCCCGAGCAGAATGACCAGATCCGGGACCGATGAGGAAAAGCGGAATCTTGGCTGCTTTGCTTTGGGGTCGGTCGGGCTGTGAGCCTATATACCAT
>Ga0334887_1005490_pt1 | contig 10559 bp, 9 predicted proteins | sample GraSluR1_MG_10_FD_207217 | JGI IMG/M metagenome (GOLD analysis project Ga0334887, IMG submission 207217) | Sludge microbial communities from methane-producing bioreactor in Wageningen University, Netherlands - Granular Sludge_18_07-R1 | ecosystem: Engineered > Bioreactor > Anaerobic >...
CCGTCTCCAAACTCGCAAAAGCCCCTGACGACCGCGTTTGCGCTCCGTGACATCCCCCGGACGTCGACGACGAGGGCGGCAGGAGCCTGCAATAACCGCATCACGTGTGCGGTGCTGGCATGGTCTGACCCCATCAGGCCGTCGTACATCCCCATGACGCCCTCGATCACGGCGATGTCCGCGCCCCGGCTCGCACGCACGAAGGACTCCACCACTCCGTCCCTGCCCATCATGAACGGGTCGAGGTTTCGGGAACTCCTCCCGCATATGACGGTGTGGTGCGTCGGGTCGATGAAGTCGGGACCGACCTTGAACGGCTGGACACGAAGTCCGCGGCGGGTGAGGGCATCCATGATACCCCGCGCTATGGTGGTCTTTCCGCAGCCGCTGTGGGTTCCGGCTATCACGATCCTCGGGATGTGCGGCACATTGATCACCTGATTACCATCGGCAACTCAGCCGATACCCCACTGGGAGAGCGTGGTCCTGGAAGGATCCACGTCTGCCCATTCCCAACCCAGGGCCTCGATTATTCGTGAGATCGGCTGCTTAATCGTCTTCTCGAGCATGAGTTCCCAGTCAACCTCGAACTCCGGAGGGACCTGGTCCGCATATTCAAAACAGACTACGTCGGTCTTCCTGTACTTCGATGTCACGTTTTTTATGTAGATTCTTTTCGGTTTGCTCCCCTTGACAAACTCCGCCCCCAGGTGCTCGTTTGCATACTTCGCACCCCGTACATGGGCGTCGTCGGTCTGGTAGTCGTCCAGGTGTTTTCCGATTCCGCCGGGGATACCGATCTCGTCGAGGCTGAACCTTCCGGCCCGGTAATCCAGGATCACGTTCCCGAGATAGGCTTTCACGGAGTCGTAGCCCTCTCCCTTGAGGATCATCTCCATGACTCTCTTCTGGACGGTCTTTGTGATGGCAGGGTAATCGCTTCTCCGTATCTCGAAGCCGACCACGTCGACCTGGTCGACGACTGACCCCTCCTTCCAGACGAGGTGCCCTGCGTACCGTTTCTTTTTCCCTGCCTGGAAGAACCGCCGGTAGACCTTCTCGAACTTTATCGAGAAGTGATGAGTCTCTGCGTTGAGCTCCTTTCTGGCAAACTCCGCGTAGCTCTCGTTTACCGCTCTCTCGATCGTCCGGGCAATATCGACGGTCTCTTCCAGGGGGCCGGGAGGGAGCTTGATCATGCAGGAGTCGGTGTCACCGTAGATGACAGAGTAGCCCATCTCCTCGATGACCCGCCGGGTGTGCTCGATGATTGCACGGCCCACGGAGGTGATGGCAGACCCGATCTCGCGGTCGTACAGCCTGAACCGGGAATATCCGCTCACACCGTAGTAGGTGTTCATGATGACCTTGAGGACGTTCTGCTGCATGTCATAGAGGATGTACTCGTCAGAGCCGAACGGATGGCTGTCCCTCTCTCTCTTCTTCTGGTCACGTTCCCGGAGGAGTTCGCTTATGATGCTCCTCGTCAGGCCGTCGGGCTCCTTCTGAAACCTGATGCCGTTTGGAGCCCGTAACTCTCCCTCCGGGTCTTTTGTCTCGGGAGAGGCATTGATCGTCATCATCGCCATGGGGTACAGGGACTTCAGGTCCAGGACGACCACGTTCTCTCTCACTCCCCTGGAGGGTTCGAAGACCGTAGCGCCTTCGAACTCGTCGGCCTGGGCAAATCCCTTCGACGGCAGGACATACCTGCCATGCGCCTTCCGGAGGACGAAGATATCGATGATGTTGGAGGAGTTGAGCGTCCTGTCGAGCGGGCAGCCCACGTATCGTGCGATCTCGCGGTAGAACTCGATAATCCGGTTCTTCTGGTTTATCCCGACACAGAGCTGTACGTCCTTGAAGTTGTATTCCAGGAGCGTTACCGGATCTTTTCGCCACAGGTCGCTGATGGTCCCGCGGTAGCGGACCTTGGTATCCCCCAGTTCCTCCTCTGCGATCGAGTCCAGGCGGTAGGACTCCTTCTGGGTGGAGTGCATCTTCTTGTAGGCCGAGAGGAGGTCGAAGAGCGCCCTCCCGCGCAGGGTGTTTCTCTCAGTCTGGCCTTCCAGCCTTGAAAGCCCGGTCACCTGCATCCCGAGGTATTCCATCCTCCTCCGCAGGTACGGCATATCGAACTCGAGGAAGTTCCAGCCGGAGAGGATATCGGGATCACTCCCGCCGATATAGTCTGCAAATCCCTTCAGCATCTCCTTCTCGGAGCCAAACGTCAGGATTTTATGGCGGTCCCGGGCAAAACATCCGTTCTCCCGTGCCTGCTGCATGGAGATCGCCTGGACTGCGGAATCTGTCGTCCCCGGAAAATGGACAAATGTCGTGTAGTCGTCATCGAACGAGTCATGGCAGGTGAGACAGATGATCGCGTCGCGTTCGGGTTCCGGAAACCCCCTGTGATCCTCGCACTCGATGTCGACCATGCACACCCTGGCAGGCACATTGACGCCTGCGGGTGCAAGTTCCGTGTAACCGGCAACATCCCCTGGTGCCCTGACTCCCCCGGTCAGCCCGGTATCTATCATGAACCGGGTGGTGAACGGGATATCGGCCTCGAAGTGGCGGTAGTTGTCACGGACTTCGCGGACGTCTGTCGGCCGTTTCGTATACAGCCTCCGTAACGGCTCGCCGCGGATGGATGTGTAGAGTCTTCCCTGCTCGACGGTCACCCGGGAGGAGTTGTCCTTTCCGTCAACCATGCCGGCAGGTGCATAAAAGTAGGGCTGGAAGCCGCATACCTGGAGGTGGACTGCCACCCTGTCCGCACCTCTTCCGAATATGTGGATGAGCGGACCCTCTGGGGTATTGGAATACTCCACCTGGTTTATCGCAAGATCCACCGGACCCCTCCGGGTATCTTTCTCTCTCTCTTCCATGCCGGCTTTCAGGTCTCCTTCACTGTTTTTTCAGACGCCGAGGGCATTGCAGATCCCTGTTACATACGCGCCCGCATCATCCATGTGGCGGCGTTCCCATTCGTCAAGCTCCCACTCCTCGATCCCGAGGATTCCCTCCCTGCCGATCCGGGCAGGGACCCCGAGAGAACAGCGGGAGAGTCCATACTCCCCGTCAAGGACGCAGGAGCAGCCGATAGTCTTTCCCGCGTCGCTGACCACAGCCCTGATGAGAGAGGCGATATGCCAGGACGGGCCAAAGACCGTGCCCCCCTTGCCCTTTATCACTTCCATGCTGGCACCCCGGAGGCGGTCCAGGACTGCGTCCCGGGTCTCTTCGGGGGCAGAACCATCCAGTGGCGAGAAGAGCGGGACCTGGTGTTCGCCATGCTCTCCGAGGACCCACGGTGTACCGGAAAGGCCGTACTCTCCCATGATGAGCCCGAACCTGGCTCCATCGATCTGCCCGCCGAACCCGATGCACTGGCGGGGTTCAAGACCGATCTTTTTGTACAGGTAATAGTTGTTCTCGTCCATCGGGTTGGTGACCGTGATGAGGACGCCTCCAAAACCGCGCAGTGCGCTGCTGCATTGCGTGGCAACGGGCAGGTTGGCGTTCAAAAGATCTGTCCGCGACTTGATATTCTGGTTGCGGGGGAGACCTGCGGAGAAGACACAGACGTCGGCGTCCTTCACGAGCCGGTGATCTGTCGATATCGCGACGTCTATTCCGGTATGCTGGAGATCGAGGAGCTGGGCGCGGAGGAACTCGGCGGCTGCATCGTAGATGATCAGTTCGTCCGCAAGTCCGAGCAGGGAGGACAAAAATGCGACCTCCCCGCCAATCTTTCCGACACCCAGCACCGCTAGGGTTGTCATAGCTCTACTATTGGCGGCCCCAGAATAAATAATTACAATTACACAGATCTTACTTCTAATGCTGAAACTTTCGCCCGGTATAGTTGATACAGGCGGGGTATCCTTGAAAAACCATCTTATCCTTGCTGCGGGAATACTGGGGACGACCGGCTCCTCGCTCGCACGCATCCTCGCGGCCGGGGCGGGGGGTGTAGTCACGAAATCCATCGGTCCTGCTCCAAAAGACGGCCATCCGGGACCGTGCCTGGTCGAGCTCGAAGACGGTCTCCTCAACGCGATGGGCCTGCCCAATCCGTCGAAGGAGTTCGTTGACGAGCTTGCTGCGGTCAGGGGCGAACCCGTCATCGCGAGTATCTTCGGCGGGAACCCGGAAGAATTCAGGCGCGTGGCGGGATGGTTCACCGGAAAGGTTTCAGGGGTGGAGCTGAACGTGAGCTGCCCTCACGCCGAGGGCTACGGTGCGGCACTCGGCACGGACCCTGACCTGGTCGGGGCATGCACACGAGCGGTTGCCGATCTGGGGATGCCTGTCTGGGTGAAACTGACACCGAACGTGACCGATATCACCGAGTGCGGGCTTGCCGCGGAACGGGGCGGTGCATCGGCCGTCGTTGCGATAAACACTGTGAAGGCGATGCGGATATCCACCGACCTGAAAAGGCCCGTGCTTGGGAACCGGTACGGCGGGCTCTCCGGCCCTGCAATCTTCCCTGTCGCCGTGCGATGCGTCTACGAACTCTTCGAGGCCTGTTCCATACCCATAATCGGGTGCGGGGGTGTATCCTCAAAAAACGATGTCCTCGAGATGATGATGGCGGGGGCGTCAGCGGTGGAGATCGGCACCGCTGTGTACCGGGACACTGCCGTGTTCTCACGTATAGCAGGTGAACTGTATGACGAACGTGGAGAGAGCCCGGAAGATATCGTGGGGTGTGCACATGCCTGAAGGCCTTCCCGTGATAGTCACGATCAACAGGGTTGTCGAGGAGACTCCGTCCATCCGTACATTCTATTTTGACAGGGAGTTTCTCTTCAACCCGGGCCAGTTCGTCATGGTCTGGGTCCCGGGTGTGGACGAGATTCCCATGGCCCTCTCCGCCCCTGACTCGATAACGGTCCAGAGGGTGGGGGATGCGACCTCGGCACTCTTCGCGCTCGGGCCAGGGGATCGGATCGGCATCAGGGGGCCGTTTGGGAACGGTTTTCCCGGGGGGGGACGTGTCCTGGCCGTGGCGGGCGGTCTTGGTGCAGCTCCCCTGCTTCCGCTTGCAATGAAGGGTCGTGCCGTGGCCTTTCTCCTTGGCGCACGGACACGGTCCGAGCTGCTCTTTCCCGAAATCCTCAGAGACTGCTGCCCCCTCCTGATCGCCACAGATGACGGGTCATTCGGCCATCACGGGTTTGTGATCGATTTATTGAAACAGGTCGATCCCGCTGCTGCCGATGCAATCTGTGTCTGCGGACCGGAACGGATGATGGTTGCTGTCTTTGAGATCCTGAAGGAAGAGAGGATGCTCGAGCGCTCGTATTTCAGCCTCCACCGGTACATGAAATGCGGAATTGGAGTCTGTGGTTCATGCTGCATGGATCCCGGGGGCTTGCGGGTATGCAGGGATGGCCCTGTATTCAGGGGTGACCATATTGAGGGATGCGAATTCGGAAAATATGCGCGTGATGCAAGTGGAAGACGGCAAAAGGTTTGATTTTATATGCCCGGGACCAAAACAGGCATGCTGATCCCCCTTCAAATCCGTTTATTGCCGTAAAAACAGGAAAATCGCTATCAAGACTTCAAATTCATTTAGAAAATTATTAATAAGACCAGAAAGGATTTTAATTTTGAACCTATACGAGAAGTGAGTTTGGGTTACAGGTATAGGTAGGACATTTCAGAGAGGTGTGTAAAAAATGGTATTTCATCCCCCAGTCGCAATCGTCGCGAAAGCTGGCGATGCTGGGAAGTACAAGGTAGGGCTTCCAGCCTGGAACATGCTCCTGCGTGGTTTCATGGCCGGAGCATACATCGCAATCGGTGGTGCCCTCGCAACAGTCTGTGCAACCGGAGTCGCCGGTTGGGCAGGAGCAGGTATGGCAAAGCTCATCCTCGGAGCAGTGTTCCCTGTTGGGCTTATTATCATCGTGCTTACCGGCGCAGAACTCTTCACCGGTGACGCGATGCTCGCCCCCATGGCAGCGTTTATCCACAAGATCAGCTGGGCCCAGGTACTCAACCTGTGGGTATGGGTATACATCGGAAACCTGATCGGTTCCATCGTGTATGCCTACATCATGGCCTATGGCCCCCTCACCGGCTGGAGCGCAGCAGGTGCGGCATCTGTGAACGCATTCGGATTGAATGCTATCGGTATTGCAATAGGAAAAGTAAGTTATGTGGGAATGGCCGCAACATGGTCCTGTTTCCTCAAGGCCATCGGTTGTAACTGGCTCGTCAACCTTGCTGTCCTCCTGGGTATCTGTGCAGATGACCTGATAGGAAAGTTCTTCGGCATATGGTTCCCGATCATGGCTTTCGTCGCTACCGGGTTCGAGCACTGTGTCGCAAACATGTACTTCATCCCGGCCGGTCTGATGACTGCGCCTTTCCTGTCCGCCGACCAGATTGCAACGATAGGGGCGGAAAAAGTCGCAAGCCTGACCTGGGTTACCATGTGGACCAACAACCTCATCGTGGTAACCATCGGCAACATCGTTGGCGGCCTGTTCTTCGTCGGTGTCATCTACTGGGTCGCATTCCGGAAAGAGATTGCTGCACTCAAGTAAATCGAGTACCGGATGAAAATAAGAGAGACAAACGTGAAGATATCAATCATCGCGGTTGTGGTGATTGTCTTCTTCGCCATTCTTTTATTTGCTGCTGCATTCCTGAGTGGAGATTTTACGATTCTCTACTGGGGCATACCATCCCTGCTGATCCTGGTGCTTATCCCGATAGGACTGAACTATCTCTCCCAGTCGCAGTATGCCGAACTTGAACCGGTGTATGCGAAGGAGGCAAAGACCGTCAGGATACGGCTCATCAACCTGGGCATGATCGGCCAGCCCGTCCGGATCGAGGGTGTGGTCGAGAGGGTCTACTTCCAGTTCCTGAACAGGCCGCAGTATGTCGTGGCCGACAGGAGCGGGGAGATCTCGGTGAAGATGTTCACCAGCCCCCAGGAGAAGATCAGGGAAGGAGATGTTGTAGAGGTGCTTGGCCTTGTGATCAAGCGCTACTTCTTCGGCGGCGATGCAGTGATCAACTGCGTGTCGATCAAGACGATCGACAAGACGATCGAAGCGCGAAAGAAGGAACAGAAGGAGAAGAAGTAAGAGGCCGTCATAGATACGGCCCTGCTGCACTTTTCCCTGGTTTATTCCTGTTTCTTGGTATCCACGATTCTTCCCCTTCCGGGTCCGGACAATGGTTGATCGTCAGGATTTACCCAAATCAGGCCCTGTCCGGGAAGAGATCGGGCCTCAATCACGACAGTTTTCGCGGGAGAAGAACGGCTACTCCATCAGCCTGACCTCACAGTAATTCAAAAAGACCCATTTCCTGGTCTTCTGACACCAGTCCTTGATCCCGATAAGGTATCTTATAGTCTGGCCACCATACTGATATGGTGATTTGGTGTCAAAACGGGCTGTTGACACGGTATTCGAGGCCCTGTTCACCCTGACCGATCTCAGGATGATGCTTCGGGATACCGCTCCACAACACAGGCTGGATGACGATGAGAAGGAGGCGGCGGAAGCGATGCTCCGGTCCCTGGAGGGGAATATCAGGACCCTCAGAAAGGAGCTGATCGGGTGAGGTGCACGTCAGAGATAGATGTACGTGACGTGGACGAGTCCTGCATCAATATCGATCCCATCCAGGTCGGAGGAAGGCTGACCGCCGACGCGATGAAGGCGGTCATCGCCTACGGCGACGGCTACTCTGTCTGTGACCACTGCAGGAAACCGTTCCGTCTCGACTTCATACAAAAACCCCCAATCCAGCAATTCCACAAGGATCTCGCAGCCTTTGTGAACATGGACGAAGCACGGGTCGTTCCTGGTGCACGGCGGGGCTTCCAGGCGGTTGCCGGGACATACGTGCAGAAGGGAGACCCGGTCCTTATCACGGCACTCTCCCATTACACTGAGGTCCTGGCAGTCGAGAATAACGGCGGAATAATCCGCGAGATCCCTGCGGATGACGGGAAGACCATCACCACCGATTCTGCCGCGGAGACGATCGAGACGGTCTCCCGCGAGTTTTGCAGGCCTCCAGTCCTCCTCTTCCTCGACCATTTCGACTACCAGTACGGAAACGAGCATGATGTCAGGGGGATCATCCGCGTCGCCCGCCAGCATGATATCCCGGTGGTATACAACGGCGCCTATACCGTGGGTATCATGGAGGTCGACGGGAAGGGGCTCGGGGCCGATTTCGTGGTGGGCTCCGGGCACAAGAGCATGGCGGCACCGGCCCCGTCAGGCATGCTCGCGGCGACGACCGAGAGGGCAGCCGAGGTCTTTCGCACCACAGAAGCCCGGACCGACCTGACCGGCAGGACATTCGGGATAAAGGAGGTCGAGATGATGGGGTGCACCCTGATGGGAGTGACACTTGTCGGGATGATGGCGTCCTTTCCCCACGTCCGGGAGAGGGTGAAACACTGGGACGAACACCTGTCCCGCGGACGAAAGGTGGTCGAATCCCTGGAACGCATTGTGGGAACCAGGATACAAAGCGAGATGCCCAGGAATCACACCCTGACCCGGGTCGACACGATACAGTCCTTCGACAAGGTCGCGAACACACATAAGAAGAAGGGGTTCTTCTTCTCAAGCGAACTCAAGGCTCGCGGCATCGCGGGCATCATCCCGGGTGCGACGAAAGTCTGGAAGTTCAACACCTACGGCCTCTCTGCCGCCCAGTCTGACTACCTGGCAGAGACATTTCTCGGAATTGCAGAAAAATACGGGCTCGATATCCAATAATTACCCTTTTTTGTGCTGCGGGGTTTTCATTCCAATCCCTTTTTTTGGCTCTTTTCTCCCTGGTGTGGATAAGATTGATGAACAGGATACATTTTGTGGGGGCTATCCGCTCCCACATCCCCATATGCGATGCCTGGACCGCCGCCCCCGACCCGGGGTGACCTGTGGTCACCTTCAGATTTTGAGCAATCGGGTATGAGGTATGTGAGGACGCCCCGGCGGCGGTGGAAGTGACTGGATCTTTATGTAGATGAAAAACTCTGATTTGGTCCCCTCACACAAAACAGCACGGAAGCTTTTTTTTCGTCCCCGGATGGAATCACAAACTCCTGCCCATCCCTAAGAACCGTTCCACCAGCCACTCGTTCCTCACCTCGGGATGGAACATGATGCCATAAACCGCCTTTTTGCGGTGCCGGATCGCCTGGACACAGGTGCCTGAAACCGCGAGCGCCCAAAACCCGGGAGGCGGCGTGCATGCGAGGGTGTGGAGTTCGTATGCCTGGAAGCAGTCTTTTCCGGCAAAGAGCGGGTCCGGGCGGACTACTTCGATATCGGTCATTCCGATCTCGCACCCTGCCTCCGTCTCTCCTCCGTGCACCGTTGATATGACCTGCATACCCGCACAGATACCAAGCACCGGCACGGGTGCTTCAGGCAGCCAGCAGAAGAGTTCCGGCCGGCCCAGGTACCGGGTATCTTTGAGTGCCGTGCCGCACAGGATGACCGCATCGGTACCGGGCGGGAGACCGGTTCCCACCCCGGTATAATGCACGATCTTCGCTTCTTCGCCGGCCTTCCTGACGATTGCGGCTACCGGGTATGCGAACTCTTCCAGCGCAAGTGAACCGGGCCGGTACGAGAGATCCAGGCAGAGGATCATCTCTCCTCCAGTTCCGCTTCCTCGATCATGTAGACTCCCCGAAAATTTTTGTATTTCGCAGAGGCCTTCCGGACAGCGATCCTCCTTTCAAAAAACGGTGCGTCAAGTGCGAAGGTCTCGAATTCCCCGCCTTCTCCGGTCAGGGTGATACGGTAGCGTTCTGCGATGGCTTTGAGTTGTGCGATCATAAGGCCGTCGATACGCCTTCCAAGCCAGCTCTCGTCGAACGGCTCTGAAAACACGCCCGTGATGATGATGGAGAATCCCTCCCTGACAAGACTCGCCATGTATCCTTCCTGGTCCGTGTACCAGAGGGGATTGAAACACCAGAGGTCCATATCGCGGCATATCTGCTGCAGCCGGCTCGCCTGGTAGACCGACAGGATTGCGCCGGAGACCACCCCTTCGATCCCGTACCGTTCCCGGGCGCATTCGAGGGCGTCTCGTAAATCCTGCAGTTCTTTCTCCTTCTCCCCCGCGGTCTCGACGCAGACAAGCGGGAGCCCTGCCGCCTCTGCCTGCAGCGCCACGAGCGGGACATTCGGGGTATGGAACATGTAGCTCTCCTCGTTTCGTGAGACCACAGAGATAAAACAGGCAACCTCCTCCTTCTGCATCGCACGATACGCCGCATAGATCGAGTCTTTTCCCCCGGAGCAGAGGACCCCGAGCTTCACCATACCACCATTTCACTGACTTCTGGGGCCTGTCCCGTATTCAATGTGGCGCTTTCGGAGTTCCTCGAAAAGGCCTATATACCACCTGTTCGTATTCCCATACTGGTAAGGCAGTCCGGTGCGTGGGTACCGGTGTCGCCGGGATGTGATATGTATGGCAGAAATTCCGATATCGTCTGATGCGTTTGCAGAGGGAGAGAGAATACCGGTACAGTACAGCTG
>Ga0334887_1005494_pt1 | contig 10553 bp, 19 predicted proteins | sample GraSluR1_MG_10_FD_207217 | JGI IMG/M metagenome (GOLD analysis project Ga0334887, IMG submission 207217) | Sludge microbial communities from methane-producing bioreactor in Wageningen University, Netherlands - Granular Sludge_18_07-R1 | ecosystem: Engineered > Bioreactor > Anaerobic >...
GTTTCCGGCACGGTACTTGCTAGACATTTTCGCCCCCCCCTATCCCCTTGTTATATTTCTATTCCCTCACGGGGAATGTGCCTTATTTGCGCCACCAGTGGTCATCGCTTAAAGGATTGCCATTCACGTCACAACCACCCATTTGATAACCCATGTCCTTGGCAGTCTTCTCGGCATGATGAGGTCGTCAGAGTCCTTGGAGATTCTCCCATTCATCAGCCCCGCCCTTGAATAACGGAATGATATGATCAACCTCCTCAGCTACCGATACCCTACCCTTTGCCTCGCACATAACACAGAGTGGATGCTCCTGCAAGAACCTCTTGTTGCGTTGCATTAACTTTCGCCCTCGTAGTCTTTTGATCATCGCCATCACTCTGGTTTGTCGTCGTTGGTGGTGATGGAGCAAAGAGGATCGATCACTCCGTGCAATCCCAGTTCTTTAATTTTCTTTTCCGCCGTTTCGCAATCCCACCATTCAGTTGATCTTCCAAGCAAGTAGTCGAGGCGATTAAAGAAAACGGCATACAGGGCATTGCCTGGAATTGTGGAGTTAATGTCCGGCGTAGTAGCTCCCATAAGCGGCACAAGCATGGGTGCGCCTGCTGTACAAACAAACAATGTAACCTTAACATTATCATCTATTTGATCCGCTGTAACAATCCAATTATCGACACCGAATACTGCATTTAATACAAGATATATGCTCCATTGTCGCGAGCCGGTGACGGCATTCTCAGTATGGCTGATCTGGAAATCAGACCCATCGCATAGACGAAAGATTTTATCAGCAGCAATAAGAACGTCTTCCGCTTTAACGTTCTCATAAATTCGCGTTGTAGCTGCGATCTTTTCATCCCTGGCCTTTAGCGACTCTTCCCTGGTTAATACAGGGGCGTTAGCGCAAGCAGAAACAAAAACGGTACAAAATAACATCAACAATAGTTTTCTCATTTTCAAACCTCCTTGTTTGGTTTTATTGCGCAATCGGAAATTAGGTTCCACCACATCCATGGCTCGCAAGGGACACATAGGTTTCATTCCACGATTGGCTCGCAATGCAACATTGGGGTTCATTGCCAGGTTGGCTTCTCTCCCTTCCGCCTTCTCGGCCTATCAAAATAAAAACTTTTGCACACGGAAAAGGGGCGGGCGGCCGAGAAAGTCGGATTCAAAGAGCGGGCGGGAGCTTACTCAGTCCCGCCTGTGATCCCACCCCGCCACCTGATCCACGAATAGAGCGACCTTGTCGCCTTTCGTCCTGACTTCACATTGCCGCCCCGGTCTTCTCTCTATCCGGGCCTTTTCGTTTTCCAGCCATTGGGCATACGTTATAAATCCGTTAACCGTTTCAATCATTTTGCCTGGTTTATCGTATTCGTATAGCCGCATCATCCTGCAATCCTCCTTTTCAGTAACTTGGTTTCTCATTTCCCCTTTTCTCCCTTCCGCTGTCTTTCCTTCCAGTGCCGTTCAAAACATTTTCGCATGGTTCGATCCCGGAACGGTTGCCCGTGCATAAAGCGTTTGCACTGTTCGTTCCAGTCTTTCCTCGCAATCTCAATAATTTGCTTTTGTTCCTCTGTCAATGCCATCTCTCCTCCTTTCGAGGCAACACTTCTTGAATTTTTTGCCGCTCCCACATGGACATAATTCATTTCTGCCGGTCTTTGGCCTTATACGTTGATACGGCACGAGTTTGTAAAAAGGCCGATCCTCCGGCGACTTTGCAAGTCTGTCTTCCATTTCTTCTACCGGCATTACCTCACCTGTTCTTGTGTCCATTATCTCCTCCTTTCGCCCGTGGGCTTACGTTTGTTGTATTTTATTAAGTCTTCCAAAAAATCCTTACCATCTGAAATCATAACCTCGCATAGTATGTTTTCCCGAACTCTCAATCTATTAGCTAGTGTGTAAGCGGCCTTTTGCCCGGTATAAGTCCTATCATTGTCGCCATAAATAACCACGCCTTTAACCTCTTTCGGAACCTGAAATTGCTCCATCAGCACCGCCGTTGTTGCCGCCCATGTCGGTATTTCAAACAGCTCGGTACACGCTAGGGCCGTTTCAATTCCCTCCGCGATACCTATCCTGCCTTGTTCGTCCGGATCAAACAACCTCACAGCACCGCCGGACATTTTCTTTAGTGACGGCAGTATCTTCTTGGGGTTTTCGATCGTTGCCTTTTCGCCGGTTGGGGTTAAATATGTCCGGTGCATTGTGATTGCCGTACTGTCTGCAAGCTGATATGTTGCCAGCATTGCCGGATATCTGTGGTGCGTTTCCGGCTCAAAAAGCGACTTATGAAACCGCAGCTTGCTTGATCTGATAGAAATACCACGATTATTCAGGTATTGAGACACTAAACACCTGCCGTTGACCGGCTCAGATTCAAGATATATTTTTCTCAAAAGCTCTTTTGAAATCTTCGGCTCTTCGGGAGGCTTTGAAAAATCTACCGTGCCGACTATCTTTCCGACAACCTTGACGGCTTCGGCAAAATCAATTTTCAATACGGACATAACCAGATCCCACCCGTCACCGGAGCCACATTGGTTACATATCCATGATCCCGTTCCGTCTTTGTTGTCGAATCGGAAACGATCCTTCCCGCCACATTGAGGACACGGACAATGCTTCCCGTTACCTACATTGATACCCAATGCTTGAAAAATTCCAACCCAACGCCCCCTTACCATGTCCTTAACATCAACTGACATTAGCTGCTCCCTCCTTTTCCTTTCTTTTAATGTATTTGATCTGTTGATGTTTCATACGGTTTAAGAAGGCTTGATCAGGTGGTATCGGTGCAACATCTTTGTAGCTATTGCCGGGCCAAACTCCATATCGTTCCCGAAATATTGCCAGCACTCGCTTCGGATTTGGGTTACGCTGACGGGGTATGTAGTGGCGAAGCATTCCTAGAAATAGCCTTTTCTCTAACACGGTTCCCTTTTCCTTCTTAGCGTCCAGTTCCTCAAGTTCTGCGTCAATAGTTTCTATGGTTTGACCAAAGGCACGGACTTGTGTTCCGCAATCCGGGCACACGTTCCGCCCCTCAAACACTAACCCACATGCAATACATTTCACCAACTTTTTGACTGTTTCCCTTCGAGGTTTTGACCATGATTTTTTCTTTCCATCAAGCGTCCATTCCGGGTTCCACTCCACGCACCCAAGATTAGCAACTATGTTTCCAAAGTCTAATATTTTCAGGTGGTCTTTTCCTTCTTCCGGCCTCATGCCTCTTCCTACCATTTGCCTGTATGTCCCGATATGCCTTGTCGGTCTGGCTAACGCAATACATGACACGCTTGGTACATCCAGTCCTTCGTTGTAGAGGTAAACATTGCAAATGACTGTTATATCACCTCTTTCCATTTTGGAAAACACTGCATCCCGTTCATCATCGGTGCTGTGAGCGTCAAGGTGTTCGGCCGGTATTCCGTGCCTATTAAATTCTTCACATATCGCAATGCTATGCTTTACATTCACACAGAAAACGATAGTCTTTTGATTCTCTGCCAGCTTCAGCCAGTTTTCAACTACATCTCCTATTAGTTTTTTCTTGTTGACCTTTTCGCCTAATGCCTTTTGTTGATAGTCGTTTTTATATACCGGCACGCCATCGAGGTCTATGGTCGTGGGTACATAGTATTTTATCGGGCAAAGATAACCCTGTTCTGTAAGCTCGTTTATTCCTGGGCCAACTATCAGGTCATCAAAAACATCGCCTAACCCCCTGCCATCTGACCTGCATGGGGTTGCCGTACAGCCTATTATTATCTTCCCGTTATACTGATTTAAGACTTTCTCATATGTTTTCGCCGGTGATACGTGACCTTCATCGATTAAAATTACGTCGGCGTTAATAAAAAATGAATTGTATGTTGGGTCGTCTATCATAATTCTGCGGCCATACGTCCAGATTGACGCTAATTGAATTGGAGCTTTAAGATTTGATGATACACCGGCCATTATAATGCCCGCTTCTATGTTGTAATATTCTTTTAACTTGCTTTGTGTTTGATAAACTAAATTTCTGCGATGCAGTAATATTAATATCTTTTTCCCGTTCTCGCTTGTGGTTTTTGCTATCCAACAGAAAACGGGTGTCTTGCCTGAGCCTGTGGGTAACACGAAAAGGGGTCGTTTGTGTCCAGATTTCAGGCTATCTCTTACGGCATTAACTATGTTGGTTTGGTATGATCGTAAGTCCATAATCTCACATTTGGTATTTTCGTAACGTAGCATTATTATTGATGTTTCGCTGATTCAGTGCTTCTAAGTTGTTGATTTCATTGAGTGCCGTGTTCATTTCCGCCCCCCCTATATTAACTTATTAACTTAATCAGTACTTCTTTATCATGGATGGAAGTCTTTACTTGTGAAGGTGAAGGTGATGTGTTATCGCCAACTATACCTTCAACTATACCTTCAACTATAGTTCAACTATCCTTCTTTTTCTTTCCCCACCGGGCCTCCATTCCCTTTTTACCCCTATTTTCAGCGGCTTGCTTACGAATTAGGGCCTTTTGAAGTTCCGCATCAATCCGTTTGTGTACCCATTTTCCGGGAATTGTTTTATTGTCGAAGAACTCCCCAACTATAGTCCAACTATAATCATCAATATTAACAATGTGTTTTAACCTGTCTTCTTGGAGTGGCCCGCGATTTTTCCAGTATGCCATTATTAGCAAGAGATATGCTCCATGCTGTTCCGTGGTCAGGTGCATTGTGTCAGATAAATAATCTCCAACATATAGTGGCATCCAGATATCAGTCTTTGAGGTTGCCATCCTTATTCTCCTTATCTAGTCCTAGTCTTTGCACTAAAGCCTCGACATCTTCAAAGGTGTACCGGAACGACCGCTTGAGCGTCTTCTCTAGCTCAACCGTAAGCTGTCCTGTGCGTTCTAGGTGCGTGAGTAGCCTTGCGAGTTGTCTGTTTTTTAATTTAGTTACTACGTCTGTTTCCATACCCAGTCCTCACCTCTCCCCTGCAGGGTTACACATTTCGACCGGCGTGTCAAGGGTAATTCCGGCTCTATTTTTCGGCCTGCCTGCCGCCTTTACTGCCTCGATCCAATCAGCTCGACGAACACCGCACTTCGAACAAACCCATCCAACATCCCATCTGTGCCTATGCGAGCACAGTTTTTTGTTCTCTTCCGCCCAAGCATATAGTGGGGGCTTGATCGGCCCAGCCCAAAGCACTTCTTTCGGCATTTCCGCCAAAGTCCGGCGCACGGTCGAGCCATAGAACTCAACCACGATTCGGCCCTCGGCCCACATTCGTTCATGGTGCGGATTCCCATCTCCGGACGGGATTTCCTTCATGCTGATTCCAACTCCGGCGATAATCGGCCCCCAGGTGCAATCTCGTATGTCTTCACATGTTTTAATCCTGCGAAAATCCCTTGCCAGAACCGGGCCTATGTACCAATAGTAACCGGGCCGTTTTGGTTTTTCAGATGTCCATTTCATCGCCTTCTTTCTCCCATGCAGCGTCTTGATGGGATCACCATCTCTCCCCCTTGTTATAAACTACTTCCCCATTCAGCCTGATAAAGTGACTAAAATCCGTAGCCACCGCTACGTGCCCGTGGTACTTTATTATGTCGGAATATCTTACGTATTCCGACAGTGAACTAAAACAATGATGATCTTTCCAGATATTGTCGGATACACCAATTTCTTTCCCCCAAAGGATGAGTAAAACAATAAGAGCAATCACTAGATTCCTCACGCTTCCTCCAGTCGCTTTATATATCCTATCAAGTTTTTTAGGATTTCATCGCCGATAACCATTCCATCATAGATCTGAAGACTTATCTTGCCTTCGGTGTGTATTCTCTGGTGGTGCGTGTGACATAACGGTATGGTCATGTAATCGCTTCCGCCTGAACCCTTTGTCTTGGTGTGGTGTGGCACTATGTCACCGACACAAGTATTATCTCTGCAGGCACAGGGCAATGTCTTTATATACGCTAGATACTTCTTGTTTGTCTCTCTGTGGGGTTTGGGCTGTGGGTTCAATAGTCCTCCCACAAGGAGCAACGCTCCTCTGCCATTTTTTCAGTTATACTTTTCCGTCCAGAGCTTTCTTTCATGGCGACCCAGTCATGAATGTGAATATAATATGCCCTCTTCTTCTTACGGGGAACCCACCACATAATGACAATATATGCCGGATATTCTCGAATAAGAAAGCAATCGAAAGGCTTTGGCCGGGTAAACCTTGTTTTTTGGCCACTGAATACAGGAGAGTCTGATATCTTATGAAAAAGGCCCTCGCCCTTCCGAGACGCTGCGAGAAGAGCCTCCTCTTGATGTTTTGCTACCGAAGAGAACGGAAGACTCGTCCCCTTGCAGAGCTTTAATTCAAAAACGCCTTTGAGCGTATTCCGTTTACTAAACTCAGACTGAAAGTTAGATTCTTTCATGCGATCTCCTCTTCGGGTACGGTCGGATCATTGTCTCTCCTCCTGATTTCGTCCATTTCTTCGTCCGTCGGACTGCGCAGGTCCCCGTACTGTTCCACGGCATAGTTGCCGACAACGGATCGGTACACGTCGCGCCCCGCCTGCGTTTTACCGACCGGCTTCCCCCATATCCTAGGGTTTATGTGTTCAGTGTTCATGGGACCTAAATTTCGGCTGTTGCGGACAGTTGTGCTCTATTGAAATGAGTAAGCTCCATTCATGCCTCCTTAAATAAGTAAATCTTTGGGATCGATGGCAAAGAAGTCAGCAAGCCTGTTAAGCGTCTTAAAGGTGGTTGTCTGCTCCTTGATGATCCGATCAAGCGCTTGCCGTGTCATTCCAAACGGCTTTGCCATGTCAGCAGTCCTGGGATACCCTGCTCGTTCCATTTCAATTTTTAGTTTATGTACGTTGATTTTCATGACTGGTATGATACACCATACAAAAATAATTGCAAGGGAAAAAATAGTACTCGTAAGCGCATGGTATCATTATTGTATTGTTGTGCAAAAAAAAATTACAAAAAAGCTTGACAACAGAAACCGGGTTGTGTAGGATGCAATCAAACACAAGGAGCCTCCCGGCGGCGGAAGACCGGGCGAGGGGAACCGGCCCCTGAGAGTCTTGCGAGACTCAAACCCGACGCGACGGATCGGGAAATTAAAATCCGGCAACCTGGAGGGAGTCGAAATGATTTGCACAAGGTGCGAAGGGACGGGGTTTTTGAATATACATCAACTACCGGACAGCATTGACGAATTTAATACGGATGCAGTGCTGACGTGGATTGAGGAAAACGACAATCACGATGTCCAGGTATGTGATTGCTGCGGGGACGGAGAGGAATGGTACGGTACACCTGGGGAACATTATGCCTACGGCGGTTTGTGTGAATGTCATTAGGAACTAAATCAAGCGGCCGATGCCGAAAGGCTGGGGAACGGGAGCGGTTAATCTAAGTTCGTCCGCCGTGAAAGACACGGTAACAGGAGCCAGGATACCGTATCGGCCGGAAAGGAGGATAAGTGACACACGAACAGGAGAGGCGAAGGAGGGAGCGTCAAATAATTAGGAAATATCAATCACCCGTGAAGGAACTTCCGTTGGGGATCAGGCTGATCGGGTGGTTGCTTTTCGGGTGGAACGTGAGAAAAAACAGAAAGGGAGAAAAGAGATGGAAGAGCAATATCCGCTTTATCCGGAACTGAGTGAAGAAGGTAAAAAAGAGGCGCAGTTAATCATTGATGCCTTTAAGGAAAAACTCAAGAAAGTTGCAGATGAGGTTATAAGCGAGTTTTATTGCGATGTTGCCATGTATATTGAGAGTGATGCATGGGCAAATTTCCGCAATCAACTGCTTGATGGATTCAAAAACTATGACAACCGTAAGATACAGGGAGAGTATGATTTCGAGAAGATCAGACAGGAGATTTACCTGGAGTACCGGGACGAAATTATTCAGGACTTAAATCAAGACCTAGTAAAAGAGAATGAGAGTCTAAAAAAAAACGATTGAGTTTTTACAAAAAATACAACGGATGCGGTGATATGGACGTAATTCAAGAAGCATTGCACTCGGACAAAGAGAAAGTGCTGGAATTTGCCGACAAGTTGATGGCGTGCAAAAACGATCTGATACCTGTATTAACATATCATAGCCCGGCATATCCGCTTCTGTTAGACTGCGAATTTGCGATTGAACGGGCACTTGAAGAACTGAAAAAGAACGTGGAGGGAATGTAATGGGGAACACTTACACAGCAGAATCAGAATACAAAGGGTATCCAGTATTTGAGATTAAGTATCTGGATAAAGACGGAGAAGAAAGAATACTGATATCATTCGGCAAGAAGAAAGCACAAGGGATTTGCGAGCATGTCGATGAAATCCGGGCATTTGCGGAGAAAGAATAGAAAGGAGAGATGGCATGTACGAGAAAGACGGTATCACCTATCCTCGCTGAAAATGCTTGACAAGGACGTTACTATAATATATTATTATACTCATGAAGATAAAACTCCGAAAAATTAGATGCAAAAGGTGTGGGTGGGAATGGGTTCCACGGAAAGAAAACGTGAGGATCTGCCCTAAATGCCACAGCCCTTATTGGGACAAGGAGAGAAAACATGGGAAGACCAACAGTAGACTTGACAAATGTACGTTTCGGGAGACTGACGGCAGTCAAGAGGGATCATAGTAAAAAAAATGGAGCGGCATGGCTGTGTTTGTGTGACTGTGGAAAACACACAGTTGTATATAGTACACGATTACGTAATGGTGACACTCAGTCTTGCGGCTGTTATCAAAGACACCAACTTTCGTTGCGTAAAAAAACCCATGGAAAAAGTCAAACAATAACGTATCAAGCATGGTTAAATATGAAAGCTCGTTGCTATAATCAAAAAATACCAGCTTATAAAAACTATGGTGGACGCGGAATTGCTGTTTGTGACAGATGGTTAAATAGTTTTGAGAATTTTTATAGTGATATGGGCGAGATGACCGTGGGGTTGACCATCGAACGTATTGATAATGACAAAGGATATTCCCCGAAAAATTGTAAATGGGCGACAAGGGTGGAACAGGCACGTAATATGAGAAGTACCAGAATGATTAGATATGGCGGAAAAAACCAAAGTCTATCTGCTTGGGCGGAAGAAATCGGGATAAATTACCGTACGCTCATAGATCGCCTAAGACGACACCCACCACAAATAGCATTCAACATGTAGGAGGGGTAAATGTCGAGATACTACGAGAAGGATGGGGAAAAATTTGCCTCTGTTACTACTATCATCTCAGACTGCACGAATAAGTCAGACGGGCTTATACAATGGGCAGCTAATCAAACTATTGCGTGGATTCGTGAAAACGCCGCGCCCCTTGAGGATGGGTATTGGATACCGGACGAGAATCTTGACAAGGCCCGATTCAACTTCAAGAAAACGTCTCAAACTGCCCTTGACGTGGGTTCAAACGTCCATAATGCCATTGAGAGGCACTTGAAGGGTGAACCCTATACTTTGGTATCACCTGAAGCGAAAAGAGCGTTTGAGGCGTTTCTCGCGTGGGAGAAAGAGATTGATTTGAAGCCTATTAGCCTTGAGCAGACGGTATGGGGCGACAGATGGGCGGGAACGCTGGATATGGTATGTATGCTCAACGGCAAGAAGTACGTTGTCGATTTCAAGACATCGAAGGCTTTTTACATGACCGAAATGGGCGCACAAGTAGCCGCCTACCGTTCTCGTATTCCCGAAGCCGAGGGGAGCGGGATACTCAGGCTTGACAAGGAAACAGGTATGCCGGAGTTCAAGGACTTCTCTGCTCGATACAATAGAGATTTAGACGTATTTGAAAAAATGGTGGAACTCTACCTTTTGAAACATCCACGTATAGCTAAACGATTTAAGGAGAAAGTACTAACCTAGATACTATGGAGGGAATTATGAAAAAGCTGGCAAAAATACAGAGTAGTTTAATTTGCCCAAAAGACCAATACAACTCGTTCGGAAAATATAATTACCGATCTTGTGAGCAGATTCTGGAAGCGGTAAAACCGCTCCTGGACGGCGCTATTTTGACGATTTCCGATGAGATGGTCGAGGTTGGCGGAAGAATTTATGTTAAAGCTACAGCGACCTTCATTGATGGTGATTTCAGGATGAGTACTACAGCCTATGCCAGAGAGGAAGAAACAAAGAAGGGAATGGATGCCGCACAGATCACAGGGGCATGTTCCAGCTACGCCCGCAAATATTGTTTGAACGGGCTATTTCTGATTGACGATACCAAAGATGCAGACGCTACCAACAAGCATGGTAAGAACCGCCCTGAAACGCTCCAGGATGCCCCACAAGCCCCTGAACCGGACGTGCCGGACTTCACATCAGGGCAGATAGTTAAAGCCTTAAAAAAGCAGTTAAGCGCAAAAATAGGGAAAAGCGGTATTGATAAGGAAGAGCAAAAAAAATTCTATCTGTACTGCATGGATGGGCGTGAGGAATCCGTGGACATGGTACAGAAAATTCTTAACAGATACGATGAATATCTTGAGAAGTGGAGAGA
>Ga0334887_1005496_pt1 | contig 10552 bp, 9 predicted proteins | sample GraSluR1_MG_10_FD_207217 | JGI IMG/M metagenome (GOLD analysis project Ga0334887, IMG submission 207217) | Sludge microbial communities from methane-producing bioreactor in Wageningen University, Netherlands - Granular Sludge_18_07-R1 | ecosystem: Engineered > Bioreactor > Anaerobic >...
CCCGCTGGCCGACGGCACCCTGCTGTCGGTCGTCATCACCTACCCCGGTGCCGAGGTCCGCGACGTCATCCTCGGCACCGGGATGGTCGATGGGATGGAGACCAGCTACGCCCGGCTGGAGGAACTGATCACCGGGGCATCGGTCTCGGGTTCCTGAGCCGAGCGCCGTCCCGTACGGGCCAGGCGGGCGGTGATCGTCGGTCGCGCGGTGACCGGCGGTACGCCGCCCGCGAGCGCCCGGTCCGCGTGCCGGCGCAGCAGGACGGCGTCATGGTCGGAGCGCGGCTGCATGATCTTGACGTGGACCCCGGAACCGCGCTCGAGCCACAGCCGGGTGATCCGCACCGAAGCCTCCCCCACTCCCGCGAGCCGCAGCCGCTGACCGGCGATCCGGGAGCGCAGGTCGCGACGGTCCCACAGCTCGGCGAACCGCCGGGATCGGGCCCGCATGGCGACCACCAGTCCGTCCCAGGCCGGGTCGTCGAGGTGGGTCGCCATCTCGGCGCGCAGGGAGGCGACCATCTGCTCGGTCACCGCGTCGTACTCGACGAACGCCTCGGCCCACCGCGGGTCGAGGAAGGCCCGGATCATGCAGTTGCGTTCCGCGACCGGCTCGGCATCGAGGTCCCCGAACAGGAATCGGTACGCGGCGTTGCTCGCCAGGATGTCGTACTTGGCGGTCAGGAGGCAGGCCGGCAACGGAAGCAGCCGCTCCAACAGGTCGAGGTGTTCGGCGCGGACCAGTTCGCAGCCCGACTCCGGGGCGGGGTCGGCCGGCGGGCGACCGGTGGCCAACAGCCAGACGTGGGAACGCTCGGCGGCACCGAGCCGCAGCGCGTCGCACACCGCCGCGAGCACGGCCTCCGACGGGGAGATGTCGCGGCCCTGTTCCAGCCACGTGTACCAGGTGACGCCGACGCCCGCGAGGACCGCCACCTCCTCGCGGCGCAGTCCGGGTGTACGTCGCCGCCCGCCGCCCGGCAGGCCGACCTGGTCGGGCGTGAGTCGTTCGCGGCGGCTGCGCAGGAAGGCCCCCAGCTCGCGCCGTGACGCCTCCCCGTCGTGCTCATGCCGTGGGGCGCCGCCATCGTCGTGGGGCGGAGCGACGGGGATGCGGGTGGCAGTCACGAGTACCACCATAGAGCCGCTCTGGATACCCGGCTGGGTGGGCGCTGGGATCGAAGCCATGAGTGACACGACACGTACGTTGTCCGGGTGCCCGCCGGCCGGCGCCGGGATCCCCCCGTCCACCGGAGCACCCGAGCCGACGACGACCCCCGGACTCACGGCGGCCGCCGGTCTCGCCCTCATGGTGGGCGGGTTCGTCGGGAACCTCATTTTCGGCGCGTCGACCCTGCTCGCCCCTTCGATCGCCGCCGATCTGGGCATCGGCACCGACGGTGCCACGCTGACCGTGGCCCTCTTCCCCCTCGGCTTCGCCGTGGTTCTCGTCCTCGGAGGTCGGCTCGGGGACCGGTACGGACGCCGGCTGGTCTACCGTCTCGGTCTGGTGGGACTCGTGATCACCTCCGTGGCGGTCGCCCTCGCGCCCGGAGCGGTCACGCTGCTGGGCGCGCGCTTTCTCCAGGGGACGGCGGCCGGGATCATGCTCCCCCAGGTACTGTCGACGATCCAGCACACCGCCGTCGATCACGCCCGGGCCCGCTGGCAGGCGTGGTACGGGGCGGTGATCGGCGCTGGCACCATCGTGGGGATGCTGCTGGCGGGCGTCCTCATGCTCGGCGGCTCGCCGGCCGGTTGGCGCCTGATGTTCTGGGCGATCGCGCTGCTGTCCGGTGTCGCGCTCGTCCTGTCGGTCCTGGTGCCCGAGACCCGCAGCCCGCACCGCCGGACGTCCGGCCTCGACGGTGTCGGAACGGTCCTGCTCGCGGTCGGTCTGGGCGGTGTCCTGCTCGCCCTGGCCGTCGGCCGGACCCGAGGGTGGCCGTGGTGGATCGACGCCGGCCTGCTCGCCTCGCTTCTCGTCCTGGTGGTCTTCGGGTGGTGGGAGCGGCGCCGGCCCGCCGAACAGGCGTTGCTGCCGCCGGCCGCCCTGGCCGAGCCCGCGCTGGCCACCGGACTGGCGATGGCGGTGGCGTTCTTCGCGGGCTACGGCGCGTTCCTGTACGTGGTGACAGCCACCCTCCAGGCCCGCGCCCGACTCTCCGGACTGGCCTCGGCGGGGGAGCTGGTGCTCTTCACCCTGGGTTTCATCGTCACCGCGGTACTGCTGCCCCGGTTGTCCGGCCGGTGGCCCCGGCCCCGGCTGCTGCGTACGGGTGCATTCGCCCAGGCGGCCCTGTTGGTCGCCATCGCGGCCCTGTGGTGGTCCGATCCGCTACCGTCGCCGTGGCTGCTGCAGCCACTCCTCACCCTGCTGGGTGCCGCGCAGGCGTTCATGTACAACCCGCTGCTCGGCACCGTGATGAGCGCGGTGCCGTCACGGATCGCCGGACTGTCCAGCGGGCTGTTCTCCACCGGTCAGCAGCTGGGGAATTCCGTGGGGGTGACGCTGTTCGGGCTGGTCTTTGCCGGCCTCGGTGGGGCGGGCGCCGCGGCATCCCTGCCGGCCTGCCTACTGGTGCAGGCCGCGGTCGCCGTCGCGTTCGCCGCCGCCACCGGCCTGTTGCCGGTCAGCTCACCTGCTCCCATCCGTCGATCCATGCGCTGAACACCGCCGTCCCCCTGGCGGCCAGCTCCGGGCCGTACGTGTGCGCGTCGGCCCGGAGCCCGCGCGAGTCGATGTCCCGGGCGGCGAGTTCGTGGGCGTGGCCGACGAGCCAACTCTCGATCCGGCGGTGGTCGGCCTCCAGGTGGAACTGCAGGCCGAGCACCCGCGGTCCGGCGGCGAACGCCTGATTCGGGAATCCGGGGGTCTCGGCGAGCCGGACCGCTCCGGACGGGACGGCGAACTGGTCGCCGTGCCAGTGGAGCACCGGGGTCTCCCCGAGGCCGGCCAACACGCTGTCGGCACCGGCTGCGGTGAGGGTGAGCGGCGCGTAGCCGATCTCGACCCGCCCGGTCGGGGTCACCGGCGCCCCGGATGCGGCGGCGATGATCTGTGCCCCCAGGCAGATCCCGAGGGTGGGGGCGCCCCGACCGAGTCGGCGTGCCACCGCGCCGATCTCGTCGGCCAGCCAGGGATAGCGCTCGACGTCACCGACCCCGATCGGCCCGCCGAGCACGACGAGCAGGTCGGCCGCAGTGGTCCGGTCGGCATCGATCGGGTCGAGCCCCGCCTCAACGTACTCGACCCGGAAGCCACGCTCGGCGAGCAGGGGCGCCAGCAGTCCCAGGTCCTCGAACGGGACATGCCGGATCGCGACGGCTCGCCGGAGCGGCTTGTCGCTCACGACGGCCGTCTGCTCCTGCTCGTTCATCGCGCCACCTCCTGTGGTTTCACGGCGGCCGTCCACGCCTGGGCGGCGACCTGTACGGCGTCCCACGGCGACCCCAGTGGCGGGGTGTAGGACAGGTCGAGTTCGTTCAGCCGGTCGATCGACAGCCCCGCGTACAACGCGGTGGCGAAGGTGTCCACCCGCTTGGCGACCTCGCTGCCGCGGCGGCCGATGAGCTGGGCGCCGAGCAGCCGGCCCGACCGTCGGTCGCCGGTGATCCGGAACCGGATCGGCTGCGTGCCCGGATAGTAGCGCTTGTGGTCGTCGGCGGCCGACGGGACGGTCAGCGGGTGGAACCCGACCGACGCGGCGTCGGTGTCGCGCAGTCCGGTGCGTGCGGCCACCAGGTCGAAGACCTTGACCACCTGGGTGCCGACCGAACCGGCGAACATCCGGTCGCCGCCGACCGCGTTCTCCCCGGCGACCCGGCCCTGCTTGTGCGCGGTCGTGCCGAGCGGCAGGTACGTCTCGCCGAGCAGTCGGTGGTGGGTGACGACCCCGTCCCCGGCCGCATAGACGTGCGGCAACCCCGTCCGCATCCAGGAGTCGACCGCCACGGCCCCGCCGGGGCCGAGCCGGGCACCGGCGGACTCCAGCAACCGGGTCGAGGGCCGGACGCCGACCACCACGAGGACGAGATCGGCGGTTCGGGTCAGAGGAACCCCCCGGTGCATGGCCGTGACGGCCAGGCCGGTCTCGCCGGGGCCGCCCGCCCGTCCCACGGCGGTGACGGTCGTGTCCGTGATGACCTCCACCCCGTGACCGGCCAGTTCCGCGTGGACCTCGGCGCCCAGGTCCGGGTCGAGCGTGGAGAGCACTTCGGGCCCGCGCTGGAGCTGGGTCACCTGCAGCCCCCGTACGGTCAGTGCCTCGGCCATCTCCAGGCCGACGTAGCCGGCGCCGACGATGATCGCGGAGCGGGGCGAGCGTTCGGTCAGCTGGGCGTCGAGCGCGAAGGTGTCGCCCATGGTGTGCAGGACGTGCAGACCGTCGTCGGGGCCGAGCTCCGCCACGCCGGTGATGCCCGCCTGCGAGGGTCCGGCACCGGTGCCGACGACAAGTTCGTCGTACGCGATGTCCTCGGTCCGGTCCCCCGCCCGCACGGTCAGTCGACGACCTGGGACGTTGATGCCGGTGGCCAGGGTGTCCAACCGCAGTCGCATGCCGGTGGCCTCGAGATCGGCGGTCGTCCGGTGCGCCAGCGACTGCCAGGGCCGGACCTCCCCGGTGAAGTAGTATGGGATCCCGCAGATGGAGAAGTTGGGGTACCGGTCGGCGACGACGACGGTGACGTCGGTGTCGGGGGCGAGTTCGCGGGCGCGCAGCGCCGCGGAGATGCCGGCGTCACTGCCGCCGACGATGAGCAGGTGCACGGGAGGTCCTTCCCTGGTGGGCCGCTGATCAGGCCCGGACGGCCGGCTTGCGGGCGCGGACGACGGCGCCGTGCATGCCCTCGGCGACCCGGTGAGTGAACTCGACCGACGCCTCGCCGAAGCCCGCCGCGGTCAGCCCGTCCAGGTACTCCGCACGCGACAGCGCGCCGGCGATGCAGCCGACGTACGAGCCGCGTTCGGCCCGCTGCTGCGGGGTGACGTCGTCCTCGGCGACCACGTCGGAGATGCCGATCCGCCCGCCCGGCGCCAGGACCCGGAACATCTCGGCGAGCACCTGCGGCTTGTCGGTCGACAGGTTGATCACGCAATTGGAGATGACCACGTCGACCGCCTCGTCGGGCAGCGGGACGGCCTCGATGGTGCCCTTGAGGAAGGTGGCGTTGGTCGCGCCGGCCTTCGCGGCGTTGTCACGGGCCAACTCCAGCATCTCGTCGGTCATGTCGACCCCGTACGCGTGCCCGGACGTCCCGACCCGGCGCGCCGACAGCAGCACATCGATCCCGCCGCCCGACCCGAGGTCGAGCACCCGCTCCCCCGGCGCGAGGTCGGCCACGACCAGCGGGTTGCCGCAGCCGAGGCTGGCCTGCACCGCGTCGGCCGGGATGAGCCCCAGCTCGGTCGCGTCGTAAAGGCCGGCGCCGAAGACCTCCTGGCCGTCCGGCCCGCAGGTCCCGCCGCCGCAACAGTCCTGTCCGATCAGGGCCAGCTCGGGCCGGTCGCCACGGACTGCGGTCGCCGCGGCCGCATAGCGCTCGCGGACCTGCCTCTGCAGCTGGTCGGGGTCGGTCGGTCCGGTCGGTGTGGTCTCAATCATCAGATGCCCTTTCGCGGGTCGGGATTCGGTCGGTGGTCGGGGTCAGGTGGTCCAGCAGGTCGCGTACCCGGGCGGCGATCTCGTCACGGATGGCGGTGAGTTCCTCGGTGGAGGCCAGCGCCGGGTCGCCGACGGCCCAGTCCTCGTAGCGGACGCCGGGGACGACCGGGCAGACGTCGCCGCAGCCCATCGTCACCACCACATCGGCGGCGCGAAGGGCGTCGTCGGTGATCGGCTTCGGGAATCGGTCCCGCGCTCGGTCGCCCTCGATCTCGGTCAGCAGGGAACGAATCCGAGGGTCGATGTCAGGCGCGGGCGCCGATCCGGCCGAACGGGCGACCGCCCGCCCATCGGCCATCTCGTTGAGCAGGGCCGAGGCGAGCTGGGAGCGTCCGGAGTTGGCCACGCAGACGAACAGAACCCGCGGCACGCCGCTGCCCCGCGGCCGGGTCCGGTCGGCGAGTCGTTGCCGGGCGAAGCGCTCGGTGAGGGTGATGAGGTGACTCGACACGCTCGCCGACCGGGCCAGGGCGACGTACGACTCGCGGACCAGCGCCACGACCAAGTCGTGGCCCAGATCCGGGGTCGCGGCGGCCAGGTCCTCGGCGAGCCGGCCCACCCGGGCGTCCAGATCGGGGTGCGGGGCTTCGGGGGTGTCGTCGGCCCACTCCACCAGCGCGGCCGGCGCGAGCGCGTCGAGCAGGGCGGTCACGGCGGCCTGCCGGCCGGGGGCGATGCGATACCAGACCCAGGTGCCACGCCGCTCGGAGGTGAGCAGCGCCTCGTCGCGCAGCACCTTCAGGTGATGGGACACCGTGGGCTGGGACACATCGGCGAGCGCCTGGAGGTCACACACGCAGGTCTCGCCACGCGGGTCGGCCGCTATCGCCGAGAGCATCCGCAGCCGGAGGGGGTCGGCGAGCGCCTTGAGAGTGGCGGCAAGGTCGGTGGCGGACTCGGTGCTGATCGTGTGTCCGGGCCGGGCGCAGCAGGAGTCGTCCGGGCCGGTACGGGGAACGGGGTCGGCGGGTGCAGTGGTCATGATTCCCTCACAGGGTCGGGATCCGAGGCGGCCGGGAGCCATCGGTGGGCGGCCGCCCGGGAGAGGTAGACGAGGCCGACCAGGACGGGGACCTCGATGAGCGGACCGACGGTACCGGCCAGCGCCTGACCGGACGCGGCCCCGAAGGTGCCGATCGCCACGGCGATAGCGAGTTCGAAGTTGTTGCCGGCCGCGGTGAAGGCCAGGGTCGCCGACCGGGGGTAGCCCAGGCCGATCCGGCGGCCGGTGACCATCCCGGTCGTCCACATGACGGCGAAGTAGCCCAGCAGGGGAAGGGCGATGCGGACCACGTCAAGGGGTCGGGCCGCGATCGCCTCGCCCTGCAGGGCGAAGAGCAGCACGATGGTGAACAACAGCCCGTACAGGGCCCACGGTCCGACCGCCGGCAGGTAACGATGCTCGTACCAATCCCGGCCCCGGTGCCGTTCGCCGATCAGGCGGGAGGCGAATCCGGCGACCAGCGGCACCCCGAGAAAGACCAGCACGTTGACGGCGATGTGACCGACCGACACGTCCAGACCCTGCGCATCCAGACCGAGCCACCCCGGCAGGACCGCCAGGTAGAACCAACCCAGCAGCGAGAACGCGACCACCTGGAACAAGGAGTTGATCGCCACGAGCACGGCCGCCGCCTCGCGATCCCCGCCGGCCAGGTCGTTCCAGATCACCACCATGGCGATGCAGCGGGCGAGCCCGACGATGATGACCCCGGTGCGATACTCCGGCAGGTCCGCCAGGAACAGCCAGGCGAGGGCGAACATCACGGCCGGCCCGACGAGCCAGTTCAGCACCAACGAGGAGGCGAGCAGCCGGCGGTCCCCGGTGACGGCCGCAACCCGGTCGTAGCGGACCTTGGCGAGCACCGGATACATCATCACCAGCAGACCGATCCCGATCGGCAGGGAGATGCCGGCGACCTCGACGCGGGCCAGGGCATCGGCAAGGGTCGGCACGAACCGGCCCAGTGCCAGCCCGACGACCATGGCGAGGCCGATCCATCCGGGGAGCCAGCGGTCCAGCACCGACAGGCGAGGCGCCGGCTCCGCGACGACGGCGGTCATATCCGCTGCTTGCATCGACATGCCTCTATATTGACCGAACTCGAATCAGCCGTCAAGTCGGTCGGACTCGCCTCAGTCGTCGCCGATCCGACCGGCGTCCCGATCAGGCACCCCGTCGAGGTTCATGTCCCGGGTCCGGGCCCGGCGCGCATCCCGGCGCAGCATCGCGGCACCCAGGATCGCGGCGAGGACCGAGCCGGCCAGCACCGCGATCGTGGCGCCGGCCGTGTGTTCGGAGTCCGGGAAGGACAGCCGGGCGATGAGCAGCGAGACCGTGAAGCCGATGCCGGTGAGCAGACCGACGGGGATGAGGTCCCGCAGCCCGATGGCATTCGGCAGCCGGAACGGGGTGAAACGGGTGACCAGGGCCGTCGTGACGAGGACGCCGAGCGGCTTGCCGATCACGAGCCCGGCCACGATCGCCGGGACGACCGGTTGGGTGAGCACCTCCACAACACCCGGGCCGTCGCGGAGCGGAACCCCGGCCGAGAAGAACGCGAACAGGGGTAGCGCCACACCCGCCGACCATGGTCCGATCGCCTGCTGGGCCGCGATGGTGCGGGGCAGCTCCTCCCCGTACCGTGCCCGGGCCGGCACCGTCAGCCCGAGCAGGACGCCCGCGATGGTGGGATGGATCCCCGACGCGTGCATCAGCCCCCAGGCCACCACGGCGATCGGGGTGAGCAGCCACCACCGGGGGCGGCGGGCACGCACCAGCCATCCGAACAGCGCGGCGCAGGCAAGGGTGCCGGCCAGCGCCGCCGGATGGATGCCGGACGCGTAGAACGCGGCGATGACGACGATCCCGAGCAGGTCATCGGCGACGGCCAGCGTCAGCAGGAACATGCGCAGCGCGCGCGGCAGACCCCGGCCGGCGACGGCCAGGACGGCCAGGGAGAACGCGATGTCGGTCGAGGTCGGGATCGCCCATCCGTGCAACGCCGACGGGGCGCCGCCGAGCACCACCACCACGACGAAGATCGCCGCGGGCACCACCATCCCGCCGACGGCGGCGAGCACCGGCACCGCGGCCTCGCGGAACCGTCGCAGGCTGCCGACAACCGCCTCGTGCTTGAGCTCGACCCCCACGGCGAAGAAGAAGATCGCCAGCAGCCCGTCGGCGGCCCAGTCCGAGACGGTCAGGTCCAGGTGCCAGGCGGCCGGGCCGACGGTGAACCCTGCCAACGAGGCGTAGGCGTGTCGCCACGGGGAGTTGGCCCAGAGGAGCCCGAGCACGGCCGCCACCAGCAGCGGGACGCTGCTGGTCGTGTCCGCGGTCAGCCAGCGGCGCAGCCGTACGGCAGGTGTCAGGGGTCGCGAGGTCGGTGTGCCGGTCATCTCGTCCTTTCGGCGTCGGGACACCGCCGGCGGGCACGCCGTTGGTGTCGCCGACCAGACTTCCCGGCACTCCCCACCCGAAACCTACCACCGGCGCCGGCTCACCACCCGGAGCGGTCCACCACCCCGAGCTCCGCAAAGACCGCCAACGACTGTGCCGCCGCCTCCGCGTCGAGCAGTTCGATGGCAAACCCGTTCTGCACGAGGACGTAGTCGCCCACCTGCGCCTCGGGCACGTACGCCAGACAGCAACTCACCCGGCGATCCGCAACCCGTACGTCGGCCATCGGCAGCACGCCGGGCGTGATCGATTCGATCCTGGACGGCACCGAGACGCACATGTCACCGACCTCCTGACGACGTGGGACGCTCCTCGACCACGACGCCCATCGCCCCGGCCGGCGCCGAGGAGACGGGCAGACACGGGTCGGCCTCCCGAATGGCATTCTCCACCCGTGGCTCCCGCGGGACGAATCCGTCCCCCGGTTCCGCGACCGCACCCCGCAGCAGCCACGCCAGCCAGGGCTCGTTCTGCGCGGTCGGCGTGAGGATCGTGGCGTCCCGGACGATCCGGTCCTCGCCCACCCGATAGCGATGGACGAGCAGCCCCCGTGGACCGTCGACCCAGCCGACACCGACCCCGTCCGCGGGGCCGGCCTCTCCGCCGGCGTCGACCCGGATCGCCGGCGAGGTCAGGTCGGGATCGTCGAGCAGATCCCCGATCACCTCCACCGCGTACACGGTCATCACCGTGCGCGCCGCCCCGGCCCCGCCACCGCTGCGCCGCCAGAGGTCCTGCAGGTCGGCGGCGCGCGGTGTGCCCAACTCACCGATCCTCAACTGGGCGACCGGTCCGACGCGATAGGCGCCGCGTTCCGGCCCGAGCGCCACCAGGTACGGGCGCGGGGAGGAGGTGCCGGGGAAGGACTCGGCGATGAGGTCGTCCCAGCTGGAGGCCGGCGAGCCGGGCAGGAGGACCGTCCCGTCGGCCGCCACCGCTCGCAGCCGGGTCCCCAGCAGGTCGGGGCGTCCGCGCTCGTCCACCAGGGCGACGTCCGCCCCCGGGAACGGTCGGGTGGGCACGCCCTCCCCCGCCCGTTGCGCCATGCCCTCCGACGCCCGGTCCGCGATCCGCAGCGCCGCTGCCAGCGCGGACGCGACGAGCTCCCGGCACGCGTCCCGCGCCCCGGCGGGCACCGGGGCGGCGATCCCGCCCGGCACGGCAGTGACCGGGAAGTGCCCGGGCGAGCCGACCGCTGTCGTCACCGCCTTGGCAAAACGGCGCAATTCCAGCGCGTCGTCGCGGTCGGTGGTCACGGCCCGTACGGCATGGGTGGCCACCGCGGAGGCGTGGTGCAGCAGTCGCCGCGCGGCCCGGGCCGGAGGGGTCAGGTCGGGCGTGCCGGCCAGGGATTCCAGGGCCCGCACGCCGGCGAGGTGGTGGGCGGCCGGGCAGACGCCACACAGTCGCTCCACCAGACGCG
>Ga0334887_1005501_pt1 | contig 10540 bp, 8 predicted proteins | sample GraSluR1_MG_10_FD_207217 | JGI IMG/M metagenome (GOLD analysis project Ga0334887, IMG submission 207217) | Sludge microbial communities from methane-producing bioreactor in Wageningen University, Netherlands - Granular Sludge_18_07-R1 | ecosystem: Engineered > Bioreactor > Anaerobic >...
CGCCAGCAAGCCCGGTGCCAGTTGTTCATTGGTGAAGCCCAGTTCTTTGCCGATGCGCTGGGGAAATTTCGGGTTGGGCTGATGAAAGGTCACATATTTGAAATCACCCGGCTCTGCCCCCAGTTCCAGCATGATGGTGGCAGCGGCATGGCGGATATGTTTAAAATAGGCGGGCTCGCCAGTGAAGCGCTGCCCGTGCGAGGGATATTTCTGTCCGGCGCGCCGCCAGAAATCGGGCGTATCGGTCACGAACGAATAAGCGCCCTCGATCACCGCCAGTGATTCTTCCGCCGGCCCGAGGATATAAGCCGCGCCGCCGCTGGCAGCGGTATACTCAAGCGCGTCACCCGGCCGCCCCTGGGCGGTGTCAGCGCCGATTGCCAGCGCGTATTTGCCCATGCCGGAACCAACCAACCCCATTGCCATCACCATCGCTTCTGAACCTGCCTTGCAGGCGAATTCCATGTCGGCCGCCTGAATATGAGGCGTGGCGCCAATGGCTTCTGCCACGATAGTAGAGCTGGGTTTGACCGCATAGGGATGTGATTCTGAGCCCACCCACACCGCGCGCAATTCGCCGGGGTTGATACCTGCCCGTTTGAGCGCATTGCGCGCCGCTTCGATCGACATGGTGACAGTGTCTTCATCCAATCCCGCCACGGCTTTTTCTTTCACCGGGCTGCCGCCCTCTTCGCCCTGCCACAGGCGCGCAATTTCACTGCCCGGCAGGCGGTAACGCGGGATATAAACGCCATAGCCAACCACCCCGACCGGTCGGTCGGTGGTCAATAACAAGGTTTGATCTTCCGTCATAAGTTTCGCTCCTCTCCTCAGGCTTGCGCCTGCCACTGTGACAGTATTTCACGGGCACGCTCTACGCGCACGGCTTTCTCCTGCACCAATTGCGCCGCCAGTCGTTCGATCTGCTCGCCAGCCGCCCCAGCAGAGATCGCCACCTGGCGCGCATGCAAAGCCATGTGCCCGCGCTGAATGCCCTCAGTCGCCAGCGCGCGCAGCGCCGCCAAATTTTGCGCCAGCCCCACCGACACAATGATCTGCGCCAGTTCCTGCGCGCTCTCCACCTGCATGATGCGCAGGCTGGTGCGCACGGTCGGATGAACGCGAGTGGCCCCGCCGACGGTGCCGACTGCCATGGGCAGTGCCAGTTCACCGCACAGGTCGCCGTTTTCTGCCTGCCACCAACGGCTCAGGCTGGTATAGCGTCCGCTGCGGGCGGCATAGGCGTGCGCCCCGGCTTCCACCGCGCGCCAATCGTTGCCGGTCGCCAGCACCACGGCATCAATGCCGTTCATAATGCCCTTATTGTGCGTGGCGGCGCGATAGGGGTCAGCTTCAGCAAACGCCCAGGCGGCGATGATGCCGTCACGCACTTCCTGGGCAGTAAAATCACGGAAAGAAAGCGCTGCCAGCGGGATACGGCAGGTCGCCTTCGCCAGACGGCGGTCTGCCAGGTTCGACAGAATACGCAAATGCGCACGTCCGCCGGTGATGGCTTCGATGCGTGGCGAGAGCGTTTCTAACGCGGTATTGACGGCATTGGCGCCCATCGCATCGCGCACATCATAGATCAAATGCACCACCAGAAAATCACCCAGCGTATCGCTGTGCAGTTCGCGCACGATCAGGTCACGCGGCCCACCGCCCAATTTGGTCAGGATCGGGTCAATCTTGGCAGCTTCCGCCAGCAAGGCATCTTTGTGCGCTTCAATGGCGCGCTTTGCCGCGGTGATGTCGGGCACATCCAGCAGTTGCATTTGCCCGATCATCTCAGGCGGGGTGGTTTCCGCTGTGAAACCGCCGCCCAACTTCACCAGTTTCGCCATGTAGGAGGCAGCCGCCACCACCGACGGTTCTTCGATCACCATCGGTACCAGCCGTTCCACCCCATTGATCACAAAATGCTGCGCCACGCCCAGCGGCAGGCTGTACAGTCCACTTACATTTTCGATCATCTGGTTGGCGGTTTCCAACGTCAGGCCGCCTTCGCCGCTCAGAGCAGCGATATCTTCATCCTGCAAGCCGACACTCTCCCGCAGGTCTTGCCAGCGTTCGGGCAGGCTCATTTGATAGTACTTATTTTTCTCGGTCATATCACTGAATTCATCTTTCTGTGATGTAGCATGCTATGTATCATAGCCACATGAAGCTTTCAGAAACTATCAAGTTGGTTATTTGCATTATACCGTAAGCCGATATTGCGATCCCGGATGGAATACCAGAGTTTGATCGGCTATCTGCCTGTGTGGTTGGATGCAGAGCCAAGAAAATCCATAGTAATAAGTTATCAAAAATGACAACTTATTGCTATGATTCCAAATCCCGCCATGATGCCTCTCTGTTGACAAAAGAAAATTTCCTCCGCTTGCTGAGATAATTAACCGCCACAAACCGGTAATTTTCCGCAACGAACCTCAGACCTGTAGTATAAATAACCGGAAAATCATCATCAAGACAGGCAATCAATCATGAAATTATCCCGGCAAGAAGTGGAACACATCGCCCGACTGGCGCGGCTGACCCTGACAGAAGCAGAGATCGTGCGCTATCAGGAGCAGCTCTCAGACATTCTGGATTATGCCGCCATGCTGCAGAGCGTCGACACCAGCGGCATTGCGCCGGTGACATCGGTTCTGCCGCCCAAAGCCAGCGCCCTGCGCGCTGACCAGCCCGGTGACACCACGCCACTGTCACAATTATTCAATAATGCCCCCGACCAGCAGGATGACCAGTTCAAAGTACCGCCGGTGATGGAACAGGACGCATGAACGACTTACTATCCCTCAGCGTCCGCCAGTTACTTACTGGATTAAACGAACGTGCCTTCACCAGCGAGGTATTGACTTCCGCCTGCCTGGAACGCATTCACACCCTGGATGGTGACTTGCATGCCTTTCTCTATCCTGACACAGAAGGCGCGTTGGCAGCCGCCAGAAAGGCTGACCAACGCCGTGCAGACTGGCGGCCGGGTGACACACCCCTGCCGCCCCTGTTGGGCCTGCCCATCGCGGTCAAAGACGTGTTAATGGTGGAGGGCATGCCCTGCACTTGCGGGTCGAAAATTCTGGAAGGTTTTATTGCTCCCTACACCGCCACCGCCGTCCAACGTCTGCTGGATGCCGGCGTTATCATCGTGGGCAAGACCAACACCGATGAGTTCGCCATGGGTTCCTCCACCGAGAACTCCGCCTACGGCGCCACCCGCAACCCGTGGAACCCAACTCATGTTCCGGGCGGTTCCTCCGGCGGCAGCGCTGCCGCGGTAGCCGCGCGCATGGTGCCGGTCGCACTGGGCACCGATACCGGCGGCAGTGTGCGCCAGCCAGCCTCGTTCTGCGGTGTCAGCGGCATCAAACCCACCTATGGGCGTGTATCGCGCTATGGTTTGGTGGCGTATGGCTCCTCCCTTGACAGCGTGGGGGTATTCGCACGCAGTGTGGAGGATGTCGCACTGGTATTTCGGCACATGGCAGGCGAAGACCCGCTGGACGCCACCTCCAGTGACCGCCCGGTGCCAGAGTATTCTACTGAACCATGCGCCGACTTGGAAGGTATCAGAATCGGTGTTCCGCAGGAATATTTCACCGAAGGCATCCAACCGGCAGTTGCTGCCGCTGTGCGCGAAGCCATCGCCCAGATGGAATCACTGGGGGCAGAGGTCACACAAATCTCATTATCGCACACTCGCTACGCTGTGCCTGTGTATTACCTTTTAGCACCCGCCGAAGCCTCCGCCAACCTGGCACGCTTTGACGGTGTGCGCTACGGTCCGCGTGAAACCAATGAAAGCCTGCACCGCCTGTATGACCAGACGCGCGGTACACGCTTCGGCAGCGAGGTCAAACGGCGTATCATGCTGGGTACGTATGCTCTCTCCGCCGGTTACTATGATGCCTACTACGCCCAGGCGCAAAAGGTGCGTACCTTGATCAAAAGCGACTTTGACGCCGCTTTTCAACAGGTAGATGTGATCGCCGCCCCCGTTGCACCCACCACCGCTTTCCCCTTCGGGCAGCACAGCGATGATCCGCTCGCCATGTATTTGGAAGATGTCTTCACCCTGCCCGCCAACCTGGCGGGCATCCCCGGGCTGGCGTTCCCGGTCGGGTTTGACAACGCCGGATTGCCCATCGATCTGCAATTAATGGCGGCGCCCTTCGCTGAACAGCAATTATTTGAGATCGCTCGCTGCTACCAGACCGTCACCGATTGGCATCAGCAGCAACCAATGCGTTAGATCCCTGCCGGAATACCGCACAGGAACTTCAAGGTCGTCTCACCGGTGTTGCGGAACTGGTGCATGACATTGGGCGGTACAAAACACACCACGCCGGGGTACAGGCGGTGAATGGTGTCTTCAATTTGCAGTTCGCCGCTGCCTTCCACCACGAAATTCTCATGCTCCCAGTCGTGCTGGTGATGGGGCGAATAGCCGCCCGCCTCCAATTCGATCATACGCAGGGCATACACCGGTGCGTTATCATGTTCACGGTCGATCAGCCAGCGGATGCTGGCATTTTTGGAACCACCGCCTGTTTCTTGTGCCTCAATTTCGCTGTAATGCAGCGCTTTTCCCTTCATTTCGCTCATGTCATTGTCCTTGTTGATTATGATTTAGCACCATTATACCGAAGGTGTATCAGCAATTGATTAACAGCCAATCTGCCGAAATCACCTGCCAAGAGTGATACAATCAAAACAAAAATGGCACCACCATTTTTCATTTCTTGGTAAAGGTTTTGCTGTATGTCTGATCAAACGATCCTCCCCCTCGGGAAATTGGCGCCGGATTTGCTGGCGCAACTGCTGGAACACGCCCCGCTTTCTGACCCGCGCATCCTGCTCGGGCCTGGCATCGGCTTTGACTGTGCGGTAATTGATGTCGGCACTTCGCTGCTGGTGTTCAAATCTGACCCGATCACCTTCGCCACCGATGAGATCGGCTGGTACTGTGTGCAGATCTGCGCCAACGACATCGCCACCATGGGTGCGCGTCCACGCTGGATGCTGACCACATTGATGATGCCGGAAGGTACTGCCACCGAAGCGGCTGTGCAAGAGATCACGGAGCAGATCCACCGCGCCTGCCAGTCGCTGAATATTTCGTTGATCGGCGGGCATACCGAGATCACGCATGGCATCGACCGCCCCATCCTCGTAGGCACGCTGATCGGCGAGACAAGCCATAACGAACTGGTCACGCAGAAAGGGGCGCGCGCCGGCGATGCCATCCTGCTCACCAAAGGCGTCCCCATCGAAGCAACCGCCATCATCGCGCGCGAATTTCCACAGCTGTTGAAAGAAATCCTGACCCCAGACGAACTGCGCAAGGCGGTCGATTTCCTGTATCTACCAGGTATCAGCATCACCCGCGATGCCGAGATTGCCCGTCGTGCCGGGCGTGTCACCGCCATGCATGATCCAACCGAGGGCGGCCTGGCCGCAGCATTGTGGGAACTTTCTATTGCCAGCCAGGTGTCCATGCTCATTGACCCTGACAAAATCCTCATCCCGCCGCTTGCTCGCCGCATTTGCGATCATTTCGGCCTCGACGCCCTGGCCACCATCGCCTCCGGCGCGCTGCTGCTCACCTGTGCTGCCGAGGATGCTGAAGCCATCTGCCGTGCCCTGAACGGCGAAGGCATCGCATGCGCCATCATCGGCGAAGTCACCAGTGGGGCGAAGGGTGTATATCAAAAGGTCAATGGCGAACGCATCCCACTACCGCGCCCGCAGCGTGATGAGATTGCCCGTTTCTTCGAAGAACATTAACCCCTGCCGCCATGACCGATCACAAACAAACTTTCCTGCGTACTGCGGCGTTATTCTCGCCCGACATTCCCCTGCCATTGAAATTTCTACGCAATTTCTTGCAGTTCAAGGAAGACGCCTTTGCTTCGATGTTATCTGACCTGCAACAAGAGGGCATGCTTGCCGTGATCCCTGCCGGCACTTTGCTGCCGGTGGAACAGCACACACGCCTGATGGATGAGTATCCGCCCGACTGCACCGCCATCCAGCCGTTAACGCAGGCAGTTACAGAACATCTGCGGAATGCCCTACGACATCACAGCAAATTTGCCCAACTGCAAGCCATTCAACCGCTGGGGCCTCACCTCGTGACCATCATCGAAGCGGAATCCGCCTGTGATCCCGGACAGGTCTGGCCGCTGCAGCAGCTGTTCGGCTCCTATCTGATGCTGATTGGTAAGCATGCGGAAGCCTGCCAGCAGTTTGAAAACGCCCTTACTATCGCCAGCGCACTCTCCACGGTCTCTGAACCCGCCCTGCACAGCTTGATTACCCAATGCGCCCAGGCGCACAGCTTGGCAGGTGACCTGGCGCAGGCTTCTTCTCTGTACACTGACCTGCTTACACGCGAACGCACTTTTCACGGCGCACCCACCCCCACCACATTGGAAAAAGCCGCCCAAACCGCCTTCCAGCAGGGAGAAATCCTGCGTGCCATTGACCTGTATCAACAAGCCATTACCGCAGAACAGTCGCAAAGCGGTGACGCCAACCTGGTTGCCTCGCGCTGGAACAATCTCGGCAGGGTCTATCTACACTATCAAAATACCGCTGCTGCCATTGATGCCTTCCGCACCGCGGCTGATCTGTGGCACGGCAGCCCCGCCAGCGAGCACCACATCAATCAGGCACTGGCATTAAAAAACCTCGCCCTGGCTTACCAGCAATCTGGCGACCTTGCCCACGCGCAGGCTGCCATAGAACAGGCGATTGCCCTCAGCGAACAAACCTACGGCAGCGACCACAGCGATATCGGGCGTGACGCCAACCTGTACGCGCAAATCTTACAGGCGCAGGGCAAACTGCCCGAAGCGCTGCAGCAAAGCCAGCGCGCTTTGCGCATTGACCGCAAAATCTTTGGTAGCCGCCATCCCGAAGTCGCCCTGGCGCTCAATAATTTGGGCGTCATTTTCGCAGAGAAGGGTGAACTGGCACAGGCGCGCCAGTGCCTGCAGGAAGCCTGCACCATCCTGTCGCATTGTTCTGATGAATACCGACCCCAGCGCGAGCAGGCACAGCAGAACCTGTCTTCGCTGGATGAAGCGACGGCCTGAGGGCTGCTATCGTAAAACAGCCCGCTATCAGGTACAATCAGGAGCGAAGGAAGATACCCGATGCCCGCCCTCAAACAATCACACGATCAGATCGCCAAATTGCAACAGCACCTGCAGTCCGTGCAGGCAAGCGAAAAACGCACCCGCGAATTGATCGACCGCCTGCCCATCGGCGTATTTGAATGCACTCTCGATGGCAGCTTGCTGCGCGCCAATCAATTCCTTGCCGATTTGTTGGGATATCCTGACCAGGACAGCCTGCTGGCAGCCAACATCAACCAGTTGTATTATCACCATCAAGATATCCTGCCTCAAATCATGCTGACCCTACAGCAATCAGACCGGTTGGAAAATGTCGATGTGCGCCTCTACCGCTATGACGGTTCGTTGTTATGGGTGTCCATGAATCTGACACTGCTTAAGGATGAACACCAGCAATTCATCGTGCAGGGCATGGTCATGGACGTCACCCACCGCAAAAAGTCTGAACGCGCCCTGCAAGAGAGTGAAGAGCGCTATCAATCCGTGGTGATGGCACTGGCAGAGGGTGTGATGGTGGCTGACGCAGATGACCGCATTCAAACCGGCAACCCGCGCGCACAGGAAATTCTTGGCCTGCGCTTTGATGAAATGCGCGGCGGACGCCCGATGGACAACCTTGCCATTTACCGTGAAGATGGCAGCCTGATGCCATATGAAGAATTCCCCTCGTGCATTGCCCTCACCCATGGACAGCCCATCTACCGGTTTATCCTCCAGGTGCAGCGCCGTGATGGCAGACGCATTTGGCTCTCCGTCAATTCACAACCTCTTTTCCACCCCGGCGAAAAACAACCGCATGGCGTGGTCACCTCTTTTCACGAGATCACCGAGCGCATGATCAACCAGCAGCAAATCTATCATCAGATGCAGGTGCTGCAAACCATCAACACCATCGCGGCCGCCAGCGCAGAAAGCGAAAATGAAGCCGCCTTCCTGCACCAGGTGCGTATCTGGCTGTCAGACCTGTTCCCTTTTTCACACATCGACCTCTTCATACAGGGCCAGGGTACGAACTTATATGACACCAACCAGCAGCTGCCCCCACCCGCGCCTGAAAACCCGGTCAGCAAGGTGATGCAAGACGGATTTGAGCACAAACAAACCTATACGCCAGGACAGGAAATCAATTCGCAGCCTTTTTATGGTGACACGAAGGTGCAACTGGCCGTTCCGCTGAAAACCGATGGACGGTTGCTGGGGGTATTGAACGTAGAAAGCGCCGCAGCGGATGGCATCAGTGACAATGATGAGCGTATGCTCGATATTCTCGCCCGCCAGATCGCAGCCGCCCTGTTGAAAATACGCCTGGGTGAAGAAGAACGCAACCGCATGCAGCAATTAGAAACCCTGGTGAGCATCTCACGCGCTATGCGCCGTGCTGCTACCACCTTTGACATATTGGAAATCCTCATCAACCATATCGTGGATGTGATGGGTGCTTCCGGCATCTTTCTGCTGTTGGTCAAACAGGAACACCTGAAAGTGGTCTGGAATCATGCTTTCGATTTCCGCTTGCACGCAGAAGAGATCCCGGAAAACGCAGACGATGTCTATTGGGACATCATGCAAAACCGCCAGATGACGCTCATGACCTACCGCGAGCTGTCCGCTATACAGTCCCCGAACCCTGTGCTGCGTGAGGTGCTGCAACATTCACGCTGGAGTGTCGCCATCCCGATCAAAGCCAGTGACCAGATACTTGGTTTGATGCACATTGCCTTTAATGACAACCGTGAGCAGCTGCTTGACCCAGAAAAAGAATTGCTGTCCACCATCGCTGAAATCGCGGGAATCTCTCTCCAGCGCGCACAAATTACGGAAACATTGGAACAGCGCGTTGCCCAACGCACCAGTTCGCTGGAATTGATGTACAATATCCGCCGCATCGCTGCGCAATATCTTGAAACCGAAGCAATGCTGACCCAGTCACTGCAAGTGATCGTTAAAGGGATGGAGGCCAAGGCTGGCGCCATCTATATGGTCACAGAGAGCAAAGACCAACCCAAAGCATTGACGCCAACCGCCATGCAAGGCATTGACCCCCAGGTGCAGGCAGCCCTGAATAACCTGGAATTTAACAGCCAGATTCCATGGCGGGACTGGATATTCCGCAACCCGCAGGTGATGGAAGTGAAAGACCTGCTTTCGCGGCAGCACGCACCTGAGTGCATCCGCCAGGCCAATTTGCGCCACTTTATTGCCATGCCCATGCAGCGAGGAGAAGAACTGTTGGGGGTATTGGTCATCATCAGCGACCAGCCCTCTGCCTACTCCTCAGAAGAAAAGGACCTGCTGGCCACCGTCGCCGAATTGATCCGGGATGCCATTGAGATCATCCGTCTGCGCCAGCAGGCTGAGGCGGGCGCTGTGGCACAAGAACGCACCCGCCTGGCGCGCGAACTGCATGATTCTGTCACGCAGTTGCTGTACAGTCTAAATTTACACCTGCATGTGGTGCTGAAGTTATTCCCTGAAGTCGAAATTCCCACCAATTTGCAGAAAAGCCTGGATGAGATGCCTGTCATTCTAAACCAGGCTATCAAAGAAACCCGCAACTTGATCTTTGAGCTTAGGCCTTCCGCCGTGGAAGAAGAAGGGTTGTTCTATGCCCTCACCTCCCGCCTGGAAACCGTAGAGCAGCGTGCTGAAATGAAAACCAGCCTGCGCTGTGACCCCAATATCCAGCTGCCAGCCCCGATCGCAGACGCCCTCTTCCGTATCTCCATCGAGGCATTGAACAATGTCATCAAGCACGCCAATGCAGACGAGGTCGAAGTGCGCATTGACACCAGCGGCACCCACGTGCACCTCGATATCGAAGACAACGGCCAGGGTATCGATTTTACTGCTGGCAGCCACAGCGAAGGTTTTGGCATGCGCAGCATGCGCGAACAAACCCATCAATTGGGCGGTGAATTCGAGGTGCTTTCCAAACAGGGCAAAGGCACCATTGTCAGGGTAGTGATCCCCCTCAATCGCTCAGCGGCGACGGCGCATCTCACGCAGGGCGATAATAATCCCCGCTACGTTGGCGGCGAACAGGAACACAGCCAGCCCCAGTAGAAAGCGGATACGGCCCATCAACAGCCCGCCTCCGCCGTAAAACAAGAGCAATAGCACCAACCAGAAAAGCACCAGTCCGATCAAACCAATCAGAAGCCACTGCCACCACCGGAGTTGTTCACGATAGGACGGAGAAGGGTTCTCTCCATCATTCTGGTGAAGAAAACCCTTGTTGTTACTCCTGTTTTTTGTTCGTGGCATCACCCAATTTTAGGCGGTGTCGGAGATTGGGTCGGCGTCGGCGTGATGCTGGGCGTCGGTGTACGTGACGGGGTGCGCGTCATCGTCGGTGTGTAGGTTGGCGTTCTGGGTGGCGTGTTGGTGCGCGTCGG
>Ga0334887_1005510_pt1 | contig 10529 bp, 5 predicted proteins | sample GraSluR1_MG_10_FD_207217 | JGI IMG/M metagenome (GOLD analysis project Ga0334887, IMG submission 207217) | Sludge microbial communities from methane-producing bioreactor in Wageningen University, Netherlands - Granular Sludge_18_07-R1 | ecosystem: Engineered > Bioreactor > Anaerobic >...
CAACTTTCCATCAGCCCTGACCGGCGGCCCTGCCGGCACGGCACTGGTAACAGGCAACACGCTGGTAATCAAGCCAGCATCGAACACGCCCTGGTCGCCAAAGATATTGGCGGAATGTTTCATGGCGGCTGGCATTCCGGACGGGGTGGTAAATTTCGTGACCGGCCCAGGCAGTTCTGTCGGGCAGGCGTTGATCGAAAATGATGATGTTGACGGAATAACTTTCACCGGGTCTTACGATGTGGGTATGTCCATTTACCGGACTTTTGCCCAGGGAAAATATGTGCGTCCAATCGTGATGGAATTGGGTGGAAAGAACCCCACCATTGTTTCGCGCAATGCCAATATCGACGACGCAGTGATGGGATTGTATCGCAGCGCGTTTGGCTTGCAGGGGCAGAAATGTTCAGCTGGCTCCCGGATTTATATTGAAGCGCCGGTGTATGAGGAATTGGTCGCCAAATTGGTGGAAAAAACCAAAGCGACCATCATCGGTGCACCTGACAGGCGCGAGGTATTCATGGGGCCGGTGATTGATAAACATGCTTATAATGATTATCAGCGGTTTATCGGTGAATTACGTGAGGCCGATGCCACCATCCTGACCGGCGGCGAAGTCTTGACCGAAGGTGAACTGGAAAAAGGATACTTCTGCGCACCGACAATCGCTGCGGATGTACCACGCGATCATTGGCTGTGGAAACGTGAGATGTTTCTGCCGATCACCTTTGTTGAGAAGGTGCAAAACCTTGAGGAGGCAATGCAACTGGCGAATGATGTTGACTATGGCCTCACCGCTGGTTTTTATGGCTCAGAAGAGGAAGCGCAATGGTTCTTCGAGAACATCGAGGCGGGTGTGACCTATGCCAATCGTCCGCAGGGCGCCACCACTGGTGCCTGGCCCGGGTATCAGCCATTTGGCGGTTGGAAAGCCAGCGGTGCAACAGGCAAGCAGGCTGGCGGGTTGAATTACGTACAGTTGTACATGCATGAGCAAAGCCGCACGCTGATCCGCGCACTGTAAAAAAATTAGCCCCCATCATGGGGGCTTTTTTCTACTCTTGCTCGTAAGATTGCAAGATCAATTCATCCAATGTTCTTTTGGGGACATGGTGATTGGATTCTTCGTCACGGTAATAGGTAGTGTCAGCACCCGGCTGGACATCTTCAAGTACTATGGTTTCATTGGGTTTGCCAAGAGCAATCACGATCATGGTCTCATATTGATCAACAATACCAAGGTTGGCGTCCAGTTTGGGGCGGTTGATAGCGCCCAGTATACAGCCGCCAAAGCCGTCTTCCACTGCGCCCAGCAGGATGCTTTGCGCGGCAATGCCAGGATCCAGGCCGGAGTTATTGGTTAATTGGCGGTCACGCAACAGAATGATGTAAGCAGCAGGTCGTTCGCCTTCAGCAGGTCCGGACCAATCCTTCAATGCGCCTGCCCAGGCAAGAGTTTCAAAAATGATTTCGTTGGTTTCGCGGTTGTTTGAAAGAATGTATTTCAAAGGCTGTTTGTTTTGGGCAGAGGGCGAACAGCGGGCCAGGTCTACCCATGCTTGCAATTTGTCCATAGGAATTGCCACAGATTCATCAAAGCGACGGTAACTACGATTTTTGAGGATTAAGTCTCGTAACATTTTTCTTCCTTTTTAAATACTGTATAGTCAGATCACTCTGCAGGATAGCGGTCCCAATGGACGGCTGCAGAGTCAAATTGCGTGCGTGGCTCGGGGGATTCTGCGGGATATCCAGCCAGAATAATCCCAAGCGGGAGAACATGATCGGGCAGCTGGAAAATAGCCCGCACTTCGCGTTCAAACGGCGGCACAGGATGGACACCAATCCAGCAGGTACCCAGGCCCATAGCAACAGCGCCGATTAGCATGTTTTCAATAGCAGCGCTGCCATCCTGCACCCAAAAACGTTTGCCAGAGGCATTTGCTGCCTTGTGTGGGTTACCCAGGACCAAAATAGCAGCGGGTGCATTGTAGTTGGCGAAACGCATTTTTGTGCGGATTTGTGAAAGAATGAGCAGGTCGGTGGTCAAAATAAATTCCAAAGGCTGGCTGTTGGAGGCAGAAGGGGCTGCCATGGCCAATTTTACCAGTTCAACCAGCTGGTCATGCGTGACTGGTTTTTCTTCAAATTTTCGTATGGAACGGCGTTTGTAAATGGTGTCGATGGTCGTGTTCATAAATGCCTTTCACTAATACATAATCCAATACCCAAGATTATAAGGGATTTAATATGGCAAATCAAAAGAGGCGCCTGGAAGAAACCAGGCACCTCTCACGTAAATTTGGTTGTTTGAATCGGCCAACGATGGACTTTTACTTGACGGTGTTGTATACGTTGATGCGGCCTTTGCCGTAGAACGGGTCGGTGCCGGGTTGGCCAAGGTCATCAGCGCCTTTCGTTATAGCATTCCGCACCTGCGCGGGTTTACGTCCAACATCTTCAACCACCAATGCCGCCAGGCCGGAGACATGCGGGGCTGCCATGGAGGTGCCGGCTGCACCAACTATGTAGTAACCGGTCTGGCAGGCGGGTATTACCAGGCTGGTAGTGGAACAAGCTGCCCAGACATAACCACCGTCGTTGCCGCCGGGAGCAGCAACAGAGATGGCAGAGCGGCCGTAGTTGGTGTAGGAGGCGGGAGCATCGATTTCATACCAGGGGCCTGCATAGATATCGTCAGCATAAGCTGGGCCAGTGGCAGACACGCAGATTACATTGGTGGCATCGCAGTAGGTGTTGAACATGCTGTAATTGTGATCCATATCGATTCCATCATTGCCTGCGGAAACTACGATGACGACACCTTTGCGGTTGGCGTAGGTGAAAAGTTTGTTGATGAAAGCGACCTCGCCCGGGTATTCGTTCTTGTAGAAATAACCACCCAGGCTCATGTTGATGACATCTGCGCCGGTGTCAACAGCATGCAGGATACCCTGTACAATGGCTTCACCCGGGCAGCTGCCATCAACCCCGCAAACCTTAACAGCCATCAGGGTTGTTTGAGTAGTGACACCGGCGGCTATAAGACTATTGCTGGCAACGGTCGCTGCCACATGGGTGCCGTGAAAATAGAGGTCCGTAAAGTATTCTCTACCAGGAAAATAGGTATCTACCAATGCATCGTCTTCAGGTATGAAGGATATCGACCTGCTAAGATCGACAAGTCCATTCAGGTCCGGGTAGGTGTAGTCAATGCCAGTGTCGAGGATGGCGACGGTTACAGCCGGTGAACCGAGGCGGCCAGCCGCCCAGGCATCATCTGCGTCGATCGCGCGCATGTTCCACTGCCAGGCATAGCGGGCGGCAAGCGTCGGATCAGCTGGGCTGGCGGGAAGCGTATCGACAGCGATCGGGTCACCGGCCAACATGCCGGGGTCGAATGCGAAGTATCCGCTTTCCTGCACGCTTTGCACGCCGCGCAGCCTGCCCAATTCACTGGCGGCTTCCTCTGAAAGGCCCCTGACGATGGCGATGCCAATCGGGTGGGTGAAATCAACGGTACCGCCGAGTGCTTCCACACGGGTTTGGAAGTCTCTGGGCGCAGCGTTGTTGAACAGCACAATGTGGGAATTGCCCGGCACGGTCTCATATAGCGATCCCGCGTAGGTCGGTGACGCCAGAAGTCCGGTTAACAGCATCACCAGGGTGAAGATTAAACTTAAATACAAACAGCGTTTCATTTGATTCTCCTTTTCAACTGGGGTAAATGAATTTTTGAGGGGATATTGAAATCAACAGTGCCCTTTAATTTAACAGAGAAAAGCATTTTCATGAAATATTTTTAATGTTTCGTGAAAATGGTTAAAAGTTTGTACTCGATTGGGAGGGTTATTTCTGAATGGTTCCACCATGGCTTGTTGATGCCAGGATTTGTCCTTGATAGGGGCTATACACGGTTACAGGCGGTACGGTTGCGGATGCCGATGTGTCTCCCATCGTGAAGTAATATAGCAATTCATAGGTGCCGGCTGATAACCGGGGCGCGAACCAGTAGATGGTTTGATGCCATTCATCGATCATAGCTTCGAAAGTGCCAGGGCTGGTGCCTAACGCAAGCGGGTTTTCCGGTACGATGTGGATTGGATGCGATCCCGAAAACACCCCTTCGATATTCCATTCAGGAGGCAGAGGTAATGTGACCAGCAGGTACTGCTGATCGGCTTGGGCTGTCAGTGTGATCCTGCCTACGAAGGAACCTGATAGGTCTGCCTCTTCCATTGAGTGTATGGGCGTACAAAAGCCGGGCCGGCAATTGTCAAAGGTATCATAGATGGCATGTTCGACATTTACTCCTGTGGTGGGGGAGGCATGACCATCCGCCATAGGGGTCAATACAAAATACAGGTTTCCGTCACCCTCGCCACGAGAAAGGGAAAGCCAGGGGGTTAGGTTGTCGATTTCGGTATGGAGGGCTTGGCCAGCTTGTTCGACAATGGTAGCTGCGTTTTCTTCAAAGACCACTTCTGTGTTGGTGGTAATAGACAGGTCATAGGTGCTGCCTATGCTGTTGGTAGACAGATATTGAGCGAGTACGGTCATGGTTAAGGCATCAGCGATTGAATTCAGGTCGGTTTGGTGGAACAACCTGCGCTGAATGAGGGAGTGAATCATCTCACCAGCGAGGGCAGATGTGAGTTGCGATTTTTGCACAGCGGACGTCACCAAAGCCAGGGTTGTATCGATGGAGTTAAACAGCGGAAAGGCGGAATCCGGCGCAAAGAAAATACCGGTTTGGTCGTACAGGGACTGATTCTGTATCTGTTCGATCAACGCCTGCTGCTGTTGACCGGTATCACCCTGTTGGGTGAATGCCATCAGCAAGAATGATTGCCCAACGATAGAGAGTGAATTAACTTCCTGCAAAAACATTGAAAAATCTTGTTGCTGCAAGCGCAGATTTTGGATCAGGTAACGTTGTAATATCTGGCGGTTTCTGTCTGTAAAGGTTTGCGATTCGATGTAGGTCAACAAACTGGTTTTGGCGGAAGTTGGCAGCTCGTCAACCTGCCGAGATTCTACCAGAGCCAGGGTAACGTAGGCGGTCAAGTCCGGGTCAGAAGTCTGGTTATGTTCTGAAAACGACCAGCCGCCCTCCGGTCTTTGAAGACCGACCAGGTTATCGAGTAATTGGTTGATGGCACGCACGTCAGAAGTTGTGGATAGACCTAAGATCTGAGAGGCGAGACCTTCAGGATGATTGAGTCGGGGTATATCTCTTGCGGCCAAATAGGAGAACACCTGTGCTTCCGATGGCAATAGTGTGATCTGCCATTCTGATGAGGTCTGGCTGGCTGGCATCGGAAGAATGATGTTTTGTTGTGAGGGGGATGATAACAAACCACTAACGAAGGGCTGCCGGCGAGATTCGCTAATTGAGGAGTTTTGCAGGCTCTCTTGTATTTGGCCTGCGATATAAAGATGCGCATAGCCAATTGCAAGGTCATCGGATCTGGCAATCAGGTAAGCCTGGTAATCGGAATGACCGCTTTCCAGCGGGAACGCAATGAAGGCGGTGCCGTTTTCATCTGTCGACAGATTTGTCAGATATATGGCTTGTTCAGCAGGAAGCGGTGACACACCCATCGGTGTGTCAGGTGGTGAAGCAAATGGGCTTTGGTTCATCGTAGGAGAAAAAAGATGATCAGATGACCATGGCAGACTGCGTATGTACTGGTCGAGTTGATGAGCGAATGAAGCAGAGGGAAATCCCGAAAAATTCTGTTGGAACCACACCTGATCCACGCCTGTTTGCTCTGCCCAATCAGAAGGCAGCAGTAAGAAGGAATAATTGGCTTTCACCGGATTCCCTTCATTGGCTGTGACCGCCAGATTAAGCGTGGCGGTTTCTTCGGTAGAATTGAGGTTGAAGTCGGCCTCTAAAGATAATGACCTTGTTTGCCTCTCAACCGACAGAACGAGTTGACCAATCCGGTGAGAAACAACCCCATCACGATCGTCTCCGATGATAGTAACGGACAACTGTACTTGCGGGTAATCATTGGCTTTGATGTTGATATCCACAATCTCGCCCGGTTGATCAAGCTCAAGCATGAGTTCGCGTTGTTCGTCGGCGGTTTGCACACTGATCAACGCGATTGCTTTGGTGAGGAATGGGTTGGGGATATAGATCTGTGCAGTTTCGTTGATGCCATACAGGGTTTTGTCAGAAACCAGCTCGATCAGGTTTATAGCGGGCTCCAGCCATTGGGTTTGGTCCGCAGTTTCACCGTCCACAAAAAAGTAATGGTCTTCGGTATACCGTTGATCGGTAACGTTGATACGATAGACACCCGGATCAGGTGGGGTGAAGGCGAGGCGGGCATACCCATCTTGATCTGTGATAAATGAAGTGCTTGCGATCTGGGTATAGACCGGACGGCGTTGAATTCTTTCAGTGCCTCGGTCATAGGTGATATTTTCTGTGTAACCCACTTTCTCTAAATTGGCGGAAAGGGCAATGCCTTCGTAAGGCAAGCGGTCAAATGTGTAGGTGTTCACCTCGATGCCAATCGACTCTCCCGCTGAACCCAGCCATTTTTCCAGTTTTATGTCAATGGAGAAATCCGCGGGATGCAGGTTGGCGAAAGTATGGGCAGAAATTGCCTGTGCACTCACAGGATCAATGGCTTGTGCGTGGAGGGTGATAAGATACTCTCTGGTGAGGTCCAATGATTCCATTTGGTCAGGCGATATCGAAAGAGAACAAGCACCCTGCTCATCTGTCAGGCATTCACCCGATTGGAGAAGGAGAGAGCCATCGGCATCACTGACTTCTTCGGCCATTAACTGCCAGTTGACCGGTTGATTGGTGATGGGAGCGCCGAAGGCATAGTGGAAGGCAATCTGGGCTGTTACCGTATCCGAATACTGCCAGTGGGGCTGGTCAAATGCCGCAAATAGTTGATTGTCTGTTGTGGCATTTTCTACCACGGTCAACGGTAGGAAAATGTCAGAATCAGTGATGGATAACTGATAACCACCCAGTGGCAGGCTATCTGGCAGAAGGATCGAGCCGGCAAACATACCGGTACCGCTGGAAGCCAGTGTGATTTCCTGCACCGCGGACTGGACCTGGTTGAACTCGTATTCCAAGGCCACCTTTATTGTCGGTGGCAAGGTTTGGGTGAAGTAGGGTGTTAGAATGACGGAAAAATTCACCCATTCACCTGGTGTGTACACCGGACGGTTCAGGAAAAAGTCAGCCTCAAATTTGCTGCTGGGATTTGTTAGTATATTGGTCTGGTCAATCGAAGCAAAGCCAAATTGGGGATGGCCGGGTTGGTACATGGCGGCATGCATCAGCGGCTGATCGCCGACTGGCAGGGTTAATAAACCGCGGGCATCGGTGCTGCCTCCATCAATGATTGCCCCGCGATCGTCATAGAGGCTGACGGGGGCATTTTCAACGGGAGCAAGCGTCTCCATATCGACAGCCCAGATCAGCAGTTCATTGCCGTTTCTTTGCAGAGTCAGGTGGGTGTTCGCAGCAACTGCCAGGAATTTGTGGCCTGCATCGTCAGACAAACTTGTTGATGTGACTTCAAACAAGAATAAACCTGATTCCAGCTTTTGGTTGCGTGGTGCCAGAATCAATTCCGATGGTAGTGCCGCATTGATCAGATAAGGGCTCATCACCTGCACCCATGACCGGTCAAATTCCGGGTTGTACCATTGAAGGCAGTCAGGGGTATCGCAATACAGGCCGATGAATTCCTCAATACTCATCGACAAAGAGCGAATGTCCACATTGCGCACGTTGGTGGTTTCCACCGGCAGATTGATATCGTTGAGGGGGATGAAGATCAAAGGAGTGTCAGCCAGCTCTTTCTTCAACAGGATGGCGGCCGGTGCGCGGCCAGTAAGAAACCGCTTGAAAAGCATTGTACCCAATGGCTGCCCCCATTGATCAACCAGATCGGGAGAGACAGAGTATGAGTAATATGTTGCAGGCTGGAAGAAACCGCCATAGGTCAACCGGGTACCGGTTTCATCCAAAGATGCGGTGAATGCACCGGGAAGACGTGGGCGGATATCGACAAGGCCGATCAATTCTTGTTCAGGGTCTACAGGATTGTTGAATGTGAAAGTCAATTCTGTGTATCCGCTGGATGCTACAGGCAGGTTGGTCGGAGGTGTTGTCTCCACTTTGAATGTGTTCAATGTGTTATAGGACAGGCGTACGCTTTCTATCAATGGCACACCTGCGCGGGTCTTCGCGGCTGGATTCAGGGTGATATTGAGGATGTCATCACGTTGATAAACTTCAGAAAAGTTGATAATTACCGCTGTTTTGGACTCATTCCACGAAAAAGCAGGTTCGATGGCGTTGCTGTTCTTGTCTTCGACGCGGATATTGGAAACGACGCTATCCTGATCCATCTCATGATTGAAAGTGATGACTACCTCATCGCCGGGATACAACGTTGATAGGTCTTGTGGTGAGATGGCAGTGACTTCGGGGTGTTCGGTTTTAAAGGTCAGCAATTGAGGTGAATCAGCAAAACTGGTACTGTATAGGCTGCTCAAGGCAGGATCGATGTTTATGGTGTAGTCAGCGGCACTGATCAACGGTGCGGAGGGATAAAATATGTAGGTGCTATGGTTGGCCCATCTGCCGGCGCCAGGCACAGAAGGTTCCAGGGTAAATGCAGCAGGTTCGCTGGCAAGATCCTCACCTACGATGGGTTGATTAAATGCCACCCAAATGGCAGTGTTGGTTGATATGTTGTTAGATCCATCCTGTGGATAATGCTGGGTCATCAATAAATATTCAGCTGTTTGAAAGTTCCATTCGGTTGCTGTCGCCATTGTGGAGCCGTTAAGCGCTGTAACTTCTGGGCCGATAGTGATGGTGTAATGCGCGCCGGTTTGCAACGGTTCATCTACCTGATAACTGACAGAGAGATCATCCTGCCAGATGAAAATTCCTGAACTTAGTGGCGATATTGTGAAATGCTTTTCAAAGCTCTCACGATCAACGGCCTGGTTGAACTCAAAAGAGAACTGAGGTGTCAAACCTATGGTTGAGCCAGAAGCGGGTTCAGCACTAACCAGGGCCAGCGGCAAGATTGCCGGGGTGGGGGTTGGTGAATCAGTCGGCTGGGGTGTTGTTGTCTGTGTCGGACTGATTGCAGCCTCACCAGGTGTGTCAAGGTCTGTTCTGCAGGCTGTTAATGCAATCATCAGCAGGGTCGCTAAGATGACCAAAATGACTGTAACATTGGAGAGTTTATGAGTCTTCATATGGTTCCTTTTGGAATCAGTTTTCTTTGTTCTTGCCACCCATGACCTCCACCCGAGGTTGAAGCGTCATCACAATGTCAACACACTCGGTTTGCGCTTTCATCACTTCATCAATGTTTTTATAAGCCTGGTAACTTTCGTCCGTGTCGATGCCATGGGTCAGTATGCCTGCTTGTTTGATACGGTGTTGATAGGCAGTTCGATCGAACATTTTTTTCGCCTGGCTGCGTGAACTGACACGGCCTGCGCCATGCGCTGCCGAGTAAAGGGAGTCGGGATTGCCTTTTCCACGCACGACAAACGCAGGGGTTGCCATGCTGGAGGGGATGATACCAAGCACGTGTTTGTCTGCTGGTGTTGCGCCCTTACGATGGATGAATAAATTACCGGGGTATTCCCAGGCGTAGTTATGATGGTTGGAAATCACCTGAACTACCGCATGTTGGTATCTGTCTACGAAAGCATTGTGGAGTAACAAATGGTTGGCTTTGGCATAATCACCCATTAATTCCATCACATTAAAATATTCCTGTCCCTCTTCGGTATCCATGTCGAGCCATTCGTAGCCTTTTGGGATACCTTTTACGCCTTTTCTCTGGATATATCCGGCGGCAGTTTTGGCATAATGACCAGCCATTTGGTATCCGGTACCGCGCGAACCTGAATGGGTGATAAATGCACCCCATAGTTCACCTTCATCTGTAGTCGTGGTCATAAATGCAGCGAAATGGTTCCCGCCACCGCTGGAACCCAGTTGTGAATGTGCCAATTTTTTCAGTGATTGTGTCGATTTAAATTGATTCCAACGCGGATCATCCATGATGGGATGGTCATGATGGGCGGTGGATCCAACGCCAAAACTGGTGATATCTTTGATAAGTTCCAAAATCTGCTTTAATGCATCTTTCTCAGTGTCAGCTTCTTGGATTAGAAAGAAGGTGGCATGCATTCGGCAGGCAATGTCGTACCCCACGAAGGCCGGGCTAATGGCATTATTCAACGCAATCACACCGCCGATGGGCAGGGCATAGCCTGGATGCGCATCGGGCATCAATGCTCCCTGTACAACCGGAGGTATGCTCATCGCCAATTCCATTTGGCGATAAACGGTTGTTTCAAATGGTCCGCCAAAAGATGTGTAGTTCATAGGATTAGGGTGATTATATCAAAGCTGGAATGCCAACAGGTAATCGGAACAAGGCCTGTGTTATACTGGTTCAGACCATCTGGAGTGAGCGTCTGATGAAGAAAATTCTGGCACTTGA
>Ga0334887_1005520_pt1 | contig 10512 bp, 6 predicted proteins | sample GraSluR1_MG_10_FD_207217 | JGI IMG/M metagenome (GOLD analysis project Ga0334887, IMG submission 207217) | Sludge microbial communities from methane-producing bioreactor in Wageningen University, Netherlands - Granular Sludge_18_07-R1 | ecosystem: Engineered > Bioreactor > Anaerobic >...
GATGGTCACCGTCCTCGCGCCGATAATCCGGCAGAAGAAGGGGACCTATGGCCAGCTCTTAAAAGACCTCGACTCCGAGGGCTTCGCCCGGGTCCGGGTCGACGGCCTGATCCAGAGGACCGACGAGGAGGTCGACCTCGACCGGTACCGAAAGCACGACATCGAGGTGGTCATAGACCGGCTCGACCCCCGGGAGGAGAGGTCGAGGCTCGTCGAGGCGGTCGAGGCCGCCCTGGAGAGGGGCGGTGGCCTCCTCATCGTGGTGGGACCCGACGGCGAGGATCGGATCTACTCTTCGAAGATGGCCTGCCCCCTCTGCGGGATCGTCTTCGAGGAGCTCCAGCCCCGGACCTTCTCCTTCAACAGCCCCTTCGGAGCCTGTGAGGCCTGCAACGGCCTTGGGATCAAGATGGAGTTCGACCCCAGCCTGATCATACCCGACCCGGAGATCTCCATCGCCGACGGTGCCGTCGCCCTCTACCATAACCACGTCGACGGCTGGAGGGGCCAACACCTCGCCGCCGTCGCAAAGCACTTCGGCTTCAGCATCTTCACCCCCATCAAGGATCTGACCGAGGAGCAGCGGTCCTCCCTCCTCTACGGCTCCCGAGAGAAGATCAGGTTCGATATGTCGATGAAGAATGGGGACGCTTACTGGTCCCACCACGGCCACTGGGAGGGGCTCATCCCCCAGTCGGAGCGGCTCTACCACCAGACCAGCTCCGAGTACCGGCGCGAGGAGCTGGAGAGGTTCATGAAGGTCCTCCCATGCCCGAGGTGCGGGGGCAAGAGGCTGAAGGAGAAGGTCCTGGCGGTGAAGGTCGCCGGGATGTCCATCGCCGAGGTCGCCGATCTATCGATATCCGAGAGCCTCGCCCTCTTCGACGGCCTCGCCCTCTCCGAGAGGGAGGAGGAGATCGCCCGGCAGGTCCTGAAGGAGATAAGGTCGCGCCTCGGCTTCCTCGAGCACGTCGGCCTCTCTTACCTCACCCTCTCCCGGAGCGCTGGGACCCTATCGGGGGGCGAGGCCCAGAGGATCAGGCTCGCCACCCAGATCGGGTCTAACCTGATGGGGGTCCTCTACGTCCTCGACGAGCCCTCCATCGGCCTCCACCAGAGGGACAACGCCCGGCTGATCGAGACCCTGAAGAAGCTCCGGGACCTGGGGAACACCCTCATCGTCGTCGAGCACGACGAGGAGACGATCCGGGCCGCCGACCATGTGGTGGACATGGGCCCCGGCGCCGGGATCCACGGGGGGTGGGTCGTCGCCGAGGGGACCCCCGAAGAGGTGGAGGCGGACCCCGACTCCCTGACGGGGATGTACCTCTCCGGCGAAAGACGGATCGAGACCCCGCCGTCGAGGAGGAGGAGCGATAAGTTCGTCCGGATCACCGGCTGCAGAGAGAACAACCTCAAGAACCTCTCCGCCAGGATCCCCATCGGGGTCTTCACCGTCGTCACCGGCGTCTCCGGCTCCGGGAAGTCCACCCTCATCTACGACACCCTCTACCGGGCTCTGATGAAGAAGATCTATCGGTCGACCGAGACCCCCGGCCTCCACGACCACCTCTCCTTCGACTCGGAGATCGATAAAGTGATCGTCATCGACCAGAGCCCCATCGGGAGGACCCCCCGGTCGAACCCCGCCACCTACACCAAGGTCTTCGACCCCATCCGGCAGGCCTTCGCCGGGACGAAGGAGGCCCGGGTCCGGGGCTACAAGCCCGGCCGTTTCTCCTTCAACCTCAAGGGAGGGCGGTGCGAGGCCTGCCAGGGGGACGGCCTGATCAAGATCGAGATGAACTTCCTCCCGGACGTCTACGTCGAGTGCGAGGAGTGCAAGGGGACGAGGTACAACGCCGAGACCCTGGAGGTGAAGTACCGGGATAGGTCCATCGCCGAGGTCCTGGAGATGACGGTGGAGGAGGCGAGGGAGCATTTCAAGAACGTCCCGGCGATCAGAAGCAAGCTCGACACCCTGATGGGGGTCGGCCTCGGCTACATCAAGCTCGGCCAGTCCTCCACCACCCTATCCGGCGGCGAGGCCCAGAGGATCAAGCTGACGAGGGAGCTCTCCAAGAAGGCGACGGGGAGGACGATCTACCTCCTCGACGAGCCGACGACGGGGCTCCACTTCGAGGACGTCTCGAAGCTGATCGGGGTTTTGAACGACCTCGTCGACCGGGGGAACACCGTCGTCGTCATCGAGCACAACCTGGACGTCATCAAGGCCGCAGACTACGTCATCGACCTAGGCCCCGAGGGGGGGAACGCCGGCGGCCGGATCGTCGCCGAGGGGACCCCCGAGGAGGTGGCGGCCGTCCCGGAGAGCATCACCGGCAGGTTCCTGAAGGAGAAGGTCTCCCGCCGGGGCGGCCCCTCCGGAGCGGAGGCTGGAAGGTCGGAGACGGTCTGATCTTTCCCGCAGTACCGAAGCCTTAGATCAGCTCTTCGCCATCTTTGGCGGTTCAAGAACCCCGTCAGAACCAGACGGCGATCGCCCTGATCTCCGAGACCCGCCACTGGCCGGGGCCGAAGGTCCCCCCCTGGCTCCTCCTGAAGACGTCCTTCGTCTGGGGATCGATGAGGGTCATCTCGATCCCGCTGTGGAGGGGATCGCCGTCCTTCCGGCACCCTCCGGCCTCGTTCCCGGTGCTCGGGCCCGTCCGGCTGGAGAAGCCCTCCTCGGCGTACTCCGCCAGGTCGTCGCTGATGACGCAGTCGTCGAGGCCTGCGGGGTCCTTCGGCCCCGGATCGGCGAAGAGCTCGTCGAAGGTGACGACCCCCACCACGTCCCGGGGCTGGGGGCTTTTTAGCCGCACCATCCCGCAGGCGGACCGGCTCTCCATCTCCTTGAAGGCGTACCAGAGCCGCCGGGCCTGGTGATCCGTCTCCCCCCGATCTCCGTTCACCGATCCGGGACCGAAGGACTGGACGAGCTCCCAGACCTCCGAGAGGGAGAGGGCCAGGTAGCAGCGATCGCTCGGGTAGATCGACTCGAAGGGGGCGCTGGTGGCGGCGTGGACCGATTCCAGAAGCTCTCGGGGGGATAGGACCCTCTTGGGCATGGCCGGAGGTTAATCAACCCGGGTATAAAATATTTTGGTGGGGATCACTCCTCGAAGGTGGAGAACTGGCGGGAGAGGTGGGAGACCATCGCCTCCACCGACCGGCGGAGGACGGCCCTGTTGTCGTAGCTGGCGACGATCTTCCGAAGCTCGGCCTCCCTCTGCCCCCCCATCTCCTCCACCAGGGAGATCAGGTTCGGGAGAGCCCGGACGACGTTGTCGACGATCGTCACCGTCGAGGTCCTGGCGGTCCGAGAGAGGGGGTTCAGATCGACGGTGACGACCCGCTTTCCCATCCTCACCAGGGCCTCGCACCGGTCTCCGTCCTCCAGGGGGACGAAGACGACGTCGGCGTCGAAGATCCCGCCCCTAGTCGCCTTCCCCCGGGCATGGTCGAGGCCGGGGATCGAGGCGTCGGGGGTCTCGCCGAAGACCTCCTCGGCGCCGAAGGACCGGAGGTGGTCGGCTATCCTCCGGACCCGCTCCTCGGTCCTGTAGAATATGTTCACCTCCAGGGGCGCTCCAACCTTTCTCGCGAGATCGACCATCTCGCCGGGGACGAGGGCGGCGGCGTTCCCGTTGACGCTGAGGACCGGCCTCTCCGCCAGGAGGAGAAGGGCCGCCGCCGCCCGCTCCGCCTCCTCGGCGGGAGGGGTCGTCACCTCGCCGAGGAGGTAGTCCAGGGCCTCGCCCCTACCTTGCGCGATCAGGCCGTTCAGGCCGGTGATCCCCCTCTCGACCCCCTCCACCACCTTCTCCCGGGTCAGGAGGGAGGCGTACCTCGGATGGGATGGGGGGACGTCACTCAAGAGAGGCACCCCCAAGGCTCACCCTCGCTCTGATCACATCTCCAAACTCCGCCAAGGCGTCCCCTCCGTTGAGGGCGAAGATCGCATCCCCCAGCATCACCATGCTGGCCATCCCTCCCCGGGACTCCACCGCTTCGACGGCGTCCTCCATCCATCCCCGGGCGAGCCCCGACCTTCGGGCGAACTCCCAGGAGAGGGTGACGAACCTCTCCAGGGTCGGCCTCTTCAGAAGCTCCCGGAGGGCCCGCTCCCCCTCCCGGTTCACCCCCCTCATCGTCCCGGCGTCCGAGAGGACCTCCTTCGTCGAGAGGGGGCCTCTCACCAGAAGCTCCACCTCCAGGGGCGGGACCGGGATCCTGTCGACGACCCCCAGCCCCGGAGCCCCCGGGGAGAGCCGGACCACCAGGCCGCCGGTGTTCTGGGCCAGGACGTCCCCCAGGCCGGTCCCGGAGGCGACCTCCGCCACGTGGGCGGCCTCGCCGACGGCGTTGGCGGTGAGGCCGAGGCCGAAGGCCCCGTTGATGGCGTAGGCAGAGCTGAGGGCCCCCGCCCCGCTCGCCCCGAAGCCGGAACCCAGGGGCATAGAGAGCTCCGTCTCCACCCGGACGGGGGACGGGGCCAGGGTATCGACGACCCTCCTCGTCACCGGCGCCTCCGAGACCACCCCGTTGAGGAGGACGGCCGTCTCCTCCGACCTAGATACGGTGGTGGCGGCCGAAAGGTCCAGGTTCAGGCCGCCGCCGACGGAGCCCGCCCGCCTCGGGTCGGGATCGGGGCGGGCGGCGAAGAATCCCGTGATGTGGGCGGGGGCGGAGGCTCTCATGATAGCTCCCCCGCCAGGGCGTCGACGACGGCTTCCGCGATCTCCCTCTTCTTTCCGGCGACCTCGGCGACCCCCCCCGACCGGGATAGGATCAGGACCCGGTTATCCTCCGTCCCCATCCCGCCTTTGCCGACGTCGTTTCCGACGACGATGTCGAGGCGGTTCTTCTCCATCGACTCCCGGGCCCGAAAGATCAGCTCCTCGTCGGATAGGAAGGTCTCGGCCTTGAAACCCACCATCTTGATCTCGGGGTGGCTCGCCCTGACGGCGGCGATGATCTTCGAGGTCGGCCTCAGCCGGAGGACCAGCTCCCCCCCGGACTTTATCTTATCGGCGGAAGGGTCGAGGGTGTAGTCGGAGACGGCAGCGGCGGCGACGATGGCGTCGTAGCCGCCTCCCTCCAGCTCCGCCAGGACCGCCCGGAGCATATCCTCGGCGCTCTCGACGTACACCTCCTTCAGGGGGAGGCCGAGGCGGCCTCGATGGACGAGGGTCACCTCGGCTCCGCGCCTCCGCGCCTCCAGGGCGATCTCCGCGCCCGTCTTCCCCGAGGCCCGGTTCGTCAGAATCCGGATGGGATCGACCCTCTCGGCGGTGGCGCCCCCCGTCACCAGGACCCTCCTCCCGGCGAGGTCGTTGGGTCCGAGGAGCCTCTCGACCTCCAGGACCACCGTCCTGCTCTCGGCGATCTTCGCCTTCTCCTCCTCGATCCGGGGGTCGAGGACGACGACCCCCATCGACCGGAGGGCCTCCATGTTCCTCATGACGGCGGGGTGGCGGTACATCGCCTCGTGCATGGCGGGGACGACGACGACGGGGACGCCGGAGCCGAGGGCGGTGGTGGCGTAGGTGGTGACGGGGGTGTCGTCGATGCCCCAGGCGATCTTTCCTATGGTGTTGGCGGTGGCCGGAGCGATCAGGAGGAGGTCGGCCCTCCCTCCGACGCCGCAGAACTCGACGTGCTCGACCCTCCCCGTGATCCTCGTCACCACGGGGTTTCCGCTCGCATACTCCAGGGCGTGAGGGTGGAGGATCTCTGTGGCAGCTCCGCTCATGACGGAGTGGACAGCCGCCCCCCGCCGGATCAGGTCGCGGGCGAGGTCGACGGTCCTCACCGCGGCGATGGACCCCGTCACCGCGAGGACGATCAACTTCCCCGATAGGGAATCGCTCACCGTGCAGGATATGGTCGAAGTCATCTCGGTCAGCCGCCCATATCCAGCCCCCCTTAGAAATAGGTTCTCCCTCGGCGGATGAGCACAACGTTTATCTAACAAATCACCCTAGGGGATCTGCTGTGCCGGGGTGGCCTAGCTGGTTAGGGCGCCAGACTCATAGGGAACGAAAATGAGGCGCTCGTCTCCTGAGGCATCTGGAAGTCACGGGTTCGGATCCCGTTCCCGGCACCTAACTTTTACCATCCTGCCACCGGGCAAGGGTACTCGCCCATGGGTGGAGGATAGGCGGAGAAAAAAACCGTCATTTTCGATTTTCAAACCTCACCTGGCCGGTTCGACGCCGGAGATGGGGTGAAATCCCGATACAATTTGGCAGATTCGCCCCCTTCGACCTTAACAGGTACCTTTAAGTCGATGGATTCCGAATGATTAACCGGAGTCCTGTCGATGCGAATCGGAGTTTACGTCTGTCACTGTGGCCTGAACATTGCAGGGGTTCTGGAGCCCTCCGCCCTCGCCGAGTTCGCCAAAACCCTCCCTGGGGTCGAGGTCGCCCGGGACCTCCAGTTCACCTGCTCTGATACGGGCCAGGATATGATCAAGGAGGACATCGCGGAGCATAAGCTGGAGAGCATCGTCGTCGCCGCCTGCTCCCCTCGCCTCCACGAGCCGACCTTCCGGCGGGTGATCTCCGAGGCGGGGATCAACCCCTTCATGCTGGAGATGGCGAACATCCGGGAGCAGTGCTCGTGGGTCCACATGGACGAGCCCCCCCAGGCCCAGGAGAAGGCAAAAGACCTGATCCGGATGGCGGTGGCGAAGGCGACCCTCCTAAACCCCCTCCAGGGGGAGACGATGCCCGTCAGCCGGGAGGTGCTGGTCATCGGCGGGGGGGTCGCCGGGATCCAGGCCTCTCTCGATCTGGCCGACTGCGGCCTCTCCGTCCACCTCGTCGAGAGGAGGCCGACGATCGGGGGTTACATGGCCCTCCTCACCGACGTCTTTCCGACGAACGACTGCTCCATCTGCGTCCTCGCGCCGAAGATGACCGACGTCTACAACCACCCCCTCATCGACCTCGTCACCTACGCCGAGATCCTCAACATCGAGGGGTCCGTGGGGAGGTTCACCGTATCCGGGGTCAGGAAGGCGCGGTTCGTCGACGAGAAGCTCTGCAAGGGCTGCCTCAACGAGTGCGCCGGGGTCTGTCCCGTGGAGGTCCCCGACGACTACGAGTTCGGCCTCGGCAAAAGAAAGGCGATCTACATGCCGATACCCCAGGCGGTCCCCCTGGTCGCCTGCATCGATCCCTCGGCCTGCATCGGCTGCGGCCTCTGCGCCGAGGCCTGCCCCGTCGACGCCGTCAAGTACGACCAGAGGCAGGAGGAGTTCAGGTTCGACGTCGGCGCCATCATCGTCGCCACCGGCTGGCAGTCCTTCGACCCCGCCCGAAAGGAGGAGTACGGCTACGGCAGGTATAGAGACGTCATATCCGCCCTCCAGGTCGAGAGGCTCCTCAACGCCGCAGGGCCGACCGGCGGCGAGGTGGTGCGGCCATCGACGGGGGAGGTCGCGAAGTCCGTCGCCTTCCTCCAGTGCGTCGGCTCCCGGGACGAGACGGTCGGAAACGCATACTGCTCCCGGGTCTGCTGCATGTACGCCCTCAAGAACGCCCAGCTGATCAAGGAGAAGTACCCGGAGACGGAGGTCTCGATCCACTACATCGACCTCCGGGCGGGGGGCGAGGGGTACGAGGAGTTCTACATACGGGCCCAGCGGCTCGGGATCAACTTCATCCGGGGCCGGGTCTCCGAGGTGGAGGAGGTGGACGGGAGCCTTCGCGTCAACTACGAGGACACCCTCCTGGGGGGCTTCCGTTCGAAGCCCTACGACCTCGTCGTCCTCTCGGCGGGGCTCGAGCCGAATAAGGATGCCGACGTCGTCGGCAACCTCCTCGGCCTCGCAAAGCGCCCCGACGGCTTCTTCGAGATCGCCCACCCCAAGATGAGGCCGGTGGAGGCCCACATCGAGGGGGTCTTCATCGCCGGCTGCGCCTCGGGACCAAAGGAGATCCAGGTCTCCATCGCCCAGGGGGAGGCGGCGGCGGCGAAGGCGATGAGGCTTCTTGTTAGAGGAGAGCTCGCCCTCGACCCCGTCGTCGCCGTGGTGGACCAGGAGAAGTGCATAGGCTGCCAGCTCTGCGTCGATACCTGTCCGGGGAAGGCGATCTCCGTCAACGGGACCGCCCTCGTCGACGAGGCGGCCTGCAAGGGGTGCGGGACCTGCGCCGCCGCCTGCCCCGTCGACGCCATCGATATGACCCTCTTCTCCGACGAGCAGATCATGGCCCAGGTCCGGGCGGCGACGGCGGTGAAGGGGCAGTACCCCTTCATCGTCGGGTTCCTCTGCAATTGGTGCAGCTACGCCGGGGCGGATCTGGCCGGCACCTCCCGGATCCAGTATCCGACGAATATGAGGGCGATCCGGGTGATGTGCGCCGGGAGGGTCGACCCCGCCTTCGTCCTCGAGGCCCTGAAGGGGGGTGCCGACGGCGTTCTCATATCCGGCTGCCGCCTCGGCGAGTGCCACTACAACAAGGGGAACTACCAGGCCTACCAGCGGGTCCAGGTCCTCAGGGGGGTCCTGGAGAAGGTGGGGATCAACCCCGGGAGGGTCAAGATCATCTGGTGCGCCGCCAGTGAGGGCGAGATCCTGGCAAAAGAGGTCAGGAAGTTCGTCAGCGAGCTGAAGGAGATGGGGCCGGCGGGATCAGAGCTCGCTGCTCTCAGGCTCCCGAAGCCTGTAGGAGGCGGTTCCTGATGCCGATGGAGATCGAGAAGGAGATGGAGGTGGAGGGCTCCACCATAAGGTCGATCCAGAGGTCGGAGGACTCGGTGAAGGTCCTGGACTACGACTACAAGAAGTGCAACGGATGCGGGATCTGCGTCGCCCTCTGTCCGGTAAACGCCCTCCAGCTCGGCCCCGTCATCGAGATCGCCACCGGCCTCGACGCCCCTCCGGTCCTCATCGACCTCAACAAATGCGTCTTCTGCGGGATGTGCGCCGCCTTCTGCCCCGTCGACGCCTACAGGATGACCGCCAACGACCGGGACTACAAAGAGATGGAGGAGTACCCCCACCTCGTCTCCCGGGCCGAGCCGAACGAGAAGTGTCTTCCATGCGCCCTATGCGAGCCGGTCTGCCCGACGGAGGCGATCACCGTCGTCTTTTACCCGACAAGGGAGGTCTTCGGCCCCCTCCGGGAGGAGGAGAGGGGGGAGGGGAAGGGGAAGATCGAGGTCGACCCCGAGAAGTGCAACCTCTGTGGTAAGTGCTCCAAGTTCTGCGAGGCCTTCCTCCTCCAGGAGAAGGAGCCCACCCCCACCGACCTCGTCCCCTTCGAGCAGCTCCTGGTGGACGAGGAGCTCTGCGACCACTGCGGCCTCTGCGTCGGGATATGCCCCGAGGAGGCGATCAAGGTGGAGGGGAAGCCCCTGGAGCTGGAGGAAGAGTTTGCATTCTCCGGGGAGATCGAGGTCGACCAGGATAAGTGCATCGGCTGCGGCAGGTGCCTCCTCGTCTGCCCCTATGAAGCCATGGACGTCACCAAGCCCTTCGAGGGGGAGATAAGGCTCGTCGAGCGGCAGCTGCCACTATGCGACCCCATGGGCTGCCACGCCTGCTTCAACGTCTGCCCCGCCGACTGCTGGTATGTCGGGGAGGACGGCAAGATAAAGGTGGAGAGGGATCAGTGCATCTTCTGCGGGGCCTGCGCCAACTCTTGCCACTGTTTCGCCGTGGAGGTGGATCGCTCGGGGGTGACCCACACCCCCGTCAAGGAGACGCCGTGGGCGGAGGAGTGGAAGGAGGCGATCTCCTCCATCGTCAAAAAGTCGAGAAGGAGGCCGGACCTCTCCGGGGTGGTGGAGCCGCCGGAGATCGAGCGGGTCCCGATACCCGAGGTGGAGGCGCCGGCGAGGGACCCCGACCTCCTCTCGAAGATCAACGAGGCCCTGGCGGGGGTCGAGGCGGTGATCAACAAGCCGAAGGTGAGGTTCGTCTGGGAGAGGGACGAGATCGAGGAGGCGAGGGAGAAGATAGGCGAGAGGATCAAGAAGGCGAAAGCGAGGGCTGAGGGGGGTGATGGAAGGTGACGGATAGGGCAATCAAGAGGGAGACGACGGCGCCGCCGCCAGCGGAGGCAGCGGCGGCGACCAAGATCCCGACCATGACTCCCGAGGGGGAGAAGTTCAGAGATCGAGTCCTCAAACTCGCCGGGGACGAGGTGAAGAGCTGCATCCAGTGCGGGACCTGCTCCGCGAGCTGCCCCACCGCCTCCCTGATGGACGTGCCCATACGAAAGCTCGTAAAGCTGGTCCTCGAAGGGGAGAAGGCTGCTGCCCTGGCGAGCAGGTCGATATGGCTCTGCACCTCCTGCCTCCTCTGCACCGTCCGCTGCCCGAGGAAGATCAGGCCGATGGCGGTCGTCGCCGCCCTCAAGACGATCTACGAGGAGGAGGGCTTGAAGTGCAAGGACTCGGTCTTCGAGGGGATCTTCGCCCGCCAGATCCGCGACTATGGGAGGATATCGGAGTTCCTGCTGTCGGCGGAGTACATGATCCGTAGCCCCA
>Ga0334887_1005529_pt1 | contig 10504 bp, 7 predicted proteins | sample GraSluR1_MG_10_FD_207217 | JGI IMG/M metagenome (GOLD analysis project Ga0334887, IMG submission 207217) | Sludge microbial communities from methane-producing bioreactor in Wageningen University, Netherlands - Granular Sludge_18_07-R1 | ecosystem: Engineered > Bioreactor > Anaerobic >...
TAATAGGGCGCAATACTCATCTGACAAAGGGGGTTTCTATAGGGAGCGCCTGTTATGTAACTTCAACCGGAGCAGAGAAATTCTTTAACGAAAAAAACCGGTTAAACGACGGGGAATCCGCGATATAGCACAGGGCAGCATTTCCCCCTTAAGGAAACTAGTCATTACCCACATCTTTAAAAAAGACCTCACCCCGCCTCCGGCGCGCCCTCTCCACGTGGAGAAGGCTCTTTAGAAAGGTAATTTTCTTAATGAAAATTATGGGAAAGTGTAATAAAACCAATAAATTCCCAACAAAACCCTCTCCCAACTTGATGGGAGAGGGTGCACAAGCGATAGCGAAGTGCGGGAGAGGGCATTTATACATATCTATTGACTTGCGGGTAATAATTAGCCTTATCGGCACAGATAAAACTTTTCAACTCTCCCCATAAACAGAAAAAGAGTCAAAGATTAGCTTGACTTAATCTTTTCTATCATTTATTAATATTCTTTAGAACAGCGCTGTTGTAAAATATATAATGCAGCTGCGGCTTTAATAAGGACATATACAAAATGGTCATGCCGGGACCCGGATTACAAAATAGTATACAATCTGCAGAGAGTGACGGTAAAAACGAATATACCCTCACAGAAAAAAACTTTAAAGATATGGTACAGTCATCACCTGATGCTATATGCGTTTATGTTGATGAAAAAATTGTTTTTGCCAATACCACAGGCTTGAGGCTATTTCGCGCGAAAACTCCGGAGGATCTTATAGGTCGGAATATCTGGGATTTAATCCCGGGGAAAAGCCACCAGAGATTAAAAAAAGCTGTAGACCTCATTATAAACAATAAAAAAACCTATATTTCCACGGAAGATCAGATCATTGCTACTGACGGACAGATTATAGACATAGAAATTTCTTCAACCTACTTCAACTTTAACGGAAAGCATGGGATTCAGGCCTTTCTGCGCGATATTTCCAAAAGAAAAAAGGCTGAAGAAAGGCTTAGAAGTTCCGAAAACGACTACAAACAAATTTTTGAATCCACCGGGAACGCCATAATATTCATCGAGGAGGACCGGACTATTTCCCGCGTAAACGGGGAATGTGAAAAAATATCAGGGTACATGAAGTCGGAAATAGAAGGGAAGAAAAAATGGACAGAGTTCATTGCCCCTGAAGACCGGTGGATGCTGGAAAGAAACAGCCGTTTAAGAAACAATGACCTGACCACACCTATGGGGATCGAATTCAGGCTAATAGACAAATTCGGCAATTACCACAATGTCTTCATGACCATAACTTACCTCCCTGATTCGATGAAAAGTGTTGCATCAATAATAGATCTTACAGAAATTCAAAAGGCAGAGGAGATACTTGCAGCAACACAGCAGAACTACAGGCTTCTTGTGGAAAACACCAAAGAGGCAATAGCTATAATACAGGATGAGCAGGTAAAATACGTTAACCCCAAGCTCTGCGAAATAAGCGGATACAGCGAGGAGCGGATTCTTAATAAAAAATATTATAATCTTGTTCATCCCGATTTCCGGAAAGTCGTGCAGGAGGAATACAGCAACAGGCTTGAAGGGAATCAGGCAACAGCAATGCTCCCGGTTAAAATTATTGATACTTTTTCAAATGAACGATGGTTCCAGATAAATTCGGTACTCACTATCTGGGGAGAAAAAGCAGCTGTACTCCTTTTTTTTAATGATATAACAGATATTAAAATTGCACAGGATGCACTCATGTCAAGTGAGGAGAAATACAGGCTTCTCGCTGAAAACGCAAAAGATATCATCATCATTTATGATCAGGACTACCACCTGGACTACATAAATACATCTGGACTGGAAACATTCGGCCTTGAAAAAAGTATAATTTCAAAAATGACAATCAGGGACATACTTCTCCGGGGAGATAGTGCTGAATTACCCGCGGCAAAAGATGACAGGAGAAAAAAGAAAAAGATTTATAAAAACCGTTTTGAAGCACGGAATTTCAAGAAAGATCTTATACTCCTTGAAACATTGTCAAGCCCTGTTAAACTCGATAATGACCGCTGCGGGATACTTGTTGTGGCACGTGACGTAACTGAGCGGAAAAAACTTGAAAAAGAGATAATACTGATTTCAGAAAGAATAAGGCAGCAGGTAAGCAGGGATCTCCATGATGACCTGAACCCTCACCTCATCGGAATAGAAGCTCTAACACAGGTCCTTTCCCTGAAGCTCAGGAAAATGGATCTCCCTGAATATGCAGAAGTCGAGAAAATTTCCGGTCTCATCAGCAAAGCTATTACAAAAACTCACAGGCTGGCCAGAGGGCTATGCCCCATCGACCTGGAGTCAACAGGAATCCAGACACCCCTGATGAACCTGGCAAAGCTTCTGCGCAATATTTACAGCATAGAATGTAAATTCGAATATGATGAATCGATTATAATTGAAGACTTAACCCTTGCTACAAACCTGTACTACATTGCTCAGGAAGCAGCTTTTAATGCGGCAAAGTATTCCCATGGCACCATTATTTCGATAGCCCTGAAAAAAGAGAAAGGGCTTCTTGTTCTGGAGGTAAAGGATAACGGCCGGGGTCTTTCACCAGAACAGATGAAAGATTACGAACACAACAGCGGCATGGGTTTAAAAATAATGAAGTACAGGGCGGAAATTATAGACGGCACATTTATGCTCACATCAAACAGGCCTTCAGGTACAGTTATAACAGTAAAGATGCCTGTAAATATCATCAGAGGTGCGGGGAGGATTAATTATGGCAGAAGGCGCATTAAACAGCAGCAGGAAATATAAAATATTTATAGTTGAAGACCACCCTATATTTCTCGACGGCATAAGCCAGCTCATCAATGGAGAGGATGATCTCTATGTGACAGGGGGGTGCGAAAACTCCAGTGAGTGTTTAAAAACAATTAAAGACGACATGCCCGATCTGATAATTATCGATATTACTTTAAAAGACAGCTGCGGTATTGAACTGACAAAAGAGATTAAAAGAAGATACCCCGCACTCCCGATTCTGATACTCTCCATGCACGAGGAGCTTATTTTTGCAGACAGGGTCTTAAAAGCAGGAGCAAGAGGATATATTACCAAAAGGGAAGCCACAGTAAAAGTAATTGATGCCATCAGAAAAGTGATTCAGGGGAAAATATATATTAGTGATACCATGGTTGACCACTTCCTGGAAAGATCAATTACAGGGGGGCACAACTTCAGTTCCTCCCCTGTAGAAAAACTTAGTGAAAGGGAATTTGAAGTGTTCAATCTAATCGGTAAAGGGATGACCAACAGGGCAATAGCTGAAGTTCTGTCAGTAAGCACCAATACCATATCCACATACAGGGAAAGAATTAAAGAAAAGCTGAATCTTCAGAATAATGCTGAACTTAACAGGTATGCCATGCAGTGGATTCAGAATTAATAGAAGGGGCTGCCTTGTATAAGATGCCGGCTGCACCAAGAGCACTTCTTCGCTGCACTCAGAGCGCACACGCTGCAGCCCGGCATGACAAGGAAATTACTTTTGAGACAGCCCCTCCAGTATTTTTATATCTGCTTAATATACTTATTCCAGTGTTCTTTACTCGTCCGGGGCACCTGTAAATATTGCCTCTGTTGATTTAATAACAGCCGTTTCCTCTGCAAGAATTGAATCAACCTTCCCGAAATAATTCTGGAAATAAGCCCCAATATAGTACTGTGCGGAGAGAACCTTACCTGAATAGTATGCAGCTTCAGAATTTTCATGAACAAAGGCATCTCTCTCTTCACCGCGAAGATCTCCTACAAGAGACTTCATTTTTTCTGTGCATATTGTAAGACTCCAGAGATGCATCCATGCGTGAGCAAGCATTGTCATTGCCTCGCGAAGAGGTGTGGCGCTTATGAATATCTGCATAAGGCGGCCTGAAGCCATACTTTTCATAAGCATATCAATAAGTTCATCCATCTTATCAATTCCGCGGACAAGAGGGGAAATATACTTATAATCAACAACACCCCTTGCTTCATCAATAGTTTTCCTGATACGCTTTTTAATAACAGTAAAAAAGTACTGCTCCCTGTTCATAAGGAGTTTTCTTGTAATAAGGTCAATAGACTGTATACCGTTTGTTCCCTCATAAAGAGAGAGTATTTTTGAGTCCCTTGCCAGCTGCTCAACAGGATAATCGCAGCAGTAGCCGTAACCGCCGTATACCTGTATCGCTTCTGATGTTACGCTCCAGGAAAGATCAGAATTACCGGCTTTACAGATAGGTATTAGAAAATTAACGATAGCTTCCGCCTCCTTTGCCTCTTCCCCCTCTCCATTAAGCTCAATATCTATATTATAGCCGGTATAGTATGTAATCATCCGCATTGCTTCTGTATGAGTTTTCATCAGTAAAAGCATTCTTTTTACATCAGGATGCTCAATAATCGGGACAGATGGTGCTGCCGGATCCTGCAGCTTGGTCACATGAGGCATCTGCTTCCGGTTTTTAGCGTAACTTACAGCATGAAGGTAGGCGGAACTTGAAACAGCAAGTGCCTGAATAGCACACTGCAGCCTGGCCTCATTCATCATCTGGAACATGATCTTCATCCCCTGACGCTCTTCCCCCATAAGATAACCGACACATTCCCCATTATCTCCGAAACTGAGAGTACATGTGGGGGAACCGTGTATCCCCATTTTGTGCTCAATACCTGTACAGACTACATCGTTTCTCTTCCCCGGGGAGCCGTCAGGCTTAACCATAAACTTTGGCACAAGAAATATTGAAATCCCCTTTGTTCCTGCAGGATCCCCCTCGATCCTTGCCAGAACAGGATGCATTATATTTTCATAAAGATCGTTCTCACCTGCAGAGATAAAAATTTTCTGCCCCACAATACGGAAGGTCCCGTCAGGCTGACGGATAGCCTTTGTCTTTAAAGCGCCAACGTCCGAACCAGCGTCCGATTCCGTCAGGCACATTGTCCCCCCCCAGGTACCGTAAATCATTTTACTCAGAATAATATCGCGATCCTCCCTGTGATAGTAATTCTTCACAAGATTGGTTGCACCTACACTGAGCTGCACAAACATGAACCATGCCACAGATCCTGCTATAAATGTTTCACAGCAGGCATTATTAATCATAATCGGCATCCCCATTCCGCCCACTTCCGGATCATTGGCAAGTGCAGGGAAGCCGGCTTCATTATAAGCAGCCATTGCAGGTTTATAAGGCTCAGGTATCTTTACATCCTTTGTGGCAGGATCGTATTTAACACCGGTTTTATCCCCTTCAGCATTAGAAGGATATACCATTTCTACAGCAATCTGCTCTGCCAGATCCAGTGTTGCTTCATAGGTATCCCTGTCAAAATCAGCAAAACGTGCAAATCTGCTAAGCTCATCCACTTTAAACATTTCAAAAAGTATAAAACGCTGATCTCTTCCATCAACAAGTTTATTAAGACCCATTAAGTCCCCCCAAGTTTATTAATTTCACTGCAAATACTGCTGGTATGCTTCCTTAAAGTCCGGCTGTTTTATCTTTTTATATTGACCATATAGCGCCAGGGAACTCTTACCCATGACTATGAAAATCTAACCGATAAACATACTCATTGTCAAATATTTTTTTAATAATACAAATAAAACTATATTTTTATACTATAAATAACAATAAAAATACAGCATCCTCCCCTTAAACAGTGTATAATGCAGAAATATCGATTTTTACAGGTCTCTTATTCACAATCTGTACCTATTGAAAAGTACTTGCTAATAATTCAGCTGAAGGCTTTTCTATGTAAAAATAAGTATTTTTTCATGGAGGATAAATGAATAAAACAGATATTGCATTTATAGGCGGATCAGGATTATACGAAATAGAAGGGGCTGAACTTATAGAAGAGATAAGCATTGATACACCATGGGGTAAACCTGCGGATAAAATCAGTATTATGAATATTGACGGGGTAACTGCAGCATTTCTCCCGAGACACGGCAAGGGGCATTTATTTCCGCCACATCAGCTCAATTTCAGGGCAAATATTGCAGCACTTAAAATGATAGGGGTAAAGGAGATTGTGGCATTTTCTGCTGTAGGGAGCCTTAAAGAGGAGATCCCCCCCCTCGATTTTGTTCTACCTTCGCAGATTATAGACCGCACTAAAGCCAGAGATACTACTTTTTTTGAAAACGGAATTGTTGGTCATGTGGGATTTGCAGATCCATTCTGCCACAGGCTTCATGATATAATCATACCTGCAGCAAAGGAGCTTAATCTTAAAATGCATACAGGTGAAACCCTTATCTGCATGGAGGGGCCGGCATTCTCCACGCGTGCGGAAAGCCATCTGTACAGATCCTGGGGGGGAGGTGTAATAAACATGAGCACAATACCTGAATCGAAACTCGCCCGTGAAGCTGAAATGTGCTACGCTGTAATATGCATGAGTACAGATTATGACTGCTGGCATGAAAGTGAGGAGGATGTAACTGTTGAGATGGTAGTAAACAACATGAATACTAATTCCGCTAATGCAAAAAATCTGGTACGGACAATAGCAAAAAATCTGGGGCAGTCAAGAACCTGCTCCTGCAAAGAAGCATCGAAATATGCGATTATAACAGCGCCGGAAAAGAGAAATCCTGACCAGGCGGCAAAACTGAAAAAAATATTGCCTGATTATTTTTAATTTTTTTATAAATCTATTTGACAAAAATCGGGTATATTTTTTTTATTACTGGGTCAATTGCTGATTAAAAGTTAAGAATCAGTTTAAATAGTTATATTAAATACTGATTAAAACTTAATTTTTTTTTAAAAAAAATTACATTCGCTATTGACGAATATAGTTTTTAAGACTATATTAAAAGAACAACACACACCATGTATAGAGATAACATTATCTTTATACTTCTCAATCAAATCCTCATAAAAAAGAACCGGCAAATTTAAAGCAGCCCACCCTGGGCTGCATTTTTTTTTAACACTTCCGCCCCCAAAACAACATATACCTGAGTTAAATTATCAATTATCTTCTTATATATACAGTACATATTTTTCTGTTTTTTTCACTTTACAAATATCCTGTATTAAAATATTGATAAGATTAACTGGCACAATCCGTTATAAAAAAAAATATTGCCGGAGAAAATGAATATGACAACTCAATATACAGAAAAAGAAGCATTACACATTAGAACCTCTTTTGCATACCTGGTTTCCCTTTTCATGATAATGTTTATCGGGATAGGGTTTCAGATATACAGCGGCATGACATTTACCGAGTATTTCCCCACACTGGTTTTATCTATAATCACAATCGGAATAGCCTTTGTAATATACAGGAAAAAAAGAAATAAAAAAGAAGGGACAGGGCTCATGTGGCTTGTCTCCTTTTTAACAGTGACCGCCCCTCTATTTGCCAAGGTAAAATACGCCATGGCATTCGGATGGACCTTTGCACTGTCATCATATAACTCATCTGCACTTCTTTTGATGCTCATGTTTATAACAGCCCTTTTCCTGAAAGAGAGGCTTTTTATTGTCATTTCCATTTATTCTATTGCCGGATGGTCATTATTTGTATATGCTGCAATAACCGGAGGGGCGGAATACTCCTACGACTCAATAATAGATGGAGAAGTCAACCTGGGTGTGATTATACTAAGGGAATACTTTTTTGTTATTATGGGAGCAGTATTATCCTTTGTAGCGTACAGATGGATCAGGATTATAAACACCTTCGAAGTAAGAACGGCCAGACAGAATGAAGAGATCCAGATGCGGATTCTTCAGATGAAGGATATGAATCTGGAGGTTAAAAACAGGGTTGATAATCTCCTTAAAGAGGTGGAAAATCAGGATCACCTTGTGGGAAATTTCAATGAAAAGATGCAGAATCAGGCTGCCACATTTGAAGAGATATCTGCCACACTTGAAGAGCTGCGCGGTTCAGCAGAGAGCATTCATAACTCAACCATGGACCAGATAGACGGAAATGTGCGCATGGATGAAATTATTGACGATTTTAAAAATATAAAAACAGAAACCAAGTCCAATCTAAATGCCACATATGACGGCATAAAAGGGGTCTCTGACCGTACAACCGAAGCCAATGACAAGATGGTGGAAGTTGAAGAGACAATGAGCATTATAGCGAAACAGAGTGAAAAAATATCTGAAACTATTTCAATTATTGTAGATATAGCTGACAGAATCAACCTTCTCTCTTTGAATGCCAGTATTGAAGCTGCAAGGGCCGGAGATCATGGGAAAGGATTTGCTGTTGTTGCTGATGAAGTAGGAAAACTTGCATTCCAGACAACAGAAAGCATAAAAGAAATTGAAAAAGTCCTGGCTCTAAACAATACTGTAACAGAAAAGGGTGTGCTTGTAATTAAAGACTCATCCTCAATGATAAAAGAGATGATAAACAACATGTCGGGAAGCACTGACAATATCAAAATACTTCAGGACAGCCTTATGGTTGAAGAGAAGTATATAAACTCAATTATAAAACAGATGGAAACCAACATCAGTCTGTCAAAAAATATTGGAACAGGTACTGATGAACAGAAAAACGCCATTGAAAGCACAAGCAATGCTCTTGAAAACCTTAATGACATAGTAAGTGAAATGGTTCGTGAAATAAATGAGCTTTCACAATCATCAAAGAATATAATGGAAAACGCGAGAGATCTTCTCAAAAAAGCGGAAGAGGCGGTTTAATCACTTCTGCTGCAGAAACCCGAGTAAATCGGTTCGTGTTATTATACCGGCCAGCTTAACCCCCCTCACAACAGGGAGGTGGCCGATACTGTTGACAAACATTAAATTTTCTATCTCCCTCATAGTCGCTTCAGGGCTGCATGTTATGAGCTTTATTTTCATGTAGCCCTTTACAGGACTGCTCATCCTGTTGTTTTTCCGCCCCTTCATAATATCCCTCAGCGTAAGCATACCCACAAGGTCATCATTGTCATTAAAAACAGGTGCACCTGAAAGGTCCATCTCCTCCAGAAACTTCGATGCCTCCAGGAGGCTCCAGTTTTCATTTATAACTGCCACCTTTTCTGTCATAATCTGTTCTGCTGTGACAGCGTGCTCAAGAGTATCCTCCAGATGCTTAAGCAGGCTGGTAAAGACAACCCGCCCCTTCTCTTTCTTAACAAGGGCAGATGCAGCTTTAGAATGCCCGCCCCCTCCAAAATGCTTTAAAATTTCGTTGAGATCAATTATATTCTTCTGGCTCCTGGCTATAATCACAGTGCTCTCCGGTTTTTCAAAATAGAAAACTCCGAATATAGCGTCAGGGTTCTCTATATTGAATATCTCCTCCACTACCTCAGCAAGGCCTGCAGCCTGTTTCTCCATGGAGTAGTAGCTGAAAATTATCTGGTGACCTTTTATATTCTGCCACACCAGGGTATTCATTATATCATGAAAAAGTGAAAGCTGATATTTCTCTTTCATGGACTTTAAAAAATTATTAACCAGTTTTATTTCACCGCCGTTTTTAAGCAGATAGGACGCAACCCTGAAATCATCCTCACATACCGTGTCATGCGCGAAGCTCCCTGTATCAGCATAAATACCTGCCAGCGCAATAGTTGCATCTTTTGGAGAAATTGAAATTCCCCGATCAATCAGCATCATGCCGATCATAGTAGTATTTGAACCGCAGAACCCTTCATGAATTACAGCATCAGGAAAATCATTCGAATCTGAAGCGTGATGGTCAAATATTTCTATATCCTTTACTTCATTCTCTATCAGATCAAAATACTCTTTCACTCTGGATAAAGATCTTGTATCAACAATAACCATCCTTTCCACTGTCTCACCCTTAAGATCAGCTGAAGAGATAAAATCAAGATGATACTGGTAGAGGTTATAAAGATTTTTTGCTGATGGATGAACAAGTCTGCTCATTACAGGTTTGTGGTCAGGGAATATATATCTGGCAAGAACCATGGAGCCTATGCAGTCCAGATCAAGGTTTGTGTGACCAACTATTATTTTCATAAATCACCCTCTTCAAGATGCAGCTGAGACAGATATTATACAAAATAGTTATCCGTATCCAGATAATAGAGTATTGAAAATATAAAGTACAGCTATTTCTTACCCGGTCAACTTAAAAATGTCAATAGATCTGTGTCATGTTTATTTCATTCGTCTGAGTACGCCCCCTGTCCCCGGAAGAGGGCACGTATAATAAAAACTTAAGCAAGTTGATTAATCTGACCAGGTAACTAAATTAATTCCGGCTTCCCCCGGAGGGCTCATTACTACCCACAAGTCGAGATCCATCAAAATGCTAAAAGATATTTCGCGAAAAATATTTTAGTGAGTGCCTGTACCCGGTGTATTGGCCCCCTAAATCCTACTTCGTTTTTATGATGACAATCAATAATTCGTTGACGGTAACAGGAATGAGGTAATTCTATTCTTGGCTATCTAAGAATAGAAGGAGGCTGTGAGCTTGTCTGGGATATCTG
>Ga0334887_1005534_pt1 | contig 10497 bp, 7 predicted proteins | sample GraSluR1_MG_10_FD_207217 | JGI IMG/M metagenome (GOLD analysis project Ga0334887, IMG submission 207217) | Sludge microbial communities from methane-producing bioreactor in Wageningen University, Netherlands - Granular Sludge_18_07-R1 | ecosystem: Engineered > Bioreactor > Anaerobic >...
GGCATTCGGATCGAAGGTGATCTTGCCGTTGGCCCCAAAGGTGACCTCAGTATTGTCAAAGAAGGTAGGTTTTCCGTCCTCGGCTGTACCATCCCTGTTCACTTTCTTCATATTGTCTGCTATATCGCTCAGGCCCAGTGCGAAGGAGGGACGCAGGACCGGAACGGTCACAGTGCTGCCTGAAGCCACTGCCATCGGAAGGAAGTTGCGCACATAGGAAGCGGCTGCCGCGCCCCCCAGATCTTCTCCTACAACAGCTGACAGGTAAAACGAACCCTGTCTGTCCTGAGGCATATTCTCAACAGAGAACACTATGCCGGGGATATCATATCCACCTACTGCAAGGGCGATCTCTGCATCTGTCGCCCAGGTGGGTTCGGGATTACTCAGAGGATCCTGCGTATATGGTATCTGCTTGTCGACCCACATGGACCAGTAGAGCTGAACGCGTGTCTGTATGAGAGAGGCAACGGCTCTTGCCTGGTTAATTACCTCCTCGTTGACGCTTGTGCCTATGGCTGCATACGCAGGCAAGACCGGGGCCGATACCGCCGAAAAGGCGATGAGCACAGCTGCAGCCGCAGTTATGATCTTTCTTTTGATGTTTTTATTCATGTTCATGGCAGCTCCTCCTTAAGGATCTTATAAAACCATAGAGAGTATATGGGTGAAGATGCTGTTTTACCACATACAACAAAACAGCGGAAAAATTTCCCGCTGTTTTTTAAAATATATTATTTTTTTATAGTTACATACGATGTGGAAGTAGTAACGGTGGTATAACATTGTATAATCCAGATGATACTGGAAGGAGCGTACATTGGATAGCAGCAGGATATTAAAATAAATCATTTAAGATTTTCACAAGTACAGATATAAACAGTAAAATACTGCAAATAACAAAACAAAAAGACGGGAGAAACCCCGTCTTTTTTGTTTTACATGGCTCTTACATTGTTTTGTCATCCGTGTATAAAATATTTTTAATATCCCATAACTATATATGGCAAATAGCAGATGTTATCTTTAACGCACCGCGGTCCTTTTATATATGTCCCAGTTAATTCACTGGGAGTACCATATACAGATCTGACCGCATGCGAAAAAGCAACCGGGAAAGTGTGTGTACCATATTGATTATTACCGTAATTTATTGTGCCATAAGCTATCTTTAACTTTGAGTTAGGAAATATCAGCATTTTAGCCGTTCCGTACGGAACGTTCGCCCTCTCAGGAGCAGATATACTTACCGGGATTCCAGATGCACTTCCTGCACTTGTGGCGTATGTAGCATTGTCTGCAGTATAAGCTGTGTTGACCAGGATTGCCCCTGCTGCTGTGCGTCCAACTCCCCATGCTCCAAGGTGCTTATATGTGCCTGATGGGGTTGTAACAGTAGTGGCGCTTGAGGCATTGCCGGCAAACGAAGGAGCTGAAACTGTACCGCCAAACGCGGCACCTCCATTGTTAAGATCTATATAAGCTCTGAGCAGGGAGTTACCCACGAATCCTATTGAGTCAGCGGGAAGTCCTTCTACTGTAGAACCTATATTCCTGTGATAGATACCCCAGTTGGACGATCCTCCGGCAGGGTCCCTGTATATCCATGTATCGCGGTCACCGGGTGATCCCACGATATTTACATTTACAGCAGGGTCTTTATACGAGCTCTGCGCCGCATATGTCGGTACAAGCTTGCCGGCTGATGTTGAAGTATCCGCTGCCCCTGCAGTTGCCGCCTTGCCGCTGATGCCGATATTATATGTGCCCGAAAGACGTGCGGTCGGTATGGTGCCGGCGTTCAGGTAACCTGCGTTGAGCGCACTCACCGGGATCGTAATGTTTGCAGTACCGTTAAATGCTGTTGCTGTACCTGTAGCAGCTGTTCCAAGAGCTATAGTGCGTGCGACCGTCAGCTGCGTGGCAGTAGATGCGTTTCCTGTGAGGGTACCTGTTATGCCATTTGTGACTGAAAGGGACCCCTTGAGCGTGGTGGCGCCTGTGGTACCCATTATTAAGCCATATGTAGGGTCATGTGGTGAACTGCCCCATCCAATATAGAATCTGGAAGCCGCTGTTCCGGAACCAAGCAAGCCAATGCCCCCATATTTTGTTGTTCCGTCGCTGGAACTATAACTAATTCCCCTTGCCCAGCCCCCTGTTGTAACAGGGGCTCTGAAATACACTGATCCTCCATTAGTAATAAAATTACTGTTGGTAGTAACAGCTCCGCTGAATGATCCTGTCGTGGCATTCACGGATCCTCCACTGACATTTGTTGCAGTTGCCGCGCTGGTTGCCGATGTTGCGGTATCTGCAACTCCTGCTGTTGCAGCTTTCCCGCTGATGCCTATGGCATATGTGCCGGAAAGGCGTGCAGTCGGTATGACCCCTGCACTCAGCCGGGCTGCGTCAAGCGCCGTGACCGGGATCACTATATTCCCAGTCCCGTCAAAAGCAGTCGCCGTGCCCGTGGCTCCAGTTGCGAGCGCGATCGTTCTTGCAGTTGCAAGCTTCGTGGCGCTTGAGGCGTTGCCCGTAAGGGCCCCGTTCAGATTTGTCGCGTATACGTTCGCGAACTTATACGTCGCCGACCCGAGGTTTTTAGAGTTGTTCGCCGTGGGCAGTACATTGCCGCTGAATACGGCATCTTTAGTATCCATGCCGAATCTTACAACGTCTGAATAAGAACTTCCGGCGGATCCTGTAGACTGCAGCCTGAAATAATTGGCTTCGCCCGAGCCTGTCGCACTGTGCATTAAACGCCATTTGGCCACTGTAGAATTAACACCATCAAATATCAGACTGCGATCTGTGTTATTTCCATATATTGTTATATCGTTATTGAACCTAGAAACCCCGTTTACGGTAAATGCTCCGCTGAAAGCTCCTGTAGTGGCATTTACTGTTCCGCCGTTGACGTTGGTGGCATTGTCGGCCTGGCCTGCAGTATTCGCCTTGCCGCTTATTGCTATGTTGTAAAGCCCCGAGAGGCGCGCGGCGGCGACCGTACCTGCAGTCAGATAGCCCGCGTTCAGATCCGTTACCGGTATCACTATATTTGCTGTACCGTCGAAGTTGGTAGCCGTGCCTGTCGCGCCAGTCCCGAGCGCTATTGTCCTTATATTATGCAGCTTTGTGGCCGATGTCGACTGGCCATGCAGCACGCCGGTCCCAGCCGAACCGAACCAGTAATCTGCCGGCTGGACAACGCCGGATCCTCCGAATGTCACGGAGGTCCTTGGCGTCGTTCCGCCGAACTCAACTACTCCGCCCGACGTGGTTCTCATTGTGAACTGTCCCGGCGTATCGCCGTCGGTGTCTTTGAGCAGTCCCGTTGTGCTTGCATACCTTGCTGTATCTGCAGCCCCGGCCGTAGTCGCCTTGCCTGTGATCCCTATGTTATAGTCGCCCGCAAGCCTGCCTACGGCAACAGTGCCGGAATTAAGATACCCGGCGTTGAGTGCTGTCACGGGAATGCTTATATTCGCGGCACCGCTGAACGCAGTTGCGGTTCCTGTGGCACCGTCCTTCAGAGCTATTGAGCGCGCTGTCTGCAGGCGTGTAGCTGTGCTTGAGTTGCCAGTGACATTGCCTATGACGGCTCCCGTGTGGGTCCCGTTCGTATTGCCTGTGACGTTTCCCGTCAGGTTGCCTGTGATCTGGCCTGACACATCCAGTGTGCCATTTATAGTGGTGTCGCCCGCAGTAAGCGAGCCTATGTCAGCGTTTTCTATATCCGCGTCCGCCGCGGTGAGCTTATTGCCGACGGTCAGATTGTTTGAAAAACTGCCGTCTCGTGCCGACAGCGTATTGACATTGCTTATGTCGCCGCCCGTGCCGTCAAATGTGATAGTCCCGCCGTCCCCGAACCTTATGGTCGAACCGTCGCTGAACGTTGGACTTCCGTCGTCCGTTGAACCGTCCCTGTTGACCTTGTTCGGATTATCCATAAGGTCGCTCAGGCCCAGTGCGAAGGAGGGACGCAGGACCGGAACGGTCACAGTGCTGCCTGAAGCTACTGCCATCGGAAGGAAGTTGCGCACGTAGGAAGCGGCTGCCGCGCCTCCCATGCTGCTGTCCAGCGTGGCGACAAGATAGAAAGATCCCTTGCGGTCAAGCGGCATCGAATCTACGGCAAAGGAGACCCCGTCGGGCTCATAGCCGCCTACCGCAGCAAGTACCTCTGCATCTGTCGCCCAGGTGGGTTCGGGATTACTCAGAGGATCCTGCGTATAGGGTATCTGCTTGTCGACCCACATGGACCAGTAGAGCTGAACGCGTGTCTGTATGAGAGAGGCAACGGCTCTTGCCTGGTTTATTACCTCCTCGTTGACGCTTGTGCCTATGGCCGCATGGGCCGGCATCACCGCGCCCGATACCGCCGAAAAGGCGATAAGCGCAGCTGCAGCCGCAGTTATGATCTTTCTTTTGATGTTTTTATTCATGGCAGCTCCTCCTTGAGGATCTTTATTTCTGAATCTGTCAGTTAAACATATTAATTCTATCTTGTGAAAGTATATGAGTAGCAACATGTATTTACCATATTTTCCAGTAATGCCGCACGAAAAACACAACAAAGCTTGTTTAATGTTAAATAAATAGAATATAATATATGTAAGGTTTTATACTGTTATTATCATGATATTGTCATTAAGGAGTGGTCTTATGACTGACATGGCTGAGAATATAACAAACATGCCACCTATCGCCATATTCTGCTACGATTTTGACGGAACGCTTATTCCCGGCAATATGCAGGAGTACGGACTGATACAAAGCCTTGGGTTCAAGACCCCGGGTGATTTCTGGAGCGCTGTCCTTGAATATACAAAACAAACCGGCAGCGAATCTGTCCTTTCCTATATGAAATTCATGGCGGACTGCGGAGCTGCAGTCGAACCCAATCCGCTGACAAAAGACTCATTTAGGACTTTCGGCGAAAAAATGGAATATTTCAGAGGTGTGGAAGACTGGTTTGACATTGTAAACAGCTATGCCGAAAGCAGGAATATAAGCACAGAGCATTATATTATTTCCTCAGGACTGTCCGAGATACTTGAAGGGACGTCCATAGCCCGCCATTTTAAGGCTATATTTGCATCTTCCTATATATACGAGAACAATATTCCCGTATGGCCGTCTCGGATCATCAACTACACCGGGAAGACCCAGTACCTTTACAGGATCAGCAAGGGGGCGATGGATCTTCGGAATGACAGGAAGGTCAACAGCCATATACCTGATACAAAAAAACACGCCCATTTCAGCAATATCATATATATAGGCGACGGAGAAACTGACATTCCCTGTATGCAGGTCATCAAAAACAAGGGCGGGGTATCGGTAGCGGTATATGATCCCGAAGATCCGAAGAGAAAGAATACGGCTGAAAAGCTGAAAAGGGACGAAAGGGTCCAGTATGCGCTCCCCGCCGATTACACCGAAGGGGAACGGCTTATGACATCGGCTATGGCGGCGATCGACAGAATAGCTGCGGCATCGGAAATACAGATCCCTGCAGAACTCTGTGCGTGCCGCTGAGAGAGGGAATGTAAATGAAATATATAGAAATGATGAATTACAGCTATTACAACGGGATCTGTTCCGACATGGAACAGGGAATGTTTACCAACAGGGGATTTGATCCGGAAGTCCGTACCGATCTTGTCCTCTATCATGAGAACTGCGCTGACGGATCGTGCAGCGCGGGGCTTCATGCCGCAATGAAAAAGGCTGCTGCCGCAAGAAAAGACACGTCTTCGAACACGCTTTACTGTTCCGTCAGGTACGGGGACGAGATCGAGACTGTAAAACTAATATCCCGGACGATGTCGGAGTATGGGATCAAAAAAATATCGGAGCTGTGGGTCCTTGATTTTCATTTTAAACCGGAGCTTATGCGCGATATTTATTTCAGGTGTGGAAGTCCCATAAAAACTGTCTGTCTGGATCATCACAAGACAGCGCGCGAAGATCTTGAGAATTTCAGAGAATGGGTGTCCGTGAAATATTCCGGACACAGTATAGATTCGGTCTTCGGAGGTCCTACGCAGGCGGGTGCCGGCATGACATATGACTACATTGTCGGAAGATACGGGACTGAGGAGCTCGCCTTTGGAACAGTCGGTAAAAATGGATACTGCCATATAAAAGAACTGGTTGACACCTGTGTCGATTACGACCTCTGGACACATAAGGATCCCGATACCATGGCCATTATTACCGGCATTATGTCGGAGCCGCTTCCTGTCCGCGAGTGGGCAGATATGCTGCTGGATTACAGACCGGCGAAGGATGTATGGCTTTACAGGGGCCTTGGAATAATCGGCCAGCAGAAAAGCTTCGCGCAAAGCCTGATATCTTCGGACAATATCGCGGAGCTTGAGTATGCAGGACAGAAAGTTGCCGTCCTGAACATCCCGCATCAGTGGGTGAACATTGTCTCAGATGAACTGCTTAAAAACAGCGATTATGCCGCAGTCCTTTCATATTCCGTCGCAGGCAGGAACGAATATGTAAACGTAAGCATGCGTGCCGGCAGGGATCGCGGTATCGACTGCGGGGAATTCATGAAAGAACATTTTAATGGCGGAGGACATCTGTTTGCTGCCGGCGGAAGGTGTTCCGACATACTCGAATTCCTGGAAAAGACAGGTCCGTTAAAAGAAAAACTCTCCTGTGAGATAGAATAGGGTGAAAAAGCTCCGCTGCAAGCATCAGACAGCGGAGTTTTCATTATTTTGCATTTCTGTCGTTCTGTTTTAGTATCTGCACCGACCCGAATAGCGTTTTGGGACCCTGTTTTTTCTTAAAAAATACATTATGTATTCCTGAAAGGCATTTTTGTGGAAATAGTTCGACGTTCGCATAAGCATATACAGACTGCCTACTACCACTGTTGAGAAGAGGAGTACATATACCGTATATTTTCCGCTGAAAAAAATAACAAAGGTAAGTACCACGGAAACAAATGACAGTATAAAGAACTGGTCAAGCGTTATGCCGTATTTCATAGTTGCTGATTCAAGTACCCCTTTTGGCACCTTATGCTCTTCTGCCATTTTAATCCCCCTTAGTTTTCCTTGTCGGCTGTATATCTTGTCATAAGCATATTATTGCAGTAATCAACATAATCATAGAGAAGGAGGGATGATACCTGCGCCTTCATACGGAGCCTCAGCCTGAGAAGTGTCTGGAGATCCGCAATAAGCATCTGGTTGTCAATATTCTGCTGTACAATGGAGGAATAAGATGCCGCAGTTCCCTTCCATGCTCCTCCGTCCTTATTGAATTTAAGCATACTTGTTCCGATGTTGTCGGTGATCTTCTTTTCATTAGCCTTTATGCGCTCTTTTATCCTGTATGCCGTTATCTCTGTCTCCGCTATAAGCTCCGTTATCTTTTTTATTCTGCCTTCTTTTACGTCCTGGCCGTACTGGGCTGCTCCCTTGAGCATACCTTCCCTTATATGCGCTTCCGGCATTGAAAGTGTGCCGGTAAAAGCCGCGGCTCCGGCGCCTTCGAACATAGATGTGTCAAATTCCCCGAAGCTTGGAGAATCGCTGTTTTTCCATTCTTTCTTTATCATTTCATCAACTGCTTTGTATATACGGGGTTCCTTCTTTACCTTGCCCTTATCTTTTTCAAGTACAGCGACCGGTTCTTCCTCATATGATTTCCAGTTGACGGAAGAGGCCTTTTTTGCAAGCCCCCCTCCCCTTGAAAGAATTGAACCTACGGCGCTGTCGGGGAAAGCCTGCCCGGTAAAACTATCAAAAATACTGCCCGGGATCTCATAAAGTTCCTCAAGCTCGCTTTGAAAATCCTCGAAGTCTTTGGCAATGTCCGGTATCTGGGGCAGTGCATCAAGTCCTATCATAGACTTAAGATCCCCCCCTTTGAAGACAAGTTCGGGGAGTATATATGACAGTTCCACTGATCTGAGCATGTTTTCCTTAATATCCTTGCTCCTGTCGGTCCTGTTTATTCCAAACCATTCCATAAGGTCCTCTATCGTAATGATGCCGAAAAAGGCATTAACACCAGAGGGTGCCGAAAAGACAAGCGTTCCGGCGAGGACCGCCGCGCAAAGCATCAGTATCACAGTCCTCTTCTTTTTCATTTTCATTTTTTTCCCTCCGGTTCTATCCCGGTCTCTTTGAGATATTTATCGCTGAAATCCTTGTCCGTGATCTTAAACTGGCTGCCGCGCACAAGTATATTCCTTGTTATCCTGTTCCCCATACGGGCAGTGTTGAGTCCTGCCCTTACAGCTTCCATTTTAATATCGTCCGCTACGGTCCCCGCCAGTATTTCATATTGTCTTAAAGTCAGCTCGTTCTGCCTCACAGCGACCCCCATAAGCCTTGTCGTCTTGGTTTCGGGGCTTTCAAGATCAATTATCCCGGCAGGCGGTATATCCTCAAGTTCCTCTGCCACCGTTCTTATCTCTTCGGTTATTTCCTTTTCATAACCTTTCGCCGAATATGGACTGTCTTCTTTCATATGTTTGTCAAGTATCTTTATGATGGCGGCCAAAGGTATGCTCTTTGAGGAATCGGCCATAAATGTCAGGAAATATTCTGTGTCGCTTGGAGTATAGGCTTTAAGCCCCTGTTTTGCGGTATTCACTGCAGCATCCATAATTTCCGGATGTACCATTGGTACAGTACCCATAATATAAGAGTAGGCAGACATAACAGCCGCATCCCGGCCTGATTTGTACTCTCTGCCGGCGACCTCATCCATGACCTGGCTTGTCCTGGATACGACCTCGACTGCTGCCCCGCCAAGGCCCTTTTCTTTAGCGGTCCCGCTGATATCTTCGCCGCTCCCTGCAAGGGTCTTTCCACCTAGTTTTCCTGACATGAGTACGCCGGTAATGCCTGTTACGGGGATATTTTCCCCCCCGAACATACCTGTAAGGCTGTCAAGAAAACCTCCTTTTGTATCGATCCCGATATCGCCAAGGATATTGCCGAAGTCCTGTCCTATGCCGTCGGTTATGTCGTCCAGTTTTATCATTTCGGATATATCAAGCTTGCCGAACATTCCGTTCATCTCGTCCTGTATATCGGTAAGAAATCCAAAATTCTCGCGCAGATCCCCAAGCTCCTTTATGCTTTTGAGCCCGGCAAGATTGGACAGCACATATTTCTGGTATATCTGCATGGCGGACTGCAGTGCGATAGTGACTGACTCGACCGGTGTCGTATCATTCCTTTCGACATATGCAGTCCTTGCCATGGCCGGGGAGAAAGTGAAAAGAGATATCAGCCCCGCGGCAAACAGCATACACATTCCCCTTTTAAGGTCCTGCCTGTACATAGCAGCGCCTCCTTTACCTTACCCTGTTATATATCTCTATATAGCGTCCTATATTCTCCTGTACGTTTGATGCATATCCCTCTATCTCGAGAAGTGCATTGATCCCCGACATCTTAATGTCATCCGTGATCGCATCTGCCAGTGTCATAAGGATCTGGTTCTGCAGTCCCTGCTGTTCTACCATAACAGCGGAAAGCCCGGCTATCGTCTTAAGCGCTTCGCTGGGTCCGCCCTTTGAGTGCTCGGCAGCTTTTTCAAGTGCCTTCTCTGACTGCTCCCTTATCTTTTTCATTCCGTACCTGTATGAACCCTCTGCACTTTCATCAGCTGTATAAGGAGCAAGTACTTTTGCTATCTCCTGTATCGCGCCCATTCTGCTGTTGTCGCCGATTCCTGACGCATAAAGCTGTTGTTCGGGCCCCTTTATGTCCGAGGCTGAGGCCATAAGGGAAGATGATTCCTGCATTCCGGCAAAGCTCATAGGGACGGTCTCTTTCGCAAGTATCATTGCAGCCTGCGCGAGTTTTTCCTCTTCCTTGCCCTCTCCCTTGATAGTCTCCTTGCCTTTGTCTGGTCCGGAGGTCGCCGGCAGGTCAAGCGCCTTCTCTATCACGCCCTTTGTGCGTTCAGCGGTGATCGCCGCTGCCGTGGAGACAGATCCGCTCTGCAGAACGTCTATAACATCGTTTTCCGTGTTGCTGATTTTGGTTCCCTCAAACTTTCCAGTCCTCAGCGCGTCCCCGACGTTTTTTGTCTTCATTGCCCCTCCGAAATCACCGAGCATTCCCTTGAACATACCCTCAAGGTCAAATCCACTCAGATCGAAGGCCTTTGTGATGTCCTCGAAGTTCTTCGTTATGTCTGCAAGTTCCATAATGGACTTTATCCCGTCCAGATTGGTCAGGACATCCTTAATATAATTCTGTATTTCGGTGGTTGCGGAAAGGATCATTGACTCCTTCCATCCGTCAAATGACCTTATTACAGGAATGCCGGCCTCTGCTCCACGTACGGCGAACATTCCCGAAGATGCGAGTAATGCTGTAATTATGATCGCCATCATGGTCCTTGTCCAATATCTGCGTTTCATTTAAAACCCCTCCGATCAGCGACGGATATACCGGCACTTATTTTTAAAACCATTATTGGATCTTTAATACTTTCCTT
>Ga0334887_1005541_pt1 | contig 10478 bp, 9 predicted proteins | sample GraSluR1_MG_10_FD_207217 | JGI IMG/M metagenome (GOLD analysis project Ga0334887, IMG submission 207217) | Sludge microbial communities from methane-producing bioreactor in Wageningen University, Netherlands - Granular Sludge_18_07-R1 | ecosystem: Engineered > Bioreactor > Anaerobic >...
GCGAAACACCCAGGAAACCTGGTTCCACCAGCGGGTTATTGAAGATCAATTGGAAAACCGCACCGGCGGTTCCCAACGACATGCCCAGCAAAATGGCAACCAGCGCGCGCGGCAAACGCAGGTTGAGAATGAGGGTTTGTGCAATGGGGTCACCCGTCAGGCGGTTCACAGATAAAAATCCCGGCGTCGGATAGCGGCCCAATAGCAGTGAAATGAGGAAAAGCGCTGCCAGCAGCAGCGCCAGCAACGCCAATTTTTCCCTCATTTTTTGGTGTTTAAATGGTGGAAGGGTGGAAGGGTCAGCAATCAGGCTCATAGTCTAAGGATAGTCGCCTTTGATGCGCGCAAGGATGTTTTCATCGATGGTGGCATCATCCAGATTATAGAGCGTTTTGTAGAATTCGCGCACTTCCTGTTCCATGTCAAGGTCAGCAAAAAGCTGTGGGTTCATTTTGGCAGCCAGCCAGGTGAGCCCCAAAACCCAGCGCGTGTCGGGTTGATCCCAACTGTAATAATCCACCGGGAAGGCGTAAAGTTGGCCGGCTTGCACGGCGCGCAGGGTCTGCCACTTGGAATCGGCTTTCAAGGTTGTAACCACCTGTTCAATATCGCCCTGGTAGGTGGTGACATAAATTTGATCAGCGTCCCAGGCGGCAATCTGTTCAAGACCTACTTTGGTCCAGCCTTTGCCGATTTCAACGTCCTTCCACACCGGCGTTCCACCGCCCATCTCAACCAGCAGGGTTTGAATCCAGCCCAGCGGGGGGATGTTAAAGGCCACTTCTCCGTCGCGTTCAGAATAATACAGCAGCAGCACGCGCGGTTTATCTTCATCTTTTAGATCGGCTGTTCGCTGGCTGATGCGGCTGTACTGTTCGGCGTAAAATGTTCTTAATTCTTCAGCGCGCTGGGGATTCTGGAAAAGCTGTCCCAGCGTGTCGATATCTTTCATGTATTGCTCGGGTGTTTCAAAGTTGAGATAGATGACCGGGATGTTCAGTTCTTCCAGCGGTTTGCCAACCGTGTCTGCCAGGTAGCTTTTCAATAGAACCACGTCTGGCCGGGCAGCGGCAATTTGTTCAGTGCTGGCGTCAATCTCCAGGATGGTTTTTGCGGCGTAGTCTGTGTCGATTAACCGGGTAAAGTCTCCACTGCCCTGCCCTACTTTGCTGAATGCGACCACTCGCTGAGAGGCTTCAGGGAAGGCGTAAAGGGGATCGATGATCATGATGTGCGCTTTGCCGGCGATTACAATGCGCTGCGGTGGAGAAGCAAATGAAACCTCTCTACCCAGCGAATCGGTCACGGTGTAAGCGGTGGGGTCAGCCTGTTCGACCGGAGCAGCGGCAGAGGGTTGCGCGGCTGGTTGTGACGACGATTCTGTCAGCGGTTGAGGTGAGCCTGTCGCCGGCGCACAGGCTGCCAGCAAACTGACAGCCAGCAAGATTGTGATGAAAATTTTTGGCGTTTTGTTTTGCATGAATTCCTCCATTACTGTGAAGATCGATTTTGGGGGTGAAAGCACCCGCCAGATCCAGTTGGAGGAATCGGGCAAGTGTTTCACCGCTTGTTTTGAGATTTCTCTTTTGTTTTCATTTCATGCAGCCAGTCAAGAATGGGTTCCATCTGGCGCAAGCGTAGTTCCAGGCTCATGCGGTTGAAAGGTTGGCCGGGCGGCAGGGCATCCAAAGCGCGCTGCAATCGTTTTACCCCGTTATTCACCGCGTCAATTTGCCGGTCAATTAATGCCTGAGTCACTTCAGGGTCGTGCGCAGTGAAGTACAGGCGGGTGATAAATTCAACCCTTATGGCGCGCGCGCTGCTACCGGCAGGGGCAAGCAGCCATTCTCGAAAACGAAGGCTGCCTTTGTGGGTCAGATGCAAGACCTTGCGCGCCGGGCGGTTATCTTGCGATTGTGTTTCTCCTGAAATGAAGCCCTGCCGTTCTAACCGGGTCAGGATGTTGTAAGCCTGGCTCTGGCTGATGCGCCAGACATGCCCCAGGTCAGTGTTTAATAGCTGGTGTAGTTCATAACCGTGCATGGGGTGGTTTTCCAACAGCCCCAGCAGGGCAAATTCAGGAGAGAGTTCGCTGGCAGGTTTCATAACTTGGTCCCGTCCGCTATACTCACTTGATGAGTATAGCATATTTGGTCAAAAAATCAAATCAAATGTTAAAACCGCGCTCATGGGTGACCGCATTGAAAAATGCAGTAAAAAATGGCCCCAGATTATTGCGTGTTCTGCTGAGGCGGGGTGAATTCGTCTGTTGTTGAGCTGGTTTTGGGCTGCTCGAACGGCAGCCACACGGTGAAGCGCGTGCCTTTGCCTTCTTCCGACTGCACCTCAATCCGCCCGTTGTGATGCCGCACAATCCAGTAGGCGATGGAAAGACCCAGCCCAAAGCCGCTGCCGGGGCTGCGTTTGCGCGACTTTTCACCGCGGTAGAAGCGTTCAAAGATGAAGGGTAAATCTTCAGCGGCAATGCCAGCACCGTTGTCTTCAATGGTGAGCTGCGCTTCACGGTTGGTTTTGCGCAGCGACAGGCTCACCACACCGCCCGCGGCTGAATAGGTGACGGCATTGCCAACCAGGTTCAGCATCACCTGCTTCAGGCGGTCGCGATCGCCTTCCACCAAAACCTGGTCAATTTCTTCAATGCGCATTTCAACCCGGTCTTTTGCCAGCAGGCTGGCCTGCGCGAACACTTCCAGCAGCACGGTGTCCAGTTCAACCGGGGCCAGGGCCAGCGGCAAATGCCCGCTTTCGGCCTGGGCCAGCATCAACACATCGCCCACCAGGCGGGTAAGACGGTTGACCTCGTTTTCGATGCTGTCCAATGATTCGGCGTCTATGCTGCCCAACTGGCGAATCAGCCCCACATTGCCCTTGATGACGGTGAGGGGGGTGCGCAGTTCGTGGCTCACGTCTGCCAGGAAGCGCCGCTGCACTTGAAAGAGGTTTTCAAGACGCTCGAGTGTGTCATTGAAAGCCTGGATGAGCGTGCCCACCTCATCGGATTCCGGGCCATCGTAGGGAATGCGGCGGTGCAGGTCATCGGCATGGGTGATTTGCGTGGCGTGACGGGTGACGGCAGCCAGCGGCGCCAGGGCGCGCCCGGTGAACAGCCAGGCGGCCAGGCCCGATGCCACAATAGCCACAAAAGATATTGCCACAATAACCCAGGCCAGGGTACGGCGGGTCATTTCCACCAGGGTCAGGTTCATGGCAACTTGCAGGGTGCCCAGCGGTTCATTCTCAGATTGCAAAGGCACCGAAAGCACCCGCAGCGGCACATTGAGCAACTGTGTTGAATGAAACTGGGTCTCACTGGTGGACAACGCGGAGGGATCGAGCGGGGTTTGCAGTGCGGCGGGGCGCGCCAGTTTCAAAGCCTGGTCTTCTCCCCACACCTGAAAAATCAGGTTTTCGGTGGGGACGAAATAGGTGACCGAGCGCGGATCAAACTGGTTGTCGGCGGTCACTTTCAGCCCGTCAACCAGTTGGCGCGCCTGCTGCGAGAGGGCGGCGTCCACCTGGTAGAGCAGGGTGATGCTGACCAGTCCATAAACCAGGGCATTGAGCAGCAGCAAAACACCGCCCAACATGAGCGAATATAAGAAAGTGAGACGCAGACGCAGCGGCATGCCTACTCGGTTTCGCGCAGTACGTAGCCCACACTGCGCACGGTATAGATCAGGCGGGATTCGCCGTTTCGTTCCAACTTCTGGCGCAGGTAGCGCACATACACATCAAGCACATTGCTGACCCCGCCAAAGTCATAGCCCCACACGCGCTCGAATATTTCTTCACGGGTTAAAACCCTGCCCGGGTTGCGCATGAACAGTTCCAGCAAATCGTATTCTTTGGCTGAAAGGGATATGTCGCGATCGGCGCGTTTTGCCTGGCGCGTAGTGGTATCCAGGATCAGGTCGGAGAAGGACATAATGGGAATGCGCTCTTCCTGCGTGCGGCGCAACAGGGCGCGAACCCGCGCCAGCAGTTCGGGCAGTTCAAAGGGTTTAACCACATAATCATCGGCGCCCGAATCCAGTCCCTGGACCCGGTCTTCGAGGGTGTCGCGGGCGGTGAGGATGAGAATGGGCACTTTACTGTGCACACGCAGCCGCTGGCACACATCCAGGCCGCTCATACCCGGCAGCATCAGGTCGAGAATAATCAGATCAACATGGTGATCGCGCGCGGTGATCAGCCCCATTTCTCCGTCCAGGGCTACGTCCACCAGGTAGTCTTCATGCTCAAGGCTGCGTTTCAGCACTCTTACAATTTCTTCGTCGTCTTCAATGACCAGGATACGTTCGTTCATGCATCCTCCTGTCTGGCTTTTTGCTTTGTAGAACTGTTATAAGTTAATTTTATTGCATTTTTCAATACTTGCCCAAGAAAGTGTGCAAAACCCGCTTACGAAAAAATATGCGCTATAATCAGCCCATGATGTTTTCTTCATTAAACAGCCCGGTGTGGGTAGATCACCCCACGGCCTTGCAGCGAATGGTTAACGATCTTAAACAGCGGAGGCATGTTGCGGTAGATACCGAATCGAACAGCCTGTTTGCCTATAAAGAACAAGTGTGCCTGATACAGATCTCGAATCGAGATACCGATTATTTGGTAGACCCATTGGCTTTGTCTGATCTCTCACCCCTGGGACAAATATTTATTGATGCGAATATTGAGAAGATTTTCCACGCTGCGGAATACGACCTGATCTGCTTGAAACGCGATTTTGGTTTTCAATTTTCCAATATTTTCGATACTATGATTGCCGCCCGCACGGTGGGGCGCGAGGCCCTGGGCCTGGGCGCGCTGTTGAAAGAGCATTTTGACGTGACGCTGGACAAGCGTAACCAGCGGGCCAACTGGGGAAAACGCCCTCTGCCGCCTTCGATGCTGGCTTATGCCCGGCTTGATTCGCATTATCTCATCCCGCTGCGTTACCGGTTGAAGGAAGAATTGCTGCAAAAAGGGCGCTGGGAACTGGCGCGTGAAGATTTTGCCCGCCAGTGCAGCGTTGCGGTTACCACAAACGGCAGCAACGGTAACGGCAACGGCGCCTGCTGGAAGGTGGCGGGAGAGATGAATGTGCCGCCGCGCATCGCCGCCGTGCTGCAAGCCCTGTGCGCCTACCGCGACCAGTATGCCCGCACGGCCAACCTGCCGATATTTAAAGTAATCAGCAATGAAATGCTGCTCAAAATAGCGCTCGAAATGCCACTTTCAAGGGAAGACCTTGAAAAGATGGAAGGTGTACCCAGGTCCATTTTGCTGCGCCACGGCAATGGCCTGCTCACCGCGGTAGACCAGGGCTTGAGCGCTGATCCGCCTGCCCGCCCAACTCCGTCGCGCCGCCCCAGTGAACAATACCTGGCGCGGATCGATGCCCTGCGTGCCTGGCGCAAGCAGGCTGCCCAAAAAATGGGTGTACTCTCCGATGTGATTCTGCCGCGCGATGTGTTGTATAACATTGCCCAGGCTAATCCACAGCAGCCAGCCGACTTGCAAGCCCTGATGCCCGATTTGCCCTGGCGGTTTCAATCTTTTGGGAAAGAAATCTTGCAGGTGGTGAATGGATTGAGGAGCGATTCATGAGGATAACTTTTAACGGTGCTGCGCAAACGGTTACCGGTTCACAATATGTTCTGGAAGTGAATGGCCAACGCCTGATGCTGGAATGCGGCATGTTCCAGGGCAAACGCGAAGCTGCGTTTCAACGCAACCGCAGCATTCGGGTTGATGCCGAATCGATTGACGCGGTGATTTTGTCGCATGCGCACATCGACCACAGCGGTAACCTGCCCCTGCTGGTGAAGGGCGGTTATCGCGGGAAGATCTATGCCACCCCCGCCACCGACCGCATGGCTGATTTGATGCTGCGCGACGCCGCCCACATCCAAGAGTCGGATACGGAATATGTCAACCGCAAGCGCGAGCGAAAAGGTTTGCCGCCCGTGGAGCCGCTTTACACGGTGAGTGATGCCGCGGCGGTGGGCGACCACCTGCTGCCGATGAAGTATGACCAGGAATTTGAGCCGGTGAAAGGGGTTACGGCGCGCCTGGTGGAAGCCGGGCACATTTTGGGTTCGGCCAGCATTGTGCTGGATGTGCATGAAGATGGCCGCAAGTTCAGGCTGTGGTTTTCAGGCGACATCGGCCGTTACAAGCTGCCGTTGATTAAAGACCCCACCCTGCCCGAAAACGCCGATTACCTGATGATGGAGTGCACCTACGGCGACAAGCTGCATCCAGACCCCGATGAAGCCTATCGCGAATTTCGGCAAACGGTGCAGGCGACCATTAAACGCGGCGGCAAGGTCATCATTCCCGCCTTTGCGGTGGGGCGCACCCAGGAACTGGTGTATGACCTGAACCGCATGATGTCGGCGCGCGAGATACCGGCGGTTCCGGTGTATGTGGACAGCCCGCTGGCGGTGAACATTACCAACGTATTCAAGCAGTTCCCGCACTATTTTGACGAGGAAACTGACTCGTTTGTGAAGTGTTTTAAGACTGTGCCGCTGGAGTTCAAGTCTCTGCATTATACACAGTCGGTGGATGAATCGAAAGCCATCAACAACAAACCGGGCCCTATGATCATCATTTCGGCCTCGGGTATGGCTGAAACCGGGCGCATTTTGCACCACCTGCGCAATAACATTGAAGATCCCAAAAACACCATTTTGATCGTGTCGTGGCAGGCGCCCTATACCCTGGGGCGGCAGTTGGCTGAACGCGCCACGAAGATTAAAATTTTTGGCGAACCGTTTGAACGGCGCGCCGAGGTGGTGACCATTGGCGGGCTTTCAGCGCACGCCGACCAGGCCATGCTGATCAAGTATGCCCGTGCCAGCCAGGCTTCGCTGAAACAAATCTTCCTGGTGCACGGTGAGCCCAAGGGCGCCTTCCCGCTGATTGAGAAGATTCGCGAGGGACAAAGCACGCCCGTTGCCTATCCAGATCAGTACGAAAGTGTAGAAATTTAAGCAGCAGTCTGCTATAATTGCGTGCGTACGGAGAGGTGCCGGAGTGGCCGATCGGGGCGGTCTCGAAAACCGTTGTGGCGCTTGTCGTCACCGTGGGTTCGAATCCCACCCTCTCCGCCTTTTTATTTAAACAGCGATCACCGTGGGTCCCCGCAGGGGGGATGATATTCGAATCCCACACCTAAAGGTGTGCTGCGCAACCCTCTCCGCCTCGAAGACGACCTGAAAAGGTTGTTCTTAATTTGAATGTGGTCGCCATGGATTGGCAAGCCAGCATCTCCCCTAAAATCCGGGTTGTTGGATTTTGGGGGAGACTGAGAGGGGGTGTTTTAATCCAGGTGATGAAGCGTGCTGGTGATGTTAAAAGCACCCTCACCAGCCTCCCCCATTTTCCACGGAAAATGGGGGAGGTGAACAGCATAAGATCATTGACTGACAAGAAATGAAGTAGGCTTGATCATCAGATTATCGTTGTAAAAAGTGTGTTGTGGATAGCAAAAAGCAAAACAGTATTTCCTCAAAAATCCAGAACTTTGGATTTTGGGGGAAACCGAGAGGGGGTGTTTTGATACAATAAGGCAATCAAAACAAAGTGAGGCAGCCTGTGACCGACAAACCCGAAAACTTCCTATCCACCGCCCGCCAGGTGATTGAAGACGAGATTAAAGAACTGCAAAACCTGAACGCTGCTCTGGACGAGCGCTTTGCGGCCGCCTGCCGCATGATTTTGGAATGCCGCGGCAGGGTGATCTTTTGCGGGGTGGGGCATTCGGGGCACGTGGCATGCAAATCAGCCGCCAACCTGTCAAGCCTGACCCGACCGGCTTTCTTTTTGCACGCCGGCGAGGCCGCTCACGGCGACCTGGGGGCGGTGAGCGGCGATGACCTGGTGATCTTCATCTCCAACAGCGGCGAGACCGCCGAAATTTTGAACATCCTTCCGCAGGTCAAACTGGTGGGAGCCAAAACCATGGCCATTGTGGGCAACCTGCAATCGAGCATGGCGCAGGCCTGCGACCTGGCTTTGCCGCACGGCGCCAAGGAAGAAGCCGGTCCAATCAAATATGCCGGTTCGAGCACAGCCCTGAACTGTATGGCCTTGTGCGATGCTCTGGTGATGGCAACCGCTGTGGCCAGTGGAATGACCGAAGAAAAATACCTGCATTTTCATCCCGGCGGCGCGGTGGGCAAAAAACTGTGCGAGAAATATTCACAATCCAGACCGTGATTTCATCTTATCTGTTCCAGTAATCCAGCGCAATTTTATTTCCAAAAACACAGCAATACCTGTTGGAAATTGGTTGAATCGTTTTTTTACCCAACAGATATTGCTTTTTTTGTTAAGATTTCTTGCATTTCGCCAATTATGTTGTAATATAAACATGTATTCTGTATCGAACAAACATAAACGAACATTCAAAAATGGGAGCGCCACGAATTGCTGCCAAACCAGAGGCATCAAAAAATCCTTGAATTGCTCGAGAAGAATGGATCAGCCACCGTGGCCGAGTTGGTGGCTGAATTTGGCACCTCTGAGATGACCATTCGCCGGGACCTCGACATTCTCGAGAAGCGCTATCTGCTGCGCAGGGTGCACGGCGGAGCCATGAGTGCGCGGGGCAGCAGTTACGAACCGCCCTATATCACCCGCCGCATGGAGAACATTGAAAAGAAACAGCGCATTGGCAAGGCGGCAGCGGCGTTGATTAAAAACGGCGACAGCATCAGCCTGGACACCGGCACCACCACCCTTGAAGTGGCGCGCAATATCATCAACATCCATGATTTGACGGTCATCACCCATAGTTTTCCCATTGCCAACCTGCTGGCTGAAACGATGCGCAACCGGCTAATTTGCACGGGGGGCATCCTTCGAACGGGCGAATTATCGATGACTGGCGACCTGGCCATTCGCGCCTACCAGGAATTTTTTGTGGATAAGTTGTTCCTGGGGGTGGGCGGCATTGATATCAAGTTTGGGTTAACCGAGTTTAACCTGGACGATACATTGATTAAACGGGCTATGATTCGTTTTGCCAAAGAGGTGATTGTGGTGGTCGATTCGACAAAATTCAATCACATTGCCTTCACCAGTGTGGCGCCGTTGAAAGCTGTGTCAAAAATTGTTACCGATACCTTCCTGGATTCCCCAACCCTTTCGTTATTTGAAAAGGAAGGTATCGAAATCATCCAGGTCTAAACAAGTATTCATTTGCAAAACGATCAATTCGAAGCATCTTTTTAATGGTTTTGTTTCAAAAGGAGGTGGTTGCTCCAAATTTGTTGTCTGTTTGCAAACGATCTGTTTTGATAAACCCTAAAGGAGAAAAAGAATGAAAAAGTTAAGCCTGATCGTTGTATCCCTGATGTTAATTGTGGCCATGTTGAGCGCCTGCGCCCCCGCCGCCCCGGCCCCAGCTGCTGAAGAAGCCGCCCCAGCCGAAGAAGCCGCACCCGCCGAGGAAGCTGCTCCTGCTGAAGAGGCTGCCCCTGCTGTGGATGTTAAAGACCTGGTGTTCGCTTCGGTGGTGAAATCCATTGGCGATACCTGGTTCATCCGCTATGAGACCGGCATCAAAGAATTTGAAGCTGACTACGGCATCAAATCCTTCATGGAAGGCCCGTCGCAGCCCGATTCGGCTGCCCAGGTGGCCGTGATTGAAGACTTGATTGCCCAGGGCGTCGACGTGATCATCAACGTCCCCTACGGCGTGCCTGAGAACGAACCTGCCCAGAAGAAAGCCATGGATGCCGGCATTATCGTGATGGGTCACGAAGCCGAAACCGCCAAAGAAGGCACCCTCAACTACGATGTGGAAGCCTTTGACAATTGCTCGTACGGCGAAGAAATGATGCGCGAACTGGCCACCCGCATGGGCGAAGAAGGCAAATACATCCAGTTTGTGGGTTCATTGACCAACGCCTCGCACAACACCTGGACTGAATGCGCCAAAGCCTACCAGGAAGCCAACTATCCCAATATGGAATTCGTGGCTAAATACGAATCCAAAGAGAACCAGGAAAACGCCTACAACATCATGAAAGACGCCCTCAAAACCAACCCCGACATCAAGGGCGTGCAGGGTTCTGACTCGGGCGACATTCTGGGCGCTGGCCGTGCAGTGGAAGAAGCCGGCCTGGCTGACAGCATTGTTGTGGTTGGCACCGGCATCGCCTCAGACGCCGGCGAGCTGCTCAAGACCGGCGCGGTTGACCTGGCGATGGCCTGGGATCCGGGCATGGCCGGCTACGCCTGCTCGGTGATTGCTTACAAGATGCTGCAAGGCGAAGAAATTGTGGAAGGCATGGACCTGAAAACCCCTGGCTTCGAGAGCATCAAAATCGGCAAGGGCCCCAACGGCGTCCCGGTGATCTATGGCTCAGCCTGGATCAAGATCACGGTTGACACCATGGATCAATATCCGTTCTAAATTGAGTTAAACTAGTGTATGAATGGGCGGTTGAACCTCTCAGCCG
>Ga0334887_1005542_pt1 | contig 10477 bp, 10 predicted proteins | sample GraSluR1_MG_10_FD_207217 | JGI IMG/M metagenome (GOLD analysis project Ga0334887, IMG submission 207217) | Sludge microbial communities from methane-producing bioreactor in Wageningen University, Netherlands - Granular Sludge_18_07-R1 | ecosystem: Engineered > Bioreactor > Anaerobic >...
CGTCGAGATCGACGCCGACCACCTGATGTCCGCGCTCGGCGAGCCAACCACCGATGCGGCCGGTGCCGCAGCCGGCGTCCAGGATGCTGCTACCGCGCTCAGCCATAGCGTCGATCAGCCGCGCCTCACCGTAGATGTCGCGTCCCTCGGCCACCAGATTGCTCCAGCGCCGGGCGTAGTTGCGGGCATGATCGGGATTGGCACGCAGCGTCGCGAGCCAAACGTTCTCTTGTGGTCCAGGCATGAGGTCCAGACTATGCATCTCCCCAGCATGCACCGGCGCCGAAAATGCCGGCTCCGCCGAGCGAGTCCTCACGCGCAGCGCCCGTCCCGGCTCCGTCCGCGGGCAGCCTGATCGCCTCGATGGCGTTCATCGCTGGCGCCGGCAGGGCCGAACTGCGCCGGCGCCGAGGTAGCGTGTGCGCATGCTGGCCGGTTTGGCTCGCACGGCTCATCTGGGACCGTGTCTCGCCATCACTGTTCTTACCGTGCTGGTGGGCGTCGCGTCCGGGGTGGATGCCTGGACCCTGCTCGGAGTCGGGATCGTCGTTCTGCTCGGGCAATTGTCGATCGGATGGTCGAACGACGTCATCGACGCCGACCGCGACCGCGCGGCACAGCGCACGGACAAGCCGATCGCGGCGGGCGAGGTGGCTCCGCGGTTGGTGTGGACGGCGGCCCTGGTGTCGTTGACCGTGGCCCTGGTCTCGTCCCTCCTGCTCGGAGTCTGGTTCGCGGTCGCTCATGCGGTCACGGTCGCAGCTGGGTGGGCATACAACCTCTGGCTCAAACGGTCGTGGGCCTCGGGCATCGCGTTCGTGGTGAGTTTCGGGTTGCTGCCGTCCCTGGCGAGGCTGGCCGGTGACACACCGCGGCTGGCCACGGTCGGCGAAACGCTGGCGGCGGCCACGATCGGCTTCTCGGTGCACCTGGCGAACACCCTGCCTGACCTCGATGACGACGTGCGGGCGGGAGTGCGCGGGTTGCCGCACCTGCTGGGCCGACGGGGCACCGCGGCGATCGGTTTCATCACGCTCATCGCCGGCGCGGTGGTGCTCACCGCCGAGATCGGGCATCCGGTGGCACTCGTCGGACTCGCACTGGTCATCGTGATCGGCGTGTGGGGCCTGGTGGCTTCCCTCCACAGGGCCACCCGGCTGGTCTTCCGGCTGGTCGTCGCGGCGGCGCTGCTGCTCGCCGTCGAACTGGTCGTGGTCTCCGCGCTGCGCTAGATGCGCTGCAGGTCAGGCCCCAACCGCGCTCACGCCGCGCGGTCGAGACCCATCGTGTACAGCCAAGCCAGTGCCCGGGCCGACGGGGTTGCCAACGCTGCACCGATCGCGGCGCGGCGGCCGGCGTCGGTGAGCGTCCCCGCCGGACGCCCAAGGGCGGTGTTGACGGCTGCCAGCCGCGCGGCCCGCCGAGCCGAGGTGATTCGCATCCGCTCCCAACGCGCGAGTTCGGCATCGGGTGCCTCACCGGTGCGCACCCAGCGCACGAGCAACGGCGCCAGACCCGCGGCATCCAGCAGCCCGAGATTCATGCCCTGCCCGCCGATGGGGCTGACCTCGTGCGCCGCGTCGCCGACGACCAGCAGACCGCCGTTGCGCATCCCGCGAGCCGTGAAGCGCCGCACGCCGAACTCGGTCGCCTCGGGCACCGCGCTCGCGGCGTCGTCCTCACCCCGGGCGACAAGTGCTGCGCGCAGCCTGTCGACAGCAGCTCCGCCGCTCGCACCGGGGGAATCCCATGCGACGAATCGCCGCCGGCCACCGGGCAGCGGCAACGACTCGAGCACCCCCTGCGCGTCGAGGTGAATGACCGCACGGTCGGCATCGTCGCGCGGCGGCAGGGGGATGTCCGCCATGACGTAGTGGTCGCGGTAGGCGTGAGCGGCTGTCGTCTGGTAGGCAAGACCGCGCGACGACCAGCCTCCGGCGATCACGACGATCGGCGCGGTCAGCTCCGCGCCGTCGTCGAACGTGACGCGAACAGCGCGCTGCTCGGGTGACACCCGAGTCACCCGGACACCGCGACGAGGCGACGGCGCACCGGCGGCCAATGCCGCCTCGGTGTCGCTTTGCGGGAGGGTCGCGATGAACCGGAAGCGGGTCGAAAGGCAGTCGAATGACAGACTGCCCAGGATGCGGCCGCGCGAACGCGCCTCCCCCCGCGAGACCGGCAGTGCGGTCGCCAGCAGGCGCTCGGTGATGCCGGAGGGTTCGAGGGCCGCGAGCACGGGCGGGTGCACCCCGATCGCGCGGGTGCCGGTCGATGGCTGCGCGCGCCGCTCAACCAGCGTGGCGGTGACGCCGTGGCGGGCAAGCTCCGAGCCGAGCAGCAGCCCGACCGGTCCCGCGCCGACGATCAAGACCTCAGTCACGAGCCTCACCTTCCGCGAGAGCGCACAGGCGGAACGGCGCAAGCCCCTCGACACGCCAGCCGGCGCCGAGCAGCGCCGCCAGTTCGGCGGGCCGATAGCTTCGCCGAATCGAGCGCAAGCCATCGGTGCGCAGGAAGGTGCCCGCGGCCAGCGGCGTGATACCGACGGCGAACAGGCCGTAGGCGAGGCGTCCGCGCCTGATGTCGCTGTGCAGCACCACCCCTGTGGACAGCGCCCGAGTGTCATCGGCGAACGCCGCCAGACCGGAGGAGTCCAGGTGATGAATCACGTGGTTGGACACCACCGCGTCGAAGGTCTCCCCCGCCGCCCGCAGCGCGGCGGAATCCGCGCGGCGGAACTCGATGCCGGCGCTGGCGCGCCGCTGCGCAACCTGCAGCGCGCGGGGGTCGGGGTCGGCGCCGGTCCAGGCAACCTCCAGGTGATCGCGACGGGCCAATGCGGCGAGTCTTGCCAGCACGTCACCGCCCCCGCAGCCCAGATCCAAGACCCGCGCCGGACGATCGAGGCTTGCCAGGTGCGGTCGCAGGTATCGCCGATAGAGGCTCCCCCAACCCGAGATCGCCCGGTTGACCACGCCGAAGCGGCGATAGGTGCGCGCCAGCCGCTGCGGATCGCAGTCGGGATCGTCCATGAGCTCGACGAGGCTTTCGGCGCGCTCGGACAGCCCTCCGGGAGTCATCTCGGGGCCCGGGCCAGCGCCAAGGCGGGCGCGGCGCGGCTCGGCTGGGGCGCGGTGCTCACCCGGGCGCGCAGTTCGGCGATCTCGACGGTCAGCCCGGGCCCAAATGCTATTCCCAGGATGCGCTCACCGTCGGTGAGCGTGGCGTCGGCAAGAAGCCGCTGCAGGACGAAGAGCACCGTCGCCGATGACATATTGCCGTTGGCCCGCAGCACTTCGCGGGAGTGGTCGAGCGCGTTCGGTGCCAGCCTCATCGCATGCTCGAATCGGTCGAGAATGCTGCGGCCTCCGGGGTGGACGGCCCAGCGGTCGATCTCGCCGCGGGCGAGCACCGGGGCCAGCAGCCCGGCCACCTCGCGTTCGATGATGCGGGGCACCTCCTGGGTGAGCGTCATCTCGAATCCGTGATCGCCGATGATCCACTGCATGTCGTCAGCGCCTTCGCTCGTGAGCCTGGTCGCGAAGCCGTCCATGACGAGCGACGGACCACGCGCCGCGCGGGCCGCCGAGACGATCGCTGCCCCGGCACCGTCGGCGAAGACAGCCGAGGCGAGAATCTGGTCGGTGTCGCTCGAGGGCGCCAGGTGGATCGAGCACAGTTCGCCGCAGGCAACCAGCACGACGGCACCGGGGTCGGCCGCGCAGATGCGATATGCCGCGCGCAACGCGGGGAAGGCGGCCGCGCAGCCGAGGAAGCCGACGTGATCGCGTTGGGCACTTGATGGGATCCCGAGATCTCGTACGAGCCTGAAGTCCGGCCCGGGGGCGAAGAAGCCGGTACAGCTGGCCGTCACGACATGGGTGATCTCGGAGGCCACCACGCCGGCGGCTTGCAGTGCGCCACGGGCGGCCTGAGCGAACAGCTTCGGCGCTTGCTCGACATAGATGGCGTTGCGCTGAGCGGTGGTCGGCCGTTCGAAGGCGCTGGTTTCCGAGTTGATGAAGCCCGACGGCACACCGTCGAAGTCGGTCAGTACCGTATGCCTGATGTCGATTGCCGAGCGATCGAATGCCGCGCGTATCAGCCGTGCGGTCAGGCGACTGATACCGGGCTGCGCGGCGAAGAGATCGCGCACCGCGCGCTGGCTTACCGCGGTCGCCGGAACCGCCGTTGCGATTCCCAAAATGGCCGTCATGAGAAGACTGTAGGTGAGACCAGATCCAGGCAGCCCGGCCTGAGCGTCATCATCTCCCCAGGGTGCGGTGCCGAAACCGACAAGGATGCGCCTCCGGCATACAGCAGCGCCCCGGCCGCTAGGACCGGGGCACCACCTGATGAGTTAGCGAAACGTACCAATCAGCGATCGACGCGGGCCGAACCGCCGCCGGCCAGCTTCAGCACCTCGGCCTTGGTAGCCATCGAGGTATCGCCAGGAGTGGTCATCGCCAGCGCGCCATGAGCCGCACCGTAGTTGACCGCGGTCTCCAGATCGGCGCCGGAGATCAGGCCGTAGACCAGCCCGGACGCAAAGGAATCGCCGCCACCGACCCGGTCGAAGACCATCAGATCATCGCGCTGGGTCGCCTTGACCAGGCCGTCTTCCTTCGACCAGGCGATCGCGCTCCAGTCGTTGATGGTCGCCGACTTCACGCCCCGCAGCGTGGTGCCGATGACCTTGAGATTCGGGTAAGCCGCGGCAACCCGCTCGACCATGTTCTTGAAGCTGTCCAGCGGCAGCACGGTGAGGTTCTCGTCCACGCCCTCGATCTCGAAACCGAGAGCCGCGGTGAAGTCCTCCTCATTACCGATCATCACATCGACATAGGGCGCGACCGCGCGGTTGACTTCCTGAGCCTTCGCCTGGCCACCGATCGACTTCCACAGGCTGGGCCGGTAGTTGAGGTCGTAGCTGATCAGGGTGCCGGATTCCTTCGCCGCCTTGCAGACATCGATCACTGCCTGGGCGCTGGTCTCCGAAAGAGCGGCGTAGATGCCGCCGGTGTGCAGCCAGCGCACACCCTTCTTCACGAAGATCTCGTCCAGGTCCCAATCGGATGCCTTGGTCTGACTGATCGCGGTGTGACCGCGGTCGCTGGCGCCGACCGAGCCGCGCACGCCGTAGCCGCGCTCGACGAAGTTGAGGCCGTTGCGGGCCGTGCGTCCGACACCGTCATTGGCGACCCAGCGGATCGGCGAGGTGTCGACGCCGCCTTGCATCACGAAGTCTTCGACCAGATGGCCGACCTCGTTGTCCACCAGTGCGGTCAGGACGCCCGAGCGCAGCCCGAAGACCTTGCGCAGGCCACGCACGACGTTGTATTCGCCGCCGCCTTCCCAGACCTTGAACTCACGAGCAGTGCGGACGCGTCCATCGCCCGGATCGAGCCGCAGCATGATCTCGCCGAGGCTCAGGGCGTCCCACTGGCAGTCCTCAGCGGACTTCAGGCCGAGATCCACGCTCACTTGTCGCCTCCGCTCAGCTGGGCGACCAGGTCCATGGCCTCGCGCGAAAGCTTGGTGATCTTGTCGAACTCGCCACCGTCCACGGCCTTGGCAGGCACCATCCACGAACCGCCGACCGCCGGAATGCACGACAGGCCGAGGAACTCACCGAGGTTGGCTGCGTTCACACCGCCGGTCGGAATGAACTGGGTGCCGCCGAACGGGGCCGACAGCGCCTTGATGGCCGACGCGCCACCATAGACATTGGCCGGGAAGAACTTCACGGTGGTCAGGCCGAGATCGTGGGCGAGCATGATCTCGGTGGGGGTGACCGCACCCGGCAGCACCGGCACACCGAGTTCCTGCGCGCGCTTGACGACCTCGACCTTCAGGCCGGGGCTCACGATGAAGGACGCACCGGCGTCGACGGCCTGCTCGACCTGAGCGACCGAACGGACGGTGCCGGCGCCGACCAGGATGTCGTCGCGCTTCGCAAGGACCTTGATCGAATCTGCGGCGGCGGCGGTGCGGAAGGTCACTTCCGCGACCGGGAGCCCGCCGGCGACCAGGGCGTCTCCGAGCCCGGAGGCATTGGCCGCGTCATTGAGAACCACAACGGGAACGATGCGGTAACGGGTGATGTCGTCAAGAGTGACGCTCATCTGCACTCTCCTCGTAGAGATAATGTGAACAGAAGGCCACCGTTTCATTCAGCGAAACAGATGGGTCATTAACTAAAACAAATGGTAGCAGACCGGCCCCTCGGAGTCAGCAGCGTGGCAGACTGCTTGTCATGAGCAACCCGAGCAGTTCCGAGGCCAGCGGTCCCGCCCCGATCGAGGCGATCGACCGCGCACTCATGCTGCTCATCAGTCTGTCCGAGGCCGGGCCCGACGGAGTCCCGCTGGCCAATCTCGGCCGCGATCTGGGGCTCAACAAATCAACCGCCTATCGCGCGCTGAGCACCATGCGCGCCCGCGGCTTCGTCACCCAGGACACCGACGGCAGCTACCGGCTCGGGCCCGCGGCGATCGGCCTGGGCGCCGACTACTTCGGCCCCGCCTCTCTCACCCAGCTGCTGCATCCCGCACTGATCGTGCTCGCCCGTGAGGTGGACGAACTGGTGCACCTCGGCATCCTCAACGGCGACCGGGTCATCTACGTCGACAAGGTCGAGCCCGACAAAGCCATCCGCGTCTGGTCGCAGGTCGGACGCAACGCCTCCGCCGCGACTACCTCACTCGGACGCGCAATCTTGGCCTACCGGCCGATTCCCGATGATCATCTCGACGCCTATGCCCCATCGGAGGCCGCCGCCGCGCAACTGCGCGACGCCGTCGCCGCGGCCCGGGAGCGCGGCTATGCCACCGAGATCGAGGAGAACGAACCGGGCATCGCCTGCCTGAGTGTGCCGCTGCTGTCGAACGGCGGGGCGATAGCCGCGCTCAGTGTCACCATGCTCGCCAGCCATGTGGACGATCAGCGACTCGCCGAAGTCGCTGCACGAATCGCCGAACTCGTGCCTCCGCGGCTGCCCGAAAACGTCGAGCTCCCAGCGGCATTGATGCTTGCCCGGCCGCACTGACCCACCAACTCGCGGTGCCGGCCGTGCGCGTTGCCCAAGCGCAGATCGCGCCCTTCCGGGCTGCCGTTCTGCATCTCGAGAAGCCAAGAAAAGCGCAGGCCAGCAGCTATTTGATCAACGTCATGAAAATCTGTGCGGCAAGATCAGCAATTGGCTGGTATCTGGGCTCCGGCCGTGGCATTCTTAATTACACGGTCGATTCCGGCGGCCCCCCCGGCCTGCCGATGCGCGACCGACGGCCGGGGTTCGCGTCTCAGGGGGTGGGTGCGCGAGCCCCGGTTTTTCTTGCCCTGATTCGATGCGCTGACGCCATCCGCGGGAATAACTCGCCTGTCACCGTGGTTTTGCTAACCAACTGACGCAGCAAAAACTTCGAGGCGTCCAAAACACAGGAGAAGTAGATGGCCACCGTCACGATCACCGCTGAGAACCTTGAGGACGTCCTGAGCACCAACGACATCGTCTTCCTCGACTTCTGGGCGGAATGGTGTGGTCCATGCCGCAACTTCGCACCCATCTACGAGCAGGCCAGCCAGACCCACGACGACATCACCTTCGGCAAGATCGACACCGAGGACCAGCAGCAGCTCGCAGGCGCTGCGGGCATCACCTCCATCCCCACCCTGATGATCTTCCGCGGCGGCATTCCCGTCTTCTCGCAAGCCGGCGCCCTGCCCGCAGCGGCTCTCGACAGCCTCGTCGAGCAGGTCCGCGCCCTTGACATGGACGAAGTCCGCGCCGCGTATGCCCAAGTCGACAAGACGGACAGCGACGCCACGAACGGCTACCACGAGGCCTGAGCATCGGCGGCCGGCCCGTCCGGCACCCCACCGGTCGACGCCGAAACCGCGCATCACTAGTACTCACAGCTCCTGAGAGCGCTCGCGATCTTGCCCCAGATCAGCACCAGCGCGTGCGGACTCGGCCTGATGACCTAGTATCGCTGGTGAGCTTGGTTCGTCCTGGGCGACGCCTGTCCGGACTCACCGAGACAGCAGCACCATCGAGCACCGATGGCAATGCAGGCTGAAGGGAGGCACGATGGGCTGGTTGCACAACGTTGAACGCGGACTCGAGAACGCGGTGAACACCGTTTTCGCGCGAGCCTTCCGCGGCGAGGTGGAACCTATCGAGATCGCCACCCGATTGACCAAGGAGCTGGACGCGCAGGCAAAGCTGTTGAACCGCGACAAGCGGCTCGTCCCCAACAACTTCACCGTCTACCTGTCGACGCACGACTATGACGAGCTCGCCCCGATGGCACGGGCCATCAACGACGACATCGTCCCCGAACTGCGTCGACATGCCGGCGAGCGTCACTACGTCTTCAACGGACCGATCCGCATCGACTACGAATGCGATCCGTCCTTATCGGTCGGTCGCTTTCGAGTGAGCTCCGAGTCGGTCGCGACCGTCGCCGAGACCGGCGGCGCAGCATCGACCACCGCGATCAAGCGGGCGCCGCTCGTGCTGGAGGTCAACGGCGTACGGCATCCACTGCTGCCACCGGGTTTCACCATCGGACGCGGCAGTGAGGCGGACCTTCGCATCAACGATCCCGGCATCTCCCGGCAGCACGCCCGTATCATCGTCCAGCCCGCCGACAACGGCGAGGTTCTCGTCAGCATCGAAGACCTCGGATCGACCAACGGCGTGATCGTCAACGGCCAGCGCGTCACCAAGGTGACGCTCGGCGACGGATCACGCATCGAGATCGGCTCGACCCGGATGCTCGTGCACTCACCAGTGGGGTCCTGACCGTTGAGTACCATCCTCGTAGCCACCCTGAAGATCGCCTTCTTGGTCCTGATGTGGCTGTTCATCCTCTTCGTCACCAACGTCATCCGCGTCGACCTGTTCGGACGCCGGGTCACCGCCGAGGAGCTGGTGGCCGCCGACGAGCAGGCCTCCTCACTGAGCACAGGTTCGCTGCAGAAGTCGTTCCGTGGCCGCCGCGCAGCCCGCGCCGGCGCCGCCCCACCACCGGCCCCCACCACGGTCACCATCACCACCGGCAGAGGAGCCGGCACGAGCGCCACGCTGCCCGAGGTCGGCAAGGAGATCGTCCTCGGCAGGGCGTCGTCGTGCGATCTTGATGTGGACGACGACTACGCGTCCAGCAAGCATGCGAAGATCTGGCGCGACGCCGAGGGCTTCGTCGTCGAAGATCTGCTGTCGACCAACGGCACCTACGTGAACGGCCAGCGCATCACCCAACCCGTGCGGATCGACAGAGGCGACATCGTGCGAGTCGGCCGCTCCCAGATGCAACTGGACGGCTGAGATGGCGTTTTCGCTGCAGATCGACGCGCATTCCGAGATCGGGTTGGTGCGCAACAACAATCAGGACTCGGCCTATGTCTCGCCGCACCTGATCGTCGTTGCCGACGGCATGGGTGGCGCTGCCGCCGGCGATCTGGCCAGCGCCGTGGCTATCCGCGAACTGCAGCGCGCCGACGAGCAGAATCTGGCTCCGAACGCCTCCGAATCCGGCCCGCTGGTCGGCGACCAGATGCTGGAGGCGCTCGGCGGCGCACTGGCCAAGGCCAACGACGCATTGTCCGACCTCGTCGGATGGGACCACTCGCTCGAAGGCATGGGCACCACCGTGTGCGGGGCGATGTTCGACGGCGAGCACTACGGCATCTGCCACATCGGCGATTCGCGCGGCTATCTGCTGCGCGACGGGCAGCTGACCCGGCTCACCCATGACCATTCCTGGGTGCAGTCACTGATCGACAGCGGCAAGATCACCGTCGACGAGGCGGCCAAGCATCCGCACCGCTCGCTGCTGCTCAAGGTGCTCAACGGGCAGCCGGTGCACACTCCCGATTTCAAGCTGGTGGACGCCAAACTCGGCGACCGGGTGCTCTTCTGCTCCGACGGGCTGTGCGGAATGGTCGATGACGATGTCATCCTCAAGCTGTTGTCCGCCGACAAGCCGCTGGACTCGATCGTCCGCTCGTTGACCCAGGCTGCACACCAAGGTGGCGGCCTCGACAACATCACCCTGATCGTGGCCGACGTGGTGGACTACGACGAGGCGCTGCAGGCTGTCCCACCGCAGGTGCTGGGCGCTGCCGAGGCCATGAAGATCCCGGAGGTCGATTTCTCCGAGCCGATCGACCTGTCCGAGATCATCGAGGACACCACCCGGGTGCCCCGCGGGCTGCCGGTGGCCGACGCGGCCGCGATCGACGAGAAGCTGCCCGATGGTGTCATCGATCCCGACCGGTTCGAGGCGATCCGCTACACACCGCACATCGCAAGCCGGCGGCGCAGATGGATCGGCTGGGTCCTGACCATCCTGGCCATCCTGGCTCTACTCACCGCGGGCCTGTTCGGCGGACGCGCGTACCTCGAATCCCAGCATTTCATCGGTCCCGACGAGGCGCACGTGGCGATCTACCGGGGCATCCCCGAGCA
>Ga0334887_1005549_pt1 | contig 10469 bp, 11 predicted proteins | sample GraSluR1_MG_10_FD_207217 | JGI IMG/M metagenome (GOLD analysis project Ga0334887, IMG submission 207217) | Sludge microbial communities from methane-producing bioreactor in Wageningen University, Netherlands - Granular Sludge_18_07-R1 | ecosystem: Engineered > Bioreactor > Anaerobic >...
TGTATGATAATTCCCCAAGGTTTTTTGTCTTTATTGTGCTATTTAACTTTCTTGCCATTTTTATAGATTGTATATGTCTTGTTGTTAAATTTTGTGCAGGTATTCCTCCCATCCATGCTTGCCATACGTTAGAAGTCATATTACGAATATGGAAAGAAGGTCGCATGACAGTAACCATACCCTTCCACATATTTAGAACAGGGTCATACATAGCCTTAACTACTTCTTCTACTTCCCTGCCACCTACTTCTAACCCAACATAGGCTTTATTGAGATAATGAGCAACATCATCAGGAACTAAATATTTAGCAGGTATTTCAGAACCTAACTTTGCAAGTTTGTCATCTAATTTCTGTGCTATCTCAACAGGAATATTTATAAGTTCTTCTTTGGTTGCAGGATTATCTATAATTTTACTGATATATTGAGCAACATCATCAGTTCCTGTAAATACCTTTTCAGATAATAATGAACGAGGGATATAAACACTTGTTCCTTCAGGCAATGCTTTCAATTTTGCAGCTCTTCTCAATGGAGTTCCAAATTGGTCTACTGCTGTTTTTACAAATTTTACTCTATATTTTTCTCTAATATGTTCTATACCACGAATAGCAGCTAACCTTCCATAATCCATTTCAGCTAAAGGTTTTTTACTTATAGCAGATTTCAACTGACTTAAACTCATAGCGTCTGCTGCATCTTTAGAAAATAATTTATATCCTTTTGGACCTGGTCTGGTAGCGATATTAACAGCTTGTTCTTTAGTTGTTGCTTTTACTATATCATCTTTCATCTTAATAAAGAAATCATTATAATCAGTAATAGAGTCAAAAAACCTTTCTTTTAATGCACCTGCCTTACCATAAGTTCCCGATACATCTATTAATGTGCTCTTTCCGTCTATCCAAAATCTTGTATAAGTTTTACTCCATTTATCAAAAGATTCTTTAGTCATCATACCCATTCTTACTGCTTCCTTACCAATATCCTGAAGTTCATTGGTAAGTTTTAAATAGGTATCTTTTTCTTTTTTACTTAACTTCATTAAAATGGCTTTGCCTTCTTTAATTTTAGTCATTAATTCTCTTTGTTCTTTAGGTATACCTTTAGTCCATTTCTCTACCTTATTAAGAAATTTACCTTCTTCATACCTTGCAGTATCGTGAAAGAATTTTTTAAGTTTATATAATTCTTTTGGTGCACCTTCAGCAGGGTCAAACAGTTTATAGAAATTATTTGCTACATTAGTTAATGTAGTTCCCACCTTGCTTTTGGCTACCTTTTGTCCTACTTTAGAAGTCTTTAATCCTTTAGTTCCTGCTTTTAACCAAGCACCAAATGGTATCCAAGTAACAGGGTCAAGTGCAAAGTCAAGCACAATACCAGCAACTTCTGCTACTGTATTATGAGCACCAAAACCCCTTAACACATCAGAGTATGTCCTTTTCTCTTCACCTGTTAAACCTCTCCAAGCTGCACCAAGTAAGTTCCCATCTCCTTTAAGTAAAGCATCAGCAACATTAGCAGAGGCAAAATTACCCCTCTGTAAGTAATCACCAAGAAGTTTCCACACAAATCCCTTAAACTCTCTTTCTTCAGGGTCTATCTCCTGTGATACATAACCTTCCTGCCCTATCTGTGTAAACATTTGTGCCTGTTGTGCTTCAGGTGTTAATTCAGTTTCTTTTTTCCCTGTCAACCATTCAGTTTTATAGCCTGTTTCAGGCTGTTCTAACTCTGGTGTTTCTGGTGGTTTGGTTAAATCAGGTTGCTGTAATTGAGTAGTAGCCTTACCTGTAAGCCAATCAGGATTATAACCTGTCTGCCCTGTCTGCCCTGTTTGTGGTTGGGTAGCTATCTGTGTTTGTCCAACAGCCTCTATCTGCTTTTCTTCCTCTTCTTCATCTTTTTTCATTAACCATTCTGGATTATATGGCATATTATTCTCCTAACGCCTTATCAAATGCTTCCTGCCAAGCAGGTTTTTTAGTTGATTTAACACTCTTTGGAATGTTTAAGAACTTGCTTTTACGTAACTTCTCACTTCTGTATTGTTTATAGGCTTCGTTTATTTGCTCTAAAGTAAATCCTTTTTCCTGATAATATTGTTTTTCTTCTTCTGTTAAGGTTAATGATTTATTCATATCATTAAAGATATTAACAAGACTTTCTGTCGTTCTTGCTTTTTCTCCCTCTTTTCTTGTTATTGTATCTTTAGTTTCTTCTGTTTTTTTATCTTCTGTCATACTTTGATTTACTAATGTATCTTTTACAATATATTTAGCTGCTATTACATCTTGTTTTGTCAAGGTTGAACCAAACTGATTTTGCAGGTATTCTAATTCCTCATCAGAACAATCCATTCCTATATTCTCTACACCTACACTTTCAGCAACACCTTGTATTTCACCTATAATATTATTGATATTTCTAAAGTTAGGTGTCAAACCCAAAACTTCATTAATATCTTCTGGTTCAAGCCCATACCTAACACCATGGGTAGAAATAAACTCATCGTAAGATTCTTTCCATTTCTTTTGATAGTCTTCCCCAAGGCTTGATAATTCATTAACAGGGTTTTGTTTACTTGCGTAAGTCATAGCCTGACTATTCAAATCGTTATAGTTTTCTATATTAAAGGTTTCATCCCCTTCTTCATCTATTATTATAATTGTTCCATCTCTTGTATCATGTTGATATACTTTCCCACCAACTTCCTTAATTTCTATTGCACCCTTTTCAAGTGGTTTTTGAGGCATACTAAATTCAGGCTCTCCTGTCTTTGGATTGAAAGTAACCCAACCATTGTTAATAAATTCCTGTGCTATAGGATTATATCTACTTGGTGTTTCCATAGTCTTATCACCCATAGTGATACTACCTGTCTTGATTGGTGTAAACAATTGGTCTAATAATCTCTGTCTTGTTTCTTCATCTACTGTCTGCATAAACTGAAATAGCTCTTTGGCAGCAGGTTCAGGATTTTCTTCTATCTGTTGCACCTGTTGCATCTGTTGTTTCTGCTGTTGCTGTGCCATCTGTTGATACTGTGCCTTCTCTTTTTCTTTAGCAGCCATAATACGCAATCCCATTTCCTGTGCTTTTTCCATAGCAGCATCTCGTTCTTCTTTTTTCTTTTTATCTTCCATAGCCCATTCCTGTTTCATTCTCTCTAAAGCATAGTTAGTCGTATCCTGTGTTCCAAGAAACTGCCTGCTTGGTGCTTGACCTCTACTTGGCTGTTGAGAGCCAATAGCTTCAGATATTGGACTTTTCTTATATATACTCTGGTCTAATGGTAACCATTGTAATGGCATTTATCTCACCTCTTTTCTATTTTCCTGTTGGCTTCTGGTATGCAGCCATCATAGGAATATTCAAGTAATTCAACGCAGCCTGTAATATAGTAGAAGCATCAGGGTGCTGATTGATATAGTTCTGATATGCTATATTAAGCATATTTTGCCAACCTGTCTGATACTGCATAGCTGCTGTTGCCTGTCTTTGTTTAGCTTGATTATATAATTCTGCTCTAACCCTGTTTGCTCTTTCTTCCCAAACTCCTGCCTCTCTTGCAATTCTATCACCTACTTCAGTTCCTGCAATAGCACCTGTGCCTACATAACTTTCCTTTATTTCAGGCATTATATGAGTCATAAATTCTGTATGGTAATCAGGATAATCTGTAGGTTGTCCTGCTAATGCTTCGCTATAAGCAGACATAGCCTCTCCACTTAACTCACCACCAAACATATCAGGCACATTAGTTTCAGACCACTCATCAAATGTAGGATAATCACCTATACTTGATATTGCCTCTGCTAGATAATTTTGTAATGGGGTGCTTACATTTTGTTGCTCTTCTGTAATAGAGGGCATTGTTCCTATTATATCACTATAATCACTTTTCTTTTTACCTGTGCTTGATGACGAAAATATAATATTTGCCATCTTTCTCACCTCTCTTTATAGTAATCTTGCTCTTACCACTTCCAAGTTATACATTACATTTCCAAAATTAGAAGCAACCTCATAGTTTAAGTCATCTATTATCTGTTTCATTCTATGCACATCAGGATTATCCTCATCTATCCGTTTTATAGCACTTGTTATATCCCTGAAACTTGCATCCTCACTTGTTTCGTAATCACTTAAACCGTCTGCTATCAGTTTAAAATTCCTGTTTACTGCCATATTATTATTTACTGTATTGTTTATAAATCCGTTTATAATTGTCCTAAATCCCTCTGGTTCTATTGGGTCTAAATAGAGTTCCTTTAAATTCTGTGGTGGCACTAAATCTGTAAAGTCATTAAACTCATCAGTTCCCAAGTAATCTGTCATCATATTAAGGAACTCCCTTAACACATTTATATTATGCCTTAAAACTAAAGCAAATTCTATGGAGTTCTTGTTATATATAATACATTTCTGTCTTAATTCATCAATGTCTTTCTTTGTATATGGTTTTTTATAATAGAAATCACCCACAAAAGTAGGGGGTGGATAATCAGGTATATCCCATTCTGGTAAATCCCATTCCCAAGGTGGGTAAGGTATTTCCTCTGGTATTTCAGGTTCGAATGGTGGATAAGGTTCTTCTGGTATAGGTTCTATAGGTATAATAGGTTCAGTAGGGTTACCATCGCTTATATCATCATCTATCTGGTCATCTTCACCACTATCACATAATGTAGAAAATGCTACATACTCACCATAATATGTTTCACCACCTATAACTGCGTATGCTCTGTAAGTATAGCTTTCACACTTAAATAGCTTATCGCTGAATATAGCACCAGGATTACCTAATACTGTTTCCCAACCTAATACCAAAGAATACTCACCTTCAGCAAAACTACCTGTTTCTGTTTCTGTCTTTGTCAAAGTTCCTACCCAATATCCTGTATCTTCATTATAATCAACATCACCTTCAAACCCTGCTATACTATGGTCTATAGAACCATAAAGATTTCCCGAATAACTTAATACTATCTCAAATCCTCTCTCTGTTGCATTAGTCCCTGATGTTATTTCTCCATTACCCATAGCACAATCATAACCTATCTCTGTTGCTGCGTTAGTTGTTATAGTAGGGGCTGCCTCAGTTTCAACTACAATATAAGGGTTTTTAGCAGATGTTTTATAAGATAAAAATATATAATCTAATATAGAACCAGTAACAAATAATTCAGGTGGTGTGCCATCTAAGTCAAGGTCAGTCTTTAAAACTATAAAAGTATTTCCACCCTTGTTGATAATATCAACATTATTTAATTCTATATAAAACCAATGACCAACAGAAGGTAATTCGGAGAATGGTTTTTCTCCATAATTACCATCATGGTTATCTCTATCAAAGTCAGCTTCTTGAAATGGGTAATGACACCCTATTCCATTTTGTACTACTATAGTAGGGGGAGAATCAGAAAATTCGTATTTACCATACAAGTACAAATATAATTTTACAGATGTTACTTCTTCGCCTTCGTCAATGCCCGATGTATCAAAACGCATAAATGTACGAGCAAGTATCATTTCGTATTGATCAGGGTCATAGGACGTTAATTGTCTATAAAAACTACCAACAAATGTATATGCATAATTATATAAAGGACTTGATTCGGCAGATATTACTTCACTCCACCAAGCCCCTGCATCTGGAGGACTTTCAAGTTTTTCAACTTTACCTGCAGATCCCATAACATTATTTGTTGTATAAGCATATAAAGTATACGTAGCCACTTATTTTCTCTCCCTCTCTTTATGCTCAATACCTACAAATCTTACAGCATAAGTTTCACTTGCAGTATTGTTATAGAACTTAAACCTTATATTCCTTACAGCCTTGGCAAAGTTATATGCGTGCAGATTGTATATACTTGTGCTATCCAATGTATCTGTATCTGCTGTAGACCAAGTACTACCCTCGTTGGAAGAATACTGCATTGACAGGTCATTACCCTTAGCGTCAATATATACATTTCTAAAATCCTTATTCATTATCTTGTATTCTTCTTTGTCTATCGTTACATCAGGTGTAGTGAAATAACTTGATATAGCCTCACTTCCATCATTCTTTGAACTGTAGTCATAGTTCTTTACCCCACCTGTTGAACTAATATAAGAACCTAATAATGTCCTTTCAACTCCACTTGAATAAGTATTCCCTGCACCTGTAAAATATCCTGTGGCAAATGAATTAATAGACCAAGACTTATCAGTCCAATTATAGGTTACAAATGTCTTGGCATAATCATCACTACCTGTTGGGAAAAAGAAATGTGCTTCAGTTCTCTCAAAATTAGGAACTGCAAAACATCTCTCTTTTTTAGCTTTATTGATATTATCCTTAATATAATTCCATACAGAGTTCCCTATTGGAACTAACTCCCAACCACCATTCCATTCATAAATATTGTAGTCATTACCCATAAAGATATGTGAAGTTCCAAGATTAACAATAGCGTCTTGTGCCAATAACCCTGTTCCATCAACATGAACAGATGTGGCAAAGATACTTGAACCACCAACATAATCAAGAATAGTAATAGACCTGTCTTTATATACTCCAACATAGTCTTTGATAGGCACAGCACCTATAATCTCTTTACCAATTCCCTGAACCAAGTTTCTTGAACCTGACCCTGTGCCACTCCAATCCTCAAAATCATTTGCAGCACAATAACGCCATTTAATAGGATAATTAGTATCACTCTCTGTCAGATTAAACATAAGTAGTCTGAACTGATAAGGCAACATTATCTTTGGTGCATAGGTAGTAGCCCCTGTTATATCATTATATGTTGTTCCATTCCATTTATGTGCAGTTAAATCATTGCTGCTTATACATAGATAGAAATTACCAGCATCATACATTGTGCACATTGTAATTCTATTGTCTATATCAGCCCCTATCTCACTTGCTATACTTGTCCAAGCTCCTGAATTGTTGTAATAAATATTAGTAGTAGTAACCAACATTTCATATTCAGTTCCATCTTCTTTAACATAAGTATATAGCTTAATGGGAACGCCTGTTATAGTTCCTGTCCCATAATCTGCATACCCTGTTCTTTTTTCCACTATCTGGTCATAAAACCTGACATTCTGTGCATCAGGCGTAGCCCTTGGGTCTAAAAATGGTGCTTGAACATTCTTAACTACTCCCCTTGCAGGGCTATAAATCGGATATATCTTTGTCCTTAAATTTTGTGCCATTTTCCTCACGCCACCTTTTTAATATTTCTCGTTTCCTTTTCTGTAAGGTTTCACTCCTTTGATAACTTTCCTCACATCTTTTCATAAACTCTTTATCTTTAAACATTTCCTTAAAATCCTCATATCTTAATACAGTCATTTTGTTATCCTTATTTCCAGTATTTATCCTTGCCTACATAAAATCCCTTGTCAAAAAATGTTATAAATTCTACATTAACCCTGTTGATTGTTCCATCTGGTGCACGCCTTACTTTTAATATTCCACCACCTATATGTGCCTGTATTTTCCTTTTTCTCATAAATATAGTTTGGTCTTGAGTACAGCCCATTTGAATAACATGGACTTCCCTTGGGAAACAATAATCAATCTTATGATAATGTCCGAGTAATAATATATTTGGTTTTTCTCCACCCTGATAACTTTCTACAATCTTTTGTGGTGTATACGACAGAGCATAAGAAGTACCACCACCTCCATGCATAACACGCATCCAAGATTCACCTTTATCAGGTTCATCACCACAGAGATTTATATCTGCTTCCAGATGACCTATATAAATCAAATCATCTCTTCCTGATTGTTTAGCTTCCATTTCTATATATCTTCCAATATTAACTCTTTCTCTTTGTATATACCAACCCTCATGGTCATCACCTGTAACAAAATATGTTGTTACTCCTTCTCTTTTTGGATAAGCATTAACACAATATTCTACTTGTGGCGATATTCCGTATGTATGTATTTCATATTTATTAAACCTATGCTCACCATCAATAATATTTCCACCATGATATACTGTATCTATCCCCTCATCAGCAAATATATTATATAAGGCATTAAGTGCATCCATTCTCTCGAACTTACTACCTAAATGTGTATCAGCAACAAATCCAAACCTTACTTTATCGCCTTTCCAATTTTCTATATTCAGTTGTTTTTCATTTCCAATAGCAACCTGATTGGATAATTCATATTTATGATTTTTATGAACAACATTATATTTTCCAAGTTTTAGTTCCTCTATTTTTTCTCTTACTTCTATTGGAAGTAAACCTGTCTTATTGCTTAGCTCTTCAACTGAATGAGTACCATTCTTTAATAATACCTTTAAAAGATTATCTTTTTTATTTTCATTATAAATTTTATTTATCTGATTTGTTATTCTTATATTATTCAGTCCTAATTTTCTGCATCTTTTTCTCATTGTTTCTTTAGTCAAGCCAAACTTCTTTGCCATTTTATCATAATAACCATATTCACCTAATTGTGGTGGGTTGTTTAAAAGATATTCATTTATCATTTTATTTTCTTTAGATTTCATAATATCCCCATTCTTTAGAATGTATATTGGAGTTTAAAGTAAATCTCTTTGTCAGTATTATATCCAACTCCAAGTTCAAGGTTATCCCTTACCTCATACCCTATATCAACACCAAGTGCTATATCTTGTGTAGATTGTGCAAGTATACTGCCATTCATAGTCAACTTTGATAATCTTAAAGCCTGTGCACTTATTATAAGTCCATAGTTGTTGTCTAAACTATAATACCCACCAGCCTTCAAAATAAGCCCATTTTCGTCAATTTCTTCTTCAGGAAGGGTAATACCCTTATCTGGTTCAGGAATGTCCTTATGCTCGATTATTTTATCTATATTATCACTTGCTGCCTGAAGGTCGCCTTCACTATCCCTGTATAAAAGTAAAATATCCCCTTCTTTATCCTTCACTAATATCCTTGACTCACTTCCCAAGAACGCCTGTCTTTGTGCAGATATATTTTCCTTTAATTCTGCTATCTCTTCTTTGTTGTTTTCCTTATCTTCTTCAAGTTCCAATATTCTTTCTTTAAGTGATTGATAGTCTTTATCAACTTCAGGTATAGTCTGTACTTTTGCAGTATCGTTAACTACCTTGGTTATAACTGTAGACAGTTCTGTCAATCTGTTTACAATCATATCCTGATTTTGTTTAAGGAACTCTATTTGACTTATACTTCTATTATTCATACCCTGTATGTATTGATAGCCATAATATCCAGAAATACCAATTAATAATGCCAATAGGGCAATTAATATATATTTCATTTAAAACCACCTCTGTATTATTTTTGATACCTTCTTATATACATTTTTGCTTTTAGTCCACCACCAAGAGATTATATCCATAGGTCTAAATACACAATATACAACACACATTATAACTATTATCCAAAATAGTATTTCTAAAACTATCATTTAACTCACCACCTTTATTCTTGTTTTTGCTGATATGTTAGTGGGAATATGTTTAGCATATATAACTCTATCCCCTAAAGCACGAGGTGTTAAATAAGTGTTTGTAATACCATATTCATTTTCAAGTTTTCCAACAGGACAACTTTTACTCCAAGCAACATCTGTAAATTTTAAATCAACCTTTTGAGTCATCTTATGGTCAGCCCAACCAATTACTGTAAATTCAACTCTTTCTTCTTTACCACAAAGAACAGGATTTCTTTTAGTTCCATAAGGTAATACCTCAATCTTAACAGGATTTCCTCCAACCATTTCTATTATATCCTCCTCATTTAATTCATTCTCACCTTCTTGTATATTCTTGTTGCGAATAACTTTTGCAATTAAAAAAACCAACACCAATATTATCCCTAAAATAACTGCCAATCCACACATAATAACCTCCTTTTAATCTGCTTCGACTTCCTTATCAGTTCCCTTGTAATAAAATGTAATCATTATTGTTACTGCCCCACTCAATATTCCATAAAATTCTGTAAACCCATTCGGCAACTGTGTGCAACACAAGTAATGGTGTGCTGCGATAATCGTAATAACAATCCAAGTAATATAAAGAGAGAAAGTTATTGACCTTCTTATATATACTTTCTTTAGTTTAAACTTGCATTTTAAAAGAATAGGGTTTTGCATACTACTCCTACCCCTGCTGTTAATATTACACCTGTAATAAAAACATATATTTTTACTGTGGTTGCAAGGGAGTCTACCTTATTTTTATTTTCTCTTATTGCAGCCCATTTACATTTATCATTTCCTTTTAATTCTTCCGTATCTTCTTTTATTTCCCTGATTTTTTCATTCAACATAATTAAATGTTCTTTTACCGTCAGTTGTTGAAGGTCAACATAACTATTTTCAGGAGTCATTTGTATATCCTCTCTTTCTACCATCTTGGTCTTCTTACTTGTGTCCAATTCCCATCAGTATCACTTACCTGTACCCAACTACCATC
>Ga0334887_1005550_pt1 | contig 10468 bp, 11 predicted proteins | sample GraSluR1_MG_10_FD_207217 | JGI IMG/M metagenome (GOLD analysis project Ga0334887, IMG submission 207217) | Sludge microbial communities from methane-producing bioreactor in Wageningen University, Netherlands - Granular Sludge_18_07-R1 | ecosystem: Engineered > Bioreactor > Anaerobic >...
TTCTATTCTTCCTCAACAATTGTTTCAACCAACATGTTATACTACTTCTATCAGACAGGTATCATTTTATCAAAGCACTTTGACGCCTCGGGGACCAATTTATTCCCCTTTGATTACCATACCGCTGAAAGAGGTGAAATAATTGACAGACAAAGAAGATATGGTAAAACAAGCCATCAATATGATTGAAAAAAAATACGGTAAGGGCTCAATTATGTTATTGAACCAAGAAACCATGACAACCGATATTGAAATTATTAAAACCGGGTCGGTTCTCCTTAACATGGCATTAGGAGTAGGTGGTATTCCTCGCGGACGAGTGGTGGAAATATATGGCCCGGAAGCTTCGGGAAAAACCACCATTGCACTTCACATAATTGCCGAAGCCCAAAAAAAAGGTGGAATAGCTGCTTTTATAGATGCCGAACACGCTCTTGATCCCATCTATGCAGGAAAAATAGGAGTTCAAGTTGACAAACTTCTAATCTCTCAACCGAGTACCGCCGAAGAAGCTTTGGATATCGTCGATACTTTGGTCCGGAGTGGAGCAGTGGATGCGGTAGTTTTGGATTCGGTAGCCGCCTTAGTTCCACGCGCCGAATTGGAAGGGACTATTGGAGAACAAATTATTGGACTCCAAGCACGGCTTATGTCCCAAGCACTACGAAAGTTAACCGGATTTATAAGTAAAACCAGAACCGTCGCTATCTTTGTAAATCAGTTGCGAGAGACCATTGGGAATATTTATGGGCCAACTGAAACCACGCCCGGAGGACGAGCGTTGAAATTTTATGCCAGTGTACGCATTGATGTCCGAAAAAGAGACTTTATACGCATTACCGATAATGAAATTGTTGGAACCAAAACTCGAATTAAAGTGGTTAAAAATAAAGTGGCCTCTCCTTTTAAAGAAGCAGAAATCGAATTGATATACGGGGAGGGAATATCGAAAGAAGGGGAAGTTCTCACCATTGGAGAAAATACCGGATTAGTGAAACGAGCTGGAAGTTGGTTTTCTTTTAATGATAATCGTTTAGGACAGGGACGAGAAAATACCCGCTCTTTCTTAAAAGAAAACCCGGATGTTGCCAGCCAAATTCTGATCGCAGCTTTGGAAAAAATGAATGTAGACCCAAATTTAGTCATGAATTAACCTAATGAAAAAAAAACTAACTGTTGAAGAACGAATTGTTCGAATGATCTGTAAATCCTGGTATACCAAAAAAAGGCTCAGAGAAAAGCTAATATCCGAAGGATACCCAGAAAACGATGTCGAGGAAGCTCTCCAAGCTTTTGAACAAGATGGATATATTGATGATGAATTTTTTATGAAAACCTACTTGGAAGGAAAAAGAAACAGCAATCCACGTGGTTTCTGGGCATATAAAACTGAATTGGAACGATTGGGTATCGAAAAAGATTTACTTGAACAATTTCGATCTATTTATTTTCCCCCTTCCGAAGAAGTCAAAGATGGAATCGAACTCATCCGGAAATGGTTTCAACAAGGTGAAACCAGTCGGGATCGAATTATCCAACGTCTATCACGAAAGGGATTTAGTTACGATATTGCCGAATGGTCATGGAACCTATTCCAAGCCAATCGGGAATAAGAGTTATCTTGACTTGATCTTTGCCCATCGGTAAAATATTCTCTATGCAGTTTTTTAACATAGCTTTTAATCAATACCAAAATTTATTTTATTGGTAAGAAGGAAAATCCGAAAATTCTTCGAACATCGAATAGAATCAGTCAATACCCATCAGGCTTTTTATTCGTACTTTGAAAATTGAATAAGGGGTGATCGCACAAATGTTGCTTGTATATATATTAATAGGTATTGTGGTTGGAGCCGGGTTAGGGTTTAAGGCTGGCATGTCTTTTAAGTTGAAACAGATGCTACAGAAAAAAGAAGATGTGGAGCAAAAAATTCAAGAAATGCTTCAAGATGCCAATCGTGAAGCCGAAACTATAAAAAAAGAGGCTTCACTAAGCTCTAAAGAACAGATTATTCGAGAAAAACAAGCCTTAGAAGAAGAAATGAGAAAGAAAAGGAAAGATTTACAGGGTTTTGAAGCTCGCTTATTGAGAAGAGAGGAAATGTTAGAAAGAAGAAATGAGCAGATCGAAAAAAGAGAAAGTTATCTTCAAAAAATTCATGAAGATGCAGAAAAAACTCTTAGAGAAGTTGAAGAGATGAAAGCAAAAGAAGTTGAAGAACTGGCTCGAATTGCCGGATTAACTATTGAAGATGCTCGTGATGAATTGTTGGATCGATTAGAAAAAACCCTGGCGTTTGAAACAGGTTTAAGAATTAAAGAAGCGGAAGAAAATTCTAAAAAAGAAGCAGAAAAAAATGCTCGACATATCGTTGTTCAAGCAGTACAACGATATGCTGCTGAATACACAGCAGAAAACACCGTCTCGATTGTAAGTTTACCGAACGATGACATGAAAGGACGTATTATCGGTCGAGAAGGAAGAAATATTCGGACTTTTGAGATGATGACCGGAGTTGACCTTATCATCGATGATACTCCTGAAGCAGTCATAATTTCATCCTTTGACCCTATCCGTCGGGAGATCGCTCGTATTGCTTTGGAAAAACTGATCTTGGATGGTCGCATTCACCCAGCACGAATCGAAGAGCTTATTGAACGAGCAAAAACCCAGGTTGAAGAAAAAATAATCCAAGAGGGTGAGCAGGCTCTTTTTGACACTGGAATAAAAAATGTCAATTCAGATCTGGTAAAGCTTTTAGGAAAACTTTATTATCGAACCAGTTACGGGCAAAATGTACTCCAACATTCCAAAGAGGTGACCCATTTCGCTGGGATTATGGCTTCCGAACTGGGACTAAACGTCAACCTAGCCAAAAGGGCTGGTCTGCTTCATGATATTGGGAAATCTCTCGATCATGAAATCGAAGGACCTCATGCCAAAATCGGAGCTGAATTAGCGGAACGATATGGTGAAAAGTGGGAAATCATTCATGCTATCGAAGCACATCATAACGACATCGAACCACAAACCATCGAAGCTATCTTGATTCAAGCTGCTGATGCTATATCAGCTTCACGACCAGGAGCTCGTCGGGAAAGTTTAGAAGCCTATATCAAAAGGTTGGAACAATTAGAAAAAATATCTAATTCTTTTGATGGTGTTGAGAAATCCTATGCCATTCAAGCTGGTCGAGAAGTTCGAATAATTGTCAAACCCGAGAAAGTGGATGATGCTCTTTCAGCAAAGTTAGCTTACGATATCGTTAAAAAAATCGAAAAAGAGCTTGAATATCCAGGTCAAATTAAAGTTACTGTCATTCGTGAGACCCGAGCTGTGGAATATGCCAAGTAGGAGGAAAGCACTTTGAGATTTCTCATCATAGGAGATGTTATTGGAAAACCGGGTCGAAAATTAGTTGGAGAAAAAGTTAAAACCATTAAAAAGTCTCATAATATTGATGCAGTAATTGTCAATGGGGAAAATTCAGCCGGAGGGTTGGGAATCACCCCCGAAACAACCGAGGAGCTACTTGGATTTGGAATAGACGTGGTTACCACTGGTAACCACGTCTGGGATAAAAAAGAAATCCTTCCTTATATTGATAGTCAATTTAGATTGTTACGTCCTTTGAATTATCCACCCGGTGTCCCAGGAAATGGATCGGTTATTCTAAAAAACAACCAGAGGAAATGGGCAGTCTTAAATCTAAGTGGTCGAGTTTTTATGTCACCACTGGATTGTCCTTTTCAAACCCTTGATAAAGAATTAGAAATAATAAAAAAAGAAACCAATATTATACTGGTTGATTTTCATGCTGAGGCAACATCAGAAAAAATTGCTTTTGGATGGTATTGTGACGGCCGAGTTTCTTGTGTCGTTGGAACACATACCCATGTGGTTACTGCAGATGAGAAAATTCTTCCTGGTGGAACCGCTTATATCACTGACATCGGTATGACTGGGGCTCATCAATCCGTAATTGGTATTGAAACCAAACAAATTTTAAGTCGTTTTTTGACCCAAATACCAGTTCGGTATACTGTTGCCAAGGATAATGTCATTTTGAATGGTGTTATTGTAGAAGTTGATGACCAAACTGGGAAATCGGTTTTCATCACACGATACAGTTTGAGTTGAAGTGTATTCGATTTTATTCTAACCTCAACAAGGAGGATATTCAGAGGTGGATGTACTGAAGGTTTCATCAAAATCGAATCCAAATTCAGTCGCAGGTGCTCTTTCTGGAATCATTCGAGAAAAACAAATAGTTGAAATACAAGCAGTGGGTGCTGGCGCTGTCAATCAAGCAATTAAAGCCATCTCTATTGCTCGTGGATTTCTTGCTCCGAATGGAATTGATCTGGTCTGTATTCCAGCCTTCACCGACATCATTATAGATGGTGAAGAAAGAACTGCTATTAAGTTAATTGCAAAACCTTGGAATAAGTAAATCTTATTTTAAATAATAAAGCCTGTACCAAGGATAAATTGCATTGTGTACAGGCTTTATTATTTATCAAAATGGGTAGAAAATTTAATTATGGCGAACAAGACTTTTTTTGTTGAAACCTATGGATGTCAAATGAATAAAAGCCGAAGCGAACATATTGCCCAGGTTATGGTTCAAAATGGGTATCATCTGATCGAAGATAAAAAAAGAGCCGATATTCTTTTGTTTAATACCTGCGCTGTACGGGAACATGCCTCGGAAAAAGCCATTAGTAATATTCAAAAAACCATTAAGGACCTCAATAAAATTTCGCGACATCCAATTATTGTTATTTTTGGTTGTATGAGTCAATTCCTTAAAAACCGTCTCGTTCAAAGAGTTCCTGGAGCTCAAATAGTGATTGGTACTTCAAACATCGAACAAATTCCTCAATATCTTGAAGAATATACAAGAAAAAAGAAGAAAATATTGGACTTTAATCTCCCATCAACTTCTCAGGTTTTTGATGAAAGAGGTTATCTCCGGAATTCTTCACAGATTTTCACTTTTTTACCCATCACTTATGGATGTAACAATTTTTGTAGTTATTGTGTGGTCCCTTATACAACCGGTCCTCAAAGAAGCAAACCATTACTGACCATCCTAAAGGAGATCGAGAAAATTATCCAAGATGGATACCAAGAAATCATCCTTTTAGGTCAAAATGTGAATAGTTATGGATTAGACTTAGGTTTAAAAAATGGCTTTGAAGTTCTTTTACAAACTATTGATCAAAATTTTCATGATTCATCGATCTGGATTCGCTTTTTAACCTCTCACCCCAAAGATATGCGACCATCCATTGTTGACATCGTAAAGAATTCTCCTTTAATGACTCGTTATTTTCATCTTCCAATTCAATCCGGATCAGATCGTATTTTAGCTGCCATGAATCGGGGTTATACCCGCGATCATTATATGGGATTAGTAAATTATATCCGACAAACACTACCTGATTCGGGAATTGGGACTGACATTATCATTGGTTTTCCCGGTGAAACTGAAAGGGATTTTTTGGATACTCTTGATATAGTTCAAGAAGCTCAGTTTGAACAAGCTTACACCTATATCTATTCTTCTCGATCAGGAACTGCTGCTTATCAGCTTCCTGATCAACTTCCGTTGGCAGAAAAGAAAAAACGGCTTCAATTGCTCAATCAAACTCTTTCTGATATTCATCAAATAAAGTTAAAAGCCTGGGTCGGCAAAAGAGCAAAGATTATGATTGATCAAATAGAAGGATTGAATGCTTCAGGAAGAACGACCGATAATCAAAGAATCTTTCTTCCCAATTCAAATTTATTCCTTGGACAAGTAATCTCGGTCGTAGTGATAAATACTTTGAAAGGTAAACTTTATGGAGAATTGGTTCTTTCCTGATAATTTAGATCCGATGCCAATCCTTTGTTTAGCTGGTCCAACTGCCAGCGGGAAAACCGATCTTTCCATATTTCTTGCTCAGAAATTAGGGAAGGTCGAATTGATTTATGCTGATTCTATGGCTATTTATAAATACTTAAATATTGGTACCGCCAAGCCTTCTATAGAGCAGAGGGGTCTTATTCCTCATCATCTCATTGATCTACTTGAACCAGATCAAATCTGGAGTTCCTTTCGTTTTCGGGTTGAAGCTTTTCGATGTATTCTTGAATGTTTAGAAAGACATTCGCTTCCAATCATCATTGGTGGTACCGGTTTTTACCTTAAAAGTTTATATCAACCTTCAATTCCCCAAGGAAGCCCCGCCCATCCCCGATTGCGACTCCTTTTGGAACGTTATTCCAATCCCCGGCTTTTTGCTTATCTTGTAGCTATTGATCCTCCTCGTGCGTTCCAGATTGGTAAAAACGATCGAAAACGTTTGATTCGTGCTCTCGAAATTTACCATCAAACTGGTAAACCTCCGACCTCTTTTAAAAAAATAACCTCTAAAACCAGAAATCCCTTTCAATTTATTCTAATTGGCCTTGATCATAAGAGAGTGGACCTAAAAAGAAGAATCACCGAAAGAACTCAGCTTATGATAAAACAAGGACTTATCCAAGAGACTCAAGATATTTTATTAAAAGGTTTTTCACCCAATGTTCCTGCTTTAAAAAATTTTACCTATGGACCGGTGGTTCAATGTCTTCAAGGTCGTTTAACCATCCAACAAATGGAAAAACGAATCACTATAGGAACTTTTCAATATTTGAAAAGACAATTGACTTGGTTTCGGAAAGCTCCGGTTCTTTGGATTTCTACCGAGGGAAAAAATTTCGATATAATAAGTGATGAAATTATTCGCATCTTTTTAACCTATTGCATAGGAGGTCATTCAAATGAATGAAAAAAACCAGGAAAAGATACCACCTCAAAAAATTACTGACTTAGGGTATTACTTTTTAAATGTAATACAAGCAAAAGCCTGGCAATATTTAGGATTGTTGGTTCATCCTGAAAACGGTGAAACTCTAATTGATTTAAAAGAAGCTCGTCGTGCCATCGATCTCTTTGAATTAATTTTTGAGAACTTAAAAAATGATTTCCCTTCATCAATTAAAAAAGAAATGGAAATGCATCTGACCAATTTACAACTCAATTACGTAGAAAAAGTTAAAAAAGAAGAGGAGCAAAGCGAAAAGAAATAAATTTTACATAATATACCTTATGGGAACCACTTCTGAAATCAAATCAACTACTTTTCAACCAGTTTTTTAAGATGAAAAGTCCAATTGACGGATGCGTCCGGTAGCTTCTCGAGATATCGAACAATGGACTTCAACCATACCATCAATTCGATATTCAATATTTTCGATATAGCCATGCTGGTATATCTCTTTTTCGATCTGAGGAAGATTTTGGTAGCTTACTGTGATGTTTAAGCTTTCCCGATTGTTTCTCAGCAGTTTACCAATCATCTCGATCAGGTTTCCAATACCAATTTTTTTCTCGGCTGATACCATGACTACTGGATAATCATCAAACCAATCCCGTGATATAACCGGGACAGGCTCAACCATATCAATTTTATTGAAAACGATAATCTTCGGTCGGCATGATATGGCCATATTTTGCAAGATGCGGTTAATCACCTTATGATGTTCCGGGTAACTGGGATCTGAAGCGTCTAAAACTTCAAGAAGACAATCGGCATCGTTTATCTCATCCAGAGTCGCTCGAAAGGCATCAATAAGTGTTTCAGGCATTTCCCGGATAAATCCTACCGTATCGGTAAAAACAACCGAACCAATCCCTGGCAAAAATGCCTTTCGAGCTGTCGGATCAAGGGTGGCAAATAATCGGTCCTCAACATAGGCATGGGCATTGGTAAGACTGTTTAAAAGCGTCGACTTCCCAGCATTGGTATATCCAACAATGGCAACAATCGGTAAGTTCTTTTTTATCCGAAGGCTCTTCTGAACCTCACGGCGCCGGTTCACTTTAACGAGTTCTCTTTTAAGCTGTGCAATTTTTTGTTTAATGCGTCTTCGTTCGGTTTCAATCTTTTGTTCTCCTGGTCCACGGGTACCAATCCCACCGCCCAAGCGGGACATTTCGACTCCCCTTCCGGACAATCGACTTAATTCATACTGAAGTGATGCCACTGCAACTTTAATCTTCCCTTCTGAAGAACGAGCACGCGCAGCAAAAATTCGGTGAATAAGAGCTATCTTGGTATAAACTTTGATATTAAAGGCTTTTTCGAGGTTTTTTTGTTGTGAGGGTGATATTTCGGTATCAATAATTACACCGCGAATATCAGGATTTTTCTGTAAAAAAACTTTAATTTCTTCAACCTTTCCCTTTCCCAGATAGTAATGAGGAAAAGGATGAAGAACTTTTACATCAAAAATCTCGCTCATTTGAAAGCCTGCACTACGAGAAATCTCCAGTAATTCTTGACAAACACCATCCGCTCCCATATTCGTCTGGTTGTCATGACCACTGCAAACAATACCAAGGGTTTTAATGAATAATTTTTGATTATTCAGAGCTATATCAACCTCCTCCTCCATAAGAATTTTTTAAGATTTCCCAATACATTTTAACTCGATGACGAAGTCCTTTCATCAAGCCCATTTTTTCTTCCTTCATCACATGAGTCAACCCCGGTAACTTTACCAGTTTCATCGTCACACCGTTTTTTCGAATATAACGGTTCATAGCAACTTCAACCCCATATCGGGATACTTCCAGATCGGATATGTTTTGGATGACATCGGTCCGAATCGCCCGTTGTCCAGATAATAATGGAGCAATTTTCTGGGCAAAATCGGTCGCAAAGCGGCCTTCTTCAAATACCCCAATGGTTACGTCGGCTTCTCTTTCGGTAACAGGATGAACCAAACTCAAAACATGACTTTCTTCTAAACCAACCAAATCCGCATCTAATAGGAGAACAACATCGGTTCTTATATACTCTAGCCCTCGATAAAGGGCACCACCCTTTCCTACATTACTAATTAAATCTACTACCTCAACATTACGACTTCGTGCAATATCAACTGTTCGATCGGTTGACCCATCGCTCACTACTACAATCTGTTCAATAATGGGTACACTTTTCAAAACATCAATAATTGGTCCTATCGTTTTTTCTTCATTATAAGCAGCAATAATTGACGTAATTCGGTGGTTTTTATTATTTAATTGTTTTGTTTCAGTTTGATCTCCCATGCTCATTCCTGCAAAATAACCAATTCTTCCTTAATTTTTTTTATCACTGATATCAATTGCTCCCGGGTACACTCTATCCTCTTCCCGTTTGAACGTATTTTAATTTCCAAAATACTATTTTTCAAGGCTTTTTCACCAACAATTACTTGAATAGGGAATCCAATTAAATCGGCTTCTTTAAATTTATATCCAGCGGAAACATCACGATCATCCCATATCGCCTCATACTCCTCATAAACCAGTTGCTGGGAAATACTTTTGGCTAACTCTATACTGGCTTGATTTTTTAATTTTACCGGTATGACAATTATCTCATAAGGAGCGATATTCCAGGGCCATTTTATTCCGTTTTCATCGTGGTTGGCTTCAATTGCTGCAGCCATAGTTCTTCCAATGCCAATTCCATAACATCCCATAATCAAAGGTTTTTCTTTTCCGTCCTGATCAACAAAATAGGCTTTCATCGATTCTGAATATTTGGTTCCCAATTGAAAAATGTGGCCAACTTCAATGCCTCGTTTTTCTTCCATATCAGCATGGCATTTCGGACAATCGTTGACTTCCTGGGTTGAGGTGGCCAAACACTTTGGACATCTCATCACTTTTTCTTCTCCAGAGCTGGCAATAATGAGAAATTCATGAGAAATATCACCACCGATTACTCCCGAATCGGCTCTCACTGCAATATATTCTAAACCAAAAGATGAAAATATCTTTGAATAGGCATTATACATTTTTTGATAACTAACCTGTAATCCTTCATAATCCCGATCGAAGCTATACAAATCCTTCATAATGAATTCTCGAGATCGCATTATTCCAAAGCGAGGTCGGATTTCATCTCGAAATTTAGTTTGAATTTGATACAACAGCAAAGGAAGCTGTCGATAAGAACGGATCTCTTTCCTGGCTATATCGGTAATAACCTCTTCATGGGTTGGTCCCAAACAAAAATCCCTTTCTCGGCGGTCTTGAAAACGGATTAATTCCGGACCATAAATTTCCCACCGTCCAGTTTCTTTCCAGAGTTCTCCTGGTTGAAGAGCCGGTAATAAAAGTTCCTGTCCATCAGCTCGGTTAAGCTCTCGACGAACAATATTCATGATTTTTTCTAAAGAACGTAAACCCAAAGGGAGGATATTGTAAATTCCCGATGAAAGTTGTCTGATCATTCCTGCCCGCAACATTAAGCTATGGCTGATCACCTCGGCTTCGGCAGGATTCTCTTTCAGTGTTGGAGCAAACAAAGCTGACATTTTCAAGGCGTATTTTCCTCCTATTCTTTCACCATTTGATTGGATACCATCGATCGTAAT
>Ga0334887_1005551_pt1 | contig 10465 bp, 10 predicted proteins | sample GraSluR1_MG_10_FD_207217 | JGI IMG/M metagenome (GOLD analysis project Ga0334887, IMG submission 207217) | Sludge microbial communities from methane-producing bioreactor in Wageningen University, Netherlands - Granular Sludge_18_07-R1 | ecosystem: Engineered > Bioreactor > Anaerobic >...
AGCGCCGCCGGGGTGTTGGCGATGTGTCGGATGGGGATCGTCAGTCCGCCCTCCCCGGCCCGGTCGTACGCCCAGGAGAAGACCTCGAGCTGGGCCCTGTTGCCGGGGTGTCCGGGCTCGTCGGCGCAGGCGAAGTGGGACCACACGCCGACCGTCTCGACCGCGCCGGTGGCGACCGCCTCGGCGGCCGCGGCAACCAGTTCGGGCCAGCGGGCCGGGGTGCAGCCGTTGCGACTCAGGCCGGTGTCGATCTTGAGGTGGATCCGTGCGGTCCGCTCGGCCGTCGAGGCGGCGGCGACCACGGCGTTGATCTGCTCGGGGGTCTGCACCGAGATGTCGATGCCCTCGGCCACGAGCCCGGCGAGTTCGTCGTCCGGCCCGTACAACCAGCAGAAGATGCGGCCCACATCACCGTCGGCCCGCAGGGCCAGGGCCTCTCCCGGGGTGGCGACGCCGAGCCAGCGGACCCCTGCCGCCCGGCCCACTCGCGCGCAGGCCGGCATCCCGTGACCGTACGCATCCGCCTTGACCACCATCATCATCTCGGCCGGCGCGACCAGCCGGGAGATCGCGGCGACGTTGGCCTGCAGGGCATCCAGGTCGATGACGGCGCTGGCGGTGTGGGGGTCGATCATGGCGCGGCTCATGGGCGTATTGTCCTCCCGCTCAGTCGTCCGCCCCGTCGATCAGGCGCCTGATGGTCACGCCGAACCGGCGGGCGAGGTCGTGCGGGGGCAGCGGGGGCTCGGCGGCAGCGGTGAGCGCCTGCAACGACGCCCCGCACACGGCCGCGTCGCCCGCCTCCAGACCGGCCGCCAGGAGCGTCCCGATGACGCCGGCCAGGGTGTCACCCGAACCGGCCTGGGCGGTCCACCCGGGCCCGGGCACGGCGAGTTCCACGGTTTCCCTCCCCGGGCGGGCGGCGTACTGGGTGGCGCCCTTGAGCAGCACGGTCACCCCGAACCGGTCGGCGGCCCGGTGCACCGAGCCGAGCGGGTCGGCGGTCACCTCGGCCCGCTCGGCGCCGAGCAGCCGGGCCAGTTCCCCGGCGTGCGGGGTGAGCAGACAGTCCGGTCGCAGCTCGACGTCACCCACGCAGCGCAGCGCGTCGGCATCGACCAGCACCGGCACGCGGTCGGACAGCACCTCGCGCAGCCGCTCGGCGGCGTCGGCCCGCCGGCCCCAGCCGGGCCCGACGACCCAGGCCTCCACCCGGCCGGGGGCCCGCACCACCGAGGGGAGGTGGCGCAGCACGGCCTCGGCCACCTCGGGGGCGCCGAGGCTGCGGACCATGCCCGCGCCCGCGTACGTCGCCCCGTACGCCACCAGCACGCCGGCCCCGGGGTAGGTGGCCGAGCCGGCGTCGAGGCCGACCACACCACGGGAGTACTTGTCCGACGTGGGGCCGGGCACGGGCCAGTGGGCGGCGACGTCGGCGGCGTCCCATTGCCGCACGGCGGGATGCCGGTTCGGGTCCTCGCCGGGGTCCAGTCCGATGCCCTGGATGTCGAGGGTGCCGACCCGTCCGGCGGCGGGCTGCACCAACTGGCACAGCTTGGCCCCGCCGAAGGTCACCGTCCGGGTGGCCCGGAATGAGGGGTACGCGCTCGGCTCGTCGGCCGCCAGCCCCGAGGGCAGGTCGACCGACACCACGGTCACCCCCGACTCCTCGGCCGCGCGCGCCAGTTCGGCGAGCGGGCCGGACAGGCCGGGACGCCCGCCGATGCCGAAGACCGCATCGATGACCAGGTCGACCTCGCCGATCAACCCCTGCGCGCGGGCGTGGTTGACCGGCCGGCCCCCGGCGGCCAGGCAGGCATCCCAGCCGGGCGTGTGAACGTGGCTCTCCGACGTCCGGTGCACCCACACCCGGACCCCCCGGGTGGCCAGCCGGGCGCCGGCCCACAGCCCGTCGCCGCCGTTGTTGCCGGGTCCGGCGAGCACCAGCACGTCGGTGCCGCCGGTGAACCCGAGTTCACGCAGGACGGCGTCGGCCAGGGCCTCGGCGGCCCGCTGCATCAACTCGCCCTCCGCGCTGTCCGCGAGGGCCTCCCGCTCGGCCGCGCGGATGTCGGCCACACTCCATCCAGAGATCATCGCGCCTCCCGGCCTCCACCTTGGCACACGTCACCCTCACCCGCGGCACCCTCACAGACCACGAAGGCGGTGGCGATTCCGGCATCGTGGGACAGGGACAGGTGGGTACGCGCGACGCCGAGCCGGCCCATCAACTCGGCCACGGTGCCGCGGACCGCGAACGACGGGCGGCCGGCGGCGTCGGTGACCACCTCGCAGTCGCGCCAGACCAGACCGCCGGGCGAGCCGAGCGCCTTGGCCAGCGCCTCCTTGGCGGCGAACCGGGCGGCCAACGATGCCGGCCGCCGGCGGGCCTCCGCCGGGGAGAAGAGCCGCTCGACCAGGGCGGGCGTGCGCAGCAGCATCTCCTCCAGGCGGGAGATCTCGCACACGTCGACCCCGATGCCGAGGATGCCCATGGGGCCTACTCGACGGTGACCGACTTGGCCAGGTTGCGCGGTTGGTCGACGTCGTGCCCGAGCAGGGTGGCCAGTTCGCAGGCGAAAAGCTGCAGCGGGATGATCGCCACCAGCGGCTGCAGCAGCGTCGAGACCTTCGGCAACCGGATCACCGTGTCGGCGTACGGCACCACGGCGTCGTCGTCCTCCTCGGCCAGCACGATCGGGCGCGCGCCGCGGGCCCGCACCTCCTGGATGTTGGAGATCACCTTGTCGTTGAGCTGGTCGCGGCCCTTGGGCGGGACGACGACGAAGACCGGCATCCCGTCCTCGATGATGGCGATCGGGCCGTGCTTGAGCTCGCCGGCGGCGAACCCCTCGGCATGCAGATAGGCGATCTCCTTGAGCTTGAGCGCGCCCTCCAAGGCGATGGGGTAGCCGACGTGGCGTCCGAGGAAGAGCACCGACGGCTGGTCGACGAGCCGGGCGGCGAGCTTGATGACCTCCCCGGAATCGTCGAGCACGCGTTGCATCCGCGCGGGCATGCCCTCCAGCTCCGTCAGTGTGGCGGCGATCTCATCGCGGTACTTCGTCCCGCGGACCTGGGCCAGATAGAGCCCGAGCAGGTAACAGGCGGCGAGCTGGGTGGTGAATCCCTTGGTGGAGGCGACCCCGATCTCCGGCCCGGCGTGGGTGTAGATGACGGCGTCGGACTCGCGCGGGATGGTCGAGCCGTTGGTGTTGCAGATCGCCAGCACCTTGGCGTGCTGTTCGCGGGCGTGCCGGATCGCCATCAGCGTGTCGGCCGTCTCCCCCGACTGGGAGATCGCCACCACCAGCGTGGTCGGGCCGACGATCGGGTCGCGGTAGCGGAACTCGCTGGCCAACTCCACCTCGCACGGGATCCGTACCCAGTGCTCGATGGCGTACTTGGCGACCATGCCGGCGTAGAAGCTGGTCCCGGCGGCAATGATGATGATCTTCTCGACGGTACGCAGGTCGGCCTCGGCGACCCGCAACTCGTCCAGGGCCAGGTCACCGGCCGGGGTATGCCGGCCGAGCAGGGTGGCCTCGACCGCGGACGGCTGCTCGAAGATCTCCTTGCGCATGAACCAGTCGTAGCCACCCTTCTCGGCGGCCGAGAGATCCCAGTCGACGTGGTAGCGGTGGCCCTCGGCCGGGTTCCCGGCGAAATCGATCACCCGGTGGTCCTCGGCGGTGATCTCGACCACGGTGTCCTGGCCGAGCTCGACGGCCTCCCGAGTGTGCTCGATGAAGGCGGCGACGTCGGAGGCGACGAAGTTCTCCCCCTCGCCGAGTCCGACCACCAGCGGTGAGTTGCGGCGGGCGGCGACGACGTGGCCGGGCGCCTGCGCGTCGATGGCGACGAGGGTGAAGGTGCCCTCCAGTCGGTTGCAGACCCGACGCATCGCCTCCATCAGGTCGGCGCCGGCGTTGACCTCGCGGCCCAGCAGTTGGGCGGCGACCTCGGTGTCGGTCTCGGAACGGAACGGCACGCCGTCGGCGAGCAGTTCCTCCCGCAGGCCCGCGTAGTTCTCGATGATGCCGTTGTGGATCAGCGCCACCCGCCCGTCGGCGGACAGGTGGGGGTGCGCGTTGACATCCGTCGGGGCACCGTGGGTCGCCCAGCGGGTGTGCCCCAGGCCGGTGCCGGAGACCGGCAGCGGGTGGTCCTCCAGAAGGACCTCCAGGTTGACCAGCTTGCCGGACTTCTTCTCCATCCGGATGCGACCGTCGGCGACGACGGCCACGCCCGCGGAGTCGTACCCCCGGTACTCCATCCGGCGCAGACCCTCGATCGCCACCTCGCAGGCGTTGCGCGACCCGACGTACCCGACGATTCCACACATGGCAGACAGAGTAGCGGCTGCCCCATCCGGATGTGCCACCTGCGCGGGACGGTGCTGGTGTGAGCGACCCGACACGGCAGAATGGCGGGCATGTCTGAGGCGTTGCTGCCACCGCCGGACCGCGCGTCGGAACTCCCCGAGGGCCAGAGTCCGTACGTCCACCGGTCGCGCGCCGATTGGGCCGAGTTGGCCAACGCGTTGCCCACCCCCCTGAGCGAGGAGACGCTGCACCGGCTGCGCGGCCTGGGCGATCCGACGTCGATGCGCGACGTGGTCGAGGTCTACCAACCGTTGACCCGGCTGCTGCGGCTGTACTTCCGGCACACCGGCAACCTCTACCGGGCGTCGAACGCGTTCCTGCATCTGGACGTGGCCCGGACCCCCTTCGTCATCGGCATCGCGGGATCGGTCGCGGTCGGCAAGTCCACCACCGCCCGCGTGCTCACCGAACTGCTGCGCAACTGGCCCGATCACCCGAGTGTCGAGCTCGTCACCACCGACGGCTTCCTGCATCCCAATGCCGAGCTCCAGCGCCGCGGCATCATGCACCGCAAGGGCTTCCCCGAGTCCTACGACCGGCGGGGCCTGCTGCGGTTCGTGATGGCGGTCAAGTCCGGCCGGCCCGAGGTGAGTGCGCCGGTCTATTCCCACCTGACCTACGACATCGTGCCCGGCGAACGGCAGGTGGTCCGCCGGCCCGACATCCTGATCGTCGAGGGACTCAACGTGCTCCAGCCGGCCCGCGCGCACACCGACGGGTCGACCGGGCTGGCGCTGAGCGACTTCTTCGACTTCTCGGTGTACGTGGACGCGGCCGCCGAGGACATCCGGCAGTGGTATCTCGACCGGTTCATGAAGCTGCGCGAGACCGCCTTCCGGGATCCGCGTTCGTACTTCACCCGCTATGCCGAGATGAGCGAGGATGCGGCGCTGCGGCAGGCGGCGAAGATCTGGGACACCATCAACGGGCCCAACCTGGCCCTCAACATCCGGCCCACCCGCGGGCGGGCGACCGCGATCATGCGCAAGGGGCGGACCCACGAGGTGAGGTGGGTGCGGATCCGCAAGATCTGAGGGCCGTCAGTCCCGCGCGAGGACGTCCTGCGGCCCGGCCGGCTGGCCCAGCCGTTCCCGGACCACCTCGGCGAGCCGATCGGCGATCCGCCGGGCCCGATCCGCGTCGGAGGCCTCGACCATCACCCGCACCAGCGGCTCGGTGCCGGACGGGCGGAGCAGCACGCGCCCGTCGTCGCCCAACTCGGCCGTGGCCCGCAGCACCTCCCCGTGCACGACCGGATCGGAATCGGCCCGCGTCAGGTCGACCCCGGGCACGTTGATCAGCACCTGTGGCATCCGCTCCACCAGCGAGGCGAGGTCCCCCAGCGGCGCGCCCGTCTCGGCCATCACCGCCATCAGGTGCAGCCCGGTCAGCGCCCCGTCGCCGGTGGTGGCGTAGTCGCGCAGCAACACGTGCCCGGACTGTTCACCGCCCAGGACAGCCCCGCGACGACGCATCTCCGCCAGCACGTAGCGGTCCCCGACGCGGGTGCGGACGACCCGGATGCCGCGATGTTCCATCGCGCGGGCGAAGCCGAGGTTGCTCATCACCGTGGTCACCACGATGTTGTCGGCCAGTTGGCCGCGTTCGCGCATCGCGACGGCCAGGATGGCCATGATCTGGTCGCCATCGACGATCTCTCCGTCGGCGGCCACGGCAACGCAGCGGTCACCGTCGCCGTCGAGGGCCAGACCCAGGTCGGCGCCGTGTTCGAGGACGGCCCGCTGCAACACCTCGGGATGGGTGGAGCCGGACCGGTCGTTGATGTTGAGACCGTCCGGGCGGCCGTGGATGACGATCACCTCCGCCCCGCAGGCGCGGAACGCGGCCGGCGCCGTCCGGTGCGCAGCACCGTTGGCGACGTCGATGACGACCCGCAGACCCTTCAGCGGGTTCCGCCCCTCGGTCGCGGCCGACAGGGATGAGGTGAGGTGGTGGATGTAGTCCTCCGCCAGTTGGGGCCCGTCGGCGACCCGCCCGACGTCGGCACCCATCGGGCGCCGCCACCGTTCCGACAGCGCCGCCTCGATCTCGTCCTCGACCTGGTCGGCGAGCTTGTACCCGCCGCCGGCGAAGAACTTGATCCCGTTGTCGGGCATCGGATTGTGGCTGGCGGACAACACCACCCCGAGGTCGGCGCCCTCGGCCCGCACCAGGTGGGCGACCGCCGGGGTGGGCAGCACGCCCACCCGGGTGACATCCGTCCCGGCGCTGGCCAGCCCGGCGACCACAGCCGACTCGAGCAGTTGGCCGCTGATCCGGGGGTCGCGCCCGACCAGGGCCCGCAGCCGTCGACCCCGCCCGGCACCCAGGACGTAGGCCGCGGCGACCGCCAGATCGAGGGCGAGCTCGGCCGTCAGGTCCTGGTTGACGCGTCCACGGATGCCATCGGTGCCGAACAAACGACCCATGACGGAGCGATCCCTCCTGCGGGAACGGATCAGCGTCGAGTGCGACTCAGCGCTTGGAGTACTGCGGGGCCTTGCGGGCCTTCTTCAAACCGGCCTTCTTGCGCTCGGTCGCCCGGGCGTCACGGGTCAGCATACCGGCCTTCTTGAGCGCGGGGCGGCTCGCCTCCGCATCCACCCCGTTGAGGCAACGTGCGATGCCCAGCCGGACCGCACCGGCCTGGCCGGACGGGCCTCCGCCCTGGACCCGGGCGATGACGTCGTAGGCAGCCTCGACCCCGGCGACGAGGAAGGGCTCCTTGACGAGTTGCTGGTGGATCTTGCTGGGGAAGTAGTCCTCCAGCGTACGACCGTTGAGCGACCACTGGCCGGAGCCGGGGACGATCCGGACGCGGGCGATGGCCTCCTTGCGGCGGCCGGTGGCCATCCCGGGGGCGATGATCGCCTGGCGCTCACCGGGGGCCGCCTGGCCCTCAGCCTGTCCCTCGGACCGATAGGCGATCTCACGGTCACCCTCGGTGAAGGTCTCGAACTCCTCGGTGGTCTCTTCGACGACGTTTTCAGACACGGGTTGATCCTCAGGCTTTCCGCGGGTCACTGGGCGATCTGGACGATCTCGTACGGCTGCGGGTGCTGCGCCGCGTGCGGGTGCTCGGGCCCGCCGTACACCTTGAGCTTGGTCATCAGCTGGCGGCTCAGACGGTTCTTCGGCAGCATCCCCCACACGGACAGCTCGACCGCCTTGCGAGGGTTCTTCGCCAGCATCTCGCCGTAGGTCTCCGACTTGAGGCCGCCGGGCTGGCCGCTGTGGCGCCAGGCACGCTTCTTGGTGGCCTTGTTGCCGGTCAGGGCGATCTTCGAGGCGTTGATGATCACCACGAAGTCACCGCCGTCGACGTGCGGGGCGAAGGTGGCCTTGTGCTTACCGCGCAGCAGGGTCGCGGCGGTGACGGCGAGGCGCCCGAGAGTCACGCCCTCGGCATCGATGACATGCCAATGGCGTTCGATCTCGCCGGGCTTCGGGCTGTACGTAGACACGGTCGGGGACCACTTCCACTAGGTAGGTTGACGGTATGGTGTGACGCGCTGCGGCCGAAGATGCCAGCACCCACCCGCCCGACCTCGCGGCAGCGGGCTCGCCGACAGGGCGTCGCCAAGCGCAACATCGCAATAGGTTACCCGCGCCGACGGCGCGCCGCAAACCCGGGCACCCTGCCCCTCGGCCGTACGTGACGGACCCGACATCCCCCGGGGATGGCCGGTGCGCCACCCGCCTCTTATCGTTCGTTCATGAGCGACACGCTGACCATCCGCGACAACCGCACCGGCCGCGAGTACGAGGTACCGATCACCGACGGCACCATCCGTGCCCGTGACCTTTACCAGATCCGGGACGACGCGGACAACGGTCTGGTGTCCTTCGACCCCGGGATGTTCAATACCGCGGTGTGCCGGTCCTCCATCGCCTATATCGACGGCGACCGCGGCATCCTCGAATACCGCGGCTACCCGGTCGAGGAACTCGCCGAGCACTGTACGTACCTCGAGGTCGCCTATCTTCTCCTCTACGGCGGGCTGCCGACCCGCGAGGCCCTGGACGCGTGGACGTACGACGTCAACCACCACATGTTCATCCCGGAGAACATCAAGAAGCTCATCGACGCGTTCGCCTTCGACGCGCACCCGATGGGCAAGCTGATGTCGGCGGTCAGTTCGCTGCACACCTTCTATCCGGAGTCCCGTGAGCTGGACACCCAGAACCTGCCGGAGCTGCAGATCCGCCGGCTCATCGGCAAGATGCCGACCCTGGCCGCCTTCTCCTACCGGCATTCGGCCGGCCTGCCGTACGTGTACCCGATGGACGACATCTCGTACGTGGAGAACTTCCTGCGGATGCTGTTCATGATGGGCGAGCGGGACTACAAGCCGGACCCACGACTGGTCCGGGCGCTCGACGTCCTCTTCATCCTGCACGCCGACCACGAGCAGAACTGTTCGACCACCACCGTCCGTACGGTGGCGTCCTCGGGCAACGGTCCGTACACGTGTGTGTCCGCCGGGGTCGGGGCGCTGTTCGGCCCGCTGCACGGCGGCGCGAACGAGGCCGTGCTGCGGATGCTGCGGGAGATCGGCAGCAAGGACCGGGTGCCGGAGTTCATCGACGCGGTCAAGCACGGCAACACCCGGCTGATGGGCTTCGGACACCGGGTGTACAAGAACTACGACCCTCGGGCCCGGGTGATCAAGAACACGGCCCGCGACGTCTTCGAGGTCACCGGCGTCAACCCGCTGCTGGCGATCGCGCTGGAGCTGGAACAGATCGCCCTGGAGGACGAGTACTTCGTCAAGCGGCGGCTCTACCCGAACGTCGACTTCTACTCCGGGTTGATCTACGAGGCGCTGGGCTTCAAACCGGAGATGTTCACCGTGCTCTTCGCCATCCCCCGGACGGCCGGCTGGCTGGCCCAGTGGTACGAACAGGTCCATGACGGCGAGCAGAAGCTCGTCCGGCCCAAGCAGGTCTACACCGGGGCACCGCGGCGGGCCGTGGTGCCGATCGATCAGCGGTAGTGATAGTCGTCACTGGGACGCCAGGTGACGACGCTCACATCCGCCATCGGATCGCCGGGGCGAAGCAGAGCGGTCGCTCTCTGCTCGTCGAGACGCAGCGCCGCGGAGACGCCGTCGGGGACGGGCAGCAGTCGCTCCCCTGCCAGGGTCGACGGGAGGTAATGGCGCGCTGTGAGGATCGGATCGACGTCGCCCGTGAAAGCCAGGATGACGAGAACGTCGGCGGCACGCAACCACTGGTCGTGCGTCGCAGATTCCGCCGGCACGTCGCCGACAGCGAAGACCCCGTGGACGGTGGTGGTGTCCTCGACGCGCTCGGGACCGTCGACGGGGGCGAAGGACCGACGGGAATGCGACGTCCCGATGCCCAGGATCAGCCGGAGCTGATCTGGCGCCCGGCTACCGAACTCCGGGATCTGTGTCCACGGGACGGGCCGAAACGGCACATTCGCTCTCATAACCCGCACGGAGAGCTCCTCCCTGGATCGGTCGGGGATGCTAGACACAGGCTCACATCTGGTGCCGTACGGTCCCTCCGACCGGCATCGCCTCGTGCACGCCGACGATCCGCTTCCCGAACGGGAAGCACGTCACCGGAATCATCTTGAGGTTCGCCACCGCCAGCGGGATCCCGATGATCGTGGCCGCCTGGGCGACGGCCGTGACGAGGTGGTCCAGGGCCAGCGGCAGTCCGGCGATGAGGAACCAGATGACGTTGGCCAGGGCCGAGCCGACGCCGGCCCGCGGCAACTCCACGACCGTCCTGCCGAACGGCCACAGCGCGTAGCCGGCCATCCGGAACGACGCGATCCCGAACGGGATCGTGATGATCAACACGCAGGCCAGGATGCCGACGACCATGTAGCCGAGCCAGAGCCAGAATCCTCCGAAGACCAGCCAGATGATGTTCAGCAGGGTTCGCATCATGTCCCTCCCGGGGCGGCGGCCGGCGCTCTGCCGGACCGTTCCCAGGATACGGGCGGGCACCGACAGTCGTCGGCTCCACGACCCCCCGGCCGTATATTTCCCCCATGAGTGCCGCCGCCCGCCCCCGCGTTCCCCGCGAGGTGGTCTCGTTCGTGC
>Ga0334887_1005552_pt1 | contig 10464 bp, 8 predicted proteins | sample GraSluR1_MG_10_FD_207217 | JGI IMG/M metagenome (GOLD analysis project Ga0334887, IMG submission 207217) | Sludge microbial communities from methane-producing bioreactor in Wageningen University, Netherlands - Granular Sludge_18_07-R1 | ecosystem: Engineered > Bioreactor > Anaerobic >...
CAACGCCGAGAGAATACGCTCTACATTCTCGAAGGGTTCCGATGGGGTGGACCGGCCTCTTCCGGGCCTCGTCCCATTTCTCGGTGATGCTTTTGACTTCGGGCTCGAAAAGATCCAGGGACCAATAAAGGGTCCTAAATTCCTCCGTCGTCCTATCGTAGTCTTCCGGCCCCCTCAGCCTTACGCCGCCGTTCTCCGCGGTGATGTACCAGCCTTGATCGCCGTTCAAGCACCTCCAGGCCTCGCCGTCCTGACTGCACCGGAGGATAGTCTCCTCTACTTCGGGCCGTTTGTAGTGCTCTGCAGTGAGGTCGGAGGAGGAGGTCATCTCGCAGGCCCTCTGGTGTCACCCACCGATCAGTCGGAATCGGTATGGCCTGGTCGGATCATCGGTGCGAATAATTCCGATTTTTTTGCCGATGTTTGGGCGAAGTTCGGCTTCAAGTTCCAGAGGGAGATATACTCTCACCGGCCCTATATCGGCGAGTAGCCCTCCACCATCGGAGACGAGTTCTCGAAATAAGCCGATTGCCTCCATCCATGGGGATAAGATTTGGTGCGTTTTAGCGGTCATTTCACACTTCGCCCCTCAATTTTTCGCGCTTCTCCATCGCTTCATCAAGTATTGAGCGTGCAGCTTCACAAAGTCCGACCTTCTTCTCTTCGGCGATCTTTTCCAGAAACGCACGCTGCGATGGTGACACTCTGAAGCTCACTGCATCCATTAGCCTCTCGGATCGCTTTCTTTTTACTCTCATAGTAAGAGTCACCTATCTTAAATATATGGAGTCAATTCGATCGCTAAGCTTAAATAGATTATCCCCCACTATAAGAGTTATGCCAAGCGTGAAACGAAATAGACTCTTGAGCGACTTAGAGCGTGAACGGCTAGAGACGAGGAACTCATTAGATCCGCATACCCGCAATACCAACGATGTGCGGGTGAAAAAGAAACTGACTGCCTGGTTGGATAGTCTTGAAGATATATCCCTAATCCTGAAGCACATGCCCTCTGATCAGTGGTGGAACGTCGCCCCGTCGCTAAAAGATGAACATGTGATCGTACTTTTCAAGTTATCAGAGAAACTCATGGATGTCTTGGGATATTATGGAATCGAATGGTCTGAAGACGATCCGAGAGCGTGGGTGGTGACACGGGCCGGTTTTGATGAGCGTGGGTTCCCTATAGCCGCAAAAGATCCAAGACCTGCAACCGCGAGGGACATTAAGCAGAGCTTGATTATGGGAGAGCACGCATTAGCCCTCAGAAAACACCGGACCGGAGATAGAATAATTGCATTCGATAAAGCATCTGGTGAATGGGAAACACTTGAGAAAAAATATTATGCAACTCAGGATTACGATCCCGCCGTGATGATGGGCTACTCAGTGGATCTAAGAGAGAGAGGGATGGAATTTCCCAAGTGGACATCTAAGGATTTAGAGTTATTGGATAAGGTATCAGAAATCCTCCGATCAATCAAAGAGCTACAGTTCGGGAAAGAGGAGACCCCTGCGCCTTCGGCGGAGTGACGCCCTCCATCTCCTCCCCGATTTGACAAAGTGACAAAATTAGACAAAGCCCGATTCTCTATCGCCCCCCATTCGATACATCGATTTCTATTATATCCACCCCATCTCCACCGCCGCCGGAGGGGGTGGAGAGCCCGGACCCTTTCACCTGGTATAGTTCTATGATATTATTAGGAATAGCATGTGAGATATCATAGAACCACTGGGGAGGGGAGGGGGAGAAGATCGCCCCGTCCACCGGGACGGCCTCTCCATCGCCACGCCTGGCGAGGATCACTGGCCCGGTCGATGGCTAAGGACCTCCAGGGCGAGATACCCACAAAACGCACGTAGAGAATTGAATAACGAGGTCGAATAAAAAAAGAGAAATGGGGGAGGGGGAGGATCTACCCCACCACCCCCGCCTTGAATAGCTCCAGGACCCGCGGGAAGTCAGCCAGAGGGAACCACACCGATACCCCGAACCTTGGAACGTCGCCCTGATAAATCCCAGTATGGGACACGTCATATATCCAGTGTCGCCCCTGGTGGTAAGGGTATTCAGGCTCAAAATCAAGCCCTAGATCGCCGTTGATCCTCTTATACATCTCGTCGTCGGGATCAAGTCGGGACATAACGATTTTCATAAACCGCTCTGCATCCTCACTACTTCGAAATGCTATCCAAGTTCGGGGAATACATTCAAATCGGAACCCCGGACGCTTCCTGAAATGACTGTGACGAATACAGCTATCCGTCGTCTCAATTCCCGCCTTCCATATCAGATCGATCAAAGGGGCAATCGACTTATCAACCCCGACTTTATCACCCGTAAAGGGGCAATCCAGATACACGAAAGGCCTATGAATCGCCTTCATTTCATAACCGCCCCGCCCTCGGCTCGCCCACCAGGATCGCCCTCGCCTCTTTCCCGGTCAACGTTCTCCTCGATAACAAGGCCTCCGCCAGAAGCGCCACTAGATGCCAATTACTCGATAATAAAGTCCCAACCTCTCGTCTAGCTTCATCCCATCCATTATCAGGGTCCCAACTAACAAGAATGTCTATAATGAGTTCTCGATCACTATCCCATTGCTCAGATGTGACGCTCCCAGGGACCCCTATCTCTTGAGCCATGTAGCCAGCCATTGCGGAACTGATGGAACGATTTACGATCCTGGTCTCCTCGTCTGGATGCTCTATCAACCAGGGAACCACACACGCACCCGCCAAGATCTTCCTGATGATCCGGTCATCGTAGTATTCGACATACCCGGCCGCGTCGTCCATCGGCTCGATGCTAACCCGCTTGAACCTCCGCCCTAAAACGAAAGATACGACAGCATGGCCCGCCTCATGGTAGGCAGTCGCTTTTAATGAGACATCCGTCATATCATCACCGCCCCGCCCGGATCTTCTCCAACGCTTCCGTCGCCGCCGTCTCTTATTTCATGACCTTTTACTTTCCACTTTTGATACCGCGTCCCCGATGATTCCTCGAACATCAGCCGGATCTCGGGAAACGGCCCATTGCCAATAGCCAAACCCACCATCTTCATTGACCGCCCTCACCCACTCGTCCAAGAAGTCCCGCTTGATCTTGTCCTTTTGGGTGTCTCGTCCCTTCGTTTCAAGGACAAGATAATACCCTGAAGGGGCCGACTCCTGATCCTCGTTCTGGCCCTCCGGATCTGCGTCGAGCTTTATGATGAAATCAGGCAAATACCGATGGGTCTTACCCTCGAAGATGTAGTAGATGTCGAACCCCAAATGGTCGTTTTTTGCCCAGGCTTTCACGTGGGGGTTGTGGTCAAGCTCGAAGGCTTCGCACGCCTCCCAAGTGCTGTCCAGGACGCAGAAGTTAATATGCGATTTTGCGGCCCGTTCACAAGGTTTGCCGGTATACCAGGTCCCCATATCCCCAGTCGATCTGATGGGTTTCTCTTTATCAGTGACTAGCGCCATAGATTCGGTATTCTGAAAATAGATGGATTGCCAGATGTGCTGGACCACCCTCCCCATGTTGGAGGTTAATAGGATGCGCCGTTGAAGATCATCGCACCAGTTTGGCGGGTTTATCCTGATCTTGTCCGAAGCCAAAAATTCCTCTACTAGGTGGACCACCTGAGCCAGAAGCTCGAACTTGTCTCCTTTCCAGTCGTCGGGCTTCATCTGGTCGTAAACGTCTCTTGCGGTCTCGAATACGATCCTCTGCATCCTGAACTTCTCAGCTAAAGCCCTCAAATCGATCTCAGAGATGTTGGTGAGGTCTGCATTGCCCCCGATGATTCTCGCCAGCTCGGCTTTGGTGATGGTGTCGCTAATGTCCAAGGTGAGAGGAGAAATCTCGTCCCATTTCAGCGTGAGATGCGGTTTGTATTGGTGCTCGATCCTTATCAAGTTAGGCCACTTGATCTCAAATTCCACCTTCTCCGGATCTGGCTCAATTTGGGTCTTGGGCTTCGGCTGGGGACCAGGGATACCTTCCTTCGACTCATGAGGCAGGAAAGCAAAGGGAACTCCGAATATGTTGACGTACTCAGGATCGAACTTCCCATCCTCGTTTATCTCATAGGAGATTCGTCTCAGGCCTCGACCTACCACCTGCTCACAAAGGAGCTGGCTGGAGAAGGCTCTAAGTCCCATAATATGAGTTACCGTCTTGGTATCCCAACCTTCCGAGAGCATCCCCACCGAGATGACGTTTTGAATCTTCTCGCCTGGTTTTCCCTTTTTACCAACGGTATCTACCAGGATGCGGAGCAGTTGAGCTTGATCCTTCTTGGAGAGGTTCCGGTCGGTGTCTTCGTCGTCGAAGAGGTCGAGGACATTTCCCGAAAGATCTTCCTGAGACTCGGCCTCCTTCATAACCTTGGAATCGATGTGAAGGGTTTTGGCCGGATCACATAGCTCTTCGATCAGGAACTTGTTATGGTCGAAGGCGTATTTGATGCGTGCCGCGGTCTCAGTCTTATTGGTGACGGTTATCATCACCGGCGGAACGTCCGAGCCCTCCTCTTCCCACCTTTTTGCCCAGGCGAGCCAGTCGGTGCCCAGCAGATAGTAAGCGTTCGTCACCAGCTTTGGGAGGGGGTCGTGCTCCTCTGCCCTCCTGCTGAGGTCCTCTCTAACGTCGGGATCGTTGTAGATATGATAGAGCTTAGATTTGTACGTCTTGGAGTCTGGTAGGGCATCATCCCTTATCACCATCCTGGGGGTCTTGACGAGACCCGATTCGATGGCGTCGTTGAGCCCGAAGTCGCTGATTATCCAGGGGAATAGAGCTGCCTCGGAGCTGGTCTTTCCCGTGGGGGCGAAAGGTGTAGCCGAAAAGTCGTAACATGCCTGGATGTTTCGGGTTCGGTGAATTCTGTCCAGTCCCCCCACCCACTTGGTCGCCTCCTCGATCTCCTCCTTCGTGAACCCCTTTATTTTGGACTCGGCGGGAACTCTCCAGGCGTGATGAGCCTCATCGTTTATCACCACCAGGTTCCTGATTTGAGCCATATCGCCCAGAACCTCCCGGACATAGGCCTCATCGCTTTTGGCCCCCCGCTTATCTACGCCCTTCTTCTTGGCGATCTGCTCAGGGGTCTCCCAGTTGAGGGCGTGCCAGTTGACAACTTTGACTTTGCCCTGATTGAGCTTCTCTCGCAAGCCTGTGGGAACCACTCCGAAGACGTCGTAGTAATTGCCTGGTGCTGATGGGATCAGGACTTGGAGCCTGCTCCTTACGGTCAAGCCAGGCGCCACCACCAGGAAGTATTTAGAGAAACGGGCATCCTGGGGGTAGGCGGTCTTGTTTAAAGCTTGCCAGGCTATGAGCATCGCCATAACGATGGTCTTTCCCGATCCCGTCGCCATCTTGGAGCATAGCCGCCTCCAAGAGCCGCCATCTGAGGGGATCTCGATACCGACCTTCTCGGCATCAGGGGCCTCGGTGAGCCATATCAGGGTCTCGATCGCCTCCAGTTGACAGAAGAAGAATCGAAGGTTTCTCTGCTGAGGGTCGTTCCAGTGCTCCAGGAGGCGCCGAGTGATCCCCGTAACGCCCGGATAGCCTTTCTCCCTCCAGGAGTCCACCCGCTCCCTGATCTTGTTGACGAGGGGGATCTCTACGATCAAGCCCGAGTCGTCATAAGATCCGGACCGGCCGGAGGCGATGACGTAACCCGCGGGCCTTCTCCCAGCCACTCTCTCGAAGAGCCTGGTCTTGGGGTCGTACTTCCAAAACTCTGAAGGCTTTTCGTAGGGAGAGTTGATTATCAGGGTGTCTATTTGGGTTCGTTTCACTGATCTGCCTCCAGGATCTTCAGGCTCTCTATCCCCCGGTCGTCCACGATCTTAACGGCTGCCCTCTTGTTATCGCCAAGTTTGAAGGGGAGAGAACGGGTCCCTCGATAAGCTTCGATCTTTTCTTCGTCGATCTCGGCTTTGAGGTTCCTGGCGAGCTTTGCCCATCCGTCCTTGGAGCCGGCCATGGGGAAGAATACCTGCCTGGGATAGAGGCTCCTCCCATCATAGTCCGGGTCCAGCATCCAGAGGGCGATGTTTCCGACGCCCCCCGACTCCACGTTTCCGGTCCTGGTGTTGTAGTAGTCGAACCCCAGAACCTCGACGTAGTACTTGCCGAGGTCGTCGCCTTCCTCGATCCTCTCCAGCTTGACGTCGGGCTGGCCGATGAGCCAGAAGCTCTCGTTGCTGGCCCGTTTCTTCTTCAGGTCCTCGGTGAGAAGGTCGCCGTTCATCTGGGCTTTGAGGAGAGTCACCCCCGGCCAGTTCATCTCGTCGATATCCTTGGAGGCCTCGGGATCGAACTGGAAGGCGGCAAAGACGACGATCTTGGGTTTAGGGACGAGCTTCTGAGCATCCTCTACGGCTCGGGCCACCTGAGTCTGGTCCAAGGGGGCGTGCTCCGGCCCGAAGGATATGACCGCCCTCTGGGGACCGTCGCCGTTCTTCGTCTCGGCATCCGCATGGAGCCAGCGAGCCCCCAGGAGAGGCTCCACCCTGGAGAACTGGAACTTCTGGCCTCCTTTGCCCCTTATGCCGGTCTTGAGAAGCTCTTCCCTCCATTCTGACTGGCGGAGGGTCTCGCCAGAGCGGGCTATCGACTCGTCTGCCTCTCCTTTCGGGGCCTCGATCTCGGCGAGGGGCTTGACCACCGGGGCGGGGACGGCCTCAACTGTGAAGGGACCAGTGACCCGAACCTTTGATGAGTCCACAAAGGGCTGGTCGTAGAGGGTCTCCTGGGGGGCGTTCTTCTGGATCGATGCGTCCATCGCCTCCTGCATCTCTCTCTTCAGCCGCCAGAACTGGTCGAAATGATATTTGGCATCTTGCAACCAGGACTTATCCCAGTCTCTCGGGACCTCCCACTCCTCCATCGACAAGCCTGTGATTCGGTTCAATTCTGCGAGAGACTCCTCGATCTTGGGGTGGACCCTTTCGTAGATGGCGTCGATCTCCTGGTTATGGGCGATCGACTTTAGGGTGATGTGGGGGACGGTCTTGTAATTGAAGCCAGAGCTTACGCCCTGATCGGGGTAAGCCAGCTCGTAATAATCGAAGAGTGCAGTCATTAGACGTTGCTTAGCCAGGGCTATAGCCACGCGAGAGGTGTCACATGTAATCCAACGACGACCCCATTCTTCCCCCACATAGGCTATTGTCCCTGAGCCACAAGTGGGATCTAGGACTATATCACCAGGATCGGTGGTCATGAGGAGGCAACGGGCTACTATAGGTGTGCCGGTTTGAACAGCATATACTTTAGGATCAGACCGACTCTGCACGCTTCCAGCAATATCCAGCCAGATATTGTGAATAGGCTGAAATGGAAAATCAGAAAAATACCTGACGTACCTTAATCTTTTGCCCATTACAGCTAGCCTTTTTGCCACTTTTAGCCGTTCCATTCCTTCGGGATAATTGGCGGTCCAGTGACGGCCTGTGGGGGGTTCAAAGACTACACCTTCGTACTCAAAAGGTGTGACGATACCAGCACTTCCTTGACTATCAATTCCACTGAGTGAAAACACTCTTGCACCTGAAGGAAGATGAAGTCGCGTGGCTTTTTCCTTTAAAGTTAGTGCGTGGCGGCTTCCGTCAGTCATTTCTAATTGATCGTATCTTGATTTAGGGTCTTCAAGTGGGTCAAGTTTTTCATTGAAAAGTTGTCGGTATTTAATCTTTATTTTATCCTTGCAATACCAGAGCAAATAATCTCCTGCACGGCTGAGTGTGTTCGAAGTTAGTCCGCTCGTTGTTGAGTAAGCAATCAAACTTACAAAATTTATTACTCCAAATACCTCATCCATCAGCTCCCGAACGTGATGCAAGTTTTCATCCGAAATCTGCACGAAAATGCTTCCGCTGTCGCTCAACAGCTCCCGCGCCAAAAGGAGCCGGTCCCGAAGATAGGTAAGATAGGAATGAATCCCCAGCTCCCAGGTGTCCCGGAAGGCCTTGATCATCTCGGGCTCCTGGGTGAGGTCCTCGTCTTTGCCGTCCTTCACGTCCCTCTTGTTGACGAAGGGTTGAAAATTCGAACCGTACCTGATGCCGTAAGGTGGATCGATGTAGATCATCTGGACCTGGCCGGCCATCCCCTCCTTCTCGATGAGGGAGTTCATCACCAAGAGGGAGTCGCCAGCGATGAGGCGGTTGGACCAGTTATGCTTATGCTTATAGAATTCGATCGCCTCTCGAAGGGGCGGATTCTCCCCCGAGAAGTCGAAGAGGGACTTTTGCCCCTCCTCCCCGTTCCCCTTCCGGACGGCTCGGATTATAGTCTTAGGATCGATCCTTTCGTGGACGTGGAGGGAGACGGTGGGGACTTCGAAGGTGGTATGCTCTGCCTTTCCGGCCCAATTGAGATAGGGAGTCTGGAGCTTCTCCAGCTTTGCCAGAGAGGCCTTTGCTCCCTCCAGGCTTTCGGCGCCAAGGCCATCTTCGATGATCTTCTCTATCTGGGAGCGGCGGGGATCAAACTGGAGGGATGGATCGATATGAGGGTCGTAGTTATAGGTCTTCGTCTCTTCTTGGATATCGGTCTCTGGAGTAACAAGGCCGACTGGCGGGTTGTTGAGCCGGGTCTTGTCCTTATGATCGTACTGATCAACGGTTTTTTTTGAGCCTTTTTCTGCACGTGCCATCTCGAACGTCTCCCTACGACTGAATAGCACGTACCATTATGTGAAAAACGTTTTGGTGTTATCTTCCCAGGATGAATCCCACCGCCCCCTGCGATACCCCTGCTTCCCTCGCCACGATCTCTCAAGACTCAATCGGCCAAATAGAATAAAGTTATGAATTACACCTATAAGCTCGCTATATGTGGTCGAATTGCTTTTTCGAGGCGTATCATTGCATCTATCATCGCATCATGCACTTCTGGCCACTTATCTTCATCACGATAGCCTCCAAGATCTATCGTTTTCATAATTCGACATGACTTTCTGTCATCAAGCCGTTCCCACTCCAGGGTGCCCCCAAAATCAGCTTCTATGGCATCCTTAGACGCATAGAATGTATCGAATACCTCTTTATTCTGGTCGTATGAATCCTTACCTTGATCGATATAAAGCAACACCATCGTATCGTGCTGTCGAATATTATATTGGTAAGTAAGGCCAGCTTTGCCTGCTCCTGTTCCCATCCAATTGGACGGTCCTGGGGTTAGATTTGTGTGAAGTTTTGTCCTATCCTTTGCTCTTTCGAGTAAAGCTTCCCAGAAACGACGACGGAGCACTTCCCTTTCTGCCAATTTCTCTTTGATCTCGCCTACTTCACGACCCACCTTGCTTGGGCCGACGATTAAAGTCAATAGAGGCGCTGGAAGAGATTCGCCTATTTTGACGGCTTCAACCTTTAGCAGGTAAAAAGACGCTGCTGAAGATTCATTAAGCCAGGATATAGCAGCTACGTGTTCAGGGCGAGGATAAGCTACTATCCAGATTGCTTGTTTTGCATTTATTGCGGTTAAGTAGGTGATGAGTTTCCCCAAATGATCGTGATCGCTCTTCTCAAGCTGGTTCTCGATTATGACCGGATTTCCCGCTTCATCTTCTGCAACTAGGTCAACATTGAAATCGCCAGCCGATTGCTCACTTTCTGCATTAGATAAGAAGAGATCAAGCACATCATTAAGTACATCGATATTATCTCGAAGCCAAGGCGTGAACTCTAAAGCTTCATATTTCCATACTTCGCGAAGCGGAACCCTCTGTAATTTGCCTATCATCACCAAACACCTCCCCGCATGAACGTGCTCTCCGTCCCGATCGCCACCTCTTGACTTTATGCTTCTTCTTCTTCTTCGGGCTCGGGCCTCGTCCTTGTAGTCGATCGATGCTATACGCCTCAATGCCACGCTTCATTATACGAAAAAGGTTTTGGTGTCACATCCCTAAGATGAACCCCACCAGCCCCGGTGAGACCCCCGCCTCCTCCGCCACCTTCGCGACGATCTCCTCGGAGTCCAGCCCCTCGGCCCGGAGCTCCCCCGCCCTCTGGAGGATCGCCCCCTCATCAACGGTGTAATATTCGTCTATGTCGGTCCTATGGCCCCATACCAGCCCCGGAAAGACCTTCACCCCCTGGACCTCCAGGAGGCACATAGTAGGCTTAGAAAGCATTGTGAACCGCGATGGAGGGACCTCGATAGCCTTCAGTCGGGGGCATCTTTTCATCAGCTCGAAGAGGACGACGGCGGGGAGGGGGAAGGCCAGATGGACGACCCTCTCCCTTGGATCAAGTTTCGCTATCTGGTCCCTAGAGTTGACGACTCTTATCTTCATGGCGGCTTGCACACCCCACAAGGTACGTATCCCGCCGCCCTCGCATCCTGAGAACTTGAGAACCAGATCTCATTTTGAGGCAGAATCTTTTTCGCCCACCTGCAGGAGGGATAATGGTACTTATCCGACTCCAGAGACCCCACAAATTGCC
>Ga0334887_1005565_pt1 | contig 10443 bp, 8 predicted proteins | sample GraSluR1_MG_10_FD_207217 | JGI IMG/M metagenome (GOLD analysis project Ga0334887, IMG submission 207217) | Sludge microbial communities from methane-producing bioreactor in Wageningen University, Netherlands - Granular Sludge_18_07-R1 | ecosystem: Engineered > Bioreactor > Anaerobic >...
TTTCTTCAAATACTGAAAAAACAACCTGGCATAGTCGCAGGTCTTTTTCATCGTAGCCGGCGTAATCTTTCGCGCCAGTTGCGTTAAGTAAATCGGGAACGAAGGAGAAACTTCCGGCGCCTTCGAAAACGGCACATCATCCGCCCATTCCAGCACATGGCGCAAAAACGTCCGCGCCCGCAGAACGGTTTTATCGTCCACCTGGCGCACGTCCTTCATGTAAGCTAAAAACTCTTTGGTGTCCTTCCAGTTATTCCGGTTAATCATTTTTTCCCCTCCAGCGATTTAACCGAAATCGCCTTATTCACCTTTCTCCCGCAAAACTCGCACAAACCCTGTTTCATTGCCAGATGCCGATTGATTCGCCGGATGGATAAATCAATGATCCGCGCCGGTCGGCAGCAGTGCATACACCAGGCTTCATCCTCCGCCAGTGTGGTTTTGTTGGCCTTATTGCTCTCATATTCCTGCTGTGCCCACCTGGCAAACTCAGTCCCCACAATCCAATAACTGCGCACATTGTCCCGCACGCACGGCGCCCCCGCCGGGATCCATGATCGGTAAACCGTATCCACGTTGACCCCCAGCTCCTCTGCCAGCTCGGCAGGGCGGTACCGCATATGTAACAAACGACTTAACTTGATTTGTTGCGCCCGTTGAATTAAACGTCTTGTCCCTGGCATACACTCCCTCGGTCGGTGCTCAAAAAACCTCTATGGACGGTAAAATTGACTGAGAAAACTGTATACTCGAACTATTGTTCTGTCAAGTCCAAGAGATCGGGGGATCAAATCCTCTTGCCCCGACAATTATTGACAAATATTCCTGTCATTCGAGACCCGCTTGAGATGATTTGGTTGATTATGGATGTTTGAAAGGGTCGAGAAATCTTGCCGTTTGATCCCTCGACAGCCTAAACAGGGCAGAGGCATTAAGATATCTCCTCCCTGCGGTCGTCGATAGGACAAAAAACATGAATCACCGGGCAGGTGCAAGACCTGCCCCTACGTGGTGAATTTTTTATGTAGGGGTCGGCCTTGCGCCGACCCAATCACCGCTTCTAACCCGGTATAATATTTGCATCCAAACCAATGTTGATTCATCCTTTCCTTATTAAAGGTATGCATGCGCCAAAAAATCAAAGAGACGCTGTTCACCAAAACCGGGCTGATCACCGTTTTAACCGTGGTGCTGATTTGCGCCTTCACCTTCACCAGCCTGCTCAGCTACAACGTCACGCGCCAGGCGGTGACCACCAGCGCCAAAACGCAAATTTTGCCGCTGGTCAGCGACAACATCTTCTCCGAAATTCAACAGGAACTGCTCACGCCCATCCACAACTCATCGCTGATGGCCAACGACGAGTTCCTTATTGACTGGGTGCACGGCGGCGAGCAAAACGCCGAGGAAATTGTGCGCTACCTGCAGCGCATCAAAAGCAAATACGGCTATTTCAGTTCGTTCTACGTCTCTGACCTCACCCGCAATTATTACTACTACGACGGCGTTTTGAAACGCATCAGCCCCGATGACGCGCACGATGTGTGGTATTACAACTTTGTCCAATCGGGCAAGGAATACGACCTGGATGTGGACACCGATGAGGCCACGCAGGGCACCCTCACCATTTTCATCAACCACCGCCTGGAGGACCAGCAGGGCAATTTTTTGGGCGTGACCGGCGTGGGACTGGAGATGCGCTCGGTGGGCGCCACGCTGGAGGCCTACCGCCAGCGTTTTGGCTACCTGATTTACATGATCGATGCCGATGGGCTGATCCAGGTGCACCCCGATCCGAACGTGGTCGAGGCGGTCAACATCCAGGACATACAGGGACTGGGAGCGCTGCGCAGCGAGATTTTATCCAGCCAGGAAGGCACGCGCATCTACGAATTTCGCGACCAGCAGGGTGAAGCGATCATCTCAGCGCGCTACTTCCCCGACCTGGAATGGTACCTGATTGTGCAGCAGGATAAAACACAGTCGCTCAGCCAGGCGCGCCAGTACCTGTACGGTAACCTTTTCATTGGTGTGGTGGTGACCGGCCTGGTGATTTTGCTGGTGATGCTGATGATCAACCTGTTCCACAGCCGGCTGGAAGCCCTGGCGGTCAACGACGAACTGACCGGCATCTGCAACCGGCGCAAATTTCAAGAGCATTTTCAAAAAGAAATCGCTTCTGCGCGGCGCTATGGCCATCCGCTCAGCCTGTTGATGCTGGACATTGACCGCTTCAAGTCGGTCAACGACACTCATGGGCATCACGCCGGCGATGAGTACCTGAGGCAGTTCGCAGCTGCGCTGAAGCGTGAAATCCGCGAGGTGGATGTGTTTGGGCGTTGGGGCGGCGAAGAGTTTGTCGTCTTGCTGCCCAAAGCCGATGAACAGCAGGCTTTCAACACAGCCGAAAGGCTGCGCCAGACGGCGGCTGCCATTGCCATCGACACGGGCAAGGGAAAAATTGCACGCACCATCAGCATTGGAGTTGCCACCTGCGCCTCGTGCGGGCTGGATATGGACGAGATGATCAGACATGCCGACCAGGCCATGTACCGCGCCAAGCAAGAGGGCCGCAACCGCACCTGTCTTGCCGGGCAGGAATAGGGGAAATCGGCGCATATTAGCAGAGATTTCTTGCGGACATTGTATAATATTGGCAGTACTACACATCCATGAGCAACTGACTTTCCTGATTTATCTGTATTTAAATTAACAATTACAAAAAGAGGACGAGCATGCCCATCCCCTGGAAATGGAAAGCAGACTCATTCACGCGCAAACGCTTGATTCAGATTGTGACGATTCTGTTGATCGTCATGATTTTGCTCACCAGTTTGCTCAGTATTACCATCACCAGGCAAGCCATCAATCAAGATATTCGCAATAGAGACCTGCCATTAATCAGTGAAGAAGTTTACGCGGCAGTGGAAGATAACTTAACCCGGGCCGTGTTGAACACTTCTTTCATGGCAAACGATATTTTTCTGCAAAACTGGATACTGGAAGGCGAAACAGACCTGGATGAGGCAGCTCATTATTTAAAGAACATCCGGGACAAAAACAATTACTCCAGCGCTTTTTTTATCTCGAACATCACCCGCAATTATTACAACCACGAGGGAATTTTAAGAAAAATCGATTCGCGTAAAACGAAGGATGCCTGGTTTCGCTTTTTGCAATTTAAAGAAACAGACTATATTTTGCATGTGGATAAAGATGAGGCAGCCCGCCGGGATGAGCTGGCTGTTCTGATTATTCATCGCATCAAAGATCAAAATGGCGCCTACCTGGGCGCGACGGGTGTTGCTTTGCCCCTTGACCCCACTATAAATGCCATAAAAAGTTTTCAAAAGCAGCACGCTTGTCTCATCTATATGATCAACTCAGACGGCTTGATCGAAATCCATGCCGACCCGGCGGTGATCGGTCAAACCTACATCCAAAACCTGGCAGGAGTTGGCGACCACAGCCAGGAAATTCTTGCCAATCGCATTGGTACCAATCTTTTTCAATACCAAATTAACCAGCGCAACATCGCCGTGGCGTCACGCTATTTTCCCAATTTGGACTGGTATGTGGTGATCGAGCAAGATCAAACCGCGGCCCTGGCAGAAGCCAGAAAATCACTGCTGTTGAACAGCGCCTTTGGTGTCGCGCTGGTGGCACTCATTGTTTATCTGGTGATTTCCACCGTGAACCTGTTTCAATCCAAACTGGAAGCAGTGGCGATTATGGATGAATTGACCGGCCTGTTCAACCGCCGCCGCTTTCACAACCTCTTTCAGCGTGAAATTGCCTACGCCAGGCGTTACGAACAACCCCTGAGCCTGTTGATGATCGACATTGATCACTTCAAAAAAGTCAATGATCAGTATGGCCACCCGGCTGGCGATCGGGTGCTTAAAAAAGCGGCTGAATTGATGCGCCAGGAAGTGCGCGCGGTGGACGTGGTGGGGCGCTGGGGCGGCGAAGAGTTCGTCATCCTGCTGCACAAGACCGACCCGCAGCAGGCCTTTGCCACCGCTGAAAGGCTGCGCGAAGCCATTGCAGCCACTGAATTTGACACCGGCAAAAAAATCATCCATGTCACCATCAGCCTGGGAATCGCCGGCGCCGATTACTGCAACCTGGATATGGATGAAATGATCAAACAGGCTGACCAGGCCATGTACCGCGCCAAACAGGAGGGCCGCAACCGCACCTGCATCATGGCCGTCCCGCCTACCGTGGAAGAATGCGGCTCAACAGAAAGTAAATCAATGCCCCCACCAGGCCCGATAGTGGAATCGTGAGCAGCCAGGCCAGCAGAATGCTGCCGGCCACCCCCCAGCGCACTTTGCTCACCCGGTCAGCCGAGCCCACCCCCATGATGGTGGAACTGACCACCTGGGTGGTGCTGACCGGCCCGCCCAGCAGCGCCGCCCCCAAAATCACCGCCGCCGAGGCAGCCTGGGTGCAAAAGCTGTGCAGCGGGCGAATGCGGTAGAACTTCGAGCCCAGCGTCCGAATCAGGCTCCAGCCGCCCAGGCTGGTGCCAATGGCAATGGCGCCCGAGCAGGCGGCAATCACCCACAGCGGCACCTCAAAATGATCGATTTTTCCGCTGATCAGCAGCCCCAGGGTGATGATGCCCATGCTTTTCTGGGCGTCATTGGCGCCGTAGCTGAGCGCCAGCCCAACGCTGGTGAACACCTGCGCCCGTTTGAAAAACCAGTTGATTTTCATGCTGGCGCTACGCGCCAAAAAATAAACCAGGCGGGTGAACAAAAAGCCTGCCGCCAACCCCAGCAGCGGAGACAGAAACAGCGCAACCAGAATTTTGGTGAGTCCCGCCAGGCGAATGGCGCCAGCACCCGCGCTGGCCATCACCGCGCCCATCAGCCCGCCAATCAGCGCGTGCGATGAACTGCTGGGAATGCCGTAACGGCCGGTGAACAGGCTCCACGCGACGGCGCTGACCAGGGCGGCCAGCAGCACCGGCAGGGTGATCAGATCAGGCACAACAATGGCAGAGCCAATGGTGTTGGCCACTGCCACGCCAAACAAAAAGGGGCCGCAAAATTCAGCAATGGCGGTCAGCGCCAGGGCGCGGCGCGGGGCCAGTGAACGGCTGGAGATCATGGTGGCCACAATGTTGCTGGAATCGCGGGACCCGTTTAGAAAATCAAACAGTAATGACAGGGCAATCAGGGCAATCAGCAAAGGATCCATTTCCATTCCTTTAATATTGAGATAAAGGGCGCTCGGATGACCGCGCCCTTTATCTCTTACTCATACCGATAAGTTGAAAATCAACCTATTTCAGAACTGCCTGTAAAATGAGGAAGGTGAGCGCCCCCACCAGACCCGAAAGAGGGATGGTGAGCAGCCAGGCCATTAGAATGTTGCCGGCCACTCCCCAGCGCACTTTGTTCACCCGGTCAGCCGAGCCCACCCCCATGATGGTGGAACTGACCACCTGGGTGGTGCTGACCGGCCCGCCCAGCAGCGCCGCGCCCAAAATGACCGAGGCCGAGGCTACCTGGGTGCAAAAGCCGTGCACCGGGCGAATGCGAAAGAACCTGGCGCCCAGCGTCTTGATCAGGCTCCAACCGCCCACACTGGTGCCAAAAGCAATGGCCCCGGCGCTGGCGGCAATCACCCAAGTTGGCACCTCGAAAGATTTGATGTAACCTGTTGTCACCAGTCCCAGGGTGATGATGCCCATGGTTTTCTGGGCGTCATTGGCGCCATGGCTGAGCGCCAGCCCCATGCCGGTGAGCACCTGGGCTTTTTTAAAGAACCAGTTAATCTTCATCGACGCGCCGCGCGCCAAAAAGTAGACCAGGCGGGTGAACAGAAAGCCCACCAGCAGGCCCAGAATGGGCGACAGGAACAGGGCCACAAAAACCTTGGTGAGGCCCGCCATGCGAATGGCGCCGAAGCCCACGCCGGCCATCACAGCCCCGATCAGCCCGCCAATCAGCGCGTGCGATGAGCTGCTGGGAATGCCCAAATACCAGGTGACCAGGTTCCACAAAATGGCGCCGGTCAAGGCTGCCAGCAGCACGGGCAGGGTCATCAGGCCGGGCGGAATAATCTCAGAGCCGATGGTTTTAGCAACCGCCACACCAAACAAAAAAGGACCGCAAAATTCGGCAATGGCGGTCAAAGCCAGTGCCAGGCGCGGAGAAAGCGACCGGCTGGAGATGATGGTTGCAACAATATTGCTGGAATCATGCACACCGTTCAAAAAATCAAATATCAACGATAAAACGATTAAGACAATCAACAAAGGTTCCATCTGTTGATCGCCCTAGGTTGTTTTCATGATGATGTCTGAAATCACATTGGCGGCCTGGTCTTCGCGGTCAGCCGCATTGCTAAGATGACGATAGATTTCGCGGACTTTCAACATGGTCATGATATGTTTAATGTCCTTCGGACCTTTGAACAGGTCGGCAATGGCTTCGCGATAAGTGGCTTCAACGCGATTTTCAATTTTCTTGGCGCGGTGCGCATGCTCAGAGGCGACGCTAAGATGTTTATCTTGAATGCGCAGCACTGCCAGTTGCAATTCTTTGGCGGCTTCATAGAGCAGTTCTGCCATTTGCTGCATGTGCGGCGTCGGGTCAACATCCAGGATTTCCATTTCATCCACAGTGGTGTTGGTGTAGTCGAGAATATCGTCGATATCGCGCGACAGCGAAAAAATATCTTCGCGATCCAGCGGTGTGACAAAAGTGTTCATCAATTCTTCGATCAGGATGCGGCGTGCTTCATCAGCCTGTTTTTCCGTCTCTGAAATTTGCTTGGCAACGTTGGAATTGCGTTTCTTCAGGTAGTGAGTAAGCAGTTCCAAGCCGGTGACGGTGATGGATGTTTGTTCAACCAGCATGGTCAAAAATTTATTTGGCTTGGGTTTTAGAAAATCAAAAAATTTCATATCACTCCTAATGTATAAACACCTATTCCTCGATGTCCAGCAAAATGGGGCGCGAGAATGAAACAGACACTTCCTGGCCGGTTTCCAACGCAAAATTCGTTTGCGTGTTGGCGCGCAACTGAACCGTGCCCAGTTCCAACAGGCAGTCGCTTTTGTCACCCAGGTAAGTCTGGCGCAGCACTCTGGCGCGTGTTCCGCCGGTGCCCTGGTAGGGCAGCACTTCCACATATTCGGGGCGCACCACAACCACCGCCTTTTCGCCCACCTTTTGATGCGTGGACGTTATGGCGCAAATCAAGAAATGATCTTCGGTGCCGTCATCCAGTTTGACACGGGCAGTTTCACCGCTGATTTCAACCACCGTGCAGGGGATGAAATTGGCCATACCGATAAAATCAGCCACAAAGGTGTTGGCAGGTTTCTGATATACCTCGGGGGCTGTGCCAATTTGTTGAATTTTGCCGTTGTGCAGCACCACAATGCGGTCTGACATCGACATGGCTTCCGCCTGGTCGTGGGTCACATACACCACCGTAATTTTCATGCGGCGCTGCAATTCAACAATCTCAAACCGCATGCTCTCGCGCAGCTTGGCATCCAGGTTGCTGAGCGGTTCGTCCAGCAGCAGCACCTTGGGCTCCATCACCAGCGCGCGCGCCAGCGCCACACGCTGCTGCTGTCCGCCCGAAAGCTGGTCGGGCATGCGCTCTGCCAGGCCGTCCAGTTTCACCAGGCTCAACACATGCATCACTTTTTCCTGCATTTCCTGTTTGTTTAATTTCTTAAAGCGCAGTGGATAGGCCACATTTTGAAAAATGTTCATATGGGGCCACACGGCATACGATTGGAACACCATGCCCATATCGCGCTGCTCGGGCGGCAGAAAGATTTTTTGGTCAACCGATGTAATGGGAACATCATCCAATAAAATGGAACCACCGGTGGGGGTGGTAAAACCGGCAATCATGCGCAACGTGGTGGTTTTTCCGCAACCAGAAGGTCCCAGCAGGGTGACAAACTCACCGTCCTTCACAGTCAGGTTTACATTTCGAACTGCTTTAAAGTCCCCAAAACTTTTTTCCAGGTTAACAAGTTTTAGTTCAGCCATGCAATTATCTCCTCAAAACCGAAAGCCTAGAATCCCATCTGATTCTTGGTGATCCGGTTGGTAATAAAATTGAGAACCAGGACAATGATTGTCACGACAAACGCCAGCGCAGCGGTCATCAGCACTTTGCCTTCCTGGTGAAGTCCGTAAACCACGGTGCCCAGAGTTTCGTTGTTGACTGAGAACAGCAAAATGGACAGAGTTAATTCCGTCAGCGCAGGGATGAACGCCAGGAACCAGCCTGCAAAAACATTGGTCTTGATCAGCGGGATGACAATATCTTTAAACGCGGTCACAAAATTGGCGCCTGAGATGCGCGCGGCCTCTTCCAGCGATATGTGCACCTGCTCAAACGCCGCATTGATGGAACGCACGCCAAAAGTGAGAAAACGGGTAATGTAGCCCACCACCAGTATCCAGATGGTGTTATAGATCGAAACATTGATCAAAGGCAAAGGTTTCAGGAATGCCAGGATCAGCGCAAGCGCGACCACAGTGCCGGGAATGGCGTAGGGCAGCAGCACAAACGCCTCGATGACCTGCCCGCCTTTGATGCGCAGGCGCACCAACAGGTATGAAATAATCAAAGAAACGAACACAATGACCGTTGCAGAACCGGCGGCCAGCCCCAGACTGTTGAATATGGCTCGTCGGGCTTTAGGTAATTCAAACAACACCTGGGCAAAATTCCTGAGCGTGAGATTGTCGAGGATGAGCGGCACACCCATTGCGCGCATCAATGCAGTGAGCAAAATCGCCAGCAGGGGAGCGATCACTGCGCCCAGCACCAGCAGGCTTAAGAACACCACAGCCGGGGTGCGCCAGCGTCCCAGGGCAACCAGTTGCGGCTGGGTGCTTTTACCCGAAATGATGGCGTAACTTTTTCCCTTCTGAATCCATCTCTGCACCTGCATCAGCAGAACCGCAATCACCACCAGCAGCATCGACAGGCCCGCCGAGAGCGCCAGGTTGTTGGGGTTATCGTAATTGAGAATGGTCAGGTAAATTTTGGTAGTCATGACATAATAACGATCTGGAAAACCGATTACAGCAGGAATACCAAAATTCGCCATCAGCGACATGAAAATAAGTAAGAAACTACCCCCAATACTGGGAATCATTAACGGTAAAACGATATCGCGCACGGTGCGTCCAATGGAAGCGCCTGAAATGCGCGCAGCTTCTTCAAGGGAAGGGTTCATCTGGCGCAGGGGGCCCAGATTGACCATGTAGGCAATGGGATAGCTGTAAATTGCCATGACAAAAACAATGCCCCATTTGCCGTAAATAACAAAGAGTGGATTCAGACTACCGCTGATTGCCATCCAGAATTTATTAATAAAGCCCACCGGTCCCAGCAGGTATACCCAGGCAATGGCGCCGATGAAGGGTGGAATCAGATAAGGAACGATTAGCAGGGTCTGCCACAATCTTTTTGCCGGCACATCGGTGCGCGCCAGCAGCCAGGCCACCAGAACGCCGATCACCGTGGCGCCCACAGCGCCCAGCAGTGAAACAAAAAGTGAATTGCGCAGAACCGTGTAGGTGCTTTTTTGCGTAAGCAGTTCAACATAGTTGTTGATTGTGAATTGTTTATCAGCAGTGAAACTGGTTTTAATCAGCGTCCACGAAGGATAGACAATCAAAGCCATCAGGAGAATGAAAATAACCACCCCAATGACAACCACAATGGTTTGAATGGTTTGTTCGCTTTGCTTTCCACTTTGTAGTGTGTTTGTTTTCGCAGCCACAGAAACTCCTTGCAACAAAGCCAGGAAAAAAACCCTGGAGGGACATTGTTCACAAAAGAATGCCCCTCCAGAAAAACGCATTCTTTACACTATTCGGCTACACCGTAAATCCGTTCGAATTCACTGCGGATCTTGTCGCGGTTGGCGGAGATGTAGGTTAGATCGGGCATCAAAACTTTGAAGTTGGCCATGTCGGGGGTTCCGGCAGGAGGCTCAATGCCTTCCATCACGCTCAGGTAACCCTGTTTGGCAAACAAATTCTGGGCGCTTTCGGTGTACATGTAATCCATGAAGGCTTTTGCGCCGCCAGGATTCTTGGTGGTGCTGATGATGCCGAGGGGTGTCGGCACCAGCAGAGCGCCTTCGACCGGCCAGATGTGGTCAACCGGGGAACCGGCGTTTTTCACATCGCGGGCCATGAAATCGACCAACTGGCCGATCACAAATTCACCGGAGGCAATTTTTGTTTGAACCGCACCGTTGCCGCGCTCAACAACCACTTTGTTGGCGTTGAGGTCTTCGTAGTATTGGATGCCGAATTCGGGCATGTTCAACAAGGTTCCCACCTGGTTGAATGCAGCGCCGGAATAGAGCGCGCTGGGCATGCCAACTTTGCCGGAGTATTCGGGTTTCAGCAGGTCTTTCCAACTGGTGGGCGG
>Ga0334887_1005568_pt1 | contig 10439 bp, 9 predicted proteins | sample GraSluR1_MG_10_FD_207217 | JGI IMG/M metagenome (GOLD analysis project Ga0334887, IMG submission 207217) | Sludge microbial communities from methane-producing bioreactor in Wageningen University, Netherlands - Granular Sludge_18_07-R1 | ecosystem: Engineered > Bioreactor > Anaerobic >...
GTGACCTCGCGGGGTGCAGCGACTATATCCGCCAGAACCTGGCGCGGCTCGCGCATCTGGTGGTGCCGGCATCGCTGGCGCTGGCGTTGGCCGGGCCGGAGATCGTGCGGGTGTTGTTTCAGCGGGGGGCGTTCGACGCGGCCGACGCGTTGCGCACCAGCGGCACCACGACCATGTACCTGCTAGGCCTGCCGGCGCTGATCATCAACACGCTGGTGGCCCGGATCTTCCACTCGTTACAGCTATTGCGCGACAAGGTCTGGCTGGCGGTCCAGTACCTGGCGACCAACGCGCTGCTGAACTTCCTGTTGATCGGCCCCATGCAAGTACGCGGGCTGGCGCTCGCCTCGACGCTGGCGATCAACCTGCACCTGTTGCTCTCGTTATGGATCCTGCACCGGCGGCGATCCGGGCTGGCAACCGCGCCGCTGCTGGCGATCGTCGGGCGATCGTACCTGCTGGGGATCGGCGCAGCGCTGATTTACTGGCTGCTGCCGCTGAATGGCGTCCTGGTATCCTTGGCGGCGCAAGGTATAATAGGAACACTGACCTCGGCGATACTAAAGGGCGGCAGCATATTGCTGGCGTATGGAGGTCTGCTGTTCCTGTTTCGGAGATATCGCCGATGAACGAACCCAAGCCGGGGCTGGAGACAACGCGGTATTCCATGGCACATGAGGTTTCTACCATCACGATCATCGGTCCGCTGCCGCCGCCGCGGGGGGGAGTTTCCATCCATATTGCCCGCTTGGAGCAAATGCTCCGCGAGGACGGCGTTCGGGTTCGTATCCTGCCATGGGCCGGGGTGGCGGGTCGCTCTCTGCTTGTGAGAATTCTACTCTCGTTGAGGCAACTCGTGAAAATCGCCTGGTTCGTCCCGGCCGCGGGTGAATCAACCGTGCACCTTCACTACTCTCATCTTGTGGGGTTCTTCGCGCTGGCGCCCTGGATACTGTTGGCGAAGAGTCGCTGGGTGTTGACTCTTCATTCGGTCAAGCTGTTCGATGAGTGTGATCGCGCGCCGTCTTGGCGGCGACAGCTCGTGCGCAAGCTGTTGCGTCGATTCGCGCTCGTAATATGTGTTCGCCTGGGCATCGCTGAGAAGATTCGCCGTCTGGATTTGCCGGACGTTGAAACACTGATCATGCCGGCATTCTTGCCGCCGAGCTTCGCTGAGAGAGAAACGACACTGCTTGCGGCTGATTTGCGTGAGGAGATCGCGCGCTACCGCCGCGCTGGCACCTTGCTGCTATTCTGTGCGGCTTACAATCTCGGCGCAGCGTACGGCAAGGATGACGTCTACGGCGTGGAAATGCTGGTCGACCTGTTGATTGCCGTCGGCCGGCAGCTCACCCGGCAGATCTGCCTCGTTGTGATGGTCTCGTATCGACCGTTCGGCCCGGCGGCGCTGGCTGCTGAACGCATTGCTCGCCGGTCGGCCGACGTCGATTATTTGCACGTCGATCTAAGGGTGAATGAACCACTGGTGCCCGGCTTGGCGGTCGCAGACGCTTTTCTGCGGCCCTCGCGCGAGGACGGAGATAGCGTTGCGATCAGGGAAGCTCTCGACGTTGGCTGCCCGGTCTGGGCCAGCGACGCGGTCGAACGACCGCCCGGATGTGTAGTTTTCCCACTCGGCGACCGCGAACAGGCTCAACGATCACTGCAAGCGTTTCTGGAGGGACTGCCGCCAGAACCGGAGATCGGCCGAGCCCGTGGCTCCGATCTAACGCAGTATCGGGACTTCATAGCGCGATTGCTCGGCCGGACGAAAGATGATACGGCACCGCAATGAATCAGGCCACGCTGACATATACGATTGAGAGAGTACAAAGGAGAGAGCTTTGCCGATAGCCAAGGTTTGTTTCGTGGGGCTTGAGAATCTGCCGGTTCTCTGGCCCGAATTCAATCGACACGGCATCGGCGGCGAGCAGGTACAGCAGACCTTGCTCGCGCGGGCGTTCGTTCGCGAAGGTTGGCAAGTCTCAATGATTTGCCTCGATTACGGCCAACCCGACGGCGCGGTCTATGACGGGATCAAGGTCTACCGAACATTCCGCGCGGGCGCTGGTATTCCCGGCGTGCGCTTTCTACACCCGCGGCTGACGGGGATCTGGTCGGCGCTCGGCCGCGCCGATGCAGACCTCTATTACACGAGCTGTGCCGGGATGCCAGTCGGGGTCATTGCGTATTTCGTCAGGCGCCATCGGCGGCGACTGGTGTTTCGCATCGCCCACGACACTGATTGTGATCCGCGGCGCGTCCTTATTAAGTATCGACGGGATCGTCTCATCTACGCGTATGGTCTGCGGCATGCCGATCGAGTATTAGCTCAGAGTGAACAGCAGGTTGCTGCCTTGGCGGCGAATTACGGTGTCCAGAGCACAATTGCCGGCATGTTAGTTGAACCACCGGGTCGCGAGCTGGATTTCTATGACCGCGATATCGATGTACTGTGGGTCAATAACCTACGCCCGTTCAAACGACCCGATCTGGCCTTGGAGTTGGCCCGGAAGCTTCCGGATTTGACTTTTCACATGGTCGGCGGGCCGCAGCCGCCCTACGAGCGCCTCTACCTGGAGACAACCGCTGCGGCAAAAGCTATCCCCAATCTTACGTTTCACGGACGCATTCCTTACCATGAAATCAACACCTTCTACGAGCGAGCGCGGGTTTTCGTGAATACGTCGGATTCGGAAGGGTTCCCGAACTCATATCTCCAAGCATGGAGACGCGGTGCTCCGTTGGTCACGTTCTTCGATCCGGACGGCATCGTTCGGCGCCACGCACTTGGGCACGCCGCCGCCGGCTTGACGGACATGGCCGCTGCAGTTCGTGTTCTGGCGCGAGAAAGGGAGAGTTGGCAAACGACGAGCGAAGCCTGCCGACGCTTCATGGCGGACCGGTATGGCGACGACAACATCGTGGCAGAGTATCGCCGCGTGTTCGTGAGCGTACTGCAATGAGCGGGACGAAGGAGCGACAGGATATTGCCCTGCTGGTTTCTTCCCTCAGCATCGGTGGTGCAGAGCGCCACATGGTGGCCCTCGCGAATAAGCTTGCTGAACGATATGCCGTTCATCTGGTGTATATTAGAAGCTCGCGCGAACTGCTGTCTGATGTCGATAGCGAGTGCATACGATCGGTCACCTGTCTTGAGGCTGCCAGTGGAATCGATGTGCGCGCGGTGCTTCGATTGAGGTGCATACTGCAGGCACAGCGCGTTCGACTCGTGCTCTGTGCCAACATGTTCGCGCTGTTCTACGCGCAGCTCGCGCGATGGTGGCTGCGACAGCGGCCAGTCGTCGTTGAGGTGTTTCATACGACAGTGATTTCCAGCTGGCGTGCGCGTATTCTCATGCTGCTATATGCGCCACTGCTGTGGTTTGGCGCCCATCTCGTGTTCATTTCCGCGAACCAACGGGAGTACTGGCGCCGGCGGGGTTTGTGGGCGCCGCACATCCATCTGATACGCAACGGCGTCGATCTCGAGCAGTACGCGTGCGAAGTAATCGACGATCGCGGGCGCCGATTCCGTGGCGAACACGGAATTGGAGTCAGCGACAAGGTGGTTGCTATCTGCGCTATCCTGAGACGTGAGAAGGCACACCAGGATCTGCTGGCGGCGGTCGCGCAGGCCCACGCCGCCGGTTACCACTGGCGCGTCGTGATCGTCGGCGACGGGCCCATGCGACAGGTCATCGAGGCGTCTGTTGCTCGGCTTGGTCTGAGCGGCTACGTGACGCTGGCGGGCATGGTCCGGGATGTGCGACCGGCGCTGGCGGCGGCCGATGTCGTCGCGCTCGTGTCTGTGGCGGTGGAGACGCTCTCAATCGCGGCTCTCGAAGCGATGGCCATGGCAAGGCCGTTGCTGATGAGCGATATCGGCGGCGCCAGCGAGTTGGTTGTTGATGGAGAGAACGGCCGGCTTTTCCCGCCGGGCGACGTGGAGGAATTGGCTCGTTGTCTGGCATGGCTGTGGAAAGTGGAGTCGCTGCCTGCGTTGGGTCTCCGTTCGCGGGAACGCGCGGAGATGTCGTTCTCTCTATCGCATATGGTGTCGGCTTACGGCGCAATGATCGACGACTGCCTGCGCGCGAGCAACTCGGGCCCGCAGCGATGACAGAGACTCGGGACGCCTAGAGTAAGAGTCTGTCGGAAAGTGAGCTTGTTTTGTCGAAAAAGATCATCCTGGTGGCAGCCGCGCGCCCGAATTTCATGAAGATTGCGCCGCTGTGGAGACAACTGTCCGCGCGCGGCGCAGAGTTCGATCCCGTGATCGTCCACACTGGCCAGCACTACGACCGCAATATGTCGGAAGTGTTTTTCGCCGATCTTGGCCTGCCACCACCGCATGTGCATCTGGGTGTTGGTTCCGGCACGCACGCCGAGCAAACCGCTGGCGTCATTCTAGCCTTCGAGCCAATCTGCCTGAAACTTGATCCCGCTTGCGTAGTGGTTGTCGGCGATGTCAACGCTTCAATGGCGGCCGCAGTCACGGCCAAGAAGCTCGGCCTTGTTGTGGCTCATGTCGAGGCAGGCTTGCGTAGCGGTGACCGCACGATGCCGGAGGAACTGAACCGCATTCTTACTGACAGTATTGCTGATGTGCTGCTGACGCCGTCGCCGGACGCCGACGATAACCTGCGGCGCGAGGGCGTTGAACAGCGGCGGATCGTCTTGGTTGGCAACATCATGATCGACAGTCTTGTGCATGCGCTGGCTAGGGTCAGGGACCGCGCCGCGCACCGGCGTTTCGACTGTGCTCCGGGCGCGTACGGGCTGGTCACGCTGCACCGTCCCGCCAACGTGGACGATCCCAAGAACCTGCGCGCCCTGTTCGCCGGCCTGCGAGGTCTTGCTTATCCATTGATTTTCCCGGTTCACCCGCGCACCCGCAAGGTGATGGAGCGATGCGGCCTCAGCGGCCTTTTCGCGTCGAACGGTCCGCTGCGTCTTTGCGAGCCCCTCGGCTACGACGATTTCTTGAATCTCACGTTGCATGCGCGTTTCGTGATCACCGACTCCGGCGGCATCCAAGAGGAAACCACGTATTTGGGCATTCCCTGCTTGACCGTGCGCCCGAACACCGAACGGCCGATCACGATCACCGCGGGAACAAACGAGTTGGTCGATCTGGCTGCGTTGCCGGCGCGGGTGCGGGTCATTCTGGACGGGGGTTGGAAGCAGGGCGTCGTGCCGCCGCTCTGGGACGGGCACACCGCTGAACGCATCGCGGCCGTGCTGGCTGAGCGCTATGCGTGAACACCGAACCGGCGGCAGCGGATGCGGTGGCAGCGCCTTCGACGCAGTCGGTGCAACGAGACGCAAGGTAACATCATGAGAGCAGAGATCGTCGAGTTGCAGGGAATCGTCGATAGACTATTACAGGGCCGCGGGATAATCAAGGTTTTAGAGGCTGGATGTGGTTCCGTTAGCCACCTCCGGTTCAACCAGGACGTCGACCTTGTCGGAATCGATATTTCGGAGAAGCAGTTACTGCGTAATACCAATCTGCGGGAATCTGTGCTAGGTGATATCCAGTCCTACGAGTTCCCCCCCCATTCCTTCGATGTGATTGTCTGCTGGGATGTTCTTGAACACCTTCCAGATCCCCAGGCGGCGTTGTGGCGGTTCGCTGCCGCCGTCAACGACGGCGGTTTGATTGTGCTCAAACTGCCGAATGTGCTATCGCTGAAGGGGCTCGTGACGAAATGGACGCCTCATGCGGTCCACGTTTTCGCATACCGGCGGCTGCAGGGGATATCGCCCCCTGATGACGAAGACGGCGGACCTTTCCGGACGTACCTGCGGTTTTCGATCGCACCGAACGCTATTCGCCGGTTTGCGGCGGGCCAGGGGCTGCAAATCGCGCATCAACAGACCTACGACGTCGCCAGTAGCGACTGGCTCCGCCGACGCAAGTTTTACCACTTCGCTTACAGGGTTCTCTGTTCGGCTGCGCGGATCTTGAGCTTGGGTGTTCTCGGCGACAGCGAATACGTGATCATTTTGCGCAAGCCGTGACATTGTAAGCTTTTGGAGCGGTGGCGGCTTTCGCCAAGTTCTCCGCGGATGGCTGCATGGCGGGTTCGACAGGTCGCCTTTCGAGCTAATCAGCCGTAACGTGATAGCGGTAGGATCCCGTGGTCCATTCGGCGGGAGACAGGTAGATCGCCCGTGACAGTTTTCCGGATGGCAAATCGTATGCGTCATCACCGACTAATTTGGATCGCGATCGGCTCCGTCCTGCTTGGTGCCGGATTAACTTCCAGTCGCGCCGACGATGTCACGCCGCCGACGATCACGGCCGCCAGTGCGACGATTGCGCCGACTCGCAATGGCGACGTCATCGTTGTTTCCGTTTCGGCGACGGCCAACGAACCCGCCCGCTTCAGGATCACCTGCCGCTATGCTTCATCGTATCTTGATTTCGGCGGCGTGGCCGGAGATTACTACGCGTTCAAGACTGCCGCCGTCGGCGAACACACCGCGATATCTCAGCAACCGGCGTTGGCGGAGACCGATTTGCAGGTCGTGGTAGGCCCGCGGTGCTATCATTCCGACACTCTCACTGTTCACGTTACGGCCGTTGATACCATGGGCCTTTACTCAGAGCCTTACCAGCTCTTCGCGGCTCCCATCGAAATGCCGTTCCCAGTGGCGACGGCGATTCCTGTAGCCGACACGTATCGCGTAGCGACGCACTGGAATGGGGGACTCAGGCCCAGTGAAGGCAATAGAGCAACAATCGCCGACTGGGCGAAACCAGACTTGATCCTCTGTACCCCTGTTTTCCTTTTCGAGGGCCCACAAACCGCTCCGGACTGGGACCACTGGGTAGAACGCCTACGCGCCGAACCCGGCAGCAATAACGTGGCGGTGCTCGGTTTCACCGGGATCACGACGGTGGATCACGGACTATATCCGGTCCAGAAGCGGCTTTTCGCCTTCATGCAGAGTCTGTACAACGATGTCGACGAGAATGTACTTGTTCATTTGACCGATGGGAGTCTGCCAACAACTGTGGACTCGCAGTCGGGCCGGCAGATCATCAACATTTTCAATGAAACCGCTCGCGATACGCTCGCCTGGTTTCTGGCGCAAGAATGGAATCATTCGGAGAACCGCCTGCCGCGGGTTGGCTTGATGTTCGACGTGTACGAACTCTGGACGGAGTACTCCGTCAACGACCAGTATGCTCCCCGCCTAATCGATCGCGATCGCGACGGTATTGCCATGCTGTACGACCAGGATGAGCTCGAAGGCACCAGATACGCGCGCATTGAGTTCCTGCGCTCCCTGCGCAGGCATATCGCAGCCACCTCTGCCGACCCGAATGTGGGGCGCTATTTCCTGATCGGAGCCAACACCGTTTCCGGCCGCAGCGACGCTCAGCTTTTGGCAGAGGTCGATTTTCTGCTGCTGGAAGATGTTCAGTGCCCACCCAGCGGAGATACCGAATACCAGATCTACGACGGTGAAGGCTGCTACTGGGAGCACGTGCGCGCCCTGCCGTTTCATCTGGGAGGAGCCGAGTACTTCCGGCGGGAATTTTGTCCCGGGATCTTCTACGACAACCACCTCATCTCGAGTGGGATCATTCCAGATCCGCCCGACCTGTCGCAGGCATGGCTGCATCTACCGCAGGCCATGCGTACAGGAGCAGGCGGTCCATTCATATCGCCGGAATCCCAGGGACCTCTGCAGGGGGAGCCTCGTCATCCTGTGCACTTAGAGGTGTTTAGCCTCCTGTTTGACCATTTTTATCCGATCTGGCATCGACAGGACGTCGACGATGACTGGCGGCGGCAGTACTGGCATCCCAGTCGCGAGGGTTTCGCCGATTTGCGCGGATTGGGCCGAGCGACTTCGCCATTGGTCCGTTCATACCTGGAGAATGGCGCATATCTATGGCGGCGACAGTTTGAATCGGGACTGGTAGAAGTTGTCCTCGCCGATACGAGTTACTTCACTTGCGAGGCTGGCGACCTGTTCGAGTTCCGTGTAACGGTCGACGGACAGATTCTTCGACAATCTGAGGGGTGGGGATCTCCGACTCTCGAATCCTTCTTCGTTGCGGGATGGGACAGTGCCGGGGTTGGTGGATCGCTGCGATTCGACCTGACCGCGTTCGCGAATGAGCCGGTGCGGTGGGAGCGGAGCTACCGATTGGGAGCGGCGGACAACTGGAGCGAGCCTGTAGCAACCGACCAACGATCCGCGACCTTGGCGGGGTACTGGGACACCGGCCTGGCGCCGCGCGCAGGCCTCCTCTCGCTACGGCTACGCGGCCTCGACCAGACGGGGCTGGAGACGGACTGGGCGGAGCAGGCTATCCAACTGTATCGGTTCGGAGGATTCGGTGTTGTCATCGAAGATACATTTGTTATCGGAACTTCTTATGGACTGCCGGATTCGCAAGGGGAATATGCCATTGCGGGTAGAGGGGAGGCAGCGCCGTTGTTTGCGCCGCCGCATTACTTGATGATTACCGGTCGAGCGCCTGTCGGATTCAACCCTGTTGAAGTGCGCTGGCACAATAGCCTGGGCGGAGACGGTACTGCTGAAGGTACGTCCGTATGGCACATTCCCGAAGTCCCGTTACATCGCGGGACCAATGTCATAACGATTATGTGCATCGATGCCCATGGGACGGCTCAACTTGGCAACGTTACGAAATACTGGAACTACCCAGGGCAGCCGGGGCAGAGGCGGTGAACATATCTATTGGGCAGTGCAACCTGTCACCAGCGGTCATGGCACATCGTAATTCAGTATGGTTCCTCGCTGTTTTCTGTGGGTAGCCCCTACCCCATCTTCGACAGTTTGAAAATTGACTCTCTTGTCTACCAACCACTTACGCCGATCGAACAGTGCCGTGGCACTACGCCAGCCACGTTCGTACTGCTGCAGACCAGAACCGGCGCACCCTATTCCGGCGGCGCCTCCGTTACCAGCCGCAGCGTCGGCGGCATCGCCACTCCCGCCGCCTGGTAGCGTAAGCTTCCCGCGAGTTAGGACAGGCTGAAAGTAGAGCCTTCTGGCATACTCGAGCTAGGAAGTTCGCATGAAGAAGAGTCGATTCACCGAGACGCAGATCGTGGCCATTTTGGCGGAGGCCGACGCGGGCCTTGCCGTTCAGGAGGTTTGCCGCAAGCACGGCATCAGCCCGGCCGCCTACTACAAATGGAAGTCGAAGTATGGCGGGTTGTCGTAACCGACTAGAAGCTGTCTCATAAGAGCGGGTGGTGCGCGTGATGGAGCAGCTGGCCGCCTGGCGCGGTCTGCCGGCAGCGATTCGTTGCGACAACGGTCCCGAATTGACCTGCCAAACGTTTTTGGATTGGTGCGAGCGAAGCGGAGTCGAGCTGAAGTACATCCAACCGGGTAAGCCAAACCAGAACGCCTACATCGAGCGTTTCAACCGGACGTACCGGGAAGAGCTCCTGGACGCTTACCTGTTCGACGACCTCGACGAGGTACGGGACATGACTTGGCAGTGGCTGATCAGCTACAACGAAGAGAGACCGCACGACGCTCTGGGCGGGATACCGCCAACGGTCTTTCGCAAACAGCAGGAGGCCAAGGTCTCTACTTTTGTAATGTCCTGTTGACGGGGTAGCTTACGCCAGGACCTCCAGTACTTTGTTCTTGACAGCAAAGTCCTACCATTGTAGCGTACGCCTTGCCGCGCGGCTCGCTCACGATTTGTCGGCATTGTTTTTAATCTTGGGGAGGGTACAAAGTGAAATCGCTGCTGTTAATTGCAGCAGCGCTTCTGTTTGGGAGCGCTGCCCCGGGTCAGTCTATCCAACAATCGGGTATAGGTGGAGGTGGAGTAGCTGGTGCCAGTGCATTTCACAGCTCGAATAACTATATTACCGCATTGGGTACGGATATGAATGGATTGTTCTACAACATTGACGGTGTAACCAACGCGTCGTGGGTTCCTTGGAGACAAAACCTTTGGCCGGATTCCAGCAAAGGTACATCGCATGTACAAGATATAGTTCACGTCGAATATGTACCGCCGCTGGGTGGCTCTCCAATGAGTTATTGGTTTGCGGCTACCGTCGGGGGGATCTTCAGTGCGACGTCGGTTGGCGGCAGTTGGACGCGGGAAACGGATTTCTCTTATACGTATGAAAATCGACACGAACTGGGTTTTCCGCAATACACCGAACAAATTCCATTCTGCGCTCTAGCGTGGAACGGGGCCGATAAGGTATACGCCCTAGCAGGTTTGAATCATTACAGTTACAATGATTTTACGGGATACTATCACTGGTCAAACGGTTGGGCTGGATACGGTGGGCTCGGTTCACCTCATAGAAGCCATCTCATAAATACCTGCGAAGCAGGATGATGATACACCCGAGCTGGACGAAGCCAAGGAAGTTGCCGACATCGTACTCCCAGCGCGTCACGAGTCGACG
>Ga0334887_1005578_pt1 | contig 10416 bp, 5 predicted proteins | sample GraSluR1_MG_10_FD_207217 | JGI IMG/M metagenome (GOLD analysis project Ga0334887, IMG submission 207217) | Sludge microbial communities from methane-producing bioreactor in Wageningen University, Netherlands - Granular Sludge_18_07-R1 | ecosystem: Engineered > Bioreactor > Anaerobic >...
CCGGTATACACATGTACGCAACCGACGTTTTCCATCAACGAAGCCCCTCTCTGCATTTTCTTTCATTATACGGCAAGAAAAACGGCGCGCGCCACGGTGCAGCCGATAAGGGCGGCGAGCTCACGGCTGAAGCGGCTCGAAGTGAAAATCATGAAAAAGTGTATTCAGAGTGGCGTGAAGAGTGTTGATGGTATAATTTTACTATTCTTTTTCCCGGCGGCGCCCTGCCGGCGGGAACGGGCGAGCTCTTCGGAGCCGATCTGGAAGGAGGAGATGACATGGAGAGCGTCTACAAGGTGATCGAGCTTGTAGGGACGAGCAGCGAATCGTGGGAGAAAGCCGCCGCGGCGGCGGTGGAGCTGGCGTCGAAGTCGTTGAGGGACCTGCGTATCGCGGAGGTTACCGCCATGGATATGCACCTCGAGGACGGAAAAATCGTAGCGTACCGGACGAAGATCAAGGTATCGTTCAAGTTCGAAGATAAGTAGCATGTCGCTGCGCTTCGTTTTTCAGCGTATCGGGGCATTGCGCACCAAGGAGCCGCCCGGCCGATGAGGCTTTGAGACCGGGCGGCTCCATATTCCCCGTGCGCGCCCGTAGAGCCCGAAAAGCGCGGATGATATAATCGAATCGAGTATGCGGAGCGTGCCGTATGAACAGGACGTCCTCATTCTCATGGAAGGCGGGGGCAGAGGTTGCAATCCGGAGAGAGCGGGCCGGATCGCTCGGAGAGCGGAACATTCACGTCACGGGAGCGACGATATGACGAAGAAGAAGCAGGCTGACGAAAACTGCCCCGGAAGCGCGCACAGCGCCTCTGAATGTTGTGGAGAAGAGACGCTCCTGGAGGAGAACCGCCGCTTGAGGCTGGAAGCTGCGCTGGCGCGGGAGGCGGCATCGAAGGCGATTGCGGCGAGCGTCGCGAAGAGCGAGTTTCTCGCCACTATGAGCCATGAGATCCGGAACCCCATGAACGGCGTCATCGGCATGACCGGGTTATTGCTGGACACGCGTCTCGACGGCGAACAGCGCTACTACGCCGAGATGGTCCGCGACAGCGCGGTGTCGTTGTTGAGCATCCTGAACGATATCCTTGACTTCTCCAAAATCGAAGCCGGGAAGCTCGAACTGGAAACACTGGATTTCGATCTTCCAAGTTTGCTTCAGGACTTTTCCGCGACGATGGCGCTCCGCGCCAAAGAAAAGAACGTTGCGCTTCTGTGCAGCATCGCTCCCGAAGTTCCTTCGCGACTTCGCGGAGATCCGGGACGGCTTCGCCAGGTGTTGAACAACCTTGTGGGGAACGCCTTGAAATTCACGCAGGAGGGCGAAGTCGAACTCGGAGTTTTCCTTGAGGAGGAGAGCGAGAACTTCGCGCTGCTTCGCTTTTCTGTGCGCGATACGGGGATCGGCATTCCCGAGGAGCGGCTCCCGGGCATATTCGACAAGTTTATGCAGGTGGAATCGTCCACTGCGCGAACATTCGGGGGTACGGGTCTCGGGCTTGCCATTTCGAAGCAGCTTGCGGAGATGATGGGCGGACGGATCCGGGTGACGAGCGTCGAGGGGAAGGGCTCGGAATTTTGTTTCACCGCCGCGCTGGGGAAACAGCGTGAACAATCGATCCCGGACATCTCTTCCGTGGATTTACGCGGCGTGCGCGTACTCGTTGTGGATGAAAAACCCGGGAGTTCCAAGCTTCTGACGACACGCTTGCTCTCATGGGGAATGCGCCCCTCGGAAGTACCGGACGGCGCGTCCGCCCTCTGTCTGCTACGCGAAGCGGCGCGAGGAAAAGACCCGTTCCGTCTTGCCGTTATGGATACGCGGACGGGAGATATGGACGGCGAAGCGTTGGGACGCCTCATCAGGGGCGATGAACTGCTTTCGGCAACGCGCACCGTCATGCTCGCTTCCATAGGCGTCCGCGGCGACGCGAAGCGATTCGCGGACGCGGGCTTCTCGGGCTATCTGAGCGGTCCGGTGCTCCAGAACGACCTTCGGGCAATCTTTTCGCTTGTTCTGTCGGAACAGCGAAAAAAAACGCGTTTCATCGCCACCCGCCATACCGTACGCGAGGCGCTTCCGCCGTTCGACGGAAAGGGCGCGCATATTCTTCTGGCGGAGGACAACGTTACCAACCAGCGCGTGGCGATCGGTATGCTCAAGAAATTCGGAGTGACGGTCGATGTTGTTGCCGACGGCCTCGACGCGCTGGGGTCGGTGCGAAAAGGCGGCTACGACCTCGTGCTGATGGACTGCCAGATGCCGAAGATGGACGGTTTCGAGACGGCGCGCAGAATCCGGCGCATGGAGGAAGCGTGCCGCGACGTACCCATTGTCGCCATGACCGCGTATGCTATGGTCGGCGACCGGGAGAAGTGTCTGCAGGCGGGGATGAACGACTATATCGCAAAGCCGATTCTCCCGGCGCTTTTGCTTGATGCGCTCAAAAAATGGCTTCCTCCGAACGGAAAAGAGAGAACGGGGCCGGAGCAAAAGGGCGGGAAACCGCTCTCGAAGCTGAAGAACAAAAAAGCGCCGAAGCAGAAGAAGGCTGCTCCGGGCGTCCCGGTAGCCGGCGCGGCCGCCGCCCCTGATCAGCAGGCTTGGAACAGGGGGCTTCTCCTCGAGCGTCTTATGGGAGACGAGGGGCTTGTAATGGAGGTGCTTGAGGATTTTCTGGCGGAACTTCCCCGTGAACTCAGGAAACTCGGGGATGTGCTCTCCTCGGATGATCTCGCTTTGATGGAGCGGCATGCGCACAGCATCAAGGGGATGAGCGCATGTACCGGGGCCGAGGCCCTCGCCTCCGTGGCCTTTACAATTGAAGAGAGGACGAGAGAAGGGGACGCGGAGGGCGCGAGAAGCTTCTTCCCCGCGTTGAAAAAGGAGTGGAAGCGGCTGAAAATCGAGCTGGAAGAGGAACGGGCGCCGCGTAGTCACAGCGGGAGGACGAGGACGTAATGCGGCGGGAGCGCCTCATCAAGCAAGCGGGACGTTCTCTTCCGGCGTTCCCTGCAGTTGCGCTTCTTTTCATGTGCATCGCCGTGTGCGCAGTCTGTCTTTTCGCTTTTCCCTCGGACGCGTCGCTCATGGAGGAATTCCGTTCGTCCGGGGAGGCTGTCGAACTCTCCGGGGAAGAGCGCGACTATCTGGCGGCGCTCGGTCCCGTTACAGTCTGTCCCGACCCGGACTGGATGCCGTTCGAGCGCGTCGACGAACAAGGAAACTTTACGGGGATAGCGGCGGATCTGCTGGATCTTGTCGCCGAACGGCTCGACATTGAATTTTCCTATGTTTTCCCGAAGGACTGGAGCGAAGCCCTGGCGCTCTCCAAGTCGGGCGACGTCCTGATTCTTCCCTTCCTGAACAGAACGTCCGCCCGCGAAGAGTGGCTTCTCTTCACCGAACCGCTGTTGATCGATCCGAACGTCTTTATCACACGTGAAGAACATCCGTATGTTTACGACGCTTCGCAACTCGTCGGGAGGACGATCGTTCTGCCCGAAGGGACCTCGATGGAGGAGCGACTTCGCCGCGACTTCCCCAATCTCGACGTGATCACGGTCGAGAGGGAAGAGGAGGTCTTCCGCGCGGTCGTGAAGCGGCGGGCGGACATGACGCTCCGTTCGCTGACCATCGCCGCCTGGACCATCCGCAAGGAAGGCTACTTCAATCTGAAGGTCGCCGGGCAGGCCCCCGAGGAGTATGTCAACCGCCTCCGAATGGGCGTCCTGAAGAGCGAGCCGCGGTTGCGCGACATCCTGAACAAAGGAATTGCAGCGATCACGCCGAGCGAGCGAGAGGCGATCGTCAACCGACATGTGAACATCACCGTCGTCCGGCAGATGGATTACTGGTTCGTCATCAGAATTGCCGCGGCCCTGGGCCTTTTCGTCGCCCTTTCCTTCTACTGGAACGCGCGCCTCCGTCGCAGTCGCGCCGCGCTTGAGGAGAGCGAACGAAGCAAATCCGTGCTGATAGCCAACCTGCCTGGGATCGCCTATCGTTGCCGCTACGACGAAGAGTGGACGATGGAGTTCGTTTCCGAAGGGTGCCTCCGTTTGACTGGGTACTCAAGCGACGACCTGCTGTTCAACAGGAAAATATCCTTCAACGAGCTGATGCTGCCGGAGTACAGGATGTACGCCCGCGCTGTCTGGGAGCGCGCGGCGGCGGAGCGCGTTCCGGCGGCGTTGGAGTACAGAATCCTGACGGCGGAGGGGGAGGAGAAGTGGGTCTTCGAGCAGGGCGTCCCCCTCTATGACCAGACGGGAGCGGTCGAGTTTCTCGAAGGACTCATCATCGACATCTCTTCGCGGAAAGCTCTTGAGGATCGACTTCAAAGCACTCTTGGACTCCAAGGGCTGCTCGCGGAGATTTCCGCCTCTTTCATCAATGCCACGCTCGCCAACATCGACGAGAAGATCTACGCAATGCTCGAACGTTGCGGCGAGTTTCTCAAGGTGGACAGAACCTTCCTCTTCCAACTTTCGGAGGACTGTACGCTCATGTCCAACACGCACGAGTGGTGCGCTCCGGGAATACCTGCGGTGAAGGACGACGTGCAGAACTACCCCGTCGCCGACGTCCCGCTGATCGAGAAAACAATCTGCGCGCGGGAGATGCTCTTCATCCCGGACGTCTCGGAGTTGTCGGAGGAGTGGAGCGCGGAGAAGCGCGAGCTCGAACGACAGCAGGTGCGTTCTGTGCTCTGTCTGCCGCTGATCAAAGGCGGCCGTTTCCTCGGATATTTCGGTTTCGACGCGGTCCGCGCAACGAAGCAGCTCGACGACGAGACGGTCGAAGTGCTCAAGATACTTGCGAACACATTGGCCGACGCTCTGGAGAGCAACAGGATCGGAAAAGAGATGCTGGAGGCCAAAAACCGCGCCGAGGATGCAACCAGGGCGAAGAGCGAATTTCTGGCGAACATGAGCCACGATATCCGCACGCCGATGAACGGGGTGCTCGGCATGACCGCGCTTCTGCTGGACACTCCGTTGAGCGACGAGCAACGCCGGTTCGCCGAAACGGTCCGTTCGAGCGCGGAGTCGCTCCTCGGCATTCTCAACGATATTCTTGATTTCTCCAAGATCGAGGCGGGAAAACTCGATCTGGAAAGCCTGGACTTCAACCTCTCCGCCCTTATGGACGATCTTCTGGCCGGGTTGGCTGTCCACGCGGTGCAAAAAGGGCTGCACCTTCGTAGCGAGGTGGAGTCTGAAGTCCCGGCCACGCTTCGGGGCGACCCCGGGCGTCTGCGCCAGATCCTCGTCAACCTGATCGGGAACGCGGTCAAATTCACTCACGAAGGAGGAGTCGACGTTCGTGTGTCGGTTGCCGAAGAGCGTGAAGAAGGCGTTTTGCTCCGTTTTTCGGTGAAGGACACCGGAATCGGCATTTCCGAGGAGAAGCTCGGAGTTCTCTTCAACAAGTTCAGCCAAGCCGACGCCTCGACGGCGCGGCAATACGGCGGCGCCGGACTGGGGCTCGCCATCGGCAAACAGCTTGCCGAGCTGATGAAAGGCTCCATCGGCGCAACGAGCTCGGAGGGGAAGGGGTCGGAGTTTTGGTTCACCGCGCTGTTCGGTCGGGGCATGGCCGACGACGACGATACGCCCGTTCTCTCTCCGGAATCCATCGGCTTCAAAGAGGCGAAGAGTTCCCGGATGCCACGCCCCCGGTTTGAACGAAGGGGAATCCGCATTCTCCTTGCGGAGGACAATCGTACCAACCAGCAGGTCGCCGTGGGCATCCTGAAAAAATTCGGCCTGTGGACGGACGTTGTCGCGGACGGCGAAGAGGCGCTCGCCGCATTGGAGAACGTCCGTTACGACCTCGTGCTGATGGATTGCCAGATGCCCCGGATGGACGGCTACGAAGCGTCCCGCAGAATTCGCGCGAGGGAGGGTGGCGCACGGCGCGTTCCAGTCATCGCCATGACGGCGCACACGATGGTCGGAGACAGGGAGAAGTGTCTGGACGCCGGAATGGACGACTATATCGCAAAACCCGTTTCTCCGGAGGTTGTGCTGGACGTGCTCGAACGGTGGTTGCCCGCCGGAGAAAGCGGCGCTCACGAGTATGTGTCCGTCACGGAAGGCGCGCGGCTCGAAGCAGGCTCGCAACCTGTTTCTCCGCAGGCGCCCTTTTCGCCTTCGGCCTGGGACTCCTCCGTCCTCAAAGAACGTCTCATGGGCGACGACGACCTGATGCGCGAGGTGCTTTTGGATTTTCTGGGCGATATTCCCGGAAAAGTCCGCGCTCTTGAGAACGCGGTTGCCGATGAAGACGCCGTTGCTGCGCGAAGTCTGGCGCACGCCATCAAAGGGGCTGCGGGAAACGTCGGCGGCGACTGGCTCCAGACCGCGGCGCTGGAGGTGGAGCAACTCTGCATGGCTGGGGATATCGAGGGCGCGGCGGCGCCTATGGAGACGCTGCGACGCGAGTTCGGACAAATAGAGTGCGAGATAGAGCGCTTCCTCTCGCTCCACTGAGTCGCCGCGAAACGCGCCCCCCGAGGCGAGCGGAGAAGTGGTACAATTCGCAGTGGTACGCCGATGTTTTCCCGATTTTTCGGGGATATGCCGGAAGAATTCCAGTGGAACGGAGGTTTTCCCCATGAGTTTCTCCGACCCGCACCACGATTTTTTCGACACGGAACGAGGACTTCGGTTCCGCAGGGAGTCGCTGATGGACTCGGGAGGCTTCGGCTGCGAGCTTCTGGGGTTGCTCGTCCCGAAGGAGTGGCGCTTTTCCGGCGCGGTGAACTGGGATTTTTCCAAGATGCCGCCCAAGGCCGCCGCTTCGTTTATCGCGGCCAGCCCCGACGGGGCGCTCGTCGCCGAGCAGTTCCCCCAGGCGGAGTTCTTCTGGACGGAGGACCCGACGCTGGGGTACGCCTATTCGCAGACGGGAGTGCAGAGCATGCAGCCCTTCTGCGCGGCGGATTTTCTTCGCAGGCTCTTTCTCCCCAACGTCCGCTCGCGTGTCGGCGACCCGCGCATTCTCTCGGAACAGCCCCTCCCGGAACTTTCCCGCCATACGCTCGATGTGCTCGATGCCCAGATGACGCTCTTCGGGAGTATCTCCCCCTTTCAGACGCCCTTCGAGACCCGAGCGGACGCCGCGAAGGCCGTCGTGGAATACTCGATCGACGGCGAAGTTATCAGAGAGGACCTCACCGCGAGCCTTTCGTACATGACCACGCATATTCCGTCGATGTTCGCAAGCCTTTCGGTCGTCTCCTGGTCGGCGAACGTCTTCGGATTCCGCGCGCCCTCCGGGAGAATGAACGCCGCCGCCCCTCTCTTCCGCGTCATTCATCAGTCGCGGACGGAGAACCCGCAATGGCATACGAACTACATCCGCCTTGCGGCGACGACTGCGCGCGATCAGATGCGGATGCAGCAGCAATCGTTCGCGGCCATGCAGCAGGTACGGCAGACGCTGAACGAGACGAGCGACATCATCGCCCGAGGCTATGAAGAGAGAAGCCGCGCGATGGATCGCGTGTTCGACGACTACAGCCGCTCGGTACGGGGCACGGAGCTGTACGCCGACCCCTACGCGGGACGGACGGTCGAGCTGCCGAACGGCTACAGGGAGGTATGGACCGACGGAACCGACTATATCCTGAGCGATAACGTAAACTTCAACCCCAACATCGAGTCGCTGCGGAACTGGCGGCGGATGGAGGCGACGAAAGGCTAAGAGCGGATTCCCCTCGAAAGGAATACCGACGGGAGGAACTCCGGAATGCTCCGCTCGCTGCGGAGAATCGTGTTCCAACGAGCCGAAAAGGAGGAATGTGGCATGAAACGGAGCGTGTTCCACCGATGCGCGAAGCGGGCGGCGCTGTGCGCGGGTCTGGTCTTCTTTCTGTGCGTCTTCGCGATGGCCGGTCTCTCGGCAAGCGAGGCCGCGCCGCCGAAGATTCCGCTGAAGGAGGCGGCGCTGAAGGATTTTTCGAACGTCCCGCCTCCGATGAAACTGGACGTCGTCCCGAACTTCAAAGAGACGGCGTTTGCGCTCGACAAAGCGGTGAACCTCAAAGAGGTGGAGGAGGTCGTCGGAAAGCTTACCGCCGCGCAAAAAAGCGCGCTGCAGGAACACCGCTTTCTGCTGCTGCGGAAACCCGAGCTGCATACCTTCTCTTCGATGGGGCGGTACGACGAAATGCTGTGCAACTTCGAAGGAATCGGGGGAAGCTACGACCCCGCCTACCGCGAGCCGTGGAACACCCGCTTCGTCGGCCCGGACGTCTTTCTCCACGCGCTCCACACCTTCTTCTCCAAGCGCCTTGAAGCGATGGAGGGCGGCGAACTTCTGGGCGCGGTGCAGTACATGCTCGAAGAGCTGTACGCCAACGCCTCGTCGCTCCGTTCTTTGGCATCCAGGAAGAATCAGCCGCACTGGGAGCGTTTTCAGGCGCAGCTGGTCGTCCCCCTCGTCCTCGCCCTCAACTGCGACGAGAGCGCCGAACCGGTCTGGACCGATCCCGACGCCGAGCCCGAGCAGCAGACCGATACCCTGAAAAACGCCCTTGCGCTCTTTAAAAAGTACGGCAAATCCTTCTCGAAGAAGACGGCCGACGCCGTCGTCGAAGAACTGAAGCGGATCTACGCCGCGGAGGAGGCGCAGAAGGGGCTTCTCGGCCTCAGCCCGGCCTATGCGAGCCAGAGCGTGGACTACACCCAGTTCACCCCCAGAGGACACTACGAGAAAAATTCGCGCAGCCGCGCCTACTTCCGGACGATGATCCAGCTGGGACAGCTCGGGTGGAAACTCGCCGACGAAGAGGGCGCCGTCGACGCGCTCAACTTCGCCCTCGCCATGTCGTACAAACGTCCGGTTGCCCGAGGCAAGCCCCAACGCCCCGAGCCGGGAGCCCCGACGTCCCCCCTCGAGGCGTGGAAGCGCGTTATGGAAGTCTCCTGCTTCTTCGTCGGCTACCCCGACGGCGCGAGCTACCCTGAATGGCGGCAGCTCCTTCTGGAGAAAGCGGGCGTCTCCTCCTTCACGCCGGATACCTGCGGCGACGCGGCCGTCGTCGCTCGCATCGGAGAGGCGAGCGAACAGCTTAAACCCTCCATACCGCACTTCAAGAAGCTCTTCTCTCCGCAGAGCACCGAAACCTTCTGCGTGTTTCCGCAGCGCTTCACCATTCCCTGGCTCATCACCGACGAGCTCACCTACAAGGTGAACGTCCGCGAAGATGTGCCGGCGATCTTCTCCAGCCTGTGGGTCGCGGCGGTCGTTGGAAGCGACTATGCCAAGTGGCTCGTCCCCAAGCAGGTCCCTCTTTCGCTTGCCGGTCTTCCGGCGGCTACGGCGGACGGGGCTCCCGCAACAGGAGGGGGAGAGACCGTGTCTCCGGAGATGCTGCCCCTCTTTACCGAGGCCATGCCGCGCCGTATAGAAGCGCTTGCCAAGAGGCTTGCCGCGGAACCGGAGACGGCCTGGTTCAGTTCCGTAGGGTCGGCCTGGATGTGGCTCCTCAGCGCGCTTGTTTCCGAGTACGGAAAGGGGTATCCGCTGTATATGCAGGGGCCGCTCTTCTCCGCCAAGCAGCTTGAGACGCAGCTCGGCTCGTACACCGAGCTGCGGCACGACACCATTCTCTACGAGAAACCGAACTACGCCGAGATGGGCGACGGGGGCGACGAAGAGCCTCCCAAGCCCCTTCCGAAGGGCTTCGTCGAGCCGAATCTTCCCTTCTGGAACGAACTGCTCCGCGTCGTCGACTATATTCAAAGCGGTTTCGCGAACAACGGCCTCTTCCCGATGGACATGGAGGAGTACGGAGCGCTCACCATGTTCCGGCAGACGGTGCAGCGCTGCGGAAAGCTCGCCGTGAAGGAGCTTCAGGGAAAGGCGCTCACCAAGGACGAGTACGAATTCATCCGTACGTTCTCGCTCGACTACATGGCCGCTCCGGCGGACGGCTACGGCGCGGTGCCTCCCGACGAGCTCTTCCAGTCCGGACTCATCGTCGATATCCAGACGATCAATCTCGATCCCATCGCCGTAGGCGAGCCGTCCATTCTCTATCAGGCGACCGCCGAGCCCTCCATCATGCTGGTGCTCGTCGGCAACGAGAATACGCCTCGAATCACGATCGGCATGGCGTTCGACCACCGCGAGTTCACTGCGCCGCACGGACGGCGCATCACCGACAGCGTCTGGAAGAAGCGTGTGTACGACAAGTACTACGACGGCGACCCCAAGGGGTTGCCGCTGCCGGCGAAGAACTTCTGGTATGACGGCCTGCGTCCGTAAAATCGCCGTCCTCTGTATCTGCCTTTGCTTTGCGGCGTCTCCTCTCTTTTCCGAGGAGCCGCCGCACCTTCAAAAACTGCGCGAGCGACCGTTCCCCGCGGCGTACCCCGGCGGCCTCTTCGCCGCATC
>Ga0334887_1005591_pt1 | contig 10399 bp, 9 predicted proteins | sample GraSluR1_MG_10_FD_207217 | JGI IMG/M metagenome (GOLD analysis project Ga0334887, IMG submission 207217) | Sludge microbial communities from methane-producing bioreactor in Wageningen University, Netherlands - Granular Sludge_18_07-R1 | ecosystem: Engineered > Bioreactor > Anaerobic >...
AGCCAAAGTTCATCTCATTGGATCCTATGTTGAAGAAAACTATGCGGTCCGGTTTGACCTACAAAGCCCCAATTGGGTCTTAGATTGGAAGGTCACCGGTCAGCTCTCAGAAGGGGAGGATACCTTCTCAACCAGCGCCATCAATCAAGACCCTTTTACTCCTTCGGCATCCGGCTGGGGACTGGGGTTAGAAGTAACCTGGATTCCCTTTGATGGGGGGATCTCCCGAGAACGAAAACTACAACAGGAAATCATCCTGGCCCAAATCGAGAGAAAGCTGCAGGCTCTGCCTGATTCCATCACCCTTGAGGTATTGGATGCCTACCAGCTCTTCATCCAATCCGATCAGGACACTCTCACCGCTCAGTTAGAAATGCAAATCGCTGAAGAAACCTACCGACTCCAATCCCAGCAGTATCAGGCTGGTTTTATCACCGACCGAACCCTCAAGGAGAGTGAATTGGCTCTGGAGAATGCCAAACTCAATTACCAGAAGGCGGTCTATGGGTTTATCCTCTCGAAGGCGCAGCTCTTCAGGGTGGCTGGGAGGGAGATTGTGGTTGAAGAGTTGTAGATATAGATAAAGAGAGTTTGGGAGTTGATAAATGATTCTCTATCAATTAAAATTGCTTACTTTCATTTTCAAAGAAAGATTTTTCATAAAAAATGAAGAAGAAATAATAGGACCGTATTTTGTTTTATACAAAAAAGATTTTTCTTCACAATGATACCTGATAGGATATTTAAAAAAGAATAAAACTGGAGGTTAGGAATATGTCTTCAAAAAATAAGAATAAGAAAAAACCGTATCGCCCTTTCATGTTTGGAATGGTAATCTTGTCTTTCATTTTGCTTATGACTTTAATAACCTTTGCCAATGAAACTAAAAAAACCCCTCTGACTCTTTCAGAAGCAGTTAAAATTGCCTTAGAGAATGGAAATGATATGAAAAAAGCTCTATTTGAGCTAAAAAAGAGTGAATTGACCTATCAACAAACCAAAGCAGATTTACTTCTAAATCCATCTATTTTAAGCGAGCTATCCAATCAAACCGCACTTTTGGTTGCTCAACGCAACTATGAAATCACTCGTTCCAGTCAGGTACAAGTCGTAGAAGAAGCTTATTACAATATCCTCAAACTCCAAAGGTTGGTTGCCTTAGCTCAAGAAAACATTAACCGTTCTCAAAAACAATTAGAAAATGTAAGAGCTAAATATTCATTAGGAATGGTTGCCCAAATTGATGTCATCTCGGCGGAATATGAATTGTCAAAAGCTCAATCCGATCGCTTGAATGCAGAAAGTAATTTACAAATTGCCAAAATGAATTTTAACCAGCTTTTAGGAAGAGATTTAAACATTCCGGTTGAATTAACCAGTGAGTTGACATTTAATCCCTCAGTCGTTGATTTGAAACAAAGCACAGACTACGCCCTAACCCACCGTTTAGAGATAAAAAAAGCCGAAGATGAAGTTGCTTTAAAAACCAAGGAAGTCCAAGTTAATACCAATGACTATACTCCTCTTCTTAACCAAAAGAAATCACAAGTTGATTTAGAAATTTCGAAAGTAAGCCTAAAAAGCATTCAAAATAACATACTTATCGAATTACAGCAAAATTACGAATCGTTAAAAACTACCGAACGCAATGTTCCTTTGCAAGAAAAGAATTTAACCAAAGCTAACGAATATCTTAAAATCGCTGAAGCTCGTTTCGATGCCGGAGCCATTACCAGCATCGAACTCATCGATGCTCGAAATGATGCCTATGAAGCCGAAAATGCCTATTTACAAGCGGTTTTTGATTACAATGTAGCCATGTCGAAATTTTATAATTCTTTAGGAATGTCTCTTGAAGAACGGATGAAGGCATTCCCTTATGACGGATCAAAACCAGCTTCTCAGGAACAACCAACAGAATAAGGAATGCCATAATTTAATCAGCAAGAATTATCAGTTAGAACTTTAAGGATTTAAAACCAAAAAGGAAATGGATGTCAACATGAAGTATATTATTTATTTAGTCGAAGATGAAGAAAATCTGAACCAACTTTTAACTTCCTACCTAAAAAAAGAGGGATGGGAAGTCTATTCATTTCTTAACGGAAGCGAAGCCCATAATAATATCACCAAAAAACCTCACCTGTGGATACTGGATATTATGTTACCTGATATCGACGGCTATCAAATTATTCGAGAAATCAAAGCTTTTTCCCCGGATATACCGGTTATTTTCATTTCTGCTCGCGATGCCGATCTTGACCGAATAGTTGGGTTAGAAATGGGGAGCGATGATTACCTTCCCAAGCCTTTTCTTCCTCGGGAATTGGTGATTCGATGTCGAAAAATTTTAGAAAGAACTTATGAAAAAAGCCTCAATGCAACATCAGAAAACTATATCCATCTCCCTCCTTATACCATTAATACTGACACCAGAAGCGTTCATAAAGAAAAACAACTCATCGAGTTGACTTCGAAGGAATTTGATCTCCTGTGTATTTTTGCCGAAAATCCTGGAAAGGCTTTTACTCGTGAGCAAATCATTGAGCAGGTTTGGGGGATTGATTATTACGGAACCGATCGAGTTGTTGATGACTTACTGCGGCGCCTTCGCAAAAAAACCCCTGAAATCCGAATTGAAACAATATACGGATTCGGTTATCGATTGGTATCATCATGATGATGAAAAACCTGCCACTCGCCATTCAAATTTGGTTGATTTTTGCCCTTTTAATCATTGTTGTAACAGTAGCTTTGCTTTTAATTATTCCTTTTTCATTGGATCGTTTTTTTATTAATGAAATTTATGCCAACATTGAGAACGGTCAGGATACTTTTCAATCAGGAGAAATTTGGCAATTTCCCAGAAATTTACCTCCTATTGTAAATGATGAAGCCGACCAAAACATTCGAACGGTACGACACCTTTTGTTTAACAACGATAAACAAATATTCCCGCCCAATCCACTACCAAGATCGGTATTAGAAAACTTTATAAAAATAGCTCAATCACAAGAAATGGATTTACAACGATATCAAGAAGTCATAAGAGGAAACCGCATGTTTTACGTAATACGCCGAATTTCCTCACCAACGGGTAATTTTTATTTACTTTCCTATATGTGGGATAGTTATCGCCAAAACTTGGTCCGTACCCTGTTCCGTCAGCTTTCTTGGGTGATGGGGATGGTATTTGTTCTAAGCTGGATTCCGGCCATTATATTAGCCCAATATCTCACTAAACCTTTGGTTTTTTTGGAAAAACATGTCAGTCAAATAGCCAAACAAAACTGGGAAGAGCCAGTCGTCATTCAACGAGAGGATGAAATTGGTCGCCTGGCGAAGTCAATCGATGTTTTAAGAAATCGTTTAATTAGACAAAATGAGATACAACAAAATTCCTTGCAAAACATTTCCCACGCCCTCAAAACTCCGGTAATGGTCATAAGGAGCTACGCTCAGTCAATTCTTGATGGAATCTTTCCTAAAGGAAATCTGGAGGCTTCGGTTTTAGTAATCGACCAAGAAGCTGAGCGTTTACAAAAAAGAAATCGGGATCTTTTATATCTAACTAAACTTGACGTCCTTAACACTATTAATCAATCTCAAGACCAGTATCGACTTGATGAACTGATCATAGATGTCATGAACCGTTTCCAAGTAAGAAGAAAGGATATCAAGTGGATTACTGATCTTGAGGATACGAACTATTCCGGTGATTATGAACAGTGGACTGTGGCCCTGGAAAATTTATTGGATAATCAAGTCCGATATGCTCATAATACCATATCAATTTCACTCAAGGCTCAGCCCAACTCCCAAATTCTCATCCAGGTTGGAAATGATGGACCTCCAATCGAAGAAAAGACTATGAAAACACTTTTTGAGAAATTCCATCCTGGCATGAAAGGCGAGTTTGGACTCGGTCTATCTATAACTGCAAGGATCATTAAACTCCATGGTGGTACCATATCGGTTGCTAATCAGGAAAAGGGTGTTGCCTTCTCTATTTTAATTCCAGCTCAAAAATCATGACGAGTGAATTTTAATACTCTTCATAGGTGGTTTTTAATTTTTGATCCCGTTCTGCCCGCTCAATAGCTAACTCGATGAGACGAGTTATTAAGTCTTTATAAGATAAACCACTTGCTTCCCAAAGCTTGGGATACATACTGATCTGGGTAAACCCTGGAATAGTGTTCACCTCATTTACCAAGAGTTTTCCATCCTCCTGCAAGAAAAAGTCAACACGTGCCATTCCTTCGATTTCTAGTACTTGGAAGACTTTTAACGCCGCTTCTTGAATTTTTTTTATTAAATTATCAGGCAACTTGGCTGGAACCTCAAGATTTGCACCATTCTCATCCAGATATTTTGCTTGGTAAGAATAAAATTCGTGGTTGGGTTTAATTTCACCCGGAAGGGACGCTTCCGGATGTTCGTTTCCTAGTACTGAACATTCGATTTCTCTGCCCAGTATACATTCTTCTATTAATATTTTTTGATCATAAAGAAAGGCTATATCGATGGCTGGCTTAATTTCATCAACAACTTTCACTTTGCTAATTCCCACTGAAGATCCCAGATTAGCTGGTTTTATAAAAAGAGGAAGACCGAACTCGGCTTGGATTTGAAGTGGATCAATTCTATTGCTATCTACCTGACGAACAACTTGATAATGAGGGATAGGAATATCAGCATCACGAAGCAGGCGTTTGGTTACCTCTTTATCCATACCAATGGCTGATCCCAGTATTCCGGCACCAACAAAGGGAATTCCGGATAACTTTAAAAAACCTTGAATTGAACCATCCTCACCGTTGGTACCATGTAATACCGGAAATACGACATCAACAGGTTTTGTTTTTTCCTGGGTTGATAGTTGGTATAAAAAATCGACCTTTCGGCCAGGTATCAACGCGAGTTGTTGATCGATCTTATTGGTAAGAGATTTCAATCGACGGCTTGCATTATATTCAAGAAAGATTTGTTCATCACTGAAGTGCCATCCACCTTGTTTGTCAATACCAATCAGTACAACATCGTATTTTTCCTTATCAATAGATTCATATATGCTCTGTGCTGATAAAATTGATATTTCATGCTCAACCGACTGACCACCAAATAATATTCCTACTTTAATTTTAGATTTCAATTGGGTATTAGCTCCTTTAATAATCAAAAAGTATTCAATGAATTATATATCATATTATGGAAACGAATTATCAATCATGTAAATATAACATCGTTTTACGTTACCGTCATCCTGAGCGGTGCTTTCCCGCGTGAGGATCTCATCTTTTCATCATTATAAAAAATACTAAATGAGATTACCACGTCGCATAGGACGCTCCTCGCAATCAGGCTGTGTCATAATTATTCTGTAAATTTTTTACCACCTCTTATGTTAATATTTTACAGTAATATTGGGAATAGATAACCAAAAAACTGAAGATAAATAGAATGTATCCTCCACTTTCAAGCTCTTCTTGGTGTATGAAAGGGATTGTGACACAGTCTGAATGACGGAGCAGGAAAAAATCCAAATCCCCCTAACCCCCTTTGCTAAAGGGGGAGATTGGTTCATGAGTATATATTTTCATCCTCATCTGGTGTTGCAAAGGAGCATGAGGGTCTATCCTGAAAAAACACGGGCATGATAAATCAAGCCCCTACAAAAGATTTAAAATTGTAGGGGCGACAATTTATTGCTCCCGATTAAAGTAGCGACATGCCATGGCATGTCGAATCCTGGACTTTCACCCTCATCCCCTTTCGCACACTCCCATCAAGGGAGAAAGAACTCTGAATCGTCATTGCGAGGAACGGAGTGACGTGGCGATCTCATGAGCTCAATCTTTTTTATTCCTCTCCCTTTGGATAAAGGGAGAAGGTTTGAGATTCGATTATTTAAAAAGTATATTAGTAATTTCATTGTTACTTCGTGCTCCTATAGGATAGAGTGTATCAATATTTTGCATTTTCATAAAAGCCAAAAAAAAGATACAATATCCATAGGTCCAAATTAAACCGAAAAGAAGAAAGGATAAATATAGTCTTGATGCACACCGAGTATCGCTTAATAAAAACAATTAATGATATTCACCCACTTTTATCATCTTTGAATGAAAACTCAATCATTGCAATTGATACCGAAACGACCGGGCTTGATCCTTTTCAAAACCGAGTTCGGTTGATCCAAATTGCATCCATTAATCAACCAGTATTCTTAATAGATTTTTGGAAAGCATCTCATGATATTATTGCCTCTTTGAATAAAATTTTTGCTTCACCAACTCTAAAAATTTTTCACAATGCCAAGTTTGATCTCAAGTTCTTAATAAAATCTGGATTCATTGTTTGTGGCCCTTATTTTGACACCATGTTAGCCGCGCAGATTTTGTCAGCCGGCCAAAAAAGCCATGGTTTTAAGTTATCAGACTTGGCTCGTGAGGAATTAAATATTGACCTTCCTAAGGAGTTACAAAACAGTGATTGGAGTAATGAATTAAGTAATGAACAATTAAATTACGCGGCTCGTGATGCTCAAGTATTGCTGGAAATTTACCCTTGTCTTCTTTCAAAACTGGAAAAATCAAACTTATTTTCAACTTCAAAATTAGAATTTGAGTGTCTCCCAGCTGTCGTAGAAATGGAACTCAGTGGCATGCTGCTTCACACCGAAAAATGGGAAACATTAACCAAAGAACTGGAAAAAAACCAAAACGATTTAGCGGCGACTCTTCGTCAAAAACTTAGTGAAGGATTTAAGAGAATTCAACGACTCCCATTTATGGAGGATCAAACCACTGAGCGGCCGCCTCTTAACTTAGATAGCCCTAAACAAATGTTGGAAGCCTTACAGCAGTTGGGTATTCCCTTAAAAACCACCTCTCACGAAGAACTGTCTCAATTAAGCCGTCAATTTCCAGTTATTCAAGCTCTAATCGATTATCGCAAAGTAACCAAAGTGCTTCAATCTTTTGCCAGTGCTCTCCCTAAATATATCCATCCGGTAACCAATCGAATTCATCCTGATTACTGGCAAATTGGAACTGCTACTGGGCGTTTTTCCTGTCGAAATCCCAACCTGCAACAAATCCCTCGAGATCAGATTTTTCGAGAATGTTTTATTCCATCAGAAGGTAATCTCCTTATAATCGGCGATTACTCTCAAATCGAACTTCGTGTTGCAGCAGAAATCAGCCATGATCAAAGAATGACCGATGCTTTTCAGCAAAACCAAGATATCCATTGCTTGACTGCCTCCCTTTTAATTGGAAAAGATTTCGATAAAGTTACCAAAGAAGAAAGGCAAGCCGCAAAAGCAGTTAATTTTGGCCTTTTATATGCCATGGGAGCTCGAGGCTTAAAGCTCTATGCTCAAAATTCTTATGGGGTCGAGATGACCGACCAACAGGCAATTGATTTCCGTAAGCGTTTTTTTGAAGTATATCAAGGGATAGCTTCCTGGCAAAAAGAACTCAGTAACAGTCGTCTTAAGGAAATTCGAACCCTTAACGGACGATTAAGACTGTGGGAGGATAAACCCCGGATTACAGAACTCTTTAATACTCCAATACAAGGAACAGCTGCCGATATAATTAAAAAAGCCTTGGCTCTATCTTTTCCTTATTTAAATAGCAATGATATTCATCTCATTGGAACTGTCCACGATGAAATTATCCTTGAATCACCTCAAGAAAAAGCCCAAGAAATCTTCCATTTCTTGAAAGAAACAATGATAAAGGCTGGAAAAATATATATTCAACAAGTCCCCATAGAGGTAGACATTGTTATCGCAAAAAATTGGTCTGAAAAGTAATTCTAAGAAGAATTTTTAAGAAGAAGGAGAAAGAAAATGTCGGTTTGTGAGCATATTGAATTTCAATGCCCCAGTTGCAACTCATCGCAAACAGTTGAGATCTGGAGATCAATTAATACTCAAGAAAACCCTGAATTGAAAAAAGAACTTTTTGAGGGAAGAGTTAACGTTTTTCACTGTCTTGAGTGTGACTTCGAAGGAAGCCTTCCAGTGGATTTGCTTTACCACGATGTTGGCAATCAATTTTGCGTTCAGTTTTTTCCTTTTGAATGGGTACTTGACGATAAATTCATCCAACGTTTTCGCTTCCAAGATGGAAATGTGGTTTTTGACCTTCAAAAGGATATTTTAAATCTTCCAGCTTACCTTCAGAATTTCCAAATTACTTTTAATATGAATGAAATGATTCGATACATCATTTTTTTGGAAAAAGTTCTGCAGGCTGGTAAAAATAGGTGAAAATAAAAAACCACAGATTCCAACAAACCTTCCAACTTTAATTTTTTCTTCAGGGAATTCGAGCTCTCCAATTCCCCGTAGGAACATCAGGCTTTAACCCTCAGTTCTTAAAGCTTTCCAATTTCTCGGAACCTGCGGTAACAATATTAAATATCAAATTTCATAAAAAGTCAAGATTAATTGGTATTGTGCCGACAATTTTGAGATGAATTACCCACCAATAATACTTAAAGGAGAAAATAGATTATGGCTAAGAAATGGCTTACCCGAGATGATTCAATCAAATACCTCAATGAAGCTTTTTATGGTCATCTTGCGACCGTGAGTAATAATCGGCCTTATCTGGTCCCAGTTAATTATGTTTTTCATCAAAATCATCTCTATATCCATTCCGCACTTCAAGGACAAAAACTCGAAAATATTCGGGCAAACTCTCGAGTTTGTTTCGAGGTTAGTCACCCCATCCAGCTTCTCCCCGGGAAAAAACCCTGTCAATTTGGAGTTCATTACTGGAGTGTTTTGGTTTTTGGTCAGGCAAGCATCCTTGATGACTTAAATTTAAAAATAGCAGCTCTGAAGCTCTTCATCAAAAAATACAACCATGATGACAATTTAGCTCCCATGGATTCTGATGATATTCAGAAGGTTGCTATTATTGATATACGTATCGAAACTATCTCTGGCAAGGCAAATTATTAAAAAAGGAAGTTATAATATGGGAGTTATTCTATTTCTTTAATATAATATTTATCGTCATTTTCCTGAAAAAACATTATTCCCTGGTCTGAAACCAGATGGATTTTGGCAATAATTTTTTCGGCTTTTTCTTCAGAAGCTGGTTTTGTCTGACATTTGCTAATTTCAAACATTATAATATAAGGAAATAGCACGCCTTCTTCTTTGAAATCACAATTAAAAATAAAGCTTTCTTTCTCTCGATCTCCATGCTGATCAAAAAGAAAATTTCCCAAGCTATATAAAATATACTTCCCTCGATATTTTTCGATTCCTTGAATAACATGGGGATGATGTCCAATAATCAGATCAACACCGTTATCAATAAGCTGATGAGCAATTTCGACTTGATGGGGGTGGGGGAGAGATTCATACTCCAACCCCCAGTGGAGAGAGACGATGATAAAGTCCACCTGATCGCGGATGTCTTGAAGGGCAGAAATAAATTCATCCAATCCAACTTGACATGGGCCTGAAGACTTCGGATCAACTTTCTCGATTTGAAGAGGATAACCAAGGAATGCAAAGAAAGATAAAGTTAATCCATTTTTATAAATTATAACCGGTTTTAGGGCTTCTTCTTGATTCTCTCCAGCACCGAAAGGATACAATCCGGCATTTTTAAGATTATCAATAGTATCTATTAAAGCAAGATTACCATAATCCATTATATGGTTGTTAGCTAAAGAAACGAGGTTTATGCCTGCTTTTTCAAGCACAGCAACATAAGAAGGGTTACCTCGAAATATAAACTTTTTCTTTAATGCTTCACCCCGCTCAGAAAGAGGGCCTTCCAGGTTGCCAAGCACCAAATCTCGGTTTAATAAATATAAGTCTATTCCTTTTAAAGGATAATCTTGCCCCTTTTTTTCAATAATCATTCGTATCCCACGGTCAAGAAGAATATCCCCCACCGCTGAAAATCGAACTGCTTTTTCAACCGAAAAAGCAGTTAGAGATAATTGATTGATTATTATGAAAATAAATAAAAAAATTGTAAATTTCCTGTATACCATTTGTTTCAATCCTGTTAATACAAATTTACCATAAACATCTTAACGCTCTCATCCCGAGGCTTCGTTTTTCGAAGCCTTGAAGATCTCATCTGACGCCGCCGGTGTCATCCTGAACGGTGCTTTCCCGCGTGAGGACCTCATCTGACCCCGCCGGTGTCATCCTGAGCCCTCGCTTTTCGAGGGCGTGAGGATCTCATCTTTTCATTTTTTAAAAAAAATTACTAAATGAGATTGCCACGTCGCTGCGCTCCTCGCAATGACGGAGCAGGTGGATGAGATTGCCACGTCGCTGCGCTCTCCTCGCAATGACGGAGCAGGTGGATGAGATTGCCACGTCGCTGCGCTCCTCGCAATCAGACTGTGT
>Ga0334887_1005601_pt1 | contig 10375 bp, 7 predicted proteins | sample GraSluR1_MG_10_FD_207217 | JGI IMG/M metagenome (GOLD analysis project Ga0334887, IMG submission 207217) | Sludge microbial communities from methane-producing bioreactor in Wageningen University, Netherlands - Granular Sludge_18_07-R1 | ecosystem: Engineered > Bioreactor > Anaerobic >...
CGGTCTTTCGCGTCTCGCCTCGTCTTTCCGCCCTCCGCCCCATCCCCGCATCCGGGCCTGCGGCCCGGATGCGGGGATGGGGCGGAGAATAGGCTTGCTCATAGATGGCACGCGGTGGCACACCCGCAAATGAGCCGGGACCACTGCTCAAGAGCAGTGGCACAGGGTGGCACGCCCGTTGATGTGTCGGGAGCGCTGCGTAAGAGCAGTGGTACATGCCGACCCGGGGCTTCGCGGCGTCAGTCGAAGTGGGGCTGAATCATCGAGAAGTCCTTCAGGTCCACGTCGGTGTCGCCGTCCGCGTTCGCGCAGGCGCAGTGCGGGGCGTGCGGGACGTCCGGTCCGGCCAGGCAGTCAGCGATCAGCGGCCAGTCGGCGAGATCGACGACGAGGTCGTTGTTGCAGTCGCCCGGTTGCGACGGGCCGGGGCCCAGGTACACATCGCGAATGTCAACGTGTGCCTCGCCGAAGCGGGCTGCTTCTTCACCCTCCACGTACAACGCATGCCCGCTGAACAGGATCTGCGCAACCTGCGTGGGGTCGAACAAATCGTCGGCCACGAGGATGTCCAGCGGTGCTTCGATGGTCTGCCACGCGGGATACGTCGGGTCGGGTTGCGGGCCGTACAGCGCACCGAGATCCGCAGTGTAGCCCATGGTATCCAGCAGCGTGACATAGATCGGGGCGTACCGGTAGGGGACCGGATACGCCTCGCTCTGGTAGTAGCGGGCGGTGAAGCGCAGCATGAGCCCGGGTTCCGTGATGTTGGCCGGATCATGGCAGGCCCATCGCAGATCGATGATCGGTCCGGACCAGGCCTGGCTGGTCGGGAACAGGACGCGGGTAAACGCATGCAGGCCGTCATTGAGGAACAGCAACTCGGTGGGCGGCTCGGCCTGGATCGCGTCGAGGTTCGGGTCGCTTGGGTTGTGCAGGTTGATCTGCTGATCCATCGGGAAGACGGCCGGCAGCGGCATGCCGCCCTCGCCGAGCTGGACAGGCCGTCCTCGTCGTAGGTCGTCAGCTTGATCTCGGACGGACCGAGCGGCAGGGTGACGACAATGTCCGGATAGTCGCCGTCGTAGAGGACGTTGTTGTTGAGGGTCCAGACCCAGCGGGTGATCGGGCCGTCGGGGTCGTAGCTGCCGCCGCCGCTGACCGGCGTCGGATACCGCGGGCAGCCCGGCGGGGTTGTCGGCGTGGACGGCGGCGTGGTGACGGGCGGGTTCCCGGGGATGCACCACCAGAAGGTGGGAGGGTCCCAGTTGTCCGGCGCGGAATAGAGCCCGTCACTCAGCACGTCGGCATAGAGGTACCATGGCCCCGCGTAGGGGCAGTCATGCACGTGATGCTGCAAGGCGCCGCCACGGTGATTGGTGATGAACAGACCGCTGTGGGCGATCGGATCTCCGTCGTTCTTGGACGGGAGGCCAGGCCCCAGCTCGTACCAGTAGAGGGACCACTCGTGGAAGGTGCGCGTCCGGCGGGCGTTGGTGTCGACGATGTACACGGGCTCGCCGACGCGGTAGATGTCTTTGTCGACGTGGACGGTGATTTCCAGGTCACTCGGCCGGAACATGCAGGTTTCCCCCTGCTCGGGGTTGTGGCCGTTGCCGTTGATATCCTCCCCGCCGTCGAAATCGCCGTCGTTGTCCGAGTCGCAGTCGGACTCGGATCGGAGTCCGTCGCCGTCCCAGTCGGAGAAGGACAGGGCGTCGTTCTCGTGGCCGGGATGGTATGTGTCGTGGAAGGTGTAGTTGCGGATCTCCTCCTTATCGGGGACCTGGTCCTCGTCCGTATCCGGATTGGTGGGGGATGACTGAAGCGCTCGGGGCATCCCCTCGTCAAAATCCATGATCCCGTCGCCGTCGGAGTCGGTGGTGACCGAGGCTTCCTGCATCCGGCCGGTCACACCCGCGGTGGGCTGCAGCCAGACGGCGTCGAACCGGTTGGTGCGGTGCTGGCGCCAGTACGGCGAGGGCGACCCGGCGATGACGTAGCTGAACACGTGCGGGTGATGGGGCCCGCGCCACGGGTCGTGGGCATAGACGATCTGGCAGTTGGTGCCGCTCGTTGTTGTGAATTCGAAATAGAGGGTCGGCACCAGGCAGTGGCCGGGCACGGCAGCGACGAAGCACTCGCGTTCATCGATCCACTGTTTCATCTGCGCGAAGGTGAAGTTGCCGGGACCGACGTATTGGTAGTTGATGGCGGCGCCGTTCAGCGCCCAGGACAGGACGGTGGTGATTCGTCCGTCGCTGCTTGGCCGGTCGTGGCCCAGGTCACCTTCCGGCTGGGGGCGTTGCGAGTTCCAGTTTTCGTAGGCGATCCGATCCTGGCTCAGGTCGCCGCCGTGCCTGCCGTTGACCATCGCGATGGATGCGGCCCAGCAGTAGTTTCGGCCGTGTCGACAGCCGCTGGTCTCCGGGCTTTGGTTCGGGTGGGGCTGGTCCCAGGCACAGCTTCCGGTTTCCGGACACCCCGGGCGGGTATGAGGATCCCTATCGGTCCACAGGCACAGCAGGTTCGTATCCTTGCGCTGGTACTTGAACGGGCATGCCCGGCAGAGCTGCGCCTCCAGGCTTTTCAGATCCGGGTTGACCACGAACATCCAACCGGCGGCCCAGGGCGTGAAGTCGACCCCGAATTGGGCGCGCACGCGCCAGAAATAGACATTGGCGGACAGGGTCAGGCCGGGCGCATATGCCGCGTCGGGCAGGCCGGTGGCGTGAACCAGCGTGGTGGCGAACGTGTGGTCGGTGGCCAATTGGAATTCGTAGGCGGTCACGCCGGGGAGGGGCGTCCAGGTGAACGTGGCCGGTGTCGTGGTGAACACGTCGCGGTTGCTCGGTGAAAGTTGAATCGGGTTTTCGACCGTGTAGGCCCGGTGGTGCGCGTACAGGGAAATCGGCACGATGCGCCAATCGTCGGGCAGATTGCGGTCGAAGCCGTCGAAACATCGCGCCAGCGAGTCGCCGGTCAGGAGCTCGTCGGTGGGTACGAAAGCGCCGGCGGTCCACAGGCCGGCGTTGACCGCGTGGTCGTGAGCAACATCGGGAAGGTATATGCCGTTGCGGCTCCAGGCGACGAAGTCGACGAGGGTCGCTTCGCCGGGGGGGCCGTTGTACAGCGCGCATGCGTCGTGGGCCGGGTCAAACGGCAGGCCGATCGGGCCAAGGAACAACTCTCCGGCGCCGTCCGTGAAGTCCAGATCGTCGGGTCCGGCCGTCAGATAGAGCGTGAGGAAGCATCCGTCCGGCAGGTCCAGGGGCGGCAGGATGATGGCCGGCATGCCGTCGCCGCGGGCGATCGTCCAGTTGGCGAGATCCACATGGCCGGGGCCGTTGTTGTACAGCTCGATGCGCGTGGCGGCACTCTGCAGGTCGTCCCGGCCGATACTGGCGGGATCGTAGACGATCTCGTTGAGCAGAAGGCCGGCCGTTGCGTTCGGGCTGCTCGCGGCCAGCACCAGGGCCAGGGCCAAAAAGGGAATCACGGCCTGACCCGCTCCACGCGTGCCGCGCGTCGACTGTCTGGACATCATGTGTGGCTCCTTGGATGCGGCCGAATTCAAGACGTGTGTCCGGCCGATGCCGTATTTTTCGGTCGGCAGGACGTTGGGGGGGGCCTGATTGGCGTATCGGACATGCCCTTCCCCGCCAGAACCTGCACCAACCCGCTCATGCGCCTCCGATCAACGGAAGAGCGCAACTGCGACCTCAGGCAGTATTATCTCTTAAAGCACGTTCGCATTCAAGCGGGATGCGAAGTTTCGACACGTCGAATGACTGGAACCCGCTGCGAATTCGGTAGTTGCCGCATGTTTCGACGAGTGGTTCAGAAGTGCAGTTGCGGGGAGTCGGTGAAGCGGGCGGAAACGCGCCAGCGGGTGGCGTTGGCGCTGGGAGAGAGGGGTTCGACACGCACGACCTGGCCTTCGGTGTGCACCCGGCCGGGGTAGGGGGAGTGGCCGTCACCGGGGGGTACCAGCAGATCGACCGTCAGGCGGGTGCCGAGGGCGAGGCCGGGGCAGTCCGTCTCGAAATTGACGCCGCCGCAGCTTACGTCTCTGCAGACCGAGCGATGGACGGGGGGCGGTTCGCCATTGTGGCCGTTGATTCGATACTCCAACGGCAGCCGAATGGCCAATCGTCGATGCCTGCGCCGGTCTGCGTCGCACATGGCCGACTCTCGAAACGCCCGCTCCCCCGCATGATACAAGGCTGTTGCCATGCCCTGCTTATCGGCTGACAGGAACGGTGCCATCCCGCACAATTCGGGATCGGTCCCTGGCGGATCATCAGTAAGGGCCGCCGGAACGGGCTGTTATGGGACTTCCCCACAGGGGGGTCTGGTCGATCGGACGAAACCGGCCTTGGCAGACGTTGACGGGCGGCAACACGGTCGGGGCGTTCGTGTGGCGTTTCGCCAATGCGAGGACGGCCCGGGCCGCCGTTTCGCGGAATCACACCCATCCTCGTACAATGCCCCCACCGGCCGGCGGAAGGCCGGAACTGGCAGGAGGATATGGCAAAGCTGATCGCATCCGTAACGGGAAGCACGCTGGATGCCCTCCGGCCACTGGCCGACCAAGCCCTTGCGGCCGGTGCGGACCGGATCGAGCTGCGGCTGGACGGACACGCCTCGCCCGGCCCGTCGTTTCGGGAATGGGTGGCCGGCTTGCCGGCAGGCCGATGGATCGTCACGTGCCGATCGACCGCGGAGGGTGGGGCCTCGGATGCGTCGCCGGAGGTCCGCGCCCGGCTGCTGGCGGACCTGGCGGGCGAAGGCCGGGGGATCGTTGATTTCGAGTACGCATTCTGGCGCGCGTCGGAGGACGTTCGAAGACGCCTGGAACCGTTGCGGTCGGTGGGGCTCTCGGGCGAGCCGAGGTTGATCCTCTCGTCGCACTGTTTCGAGGGCCGACCGGCCGATCCGGCCGGGCTTCTGCGGGAGATCGCAGCGGTCGGCGGCGTGGTGCCGAAAGTCGCCTGGATGTCGCAGAACATCTGCCACAGTCTGGAGGCGCTGGAGTTGGCGCGGCAGTCGCCGGTGCCGGCCATCGTCATCTGCATGGGTGAGGCCGGGCTGCCTTCGCGCCTATTGGCCGGTAAGGTGGGTGCGTACGGAACGTATTGTGCGGCGGAGTCCGGCGGCGAAGCGGCGCCGGGGCAGATTTCGCTTGCGCAAATGCGTGAGGTCTTTCGGTGGGGCGAGATCGGACGCGGCACACGTGTGCTGGGTGTGATCGGCTGGCCGGTGGCTCATTCCATGAGCCCGCTGCTGCACAACCTGGCGTTTGCGCGGGCGGGCGTGGATGCGGTGTATCTGCCGTTGGCTGTGAATCCGGACGGCGAGGTGCTGGAGTCGTTTCTGGACAGGTGTCTGCAGGCGGATTGGCTGAACGTGCGCGGGTTCAGCGTCACCGTGCCGCACAAGGCTCGCGTGCTGGCGTACCTGGGCGACGCCGCGGACGAACTGGCGCGACAGATCGGGGCGGTCAACACGCTGGTGGCGGAGGAGGGACGATACCGCGGTCACAACACAGACTACTCCGGAGCGCTGGATGCGCTGACCGAGGGGTTGGAGTCGGACCGGACGGGCCTGAGGAACATGGAGGTGGACGTGCTGGGCGCGGGCGGCGCCGCTCGGGCGGTGGCGGCGGGCCTGCGTTCGTGCGGTGCCCGCGTGACATTGATCAACATTGTTCACGAAGATGCCGTTCGCCTTGCGGACGAGTTTGCCTGCGAGGTCCGGCCCTGGGCGGATCGCGGCCAGGGACGGGGTGCCGTCCTCATCAACTGCACGAGCGTGGGGATGTGGCCGGAGGTGGATGCCACGCCGATGCCGCCGGAGGCCCTGCCGCGGTATGGGGCGGTGTTTGACGTGGTATATAACCCATTAGAAACAATGTTGTTGCGCGACGCGGCGGCCGCAGGGTGCCGGACGATTTGCGGGGTGGAGATGTTCGTTCACCAGGCGGCGGGGCAATTCCGGCTCTGGACCGGGCGGGAGGCCGACGTGGGGCTGATGCGGCAGTTGGTGATTGGGGAGTTGACCCGTCATGGCTGATCGTCGGCCGCCGAACCTCGTGTTGATCGGCTATCGCGGGTCGGGCAAAACCACGGTAGGCCGGGGGGTGGCCGATCGGCTGGGTTTCCGGCTGGTCGACACGGATGCATTGATTGTATCCGAGGCGGGGATGCCAATCGCTTCGATCTTTGAGCAGGAGGGTGAATCGGGCTTCCGCGAGCGCGAAGCCTGTGTTGTGCGGGCCGTGATGGATGGCGAGGGGCAGGTGGTCAGCATGGGCGGGGGCGCGGTTCTGCGGGACGACAATGTGGCCTGCATGAGGGCGCGGGGATTCGTGGTCTGGCTGACCGCTCCGGTCGAGGCGCTTTGGCGGCGGATTCAGGCGGATGCCGCGACCGAGGCCAACCGGCCGGCGCTGACGTTGCTGCCGGGCATCGAGGAGGTGGAGGCGGTACTGGCGGCCCGCACGCCGCGGTATCGAGCGGCGGCGCATGTCGAGGTGGATGCCTCGGCGGAGTTGAGGTTGGTGGCGGAGGCGGTGCTGGCCGCCTACGGCTCGTCGTTCTGAGCGGGGGGTGCCGAGTCGATTTCGGAGTCTTTGCTGTCCAGGGGGTTTTCGAAGCCCTTGCGTTCGCAGAGGGCGTTGATCAGCACGGTGAAATCCCGGATCCAGTAGTCGTCCAGCCGGACGGTGGCGTCTTGAGCGTCGCGGCGGTACTGGAGCTCCATCCATCCCTTTTCGCGATAGCGGGCGGCGTCCAGACCGGTCATGGCCTCGAACGGGATCAGCGGCCTGCCGCTGACCTTCAGGCCCTGGTCGTTGAGTTGCGCGGAGTAGGTCAGGACGCGGAGGTAATGCACGATCAGGGGGATGCCGACTATCGCCAGCACAAGGGCGAGGATCTTCTGAGTGCGGATGTCCAGTTCGGTCTTGTACGCAGCCGTCGCCCGGCGGATGTTGCCACGGGGGATGACGTCTTCGCCGATGGTGGTGACCTTCATGGCGACGGCCGGGCCGAACCAGTAAAAGGAGAGCCCGTCGTCGCTCTGATGGTCTGGATCGCCGAGCACCTCCCTGACTTTTTCCAGGCTGGTGAGCTGGTCGGCGACGATTCGTTCGGTGTTCCTGACGGTGACGCGCCCGTTGATCGGCGGGTGTTCCAGGGGCACCATGTCGGGTTGGCCCTTGCGGATCTGGTCGAGGTTTTTGCGGGGATAGCCGATGTAGCCGTCATAGGCGAAGTAGGCGCCGAAGACGACGACCATGCCCACAAAAATGCCCTTCCGGATGATCTGTTCGAGAGTGACTCTGGATCGGATTTCTGCCATCGGGCGTTACCCCACCGTTGAGGACGTGGACCTGTTGCCTGCCCGCGATCGGGCGCCGGCCACTGAAGCCGGCGCCCACATGGTTCCCGGTCTTGTGGCTTTTTTCAAGTAGTCCGGCCGTGTACGGTGTTTGCCCTGTCCGGCGTGGAGTTGAAACCGGCGCCGGATACGGCAATAATCCATTGTGGGACGGTCGATTGCGACCCGATGCCTCGTGTGGGAAGCGAGTTCATTGATGAACAACCATTTGGGCGCGGTGTGCGATGAGTTCTACGTCAACTCCCGCCTGCATCTGAAGATCGAAGTGATGCCGGAGCCGGAGCCGGTGTTGCGTTTTCTTGAGCGGATTTCGAAATCCTTTCCGACCATGCGCAAGTTGCGGCAGCGGGAGGACGGCGGTGTTGTGCTGGAGGAGAGCGTCCACGCGCGGTCGCCGCGTCGCTGGCTGCGGCTGGACCCGACGAGCCTGCGGTTCGGGTACTATGCCATCCCGGCCATGGCGGACATTCGGGCCATGGCCGACGTGATTCTGGAGCACGCGCCATATTACCTGAACTTCAGCGAGCTGAACTACGACCACCTGGACGTGACGTACGGGTTTGACCTGGACTTCCGCGGGAACCACGACCAGCTTCTGGCGGAGACGTTCTGGTCGGACCATCCGTTTGCCGGGCTGCTGCTGGGCGAAGAGGCGGCGCACGTGATCGAAAGCCAGCCGTACCTGGGCATCGCGCTGACGCAGGAATGCGACCTGCAGGCGTACGCGGAGATCCGGTCGCGCAGCTCCACCTACGAGGTTCGGGCGGGCGACTTCGACTCGGGCCCCATCAGCATCTACCTGACGGTTCGTCAGTACTGGGGCTTCGAGCAGCCGACCTCGCCGGTGGATACGCATCGCCGGCTGGTCGAAATCGCGGACGAACTGGCGGGCGGCCGCGTGGTGCCCATCCTGGTTAACCCCCTGGCGCAGGCGATCGCCGGGAGACGGTAGATCGGCTGTTAGGCTATAGACCGTAGGTCGCCCCGGCGACTCGCTGTGGCGAGCTGTAGGCTGTAGGTGTGCCCGCTCGGCCGATCCGGGCGTGCCGAGACCCTCTCGGCCCTCGACGTCATCCGCACTTGATCTGTGCGCGTCCTTCCGGCAGAATCCATCGTCTGGCGACCTTCGGACCTGTCCTGCGTTGAGAATGCGATCATGAGCGACGGCGGCATCACAACCCGCGTGCTGGTGGGCATGGAAATCCACGTGCAGTTGGCCACGCGGACGAAGCTGTTCTGCGGCTGCGCGGTCGAGTTCGCCGCGGTGCCCAACAGCCGCGTCTGCCCGGTCTGCGCGGGGATGCCGGGCGTGCTCCCGGTGCTGAACCGGCAGGCGGTCGAGTTCTCCATCGCGGTGGGGCTGGCCCTGAACTGCCGCGTCGCCCCGTTCACCAAGTGGGACCGCAAGAGCTACTACTACCCCGACCTGCCGAAGAATTACCAGATCAGCCAGTATGACCTGCCGCTGGCGGCCGACGGTTTCTTCGACGTGGACGACAACGGCCGGACCGAGCGGGTGCGCATCCGCCGGGCCCACCTCGAAGAGGACGCCGGCAAGAACATCCACGACACGCCGGGCTGCACGCTGGTGGACCTGAACCGGGCGGGCACGCCGCTGCTGGAGATCGTGACGGAGCCGGACATTCAGTCGGCCGAGCAGGCCTACGCGTTCGCCACGGAGCTCCAGCGGCTGGTCACGTACCTGGGGGTCAGCGAAGGCAACATGCAGAAGGGGCAGATGCGCTTCGAGCCGAATATCAACGTGATCATCACGCGAGACGGCGTGGAATACCGCACGCCCATCAGCGAGGTGAAGAACCTCAACAGCTTTCGCAGCGTGCGTGATGCCATCGCCTACGAGGCCCGCCGGCAGGTCCAGGAATGGCAGCGCGACAACGACTACGTGCTCGGCAAACGCCCGAACGAAAACCGCGGCTGGCTGGATGATCGCGGCGTCACGGAGTTCCAGCGCGGCAAGGAGGCCGCCCACGACTACCGCTATTTCCCCGATCCGGACCTGGTGCCGGTGGAAATCGACGCGGCCTGGCTGGATCGCGTGCGCGGGCAGATGCCCGAACTGCCACGGCCACGGCAGGCCCGGCTGGAGAAGGAACTGGGGCTTTCGCCGAAAGACGTGGAAATCATCGTGACGGACCGCGCGACGGCAGACTTGTTTGAAGCCGCCGTGGCCGCGGGCGGGCCGCCCGACGTGCTCGCCCGGCAGTTCGTCAACGTGTGGTCTGCGCTGGCCAACGAGCACGGTGTGGCGGTGGCCGGTCTGCCGGTGGACGGCGCCCGCATGGGTCGCCTGGCGCGGCTTACCACGGACGGCACCGTCAGCGCCACCGCGGCCAAGCAGATTGCGGAGCGGATGCTCGAATCACAGGACGATCCGGCCGCCCTGGCGGAATCCCTCGGCCTGGTGCAGGTGCAGGATGCGGATCAGACGGCGGCCTGGGTGGCCCAGGCATTTGCGGAGAATGAGCAGGCCGTCCGCGACGCCGCCGCCAACCCGAAGAAGGCGCAGAAGGCCGCGGGCTTTCTCCGCGGCCAGGTGATGCGCATCTCCGGCGGCAAGGCCGACCCCCGCCTGGTCGGCACGCTCATTGAAGAGCGGCTGGCCGAACGGAGAACAGAGATTTGAGAATGAAGAATGGAACAGGCCGGGCAGAACGAGAGCCTTCTTCCATTCGCCATTCTTCATCTGCCATTTCGTCAGGGATATAGGCTTTCGAACAGCGTCTCGAACGAGGCGGGGTAGGGCATCTCGATGTTGGAGTACCAGGTGCCGCTGTTGTAAAGGTCGCTGATGTCCTCGCCTTCGTAGGCGGCGATGCGCAGGTCGGTGCGGCGGTCAAGCTTGTAGGGGCCTTCCAGTTTGTTCCGGGGCAGGCGCCGGCCGTCCTCGTCGAAGGCAATGATGATCTCCGGCAGCAGCGAATACCGCTCGCCGAACCGGACGACCACGCCGTAC
>Ga0334887_1005623_pt1 | contig 10344 bp, 6 predicted proteins | sample GraSluR1_MG_10_FD_207217 | JGI IMG/M metagenome (GOLD analysis project Ga0334887, IMG submission 207217) | Sludge microbial communities from methane-producing bioreactor in Wageningen University, Netherlands - Granular Sludge_18_07-R1 | ecosystem: Engineered > Bioreactor > Anaerobic >...
AAGGTCATCAAAGAACGTCAACGGTATGGTCATCTGTGCGTTGTGTACCTCCTCGAGTGGGCCCTCCATGAGCGCTATGCAGCCCGTTCTGAAGCCACTCAAGATCGGAAGGAGGTCGTCGCGATCTCCTCCCCGACGCCAAATCTGGTCGAGCATCAATCTGCAGCGTGCACGCGCGGCGTCGGCCTACTGCGTCATCTTTGGGAAGCGTGGCAGACGGGCCCCCGCCTCGGGCAGTAGCGGGAATTGCGCGTGAGGCTCATCCTGATACCAGTAGGCGACGCTAGCATAGTCGTTCTCATAGTTGTTGGCATGGCCATGCTCGATAGTCCACACCAGAGAGTGGGTGAAGCGGATGGGATCGGCCAGGTACCAGCGATACATGGCGTTCTTGCCGGAGCAGTCGCGGTTCTCGACCAGGTGAAAGCCGGTGTAGGGCCCGGCATAGGGCCGGTTGGGGCAGGCGCCACCCCCAAAGATCTCTTCGGTGCCAGTGCCGTGATAGGTAGGCGGCCATTGTTCGCCCGGCTTGCCGTCGACAAAGACTAGGTCGTCACCCTCGCCGTACCAGCCACCTGCGATGTTGTCCACCTGCAGGTGCAGACCCACCATCTGCCCGCGGCCCTCAGCCTCCAGGGCGACATAGTTCTCCCTCCCGTCCAGGTTGACGCCGTCCCACCCCGTGACGTTGGGCTCAGCTCCCGGCGCTAGCGTTGTCGGGTTCTCTCGGCGCCACTGGGCATGGAAGCGGCCAACGTTGGCGGACAGAGGGCCAGCATAGCGCTCCAAGTCGATATGATACCAGAAACCGATGGGGTCGGCGGGATGCCCCGGGATGGCATCGTAAGTCAGCTCGACCCGCGCTGACGAAGCGAAAGGCATCGGCAGGTAGAGATTGCAGCCCCAACTCAGCAGACTCTCGGCGCCGAGGTTGACCGTCGCGCCCAGCGAGCGCACCGGCACGGGCGTGCAATGGGGGATGCAGAACAAGTCGCCCAGCGGCGCCTCAACGCTAGGGGAGTCTTCGCCATCCCACCAGGCCCGCAGGACAAGCTGTCGGTAGTGGTTGCAGCTGGCGAAGGCGGTGGTCCAGTAGAAATGGGTGATCTTGCCCGGGCCCGGCTCCTCCAAGAGGTTCACGCTCTGGCCCGGATGAATGTCCACCCAATCGTGGTTGCCGCCCGAGCGGTCCCAGGAAGAGACGCGGTAGCTGTACACCGAGTCCAGCAGCAAGGATGGGTCATGGTACAACATGAGAAGTGCCTCCATTCCGACTTCCTGATGCGCACAGGTTTCGATATGCTCGGTGCGCGGCCCAGTGAGTGCAATACGGCCAAGATAACAGCATCGCGGGTGCTCTCAGCGCCTGGCGCAGGTCGTTCAGAAAGCGCGCGGCCGCGGCAACATCCATACAAGCAGTCAGAGGCCTCGCTTTGGTATGGTCATCTGTGCGCTGTGCACCTGCTTCCGAGATCCTACATGCCTGGCCTGTGAGAGAAGCGGTGCATACGCCTCCACACAGGCCAGGCCAGACGCGCCACTGCCAACCCAAAGAGCGTTGTTACTCGTTACCAAAATGCCGTGGCGCCTCATTGGTTACCACGATCTCGGCCTTTTTGAGCGCCACGATGCGCCCATCGATCTCGGCTCGCGCAATTTCGTCCTCCTCTGGTGTGAGGTCAGCCGTATGCGCATAGTGGCGCAGCACGTCGACGAGCAGCGCCTTGTACACGCCCGGATCGACAAAGAGGGCTTCTGGATCGGGATGGAAATTCATCGGTCCCTCATAGTAAATAGCCATGCCCTTGCCGGCGCGCCGCATAAAGGCGCTCGTCACGCGACGGGTATAGGTGCCGGCATAGGCAGGCCCCTCTTCCGTCTCGGCCAAGGGAACGACGTCTGGGGCGAGGTGCATCCAGCCGGTGTTGCACGTGTATAGCGGGATCTCGCGCAGCGATGCGAACTCTGGTGGCGCTACAGTGTGATGGCGCGAGATGCCTGCGGCGTGTTCCGACGTGGGTAGAATGCCAAAGAGCTCGGCATACTCGGGCGCCGCGTCCAGCTCCAGATCGGTGGTAAGCATGGTGCTGAGCAATGTGCCGCCCGCACGCACCCAGGCGGCGATGCGCTGCAGCACCGCTCGACGGGTGAACCCCGCCACAGGCGCCACCAACAGCTTGACGCGGTCCAGGGCCCCATCCAGGATCATGTCGTCGTTGATGGGTCGGCAGTTGGTGAGGCTTCGGATAAAGCTAATGCAGTCTTTCAGGTCATCGGGCGTGCCGTCGTGCCACGCGGTATAGTAGCCTGGCCAAAAGACCCCCACTGTGTCTGGCAGCGGCCGCTCTTGGATCATGTCCACGTACCGCTTGAGCGAGTGAGCGGCGGGACGGAGCTCGACGTTCTCGGCGAACAGGTTGCCATAGTAGTGGAACATCTGCCGATTGCCGTAGGCGGTGCTGCCAAAGATGCGAGCCACCACCCCTGTATCGATCATCGGCCCCACCGGCTCCAGCCCCATGTACGCCCCATAGTGTTCGCAGGCGCTGTGACAATACGCGGTGATGAAAAAGTTGTCATAGAAGCGGTTGCCCTCGTTGGTCAGGCGGATGCCACCCTGGTGTTCGGCGCATACCCGCGCCTGCGCCGCAAAGTTGGAGGCGTGCTGGGGGCTCTCCACGCCGCCGGTGCACATGTACACCGGCAAGTCGGCAAAGATGCGCCGACACTCGGCCATCCAGAACTCGGTGTACTCGGTCATGGACCAGCGGTACCAATCGAGGAGATCAAACCAGGCTGTGCGCGACGGAGCCTTGTGCTCCAGGAACGGCGCGACCTCACCAAAACTCGCATGGTGCGTGCGCCAAGCGGCGTTCAGCGCGCCGATATCCCCAAATCGCTCCGCCAGCCAGCTTTGCAGGCTGGCGCGGGCATCCTCGCCGGCGCACCAGTAGCCAGCATGGGTGTGATAGTCGCCCGGCCAGTTTCCGACGACCGGCATGATCGATTCGCCATAGTCGCCGCAGATGCCGGGCTGGACCGACTCCAGCACGCCCATGGAGCCATAGTGGGCAGCAAAGGCCTCCAGCACACGGATGATCTCTTCGCGGAAACGCGGGTTCCAGATCGATTCGATGGGGTTATACGTGCCGTGCTCCAGGCAGTAGAGCCCTGCGTGGCCATCCGAATCCAGCCACCACTGCGGGGCAGCATACTTGGGGCCCATCAGGATAAAAGGTACGTACTTGAGCCCAGCCTCCTGGATCAGCTCGACTTCCCGATCATAGAACGACCAGTCAAAAGAGCCGCGTGTTTCGGGCTCGAAGCGATTCCAGAAAGTATAGATCTGGACCGATGTGACGCCGATCTCCTTGAGGCGTTGTAGCGCCTCTTTTTCGTGCTCGGTCTCGAACGGGACGCCACACACCACGATCTCGTGTGGCTGCTGTTCTGCAAGCCGTCGCTTGGTGCTCATGGGGCTCCTTCCCGAGTGAAAGATCCCGCACGGCGTTGACCGTGCGGGACCTGCTGTCGTTACCCTGCCGCGATGCACGGGCCCACAGGGGGGACCCTATCCGAGCAGGTCTTTGTACCCGTCGGGTAGTGTATAGGTCGGCTTGATGGGCGACTTGACCGTCTGGATCTCGTTCACCTCATCGATGATCTGTTGGCCGCCCTCGGCCAGCCAGCCTGCGATGGCGTCATCAAAGGCGCTGGCCGCCAGGTCCGGATCAATGGCGAACCGCTCCTGCATCGGCCGGGTGTACTGCTCAAAGAGCATGCTACTCTTTTCGCCCGCGGTCGGCGAAAAGGTCAAGTGGTTCCAGTTAGGCATGGCGTTCTCTGCCGACGTGATGAACATCTCCATCATGTGCGGCAGCTTATCCGCCAGACCGCGTTCCTCGAGGAACGTCAACTGCTCGTCCCACTTGGGCCAGACGTCCTCCACCTTTGGAGGGAAGCCAAACGGCTCCATATTGGGGCCCTGCCAGCCGGACTCGCGTTCCTCGGTGGGGATCATCACCCTGACCCCGTCGACCCAGTTGAAGGTCTTTCCTTCTTTACCGTAGCGCACGTACTCGTAGCCGTCGGTGTAGACCCAGTCAAGGAAGCGAAAGATGCCATCCAGCTTGTCCTGGGCGCGGATGGACACGCTAAACCCGCGGTCAAAGCCGGTCAAGGTGAGGGCACCCATTGGCTGCTTGGGACCTTGGAGCTGCTTCATGTAGCTGATGTCGCCCTCGGGCACGATCTTCTTGAGCTCCACGTTGTCGGCCGCCATGGCTCCCCAGTGCCCTTCCATCACCACGACATCGCCGGCGCGGAACTTGTCGATGCCCTTGAGGCCAGTCGCGATCATATAGTCGGGATCGATGACGTCCTTTTTGCGGAGCGACTGCACAAAGAGCAGAAACTCTTTGTACTCTTCGGTCACTCCACCGGGGATGATCCGTTCTGGGTTGTCATACGGCTCGCCATAGTCGGGCACCCAGTTGCCCCACGGGTAGCCGAGGGACGTGCCAGTGTTCTGAAAGTACCACAAGCTGTACTCGTGGAGGGTGAGGGGGATCATATCCGGCTTGTCGCTGCGGATCTGTTCGAGCTGGTCGACCAGCTCATCGAGTGACTCGGGCTCCTCAAGGCCGAGCTCGTCATAGATATCGACGCGGTACGAGAAGGGGAACGGCACGAACGGCGCCAGCGGCGTGGGGAAAAAGTAGTTGTTGCCGTCGGGCGAGCGGGTCAGCGTCCAGAGGGTGTCGCCGATCGCATCCCTGACGGCTGGATACCTGTCGAGCGCGTCATTGAGCGGCGCGAATGCGCCCTGCTCGATCAGATCATGCGCGGGCCCCCAGTTCGGCCCAGCATGCCAGCTTACGTCGGCCAGGTTTTGGCCCGCCGCCAACACGGGGAACCTGGTCTCATAGTCAAACACGGGCACGATCTGTGCATCGATGATGGTATTGGCGCGCTCGAACAGCTCGAGCTCATAGTCCGAGCCCTGCTCCCATGTAGCCGGTCCCCAGACGGGTCGCAGATACGAAAAGCGGAATGGCTCCTCCGTTGCCGGCTCTGGCGCGACAGCGGTGGGCTCTTCAGCCTTGGGTTCTTCGGCCGTTGGCGCATCGGTGGGAGCCTTTTCTGCGGGCACGGGTGTCGCGGCCGGGGTCGGCTGGCAGGCGGCCAGTACGACGGACGACGCCGCTGCGCCCGCCAGAAGGCCTAGGAATCTGCGTCTGCTGATCTCTTGAGACATGTCAACTCTCCCTCAAATCTCTACTCTTCTTGCCACGGTGTGGGCGGATCCACTGAAGCTGTTCTTTTATGCCTCCTTTCGAAGATGTGGAGCCGATGCGCGGCCGACTGCCCCACGATCTAGCCTTTGATGGCGCCCAGCTTGACCCCCTGGACAAAGTAGCGCTGGAGGAACGGATAGACGCAGAGAATGGGCACGGTGGCAAAGATGATCGTGGCCGCTTTGATATTGTCGGGGTTGATAAAGCGTTGCTGTACCTCACCGGTGGCGGTGCCCATGCCCTGGAGGTTGGTCTCGATCACGATTGAACGCAGCAAAAGCTGCAGGGTCCACTTGCGATTGTCGTTGATGTAAAACAAGGCGTTGAAGAAGGCATTCCAGTGCCCCACCGCATAAAAAAGGCCGATGGTTGCGATAGCAGGCATCGAAAGGGGCACGATGATGGTCCACAGCACGCGCCAATCCGAGGCGCCGTCGATGCGCGCGGCGTCCTCGATATCGCTAGGCACGCTCCAGAAATAGTTGCGCATCAGAATCAGGTTAAAGGGGCTCACGGCGTTGGGCAGCATGAGCGCCCACAACGAATCGATCAGGCCAAGCCTGTTCACCACGATATAGGTGGGCACAATCCCTGCGCCAAAGAGCATGGCAAAGACGATGAACCCCATCATCAGGGCATTGCCGGGCACATCGGTTTTGGAGAGGCCGTAGGCGGCAGTGATGGTGAGGAACATGTTGATCGCTGTACCGACCACCGTGACGTATACCGTGGTGCGAAACGACCGCAGCAGCGTTGGCGTCTGGAGAATGTACCGGTATGCCTCCAGGCTGGGCTCACGTGGCCACAGCAGCAAGGGATGCCGCGCGATGAGGTGGGCGGGCGTGAACGAGCGCATGAGCACAATCCAGATGGGCAACACTGTGATCGCCCCGGCAACGAACAGGATCAGATAGATGATGACGTCCACCCAGAGCGGATTCCGCAGAATGTGGCTAGCCGATTCGTTTTCGAGCGGCTGGACTCGTCTTTTGCGTACGTATGATTGTGTTGCCATGCTGCTTCCTACCAGATCGAGTATTCGCCAGAACGCCGCACGATGCTGTTTGCGGTGACGATCAGAATCAGCCCAATAACACCCTTGAACATGCCCACCGCCGTACCGAGGCTGTACTGACTGCTCTGCAGACCGATACGGTAAACAAAGGTATCGATGATATCGGCGACATCCAGCACCGAGGCGTTGTAGAACTGGAACACCTGATCGAACCCCGCGTTCATCAGGCCTCCCAAAGCCAGGATGAGCATGAGAATGATGGTGGGGCGGATGCCTGGTAGCGTCACGTTCCAGACCTGCTGCCACTTGTTGGCGCCATCGACAACCGCGGCCTCATAGAGCTGGGGATCGATGCCAGCCAGGGCTGCCAGGTAGATGATCGCTCCAAAGCCAAACCCTTTGAGGACGTCAGTGATGATCAGCATTGGTAAAAAGTACGTGCCCCTGGTCAAGATGGGAACAGTGCTGCGCCCTGTAGACCGCATGATCATGTTGATCACACCAGTAGGGGCGATGAACACCAGCATGATGCCGGCGTACACCACCCAAGAGAGAAAGTTGGGAAAATAGGTGACGGTTTGCACGGTGCGTTTGTACAGAGGGTGGCGGACCTCGTTGAGCATCAGCGCAAAGATGATGGGAACCGGGAAGCCAAAGGCGATCCGGAGCGTGCTGATGAGAACCGTGTTTCTTAGCAGCCGCACAAAGTCGGGCGAGTTAAAGAACTGCCGAAAGTACTTGAGCCCGACCCAGGGGCTTTCGCCGATGCCAAGAAAGATCTTGAAATCGCGAAAGGCGATGGTCAGGCCATAGTAGGGGATATAGCTAAAGATAAAGAAATAGATCAACGTCGGCAGGATCATCAGATAGAGATATCGGGATCGCCACACACGTTTCGACAGGAGCGATCGGCGGTGACGGGTGACAGCGGCACGTTCGCTCTTGGCGGGAGTGTCCACGCGGCCCTCCTGGGAGCAATCAGCGGTGATCGGCGACTCGGAGTGGGTGACGGACGAGACGGCGGCTATTGCAGCATCGGGCGGGCTAGCGAAGCAGCAGCCCTCTGCCAGCTTTGACCTGCCTTCGGCCTGTCACTATCATACCATGGTAGAGGCGACCGTGGCTGACACATCCTGACATGCTTTGCCATTCGGGGGTAGGTATGACTGCAGAGGATACGCTGGTTCCCGAGCTGCGTCGTGCCCTGGCCCGTCTCAATGACCCTCTCTTTCTCGAGACGCTGCCACTCACGGATATGCTGGTGCGCAATGACGGGGACGACTCTGTCGCCAAAGGGGCGCTGCTGAGACGGTTGATGCTGGAGGCGATCGATGCGCTGGCGCCCGAGCACGGCCGCACAGGTGGCGACGTGCGAACGTACGATATCCTTTACCGCTATGCCATTGCCAGGGAGAGCATGACGGCCATCGCCCAGCAGCTCGGCCTCTCTGAACGGCATGCCTACCGCGAGCTACACCAGGCCATCGATGCGTTGGCGGTGGTGCTGCAGAGGCTCTCGGCCGAGGCGGGTCCCCCGGTCGAGGAGGATTCCGGCTCGGCTGAGGCGACCGAGGATCTGGCCCGACTGCTCGAAATGGGGCCACAGCACGTGGATGTAGGCGAGCTCCTTGCCGATGCTGCCCTGGCGGTGAGCGCTCTTGCCGATCAGCAAAGAGTAGCCGTGACCTTGACCTGTGTGGATATGGACCGCAAGGCTACGGTGCATCGCGCGCTCATGCGGCAGGCGATGGTCAGCCTCTTGAGCCATGCCATTTGGAGCGCCTCGCCGGAGCAGGGGGTGGGCATCGGCCTGACCGCCGATGAGGAGACGGCCACGATCCGTCTGCACTATCGAGAGCGCGAAAGGCTTGATGCCGCCGATGGCCCCTACGCAGCCGCCGTGCGCGCACTGAGCTTGATGGATGTGGCTTGGCACAAAGAGCAGGATCAGGCCTGCGGTACCGTGGACATTCGCATCGAGCTGCCGCTGGAAGGCGAGCACACACTGGTGATCATCGATGACAATGCGGATCTGATCGCCCTGTTCCGCCGATACCTGCGCGGAGCGCCCTATCGCGTGATCGGATTTGACCAGGTGGAAGAGGGGCTGCAGGCATTGGATAGCCTCGATCCCGAGATATTGATCCTTGATATCGCCATGCCTCACCTGGATGGGTGGGAGGTGCTCCAGGAACTTGCCGCGACTGAACGGCCAAAACGCACCCGAACCGTGGTCTGCTCCATCATCAACGACCCGCATCTCGCGGCAGCGCTAGGAGCAGATGCCTTCCTGAACAAACCGGTAACACGGCCTCAGTTACTTTCCACCCTGGAAGAGGTTCTCAAAGGCCCCGCATAGACGGGGTGGACAATCTCGACCATAGACGCGAGCAACTGGAGCATGACGCCGGGCGACAGCCCCGTGGTTTGCGTTAGCGTGAGTTGGGCCGCCCGCTGGCTATGCAGAGTCTCTGCATAGTTGGTGGCCGAGATGGCCACGATGGTGGGCTGCCCATACCCATCCTCTGCCAGCAGCTCCTCGGCCACAGCGAATCCGTCGATCTCGGGTAACCGTAGATCTAGCAACACGAGGTCGGGGTGCGCTTCTTTCGCCACCCGCAAGGCCTCCGGACCCGTGTAGGCGGCTAGAACCCTTTGGACCTGGGGCAGAGAGGTGATGATACGCGTGACCAAGCTCACAAAGCTGGGATCATCATCGACGACCAGCACGGTGCCTGGCGAGGGCAAATAGCACTCGACCGCTTTGCGGACCTGGTCACGCGACACAGGCTTGCTGAGGCAAAGCTCGAACGAGCTCGAATGCTGTAGCCAAGAGGCGCTCGGTATGGAGCAACGCAGCACCGGAACGCCGTACCGAGAGCAGGCTTCGCCCAGAGAGCCGAGCCACTGCGCATCTGGGGCTTCTGGCGGTAGATTGACAATGATCGCCGTCGGCCGTGTTTCATCGATGAGCGCCTCAGCTTCAGCAACATCGGCGGCGGGTATGGCTGGATGGTCTCCTAGATAACGCTCGACCATATTTGCCACCGAGGGGTCGGGGTCAAGCACCACGACCGGCGCGTGCGAATGATCCACACGGCGGCGGTCGGGCGTCCGCTGCAAGTTGCTGGCATGGCTCGCGGCATAAGGAAAGGGAAGACTGAAGGAAAAGGTGCTCCCCACGGCCGGTTCGCTCTCAGCCCACATGCGGCCGCCATGTAGCGCCACGAACCGCCGGCTGATGGCCAACCCAAGCCCTGCCCCGCCTCGCGAGCGGTGTCCGGTGATGACTTGGGTGAACTCCTCAAAGATGCGTTCTAGCTGATCTTTGGGGATGCCGATGCCAGTATCCGCCACGTGTATCGTGGCTTCTTGATCGCTCGTCTCGAGCGTGATCCGCGCCCCTCCCGACTCGGTGAATCGAAGGGCGTTACTCAGCAGGTTCAGCATCACCTGTCGAATGCGCGTGCGGTCGGCATACAAGATGACCGGCTCTTCTGGCAGATCCAGCTCTAGCCCCAAGCGGCGCTGATCGAACAACGGCTGGACCGTCGAGGCCGCCTCCTGCAAAACCGAACGGAGATCGAGCATCTCGCGGAACATGGGAAGCGAGGCTACGTCGATCTGTGCCAAGTCGAGGATGTCATTGATCAGATCCTGCAGGTGCCTGGCAGCACGGTAGACGCGCCCCAGATCGCCCATCAGGTCCGACGTCCATGATACACCTTCGTAAGTCTCGGGCGTCAGATACATTTCTTCCACAAAGCCGGTGATCAGGTTGAGCGGGGTCCGTAGCTCGTGGCTTACGTTGGCCACAAACTGCTCCTTGGCGGCGCGAGCATCCTCAGCCTCCTGTCGCGCCGACATCAGGGCAGAGTTGGTGTGCTGCAGTCGCCGACTTGCCTCGGTGAGAGCAACCAGGGTGCGGTTGAGATCTCCCTGACTCTGTCGCAGCTCATACATGATCTGGCTCATATGGCGTTGCTGATTCCATGCCCAGGCCAGGGCGGTGCTTAGCCCTCTCGATGGCAG